>WPCI01107250.1_pt1 | contig 120617 bp, 132 predicted proteins | sample 5399871 | NCBI WGS metagenome assembly WPCI01 (sample SAMN12869469, study PRJNA574797) | sludge metagenome | isolation source: wastewater treatment of pH7 | place: China:Beijing | collected 2019-05-20
AATGATTCTTGACCGCTCTATCTCAATCAACCTCTGGGTATCAACCTCCAACAATTCAGCAGCTTGCCCTTGAGTCATTCCGAATAAATGCCGAAGTTCCGTTAATTTTTGACCGTTGAATTTACTCATTTCTCTCCCCCCCCGAATAAAACTCAATATTCCGTCAATACTGTAAACAACCCATTAAGTTACTTTCTCCTTGTTCCCCCTTGGAGATGAGCAGTTAGCTTTTGCTAGCTGCTCTTTTATTTGTAACCCTGTTAGACAAGTTTTCATATAATGTATTCATTCTTTTCTTATAAATTAAGTTCGTCACTTGAATTATAAAAATGGGATTATATCCCATAACTTTTTCTACTATCATTCATAATTTATATTTGAAAAAGTTGCTCTGTTTTACTGAAAGGTGGTTGCGAAAACAATCGCTTTTTTATTTATGACAAAATGAAATTTTTATCACAAGTTTAAAATTATGTATTGAAAATGAATCTATTAAATACTTGACTTCATTCCCGACACATTATTTATAAATTGTATACAGTTCCATATGGAATCATTGAAAAAGGCATTTCAGATGGTATAGTGTGATACATTGGGTAATAATACTCCATAGATGAATAGTACGGTTGTGTACCTTGTTGCATTTGTTGTTGTAATTGTAATGCTTGTTGAGCAGCTTGAATTGTACTTTGTATTCCACTAAACGTGATACCCACCGTACCATACGGCCGTATTCTGGCTCGAGTATCAAAATGTGAATAAAACATTATTATTCAACTCACTTCCATATAAGTTATTACAAAATATGTTATGATTTTTAATTTCAATGAGTGTTAAAAACTAACCCACTAACTTTTATTCAAATAGCGTTTTTATTCAATTTTATAAAGTAGATTTTATGCTTTCGTACAAGCACTCCTCCTTTTCAGTAAATAAAATATAAAGATATTAAGAAAAAGGAGAGTATGATAAGTATGGCTGATTACTTTTACAACCATGGTGAAAAATGTTATAAAAAGAAATCTAATTCCAACCAACAAAAAGCTAACTGTACTATTGCAACACACACGATATCCGGTACTGGAGTTAATTTAAATGGAAATATACTACTAGATATTTTCGTTCCCCCTAACTCAACAATTACAGCTTTTGAAGATTTAACCAATAATCATAATAAAACATTACTTCAATTTTTCGTTATTGGTGGTCTCCCTCCTGTTACAGTAACAATTGTGACAAGAAAATCTTCTAGACCAATTACTGTTACTCTAGAGGCACTTGATACTAGAATATTTCAAGTAGAAGATTTTGAAAGTCTTATTTTCACAAATGCAACTAACGAAAATGGTGGTGTTAGTATATTCGTTGAAAAAACATTCTGTATTTGCTGTAATAGCGCAAACAACTCTTGCGATAAATATTACAGCTAAATAAGGATGTAGTGATTATCTTGTGACATTTACTAAGGGGCACCTATACAAGGTGCTCTTTTTTTGTATATTTTTCCGATTAATTTAACGATTTTGTTCTAAATTTACACCTATCTAAAAGCTATATATACAATACCTTGAGTATTCTTTTTTAATATTAGTTTTGATTAGGTCGCATTTCTCCAAAGGCGACCTTTAATTTTCAAATAAGGGTTTTGTAAAAACTATAAAAATTATCAACACTAAACAAAAATCACATATATTATTATGGATTGTTGTTCATAGTAATAGACGGAGCACTCTGGTCAGGTGCTCTTTTTTTACTTACTAACCAAATAAAAATTTTATTCAAACTTGCACACACACTAAAAACATACATAAAATTTAATTGCCGATACTTTTTCAATATTAATCTTGTTCAAAGAGCGCCTTCCGGGGCGTTCTTTTTCTGTTTAAATAAGGATTGAGCATATTTAGTTAAAGTACTCATATAATCTTATAGGTGTTGTTAGTGTCATGAGGTGCTCTGGTCAAGCACTCCTATTTTTTTATGCAAAATAACGCTTTGGTTTAAATTATTTCTACAGAATCTATATAAGTCGGAAACTCCTTCATAATAAAGGGTTTCTGCTGTTACACATCCATCTTTATGAAGAGTACCTGGATACACATTTCCTCTTGAAAAAACTAACCTTAAATGCTCCCAGTCCTCCCAATAAATATCCTTCTTAGCTTTAAAAGTGATTTTTTTATCCATATCCATTTTCCTTCACGTTCCCACTTCTTCTTGAGTTTTCCAACATAGGCAAAGCTACGCTCATACATAATGCTTATTTCCTTATCTGGAATTTCCTTTTGATTCATACGATACGCTTCCCCTCCGTTCGATCTACTCTATTGAACTTTTACTTCATTTCCATTTTACATTCTTCAAGAAAATCAATATCCTCTTGAACCTGTTCTTTTGTTGAAAGTAATTCATCGCATTGCCCTCTGTGTTAAATACATAAATTTGTCTTTCCTTGTACTCCATCCCTAACATCCCATCATCACCTAAAAGCTTTACGTTATCTTCCATTTTCAAAACCTCGCTTTCTATTCATAGGGTTATTTTGTTTGAATTCTCATAAAACACTTTTTAAATTCCTCAACATTGGAAATAGCTATGTAATAAAAAAGATTAAAAGTTAGGAGTGCTATAAATGTCTGATATAATTAAACTCTGTATTGTAATAGCCGTTGCCTTATTTTTAATGTTTTCCATAATATCAGAGTTTAAAAAACCTCAAAAAGATATGTTTTGGTTCTCGATTGACGTAATGTTTCTTCTTGTAGCTTTTTTACTAATAAAAGACTATATCGTCAAACATGTAACGTAATTACCTGAATAAAACTCAATATTCCGTTCGTACTATTACCGATCTACCTTTTCTCAAGTAGCTTCCAACAAGTTTTTTTGAGCAGTTAGCTTTGGGTAGCTGCTCTTTTTTGATCCCTAATCAATTTTCGTGAGACAAGAAGAATAGAAGAAGTATATCTTGTCATATGCTTTTATAAAAAAAGATAAAGGGAGTGACAGTATTGGGTAACAGAAACAATCAATTTGTTTTTCATATAATAAAAGGTTCATCAATTAAGAAATTTTTAATTATTGACTTAATTACTGGAACCGGAATTTATTGGACAGTAAATTCTATTTCCTCAAGTGCTTTGATTGCAATTATTAGTTGTATTCTAGGAACTAAAAAAATAAAGAAAATGCAGCAACCTTAAAGTTACAAATTGAAATATACCCAAACAAAATGATTATCTCATTAAGTTTTCAACAAATATCTCTTCAAATTTTATAACTCAAGTGAACCACTAGACGCATACACCATATACTAATTTAAATACTTTCTAGAAAAGAAGTTGAAAATTATGCCATCTTTTGTTGGAAATATGGTCATACAAAATAGTAACGGTTTTTTCAACTTAGGTGATTTCTATAATGTTTCTCCAAAGGAAAATACACAAGCTTATAATGGTTCAGGTGCATCAAATGTTGCTTTTGTTCTCAATACATTTAACTGCGTTAGTGCAACAAATACATTCGATTCGGATGTTGCAGACCAAAGCCAAGTTGGAACAGCCTAAATATATTCATTTCCTTCTCCCCACCTGAATAAAACCCAATATTCCGTCAATACTATAGACACCCCATTTCAAACCACATTCCATGGTTACAGCAGTTAGCATTTGCAAGCTGCTTTTTTTATGTTTCACGCGAATAAATCCCTAAATTTCACCAATACTATATAGGACTTAAAAAAATCAGCTTTAAATTCTTCCCACTCTAGCTCTCTTGATCGAGGGTCGAGCAGTTAGCTTTTGCTGTCTGCTCTTTTATTGAATAAATTTCTAAAACATGTTAATAATATAGGTACACCAAGGTTGAATACGAATGACCATTGTGTTCTTCTTATTCACCAGAGCAGTTAGCTTTTGCTAGCTGCCTTTTTTGAGTTTGTCTGTCCGAATAAAATTCTAAATTATGTCCAATACTATAAATGGGCTGATACAGCTTGAATTGACAGTGACCTCTGTAATGTTCTTTTCCTCTTTCTCTGAGGACGGAGCAGTTAACGATTGTTAACTGCTTTTTTGTATTAAGTTAATTATAAATTTCAGGTCTTATTTCTCTTCTACGCCATATACTTTTAACCTAACTATCCAGCTCAAAGTGTTACCTCCTATCTTAAAGAGCACTGATGCATGGTGCTCTTTTTTATTTTGTTCCCTTTCATTTCTGAATAACATTTTTAACCCTGTTCATACTATTTTTGTAACTTAAAGTTACAAACTATTTCTGTAAGCGGAGCGTTTCTTTTGTACAACAAGCAGTTAGTTTTATTAACTAGCTGCTTCGTTGTGCTAAAGAAAGATTTTTTAAACTGCACACTTTGTAAGAACATACATAAAATATAATGCGGTATTCTTTTTCAATATTAGTCTTGATCATGAAGCGCCCTAAAAGGCGCTCTTTATATTTGAAATAAATAACCCTTTTGTTCAAACAGACTCACGATTCATATAAACCAAACATATATATACATAGACAAGACATAGCTTTTTATTAAACATGCACAATTTTTGTGCATGTTTTTGTTTAATACAATAACTATACCAACCTAAATATGGTAAAATTTAAATAAGGTAGGTGAATATAATGAGTGGATTTGTAGTTTGCACACTTGTTGGTCTAATCATTGTAATAATGGGTTATCTGATTCATATTAAAAAACAATTATTTCTTATTGCTGGATACCAAGATGCTACTTTTATTGGTGATAAAAATAAACTAGCTAAATTATTCGGCATATTTGCTTACATAGTAGGAATTGCTACTTTTTTACTACCTTTCGGACTTGAATTTTTTGGTGGCATAAGTGGCAAAATCTATGCAACCTGTGTTGTTGCAGGTACATTTTTTGTTTTGGTTAGAAAACAAATGATTAATAAACCTTTTTAAAAAGAGTCTTAATATAGCTCTTTTTTTATAGATAAAACTAATTCAAATAACTATTTTGTTAAATTTCTCAATTCACAAAGTGCTAACTTTATAAAATGAATTCATATACATTTATTGAATACATATGACGTTCATATAGAACCAACTAGTTTAGGAGCTGATCAGTATGACAAGTAAACCACTGGTAATAACGCTACCTCCTATATCAAAAACCAAAATCACTTTTTATTCTTCTTCTGGTGAAGTAATAAACCACACTTTTTTTACAAACGAGACTTCAGAACCTATAGCAACGTTTGCATATTGTCCTATAGACTTTGAAAGATTTGAAACTAAACGAATGCCAGTCCTTATAAAATAATTTTTCATTCTCATTTACGAATAATCTTTTTTTCATTACACATACTACATCTGAGCGCTCTCTCCCTGGGCTTCGCTCTTTCAAAACGGAAGGCACTCCTCCGTGCAGTGTATGAACATAGCGGGCAATCCAGTCAGTTGCCTGCTATGTTTGTTTATAGGTGTAAAGATTCTTGTAAAAACTAACGCTTTCATTTCAAAATTATATTGTTTTAAACTATCTATTCTACTTCTCTTCTCTTGTTCATATGCCAAGTTCTCTATTCATACACTAAACATAATTGACATAACTGAATGGAGGATAACTATGTCTTTTGCAAATATGATTAAATACGGACGCGTTCCCCTCTTTAATTCCAACTTCCCTTTAATTTTATTTTGGAGTCAAAAAAGTGGCTGTACTTCTCTTGCACATTGGTTTTTTTATCAAATAAATTTATTTAAACAAGCCATAAAATACGATTCTTTCATCCATAATTATGAAAATGAAATATATAAAAACTCCTCGGACTACTTTATTGAATTAGCTGCAGCTTTATATTCAAAAGAAAAAGATACCTATAAGTTAGTAAGAAACCCGTATACAAGAGCTGTAAGTTCATTCTTCTCATTAATCGCTCCCCCTTACATAGAAAACCCAGCATGGAATCCTATTCGGAATTTTTATTATGGTTATGAATTTTGTAATAAACCTATTTCATTTAAAATCTTTCTCTACTACTTAAAAGCACAAATGATGGATTTAGAACAAGTAGATCCACATTTAATGCAGCAGTATGAACCAGGTGAGGAGGAGTTTGTTACAAAGTATATCTACCTTGAAAATTTCTCTACTGAAATTATTCGCCTCGAACAAATATATCAACTAAAAACTTCCCCTTTACATATACTAACCAAATCATGGCATCATCAGAAGGACAGGGCGATTTTTAAAGGGAATTTTGCAGATGCTGATATTACTGATCCTTTATTCCCACGGCTCCCAACATACGATAGTTTTTATGATCATGAAACTATCCAATTAGTACAAGATGTTTTTAATAAGGATTTCAGCACATACAAATACCCATTAACTCCTTTAAAAAATAACTGATTTTCTAATTGCAGTTTCATATATTATAGAGAAACTTAAATTGACCTATTTAAGTTTCCTCATAAAACTCTCGTCGTAAGTTGGGACACTGGAAGCCGTGTCTTTTTTAATAAAATTCAAATCAATATTCATATATTACAATAGCATCAGAAGTACCATTAAAACAATTAGAGCAACTACCACAGCCGCCACAACTAAAACAACCAAAACAACCGAAGCAACCAAAACAACGGAATCCACCACAACGAAATCCACCGCAACGACCGCCACATCCGCCACAGCGACGAGCAGCATCTTCAATATAGTAATATGGATATTGGTTTTGCTGGTCCCAGTACACAACATTTCCAGACTGGTAATCATTAAGGCTTAACGCTTGTAGTTCTTGTTGAAACTGATTCATTTTCATGACCTCCGTTTATTAACTTTAAACCTTTCGACGCTTTCCTATATTTCTGTTTGTTAAATCTTAGTAGAAATAGCGCTATAAGCTAAGTTCAATACGTACACCTACAAAATATGACCTATCACTAGATGATGCACCTTGTTCATGTACCTATTTTTAGGTTATTTTTCCACGGGCTCATTTTTATAAAGTGAAACTTTAATCAGTGGGGGTTTTCTTCATCCCCCACTGATTATTAGTTGAACCAATCGGAATTTTATGGGCAGCCCGCCCCCCCACCTAAATTCTTTTCTTTCGCTGAATTTTGTTTTGAGGCGGGGGTCTTACTGCCCATTAAAGCGGGATAAATTGAAAAAAGACGCACTTAGATTGATGCGCCTTTTTGTGATACTTCTTTTGTTAAATTATATACATAAGTATTATTCATACCTGTGAATAGCAATACCTCTTCTCTTTATCCTATTACGTTTTTCTCTTCTGTACTTATCGGCCACTTTTCTAATGTATAAGCCATTTCCCAAAATGAATATTCATATTGGCTGCTAATAATAAAATGTTGTTTCATTCGATTTCGGTCTGCCTCTGTTACTTTTTCAGCTATTGCATCTAATCGTGTAATTTGTTCTTCAACCAACGTTCGGAACCAATCAGATCCATAAGCAGAAATCCATTCGTTATAAATTGGCTCTTCTGGCTGACACTCTTTTAAACGCTCACCAATTTCATAATATAACCAATAGCAAGGTAAAATAGCTGCAATGATATCACCTAAATGCCCTTCATACGCAGCACGATACATATGTGAAGTATATGCGTATGCAGTTGGAGCAGGGATAAAAGTATCTTTTTCTTCTTGTGTTATCCCTAATTTCTTCGCAAAATTCTCATGTAAAGATAATTCCGCCTCATATGTATTTTGAGCATGGTGTGCCATACGAGCTGTCGTTTCTAATTCCAGTGCTTTTGCAGCTCCTAAAGTTTGTACTCTAGCAAAGTGACTTAAATAATATGAATCTTGAAGCACGTAATAGCGAAAACTAGCTAAATCTAACGTTCCTTCACCAAGTTTTTTTACAAAAGGATGATGAAAACTAGCTTCCCAAATTGAATCTACTTCTTTACGTAATGATTGTGAAAAAGTCATTTAAGTCCCTCCAATTATGTATAAAATTTAAGTATTTACCCACCATTATTAAATCTGTAAAACAAAAAAACTTTCTTTACAGGCGTAAAGAAAGTGAAATTGACAGTTTTTATTTATTAAATAGCAATGTCTTTCCCACTTCCCTACGCTGGCATTAACCAGATCAGGTACTAAGAGTCTCAAATTCCAATTTGATCTCAGCCTATAATAGGCCCCCCTAGTGGATAAAATATTTAATTTTCGTATTGTATTCATCATAACATACTTCATGTAACTGTCAAAAGTTATTCATGATACCACTACTTAAAATCCTTCGTCTTTTCTTACTCTTAATGAAGTTTCAATAATCATATCTAATAGTTTACTATATTCAATTCCCGCTGCAGCTGCACTTTTTGGTAGTAAACTCGCTTGCGTCATCCCTGGTAATGTATTAATCTCCATTACATATGGAATACCATCCTTCACCATCATATCCACCCTTGCATAAACGCTGCATTTTAATGCTTTATAGCAAGCCAGTGACGCTTTGTTTACACGTTCCTTAAGTTCAGCTGGAAGTTCAATAACTTCTTCAATTGTACTAGTATCATCATATTTCGCATTGTAATCAAAGAACTCCGCCGCATGTCGAATTGAAATAATAGGTAATTGTTTTCCATCAAAAATGGAACATGTAATCTCGTCACCTTTTATATATTTCTCTATTACTACTTCAGAATCCCATTCGAACACCGTTTCCAGCATTGAAATTAATTCATCTTTATCATAGACAATCTTTACCCCCACACTCGAGCCACCAGAGTTTGGTTTTACCACTAACGGAAATCCTAATTTATCTAATTCATCAACATTTAGATCCTCCATTTTTGTAAGTTCAATCCAATCTGGTGTTTCTATTCCTTCATAACGTAAAATCTTTTTCGAAATATTTTTGTCCATACATATACCGCTAGATAACATATTGCTTCCGCTATAAGGAATACCTAAACTTTCAAGCGTTCCTTGAACAGTTCCATCTTCTCCGTATTTTCCGTGTAATGCGAGCAATGCAAAATCAATGTCTTTCGCTTTTTCGATTAAATCCATTTTTTCATTTAATGTAATTGGTACAATTTCATATTTATTTTTATCTAAATTTGCAATCATTTCATTTCCAGTCATAATGGATACTTGTTTTTCAGAGGATACTCCTCCCATAATAACGCCAATTCTCATTTCCTCAACTCCAAATTTCGTTTTTTATTGTATCACCGATTATTTTGATTCCACGAACTATTTCTTCTTCTTTCAGGCGTGAAAATCCTAATCGAAAAGTGGTCGCTCCTTCTCCATCAGAATAAAACACATCTCCAGGAGAAAAAGTAACCCCTTGCTCATAACACTTTTGCAAAAGTGTGCGGGCATGAATTTTTTCTTCTAACTCTATAAATAAATGAAGTCCACCATCACCGGTCATTCTTTGAAACGGAATGTACTCGTTACACGCCCCAACAGCTAACTCATATTTTTTCTTATAAACAGACCTTGCCTTTTTTAAATATTTTTCAAAATATCCTTCATGTAAATATTGAAAAAGAACAGCTTGATCTAAAGTAGATGTGTGAATTGTTCTTGCTCTTTTTACACTTTCTAAATAATGAATCAGCTCTTTATCTGCAATGATCCATCCAACACGTAAACCAGGGAAAAGTACCTTCGAAAAGCTACTAATATAAATCACATTATTACCAGCACCAGCAAAAGTTAATAGTGGGGCTAAATGTGAACCTGAATAACGTAGTTCCTCATTAAATCCATCTTCTATAATAGGAACCTTATATTTTGAAAATAATCTCATCAGTTCCGTTCTTTTCTCTGAACTCGTAACAATACCGGTTGGATTATGATAGGAAGGAATTAAATACGCAAAATCAAACTCTTTTTCACGCAAGCTTTTTTCCACTTCGTTCGTATCAATACCATCTTCATTCATATTTATTCCATCCACTTCAAGACCATGTAGGCGGAAAAGTTTGAGTGCAGCATGATGAGTCGGATTCTCGCAAATAACCCGCCCTGATTTCTTTGATAACGAGGATAGAACAATGTCTAACCCTTCTGTAAATCCATTTGTAATTAAAATGTCTTTATTCGAAATATCTACACCTTTCATTTCCATATAATGAAGTAAATATTTCATTAACGGTCTATAGCCTTTTGCGTATCCGTAATTTAATACGACATCACCTTCAATGGACATACGCGTAAGAAAAGCTCTTTTGAAATTTTCCACATCAAATAGCTTTTCGTCCGGAGCGATACTGTTAAAAACAATCATTCCTTTTTCCCAGCGAACACCATGTTTCATTAAATCTAATTCATCCGCTAATAAAGTAACTGTATTAATTTTATTTTTCCAATCTATTTCAACAGACGAAGTGTTTGAAATATCAACCTTCGCAACAAAATTCCCTTTTCCTTTAACTGCATATATAAGTCCTTCTTGCTCTAAATCCGCATAAGCAGCTAGCACAGTATTTCTGCTCACACTTAATAATTCGCTAAGTTCCCTCGTCGAAGGAATTTTTTGATCCCCGAGCAAATGCCCTTTCATAATCATCTTTTTTAAATAATCTTTCAATTGAATATAAACGGGACGCTCTTTGACAACTTTAAAATCTTTAAACAATTCCTTACCCCCTGCAATCATTTTTGCATATTTATTTCATTCTCAAAAGGTCCACTACATATGTATTTTTTATAAAGGGCGGTACGGTCTTATAAAGTGGAACTTTAATCAATGGGATTGTTTATTAAGCTCACTGATTATTAGCCCTCACGAACCAGGCGTTTTACTACCTGTTACTAAGGGATAAATCTTTACGGTATAAGTTAATTATATCTTTTAAAGCTGCTGCTGCGGCTCCGCGTGGATTTGATGCACCACCAATTGTAGTAACTTGTCCCATCGTATCTGTAAAGAACGTAATCCCTTTTTCTGTCCCATTTACATTTGCTAGCGGATGATCCTTATCTATTTCGTACGGTTCTACTTTAAGAGTCACTTTACCATCCTGGTCCTTATACGCTGAAGCTATTAATTTAATAAATTTATTTTGTTCCTTAGCATTTCGAATTTGTTGTTTTGTAACATGTTCAATTCCTTTTATATATATATCTGTAAGCATATGCTCTGTTCCCATTAAACTGTTTGTCAAAAGTAACAATTTACAAGCACTATCAGATCCGCTTACATCCAATATTGGGTTCGTCTCAGCAATTCCTTTACGTTGCGCTTCTTTCAGTGCTTCTTCAAACGTAATATCTTCCTCATTCATTTTCGTAAGAATATAATTTGTTGTCCCGTTTAATATTCCTTCTATTTTTTCAACATGGCAACCAGCTAAACTAAATTGACCAATATCAAGTGTCGGTAATGCGGCCGCAGTTGCACCACTATATCGAATTCGTACATTCGCAATTTTTGCTGCTTCATTTATTTCTCTCCAGTTTGTAACAAGCGCACCTTTTGAAATTGCTACTATATCCATTTGTTTCTCAATCGCTTGTTTTATATATTGTTTCCCTGGATTTCCATCTTTAAGGTTTGTAACTGTTGATTCTACCAGCACTGTACCACTTATGTTATCTGTCGCACGTTCCTCCGGATGATATTCTATATACTTTTCAATTGCAGCACTACTGCTACCATACATTAATAAGTTGTGAATAGATAATCCATCCTCATTATGTATTGCAACATTTCTGCCTAATACGCCACTTACAACTAACTCTATACCATATGTTTCATATATATATGAACATTTTTCATGTAGTAATTTTATAAACTCTCTTCCTACTGTTCCATATCCTGATAGTACAACTTTAATTTTCATAATATCCCCCCATATTTTTCTACCAAATCCCTCTTTCAATATAATATAAAGCGCCCTCGAATTCCATCGAGAGCGCTTTATTATTACCTATTTCGGTAAACGTGATAGCTTTTCAGCAATTGTTCTATAAAACTCTTGAATGTTAGAAAAACCTAACGTGTCTGAAATACTTAATCCTACCATGTCGAGATGGTCCCAATTTGCTTTCGTTTCGATATGATTCCATTTCCCAATCTGTAATGACTCATTATTATTTACGGTAGCATTAGAAGAAGGTGCAATCATAGAACTTGTATTTACTACACCATCATTTTGCCACCAAGTAGTATCAATTAATGGACGATTTTCTTCATACCTTGCATAGGAACCTAAGAAAAATGCATTCCCCATTAACACTTTATTCATCGTTATATGAGGCAAATGTAAACCTGTTATAGGTGCCGCTTGTGATGCATGTCCACTATAGGATAAGTAATACACATTCGGTTGCGTCTTTACCCAATTATTTAACTCCTTTGCACCATCTGTACTTAAATCCCATTGACTTATATCTTTTGTATTTTTCCAAAGTGAACTATTTAGAATACGATTACTGTATTGGAAAAAGGACTCTCCAACATTTTTCTTTATGCCCCATTGATCCAATTTAAAATCATATAGTGATAAATTATCGTTTCCTCCAAAACTTGCAGCTGTAATGAGTAAATCTTTAACGAACGGTAGTAGAAGACTACCATCCGCAAGTGTTGTACCGTTGTGAGGAGTTGCTAATGTTGTAACACTATGAACATATGATTTCTCGCCCTCAAATAATGGTGATATTTTGGTGTTTGGGTGATTTTTCACATAATTTTTTTCTTCAAAACTGCCTTCTTTTAATAGCTGTACTAATGTTCTAATCGTTTGTCCACCCATGCTATGCCCAACTAAATGAACTTTATTTGTTTCACTCCAATTCGGCGCAAAACCACTATAAGTTCTACCAAAACGATTATGTCCATGTTTCTCAGCATGTGCGGCACCGTAGTCTACTGTTCCACCGTTAATTTGGGCATATAATTCACATGCACGGTCCCAGTTACTAGAAACTGGTCCAACAGCTGCGGTATGAACTGTATAACCATTGCGTTTCAAATCTTCTTGTATATCATGAACACCCCCCCAATATTTAACCCCTAGCATTTCCTCTCTACCCCATCCGGCAAACCCATTTACTAAAATGATCGGATAATTATTTTGTTGACTCTCTTCAGCATATGTTATTTTCGCTACCAATGAACAAACAGCCACTAATGCAAAAAAACATATTTTTAAAAATAACTTCCCCATATTTCCTCCCCCTGATAAAACGTTTACATTTTTCACTTTACAGCATGCTTTAATAACTTAAACATAATGTAAATTATTATATATACGTTGTATATATAGAAAACATATACAAATGTTGATAAATATTAATTCAAGTAAACATTTACTTTTTACAATACACCTTGTAAATCTATTTATTTGAATTTATAATTAGGTATAGTTTCCTCATGTTAAAAAGATTTAAAAACCATAAGAAAACTAATCTCATTGCTTGAAAAGGAGGAAAAAGCATGCAAATCAGATCAAATATTCATACATTATCTCAACCTACTAAAATAACTCCATCTAATCTTGAGCATAATACTATCTCTTCTACTAAACTTGAAGATAAAAAATCAAATGATCCCATCAAATTTGATATTCGTTCATCTGAAAAAGAGACGAAACAACCTGAGCATAAATTTAATGAATTAGATTTATGGAAGATGCTAAAAGATAAAGGTGTTCCTTTATGGATTATACTTGAAATGCTACAAAAGGCTCGTAAAGAAAAAGAAGCACAAAATAATTCAGTTCAAAATTCAAATGCGATGGAAGAAACGAGTGAGACTCGATTAAATGAAGTAATGTAATCTATGTTATATGAATGCTCTAAAGTAAAAAGAGTTCGAGATTGATAAAATTTCTATCAACCTCGAACTCTTTTTTAAGATTTTTCTCCAATCGTTACAAACTGAAATGATACTTCCCCTTGATGATCTTTAATTAACTTTTCTACTTTTACTTTTTCATTTATTAATGTATTATCTGTCGACATTTTAGGTTTTTCATCACCTAAAGACTTGTTCAGGTGGAGAAGATACATTTTCGTTTCATTTGCTTTTAATTCTTTATACACACTATCTTTTGCTACAATTACATACGCTTGTGTTGGATATTTACGAGTGTTACCTATCCAAGCATCACTACCGTATTTAACAGCAAACTCCTTTCCTTCTAATTCAATACTTTTTAAATTTTTTTCATCTTCTTGTGCCAACAAAATCGAGCCTTCTTTTGGTAACTTAGGTAACGTATCTATAGGTCTAAATTTGGATCCATTCTCTCTTTCACGAAAAATCTTTGTTTTAATCAACGCTTGTGCTGTAGATTCATTTAAAATTAAAACTTGTCCATTTCTAAATGTACCCGTTTTCACAGAAAACACTTCATTTTCTTTCGTAATTTCCTGATAACGATTCATAATTGATAAAGTATTATTTTCATCTCCAATGATTAATACACCGTTAGCTGGAAATCTGTTTTCATTTTTAGAGCATGCACTTAAACTTATTAACATTAATATACTTAAAATGAAAATAGATAATATTTTCTTCATCACAGTTCCTTTCATAACTCAAATTGTTTTTACATGCTTTTATGCAGTCTTACTTACTCATATTCCCTACTGTTCCATAGTTTTATAAAGCTTTTGTAAATAACGCCAACGAGTTATATAGAAATATAAAACTTGTATACAGATAAATGAAATTAAAATTACAATAGAACTATTTAAAATAGAAAAATCGACTAATTGTTGTAATGCCATATAAGCAACCACTGTGTGTATTACTGCAATGGTAATCGGTAAAAAGAACATTAATAATAACTGTCTCGTTACAACTTTTTTCAACTCTCGCTTACTTAATCCCATTTTCGAAATCATTTTATATTGTTGTTGATCCCGATCCAAATCAGTATATAATCGGAAGTAAATAAAACTAGCGGCAAATGTGAAGAAGACGATTCCAACTAAAACACTTGCCATAAGTAATAATCCATTCGTTTGTTTTGCCTCTAACAAACTTAAAGTCAAAGCTTGAAAATAGAAATTACCTTCTCTTGCATCTGCATTGAATATACTATTTAATTGATTTGAAATTTCTTTCGTCTTTATCCAGTCATCTACAACAAATCCGTATGTACGATGTTGAATAACTACATCATCTTGATTGATATTAAAAGGAATACCATCATATACACGATCTTGAACTGCGATAAAAATACCGCTAGTATCATGTGGTAAAACTAAATTTTCTACAGCTTTTTTCACACGAAATGTCTTTATCCAATCTCCTTCAATGACTTCAATATTCTTTTTATAATCACCATTTTTAAATTCTTGTTTTTGTGATACCATTCCAGGGATTAGTAATATTTCATCTTCTTTTTCAATTGTTTCTTGTTGATATCCTAGCGCTCTCGCAAGTTCGTTATATTCACTTAACTTCATTACATATACATTACTTTCTGTATATTTATAAGAAGATGAAGCTGTTCGATATGGAATATTCGCATCAGCAAGATGTTTTTTTATAATAGATAGATGTTTATCCACCACTTTGTCTTTTTCAGGACCTATATAAAGAAACGTATATGGGTTTGTCATTCTTACCAATTCTTTATTCCCAATAGCAGCTGTAGTTCCAATTGCTGTAAAAGCAACTGCTGAAATAATAGACACTATAAAAAACATAGTTGCATTATCTTTCATACGGTAAATTAATTCTGAAAACGTTAATATATTTGTTCTCTTTAAAAAGAAAAATTCACTCCTTTTCGCAAGATGCAATATATAAACGCTACATTGTGTATATAAAAAGTACGTTCCTATAATTACTAAGAGCACACCCATTACGAGCATGATAAAACTATGATTTTGAATAAAGCGAAATACTGAAATATATCCATACCCTATACTAATTAAAGAAAGTAACGATAATATTATTGAAGCTTTCGGTTCAGGCTTTGGCTTTTCTCCAGCTTGAATAAGTTCCACAAGTTCGGTTACTTTAACCGTTTTAAATGTAACTAACGAAACGATTAAAAATAAGACAAGAAACGTGAAAACTGTTAATAATACAGCCTGCACTGGTATATAAAAAGGTAAACCATTACTAATCATTAATACACTGGCACTGATTAGTAAAACTAGTTTAGAAAATATGAGGCCAATGAGGATCCCAATACAAATCGAACCAAGTCCGATTAACATATTTTCAATTAACAATAACTGCTTAAGCTGTCTCATTGACATACCTTGCATCATTAAAATACCAAATTCTTTCTTACGCGTTTTTAAAAACGAGCTCACTGAATATAAAATAAAGAAAAATGAAAAGACAAAAATCAAACCTTGGGATATTTGAAATCCTAATGTACCAAATGTACTTATTGTTTTACTTGTCGATTTCAACTCCCCCTGTAAATCAGGATGGAATAATAAAAGGGCATATGTAAAGAAAATCATAATCGAAAATGCACTACTTAAAAAATGGGCAGCATATGTACGCTTATTTCGAAAAATATTATTAAATGCGAACTGACGAAAAGTCATGCCTTTTCCCTCCTAACAAAGAAAGGACATCCATAATCTTTTGATAAAAGGTTTGCCGACTTTCACCACGATAAATTTCGTTATACAGTTGACCATCTTTTATGAAGATTACTCGGCTACAAAAACTAGCTGCATACGGATCATGTGTAACTAACATCATCGTTGCCTTTTCTTCCTTATTAAGCGTATCCAGCATCTCCATTACATCATTTGAAGATTTAGAGTCTAAATTCCCGGTCGGTTCATCAGCAAGTAATAATTGCGGCTTATGAACAATTGCACGAGCAATTGCTGTTCTTTGAGCTTGTCCCCCTGAAATTTCAAACGTTCTTTTATTCAATATATCTGTAATATTTAATTTCTCTGCAATTTCTTCTACTCGTTTATTCATTTCTTGCACAGAAACACCATCTAATGTCATCGGCAATACGATATTTTCCTTCACTGTAAGCGTACTAAGTAAATTAAATGATTGGAATACAAATCCTAATTGTTTTCTACGGAATAAAGCCAAATCTTCAGATGATAACTGGAAAGGATTCGTACCATTTATTACTATTTCTCCCGATGTTGGAGAGTCGATAGTAGATACCATATTTAATAACGTTGTTTTCCCGCTACCAGATGGCCCCATGATCCCTATAAATTCACCTTCTTGAATTGATAAATCAATATCTACTAATGCTTTAAAAGGTATTTTCCCTTTATATACTTTACTAATATTTTTCGCATGTAAAATTTCCATTTCTATTCTCCCTTCATTTGCACTTCTCACAATAGAGTGTAAATGAATTCTCTTATAGCTCATATTGATTCATCTTTCATTTATCTTACACGCTTGTAAGATTTCTAAAAAAACTGATAATAATACTATTTACAAATTAAAATTAACGCATAACTATCTTATAATAATTGTATAGTGGTAGGAAATACAATATCCTATCTTTATTATACGAAAAAGAAAAGACCGATTACTTTATCGATCTTTTCATTCCCAAAGTTATATTTTTAACTTACGCCTTTAATTGAAATGTATTTGATAAATACTCTCTGCATCATTGACCGTAAACTCTTGTAGGTATAGATCTCCACAATCTATTCTAAATAACTTAGTCAAACTCTCTTCTCCCATGTTAATCCCCCTTACTTACATTAAAGTTCCTTAATCTGCTTCGTAAGTTCCTTAAATCGTTCATCCAGTGCTTTATATTCTTTATCTTTAGAAGTTAAAAAGCTTAATTTCCCTAATACTTCTTGTCTTTCTGTTTCTAACGTTAAACGTAGCTCTTCAATTTCATCTCTTGTTTTCGTAGATTCTTCAAGTTGCTTTTGTATCGTATTGTTTACAAACACAAGTTTTGTGTTTGTTGTTTTCTCCAGAAAATATCGATCATGAGAAACAATAACGAGTGTTCCGTTATACTCAGCTAATGTATTTTCGAGCTGTTCACGTGAAGGCAAATCCAGATGATTCGTTGGTTCATCTAAAATAAGTACATCTTTTTCATCTAAAATATAAGCCATTAGCTTACATTTTACTCGTTCTCCCATACTCATATATCGTATCGGCTCTTTCCATTGGGAAGATTCAAATCCTAAATGTTTCATTAAATTTTGGACTTTTCCTCTTTCTTCAAATGTCTCTTTATAAAATAAATCTTCTGGTGTTTTATCAAGTGGTAAATCAAATACTTCTTGTGTTAAATAACCGATGTTTGCTGATGGTGAAATCCATATTTCGCCTTGAGCAGTTTCCGCTCCCATAATCATCTTTAGTAATGTTGTTTTCCCGCTACCGTTTGGGCCAACAATCGCAATCTTCTCACCGTGCTGAATTGTAAAATTAACGTTTTCAAATAATAGCCGATTATTAAATTCTTTCCGTAATTGTTTTACTTCTAAAAAACGTTTCCCTACTTTTTTATTCGCTTGAATAGAAAATTCAACCGAATAATCTTCTTTCACACGTTCAACTTTCGTTTTCTCAAGCTCTTTTTCAAGACGTTTTCGTTTCGATTTTACTTGCGCATCCATTCGCTTCGCCTTTACACGATAAAACTCTTTCACACCTTCTTGTTTTGTGGACTGCGCATGTGCCTTTTGTGACCATGAGCTTAATTCTTTTATATGAGTTTCTACTTGTTCTATCTTCTTTTGTTGTTTTTCATATTCACGCTGCTGCGTCATTCTTTTATGCTCACGTGCTTTCATATAACTCGTATAATTCCCGCTATGATCAATTAATTTCTTATCCTCAATTGACCATATTCTAGTCGCGACAACATCTAAAAAATATCGATCATGTGATACGACGATAACTGTACCTTTCATATTTTTAATTTGCTTAATGAGAAATTCTGTACTCATCTCATCTAGATGATTTGTCGGTTCGTCTAATATTAAGACATTAGGATTTTCAGCAAATCCTTTTGCTAATCGAACTTTTAGCTTTTCACCACCACTTAAAGTAAAAAAATCATTCGTTGGCACGCCCCATTTCGCAAGAAGTTCTGCTTCTTTTGCAATTATATCCTTACTAACGAAAGATTCTTTTTCTTGTTCAACATATGCTGTTGTCATATTCATTTGCATCCATTCAACAGTACCTTTTGATGGTTCAATCTTCCCATTTATTAATTGAAGTAACGTTGATTTACCAGCCCCATTTTTGCCGATTAATCCGATAACATCCCCTTGTCTTACTGTCACATTCATTTTCTCTAACAAAGTATTTTCCTTTATTTCAACATAAACATCATTTAATTTTAATAGTTCTTTCATAATACCGATCCCTTTCATTAAGGGAGAATAAAAAAATCCTCCCAAATAAATTTGGCAGGATTAGTCGTTAAAATATTTATACCCAAATAAGCTATTGCGCAACATAAATAGCAATACCGTTGTATGGAAATTGGGCAGACTAATCCTATTTTTTAGAAATTGAAATATATTGAATTTCAACATTTAAAAATAAGATTAGTTAATCATCGTCCACCCATCATTCCTTTCCGTCGTTAATAACCATATTGTACCATACTAGTACTGTATGAGTAAATGTAATTATATGTGCTGTTAAAAAGATTGCTTTCTTTTAGATTTATTTATCATTCCTTAACTTCATGTTGAATAAGCACAAATTACATTGATTGTAATACGCCCTTTAGGTTTCCACAGTAATAAATTTTATATAAAAACAAAATCTTATTCGTTATCCAATAATCACTTATTGTTTTTCGATAAATTTTTATTGATTATTCCCTTGTGTTAAGCTATTATATCTTTACAGAAAATATTAATGTAAGGATTGAATTTATGGACAGGACATTAGAAATCACAAAGTTAAATATGTTTGTAAGGATTTTTATCCTCCCGATTATAGTAGGGATACTTGTTGGTGTACTAACGAAATTGGGACAAGGTATACTTCCAGGACATTGGAATTCATTAGCTAACCTAGGAAGCGTTTGGTTAGTTCCATCCTTTTTTGTGGCTAGCTTTAGTTATTCTAAGCGTACAGCTATACTTTCTGGTATCCTTGCACTACTCGGTATGGTACTAGGCTACTATGGTTATGCAATAATATTTAAAAATGTATCTCATTCTATTTATTTTATTTCTGTATGGATAACATGTGCATTCATTGGAGGAACTATCTTTGGAATTGCAGGCTTTCTATGGAAAGATACTACAAATCCACTTCATAAATTAGGAAGTGCACTTATTGGTGGAGTTTTTGTAACGGATGGACTTCACATTCTTTTAAATTTTGAAGACTATAATCACATGTTACCTGTTGGATATACCGAAGTCATAGTCGGGATTATCTTGATTCTTGTATTAGAACGCTCTAATGCTAATCGAATTTCTTCTTTCTTAATGATGGTTCCTATCACTATTTTAGGATTAATTGGATATAAATTATTAAGTTTGTTTACTTAATTACAATACTGTATCATGAAAAAACAAAAGACTAATTCTATTATAGTCCACAAAATATATCACGAATTTGATCATTATACTTATTAATGTTGATACACTTATTCATAGGCTGGATTCATGAAGCTATCTCTTTCAAAGGGATAGCTTTTTTCTTACAAAAACTATTCATCAACTTTTATTAAATACTTCTAATTTAACAATCGTATTTATTAGCGTGGCATTATGTATACTAAGATGACCTTTTACCATTCCATATAATCGCCATAAAGGTAAACTTTAACCAGTGGGGGTTTTCTTTATCACCCACTAATTATTATCCCTCATCAATCGGACTTTAATGAGCAATCCGCCCCCCATTAAAACGAGATAAAATAAGGCTAAAAAACTTATTTCCAAAGTTCTTTAGCCTAGATCACTTATTTATACATTATAAAATTTAATTCGTACAACCGTACCTTTACCAACTTCTGAATGGATTTCTACACTATGCCCTAATTGCTTCGTAATTTCATATACGAGATATAGCCCCATTCCAGTTGATTCTTTAAAATCTCTACCATTTTCTCCTGTAAAGAAAGGTTTAAACACTCTTGGTAAATCTTGCTTCGGTATTCCTACACCGTTATCAGCAATTTCAAGTATAACATTATTACCTTCCTTACAAGCTTTCACTTTAATCTTCTCTCGACTACCAGATGAATATTTAATCGCATTTGATAGTATTTGTCCAATTAAAAATTGTAACCATTTCGCATCACTTTCTACTGTAATGTCCTTATCAATTTTAAGCTCTGGATATACAAAATTCCGGATAAAGAAACGTTTATGTTCATGCACAGAATCATTCACTATTTTATGTAATTGTACTCTTTCCACATAAAAATCTTGTGTAAATGCTTCTAAACGTGCGACATACAGTGCCATCTCTAGCCCCTTTTTCAGCCTATCTGTTTCCTCATTTATACTTTCAAAACGTGGATCCACTTCATCCTGTGTAATTAATTCTATTACAGATAAAGGTGTTTTCATTTGATGAATCCACTGATTCATAAAAGTTAAATGATCATTATTTTTTCTCTCTTGTATCTGGAGTTGATTTTGATAATGGCGATATTGTACTTCAAGCAAGTCTTGAAGAGCAGCAGATATAGCTGCAAAATCAGATTTTTGAACCGATTCATCTAAAGATTGCATCGGGTTTGCTAAACGTTCATAAAAAGAACGATGTGTATAGTAACGAAATAGTAAATAGCCTACCATAAAAAAGGCACCTAAAAACATTGCATACAATGCCGTCGCAATACGGTTATGTCCATCAAACCAATATACGAGGAATATGGCTAGTAGTTGGATCGCTGTAAAGCAAATAAGTGGTATATGATCACGTATAAACAGCCTTATCATTTTTCCATACCAGTATCCCAAGTAATATGCAATCTATATCCAACACTACGAATTGTTTCAATCGCATTCTCAATATGTAACGTTTTTAACTTTTTTCTAACACGTGTCGTATTTACACTTAATGTATTATCATCAACATAGGATTCGCTATCCCATAATTTATTTAATAACACTTCTCTACTCACAACACGCGGATAATTTTTCATTAACATTTCTAATAAAATAGCTTCATTTCTCGTTATATCAATTTCTTGCTTCTTAAGCTTCAATACAAGCCTTTCAGGATATAAACAAAGACCCTGTTGCTCAACCATCCGTTCTTCTACTTTCGGTGCATAATCTCCGTAAGCACGCCTTAAATGACTTCGAATTTTAGCCATTACAACTTCGTAATGGAATGGCTTTGAAATGAAATCATCGCCACCGTTTTCTAGCGCCATGACTTGATCCATCGTACCTTCACGAGCTGAAATAAATAATATCGGACATGTAGAAACTCCGCGAATTTGACGACACCAATAGTACCCATCAAAACTCGGTAAATTAATATCTAATAAAACTAACTCTGGTTGTTCTTCTAAAAAAATATTTAATACATTATGAAAATCCGATACAATAATTCCTTCATACCCATATTTCGCAACGTGTGTTGATAATAGTTCTGCAATTTTCATATCGTCTTCTACAATCATAATTTTAACCATGTGTTTACTCCTTTTTCGACCCACAATCTTATATTCAATTATATAAAATAAATACTACCTTTTTTTATATAATCCGTAAATCAAAAAAGATACTTTTATACAAAATCATCCTTCTTCTATCATTTCTTATTTAATATGGAATTCACTCATAGTAAACCCCAATCTCTCCACATAATTCATCCCTAATTCCATTCGAGCAGTCTTCAGCGGGTCAACCACTTGACAAACTTTTAAATTGCCGGCAGCCGATAATAAAAGTGTTGCATCAACTTTAGACATTTCTAATTCTTCATGTAAAAATGTCACCATATTACGTACAGCACGATTCGCTGCATCATCTAGCAATTTTTCTGAAGCAATCGTCATTACTTTTTCTTTTTGAATAGCCATTGGTAATGGCCATTTTTTCCCTCTTATAATTTGGACTGTTACGGTTACCTCACCAGCAACCTCTACTCCACTAACACCAATTTCACCATCACCCATCGCTGCGTGTAAATCACCTAATGCTAATAGAGCACCAGGAACATTTACAGGTAATAATAATGTTGTCCCTTCTTTTATCTCTTTACAGTCCATATTCCCGCCGTGATCATGTGGTGTGCCACATGAAATGCTCGCTTCTTTCGGCGCTGTTCCAATTACACCGATCATTGGATTAATCGGGATTTGTAGTTCATTTGAAAACAGAACATGTTCATTATGTATTGAGACGATTTTCACTGTATTTTCATGTAGCTCTTCACCCATTACGCCAAGATTCACCCCTGTAGTTAAAACACCTTGCTCTGCAATTTTTATCTTTTCAATCGTAACAACTAATATATCCCCAGGTTCTGCACCATTAATATATACCGGACCAGTCGCTGGATTAATCCGGTTCCAATCTAATTCTTGAAACACAACATCTTCAGAATTAATTTGATTTTCAAAGCAATCATATGTTTCAAATATAAGTCGACTCCCAATTTCTACTTCCATACATGGTTGATTTTCTGGTGACATTGCGTAAATGATATGGTCTTTCTGAATTCGATGCATATTATCTCTCCTCTTTATATTAGTCTACAATTAATAATTAGCTTTTTTCATAAAAGCTCCTTTTAATAATTAATGAATTTACATATAGAAAAGCACTTAGCTTATTTTCATACATACACTCTTTACTATAACAGGTAAAGAAAGGTGGTATCACTATGCCCCTTATTCCATATAACGAAAGCGATGTTGATTTACTAGCTCGTTTAATGCGTGCTGAAGCTGAAGGCGAAGGTCGACAAGGTGAACAACTTGTTGGCTGCGTTGTAGTAAATCGTGTATTTTGTGATTGCTTAGATTTTAAACAACTTCGTTCTGTACGTGACGCTGTATATCAAAGCCCTGGTGGATTCGAAGCAGTGCAATACGGATATTTTTATCAACGTGCTCGTGAGTCAGAAAAAGAAATCGCACGAAAAGTTTTACAAGGTGAATGGCGCTGGCCTGCACGATGGGCTCTTTGGTATTTCCGTCCAGTTGGATCTTGTCCACCCCAATGGTATAACCAGCCATTTGTAGGACAGTTTAAAAGTCATTGTTTTTATGAACCTAGTGGTGACGAATGTCCGAAAATGTATTCACGGTAATAGAATTTGAAATGCAAGTACTTAGCCCTTTAAGTACTTGCATTTCTTTGAGCTTTTTAAAAATCTAATAATGTGATGAACTTTTCAACTCCTACAACATGTATTAATAACGGTATTCGAGGGCCACTGGACTGATTCATAATGAGCTTATATATAATAATAAATAATTGTTTTTGATTTTCTTTCATTATTTTTTTATTTTCATGATGACAAAGCGCGTACAATTGTTCCATTAAGTTAGAGTAATCTTTGTTAGAACGAAGTATGTTGCAGACTTCTACTAACCATTCTTTCTGTCTTTCATCTAATGTGTTGTAAAACTCTATATTTCTCTCTTGATTTACCGCCATTAATTTTTCAGATTGAAAGTTTCTAACCCAATACTCTGCACGTTTACTTATCGCTACCATATCCTCTAATGCATAATTCCTATCTATTTTGTCTAATATACCTTGTAAAATAGATGAATCAAAATTTAATAACGGTAACGTTCCTGCTACTTGATTAAATTTCGGATATTCTTTAAATCCGCTATCTACTCTAGAAAGCTTAATTGCATCAAATAAATCTTCATTTTTGAGCGTTTTATTCTCATAACTATCTTTCAATCGTTCATATTCTGTATAATTGCGAATTACATCTTCATCAAGACCGATATGAAACGCTGCGTCTGGCCTATATTTTGCAAACATAAATAGAATCACTTCGGGCAAATACACTTTTAGCAACTCGCTAGGTGTAATACTATTCCCTGAGGAACTAGACATTTTTTCATGATGCCCTTTAGTTCCAATAAAATCGTAAGCAATATAATGAGGCGCTTCACGATTGAATATTTTTCTCGCAATTTCTTTTGATACATTATAACTACCCGTTTCTGATGAATGATCTCTTCCGCCCGGCTCAAAAACAACATCCTCTATCATCCATCTCATCGGCCAATCGATTTTCCAATTCAGTTTCATTTCATTTGTATTTAATACCGATAATTCAGTTTGATTTCCGCATTCACATTCATACCGAACTGTTTTTAATACTTCATCAAAATGTGTAATCGTTGTCGCATCTTTCCCGCATTTCTCACAATATAATGTAACCGGATAAAAGCCCTCTCGCTCTTCTTCACTACACTCTCCCGTTTTAAAACTCATTAAAATATCATATATTTCTTTTCTTTTATATAAAGCCTCCAATATGTTTTTGTTATATCTTCCACTTCTATATTCAGCATGTTGATATATGAATTCCACTTCAATCCCAAATACTTGAAGCGATTCCTCAAACTCTTTTTCAAAATGCTCGGCATATGAATTATGACATCCATACGGATCTGGTATATCACAGTATGGCATTCCGATATACTTTACAAAAGATGAATCAACATTTTTAGGGACTTTTCTAAATCTGTCGTAATCATCCCATGAAAATATAAAACGAGTCTTTTTCCCTAAATCTTGAAGCGCCCTTACAACAAAATAAGTCGTTACGATTTCACGAAAGTTCCCAATATGAACAGAACCAGATGGACTAATTCCAGATGCGCAAACAAAAGTTTCTTTGTTTGGATGTTTTCTAATTAATTCGTGTGCTACTTCATATGCCCAATGCATATACTACTCACCTCAATTATATTTTTGTTCTCACATTTTCATTTTTTTGCACTAAAAAAACTCCCACCCCAAGATTATTCATCTTGAGGACGAGAGTTATTAGCTTCGTGGTACCACCTCAGTTTGTTAATATGTCGCCATATTAACCTCTTCAGGTACGGCAAAATATGCTTATACCCTATCTCTATAACGGGAGATCCCGTCGCACCATCCCTAAATAAATTAGTTCCTTGCGCAGCTCCAAGTCTTTTTTCATTAAGATGTATACTGCTCTTTCTCAGCTACCAGAGCTCTCTGTACGTATTCTTTCTTAACTACTCTTCTCTTCCATACCATTTTACATATTAGTTTTTTTATATGATAATTTAAAATAGTTTTATTGTCAAACTTTTCCGAATCAAAAGCGTATACTTATCTAAAAAATTCTTTATCGCCTCTAATTGAATTTTGTGGCTACACTCATCACAACAATATACCCCTTTTGGTTTCTCTTTAAATCGCTTATATTTTTCACTGCCTTCATAAACACGAAATATATTTTCACAAGAAAAACAAACAATTTCATAAAACATCATATGCATTTTCCTCTCAATATTTATACATTTTTTTAATCACTCGAGAAAATCAGTTTTTCCATGGTACAAATCTTAATATTTTCTGATTAAAAGGTTTGCCTCTATTCTTATCGAATTATATAAATATCTTATAAAGCGAGGTGAACATCTTGGACAGTAATATAGAATTAGTTTTAGATGCGAAAGCAAGTTTAGCTGAAGGACCATCTTGGAATGAAAAAAAGCAACTTTTATACTGGGTTGATATTGTGGAGAAACAATTATGCATATTTAGTCCTACCGATAATACAAACCGAGTAATTGCTCTCAATCAACAAATTGGCTGTGTTGTTCCATATTTAGATGACATACTACTCCTAGCTATGGAAAATGGCTTTTATTCTATTAATGTAGAAACAGAAAAACTGACACATATTTTTGACCCTGAACCACATTTATTTAAAAATCGTTTTAATGATGGAAAATGCGATCCGGCAGGACGTTTTTGGGCAGGTACTACAGATACATACGGTATTAATGCTGCTGGCTCCTTGTATTGTTTAAATAATAATTTAAAGGTAGAGAAAAAAGTTTCACATGTAAATACATCAAATGGCATAGCTTGGTCACCTGACCATACATACCTTTACTATATCGATACACCTACTAAAAAAGTAGTTCGTTTTCATTATGATATATGCTCTGGAGTAATTCGTAATCCAAGTGATGTAATTATTTTCCCCGAAAATGACGGTCTACCTGATGGTATGACAATTGACGAGGAAGGTTGCTTATGGATTGCTCATTGGGGAGGTTCAAAGATTACTAGATGGAACCCTTCAACTGGTGAACAAATATTAAGTATCCCGATTCCAGCGCTATATGTAACATCTTGTACATTTGGAGGGCCTAATTTAACCGACCTATATGTTACAACAGCCAGAACAGGAATGACGGATGACGAATTAAAGCAATATCCACATGCTGGTGGTATTTTTCGAATTCAAACAAATGTAAAAGGTTGTCCTACCCATTCATTTTGCAATAATAATATTGGAGCTGAAACACTATGAATCGTATAGATTACATAAGACAAGAAGAAAAGAAATATCATGACCTTTGCTATGAACAATACAAACTATTTGAAACTGGTTCTTGGCTGTACAAACCGGTTAAAACAGTTATGGATTTAATGGATTATTTTGAAGGAAAAAACAACTTGCAAGTACTTGATCTCGGCTCTGGCGTTGGAAGAAATAGTATTCCCATTGCCCAAAAGATTCAAAATGCGAGTGGTACTGTTACATGTGTGGATTTACTTGATTCTGCTTTAACAAAATTACAAACTTATAGTAAAGAATATGGTGTAATTAATAATATGAAAACAGAACAAGCAGCAATTGAAAACTACTACATCCAACGTAATACTTATGATTATATCGTTGCAGTATCCAGTTTAGAGCATGTTCAATCAGAAGAAGATTTAAAAAAAGTGCTCCATTCTATGAAAGAAGGTACAAAAAGCGGCGGTATGAATTGTTTAATTATTAATTCGAACATACAAGAAATTGACTTACATACAAATGAAGAGTTAGATGCTTTAATTGAAATTAACCTTCCTACTGAAGATATGATATATCTATTAAAAAATATTTATGAAGACTGGAAGGAAATGAAAGTTGAAATAAAAGAATTAGCTTATGATATAATCCGAAACGAAAGACACATTCTATTAAAAACAAATGCTATTACGTTTGTTGTTCAGAAATAAAACTATAAAAGGTAGGGTTTTTCCCTCATATATTCAGAGAAACACCCTTACCTTTCAATTATAAATTCTTCAAAAAATTGCTTCGTTATTAGTTTTAGCTTTATCTAAAACATTATTTTTATTAAAAATACTATTCAGCTAGTAATTGAATTCATTCATTCATTTATTAATAATTGCTTGTCGAGCTTTTTCTTTATCATCAAAATGAATAGTTGAATCTTTTAAAATTTGATACGTTTCATGCCCTTTTCCTGCAATCAAAACAATATCATTAGAAGATGCCATGTTTATTGCGTGATTTATTGCAAGTTCACGATCTACTTCTACTTTATAATTCAAATTATTATTCTGCAAAAATCCTTTTTCAATATCTTTCATTATTGCCTGCGGATCTTCCGAACGTGGATTGTCAGAAGTAATAAAAACAAAATCGCTATAACTTCCAGCAATTCCACCCATGATAGATCGTTTTTTTGCATCTCTATCCCCACCACAACCGAAAACAGTAATAACTTTACCTTTTGAAAACTCGCTAATTGTAGAGAGAACATTTTCTAACGCATCCGGTGTATGAGCATAGTCCACTATTACAAGAAAATCTTGATTTTCATCTATAATTTCCATTCTACCTTCAATACTCTTTAAGTTAGATAAGCTATCGCAAATGTTTGTAAGCGGGATACCTTCAACCATTGCAACTGTTATTGCTGCTAATGCATTATAAACATTAAAACGACCTACAAGATTAAGGTTAACCTCTATTTCTCCATTAAAGGACGAAACTAAAAAACGAATTCCTTTTGGCCTTAAAGTTATGTTCTTCGCTTGAACATCTGCTCCATTATGTATTCCATATGTGATAACCTCGGCTGAAGTAATTTTTTTAAAGTATTCTACCGACGGATCATCTGCATTCAAAACAGCTATTTTTTATCTATAGTAGATAAATCATTTCCTAATCTCGCAAAAAGAAGACTTTTTACATGCTTATATTCATCAAATGTTTCATGATAATCTAAATGATCTTGTGTTAAATTTGTGAAAACAGCTATTTTAAAGTTACACCCTTTAACTCTTTCCATATGTAACCCTTGTGACGTAACTTCCATAACACAATAATCTGCATTTTGATTTTTCATCATCTGCAAATTCCGTTGAAGTGTTGGAGGTTCTTGCGTATTAATATCAGTAGGATACCATTTTGAACCAACTTTCACTCCGTTATTCCCCATGAGCCCCGTGTGATATCCATAATCACTTAAAATTTTTTCAAGTAAATAGGAAGTAGTTGTTTTCCCATTTGTCCCTGTAATTCCAATTAACTTCATTTTATTAGATGGATAACCATAGAAATGTGACGCAATAACTGCCATAGCATACCTAGCATCTTTAACAATTATTTTAGGTATCTCAATATTTACATCCCTTTCTACAATTAGTGCTACAGCACCATTTTTCACTGCATCTTCAACAAATTGATGTCGATCTTTAAGAAAACCATCGATACCTGATACACATATAAATAGGTTTCCATTAGTTATCTTTCTAGAATCCATTTCTAATCCCGTAATTTTTACATTCATATCGCCAATAGTTTCTTTAACCAATAACAAATTCGCCAGCTCTTTTAGTTTCAAATCTCCCGCCCCCTTAAACATTTCCCCTATTTATTTTACCACTTTATATAAAATAATGGTTTAAAATCCCATACGGGTTTAACGAAATTTATTCATCTTAAATAAACAAAAAATAAAAGAGCACTTGTTTCCGCAAGTGCTCTTTTGGGGATTTTGAGATACCCTATTAACGAAAGTTAAGGTTACTTAAAGTTAAAAGGTATTTCTATTATATGCTTGTCCTCTTTATTTGTGCATAATTAATATATAAACATATTTAATCATTCTTAATAACTTTTAGTTATAGTTCTTTCTTACATTTTATCGTTAAAAAGTTGATTGAAGGTTTATTTGCCATGTTCTTATTTGGTTCATCAATTTCCGAAACTTGTACTAATCCATATTGATTAAAATCTTTTTTTATAGATTCAGAATCATAGAAAAACATTTTTACGCCTTCCATTATCTCATAATAATCTTTATCCAACTGTTTTCCTTTTCCGTACATTGGAGCTTTTTTAGAAACAGTTGTAAAAACCATATATCCACCAGGTTTTAACTGATTATAACAATCTTTAATAAAATTCTCTCTTTCCTGTTCATTCAACAAATGAAGAAGTGCATGACTAAATATCCCATCATACAGTTTATTATCAAAAGGCATTTCGTTTACTGAACCGTGATAAATACTAACATCTTCTAGTCCGTTTTCTCTTGCTAAATCGATCGCTGTTTTCGAAATTTCAATACCTGTTACATTTATACTATTTTCGATAAATACCTTTGCGTTTCTTCCATAGCCAATACCCGGAACTAATATGTCTTTAACATTGTTTTCCACAAAAAAATCTTTTGTCAAAATTGCAGATTCTGTAGGTTCAAACCCCCACATTGTTTGCTTCTCAATAAAGCTTGATTCCCAAAATTCCATTATGATTCTATCTCCTTGTTCTAATCCTATTTTTAGTATCACATTAAAAACTTATAAATTTTAGTGCTGCGGTTACCTATGCCAAATTAATTTTTTACCACATTCACTATAGGTTCATTGAATATAGCATAATAATAAGCCTATATCTAATTTTAAGATTGGCTTATTATTTCCCCTATATTAGTGTGTAAAAAATAGAAAAACCAATACTTCCGTTGTAGTATTGATTTTTCTTAAGATAAATTATCTTTTTATATTGTACTGATCTATTACTTTTTCTAACATTTCTAAAGTTATCGGTTGAGCTTTCTCTATTAATTGGTAACCAATTCGCCCATTCGGTTCAGCTGTAACTTGCTGTAAACTCTTTAAATCATGAATCCCTTTTTCTCTTAATTGCATATATAGTTGTTGTTCCGACATTTTCGCATTCATCAAATTCTCTTTTACAATCTCTCCATTTTCTACTACTATAATGCTACTGCCATTTAGGAATTGTTCCATCTTCTTTGATTTCAATTCAAAGAAATGAATGATAAGAAGGACGCCTGCAAATATTACAGCTGCAAATATAGATGGGCCTACTTTCCGACTTAATACAGGCTCCACAATAATACGTGCAATTGATACTACTATAATAATTTCAGCTCTTGTCATTTGGCTAACAGATTTACTACCTGTCATTTTTAATGCAATAATTCCAGTCAGAATTAAAATAATGCTTTCAAAAATCATATTCATAATAGCCCAATCCTTTAATGGTGAATGTTACTAGCATTCCCATTTCATATAGCATTCTAAATGTATTTTAATTAAACTTTTTTGTAAAAATTAAACTTACATATACTGAAAAAGAATCTATTTTAACCAACCTTTTTTCAATAAGGATTTGATAATCCATCTTCCATTATCAAAAAAATAAAAAGCACCCGAATGGATGCATATAGATTAAACTTATTCATTATTACTTTCTTCACTTTCATCATCAACTGATTTGGAGTCTAACATGCTGCCTATATCAGGCGGTAAAGCTAACTCTATTCCAGCTATTGGTTGATTATCTTCATTAAACCATTGTTTCTTAAATTTAATCAATTCTTCATTTTTCTTATTTTCATTCATATTATCCCCCCTTTTATGTTTGATATTAAACTCTTTACTTAATATGTACACTGAGAAAGATAATATACTATTTGTACATAATGAAAGAGCAAAAACCATTCTCTGTTTTCACAACCCGTTGTACCTATTAAAGAATCCCCGTACATGTTACTCCGCGCTCTGCTATCATATTAGTGTCTAAACATATGTGGGCTATGTGACAAGTACCTGGTCATTTTGTTCATTATTCATATGAGACAAATACTTTTAAAGGGGTAATTATTCCTTGACTTAATTCCTCAAAACATTGAATGAGTCCTGTATGTTGTATTTCATGTTGAAAAATCTCTTCTATCCATGGTGTTTTTTCTATTTGACTAAAAAACCAATCTGCATGTTGTTGATAATTATATCCGTCACTTGAACCAATGATCCGCAGTTCTTTCTCATAAAAATCAGCGGTTAATGTTAGTTCTTCAATATTACCATCAGAAAGTATACATATTTGTCCATTAGTTTTAAGTGTTTTTTGTAATGTATGGAATCCACTATTTGTAGCAGAACATTCGAAACCATAATTATATGTTTCTACTATCTGTTCTTCTGCATCAAATGTGTTTTTTACACTAAATTTCTGTGCAAATTCCCTTCTATTTCTATCAGGTTCAACAATATCCACATGCTCAACACCTATATAGTATTTTAAGAAATAACAAGTAAGTAAACCGATAACTCCCATTCCAGTTATAAGTACCTTTTCATCCTGTCGCGGGTTTAGTTTCAATATACCTTTAGCAGCATCACACGAAAGAATAGATAATAAAGCTACTTTAGGTTTTATATAACTAGGTACTCGAATTACTTTATACCCATTAACTACTCCTATCGTTTCATGTCCATAAAAAGAAACTACTTTATCGCCTATGTTTAAATTCTTTACTTTATTACCAACTTGAATCACTTCACCGTAACTTTCATATCCAGTTTTTCTTGGATAAATAGGGTGTGTATCTGTAACATCGGATCCATTATACTGAGGTAACTCTGCTCCAATGCTTATTGCACCTGCAATTGTTTTAACGATAATTTCATCATTCTGTATAGACTTAATTTCGCGCGTTTCCCACTTAAGACGTTTTGGTCCTTCTAAAACTAATTTATTTTGTTCCATTTATAACCCTCACATTTTATAAAAATATATTCTCACTACATTTCAAACAATGTATAATAAATTCATCTAAAATTTAAGCTATAACGTTGGCTAGCATCCAACAGTGATAATATGATAATTGAATTTGATGGATATGGAATTAATGAGTATGTTTTTGGCCGTAACTGTTCTCTTAACGAGTTAATAATAATGTATTTAAATGTAAAAAATGAAGAGATATCTAATGAAGATCTTCTAAACTTATTTTGTGTACGATATCATTACGAACAAATCCCAAAGTTATTACAAGAAAACGTCTTGAGCGATGTTGTTATTGATTTAGATACGGACTATATTTATATTCCTAATAGATAACAGTAAACTAGATTAAATGAATAGAAATTAGGATTCAGCTAAGTGTTTAATAAAATAGGTCATTGCCCAAATTAATGTCGCAAATTGCGTGACAAAATACATTGTCCATTCAAAACCAGTCAATTTCCTATCTCGTTTAACCTTCTTTAAGTATCTGTAAAATATAAAAGTACTTAAAAACATAAGCAACAACGATAATTGTTGTAAATCATCGACTATACGTACCGCCATAGACTTCATCACCCTCCTATTCAAAATAAATATACTTTAAGGTTAACATTTATTGGTAGTTTATTTCCATTTAAATTACTTATGTCAAAAATAAAAAGAGCACTCAGCTATTGAGTGCTCTAAAAATATCATTTTATTCTTTTTTAAATTGAAAATTTAGACGTTCCACTTGTTTGATTTCCTCCATTACTTTACGAATTCCTTCTTCAATCCTATCTTCCTTTACATTCGATACGTTCAACTTTAATAGTCTTTGTTTCGGAAAACCTTTCAAATAATTTTTATCAATCGTATCAACACTGATTTGCATTTCACTTAGTCTTTGTATCAACATATCCGAAATACTTGTTTTATGTACTTCTAAACAAGTATGGATTCCAATTGTATTTTGCTTTTTATATGTGAATAAAAGCGGGGTTTCACTTTGCATTCTTTCTAATGCTTCTGCTAGTTTTTTAGATCTATTATTATAGGAAGATTTAATTTTATTTTTATGGCGTTCGAACATGCCACTCTTTATATAAATTTCTAAAGCAGCTTGGGATATCATTGGGCTATCTATATCTAAAATTTTTTTATATGTATGGAAAGCACTCGAAATAACCGGTGGAATAACTGCTACACCAACTCGTAAACCCGGAAAAATAATTTTAGAATAACTTTTCAAATATATGACATGATTACTATGATCCAAGCTATATAACGGATCGGCTTTTGAATCTGTTTCTAGATCTGCTAAATAATCATCTTCTACTATAAATACATTGTATTTCTTAGCCAATAGTACAATTTCTTCTTTCTCATCTTTAGAATAAGAAGTTCCAAGTGGATGATGGTATCTTGGTATTGTATAAAAGAATTTTATTTTACCTGTTCGAAAAATACGTTCCAATTCATTTAAGTCAATACCTTCATTCGTACGTTTAATACCGATTACTGGAACTTTATTTATTTCTAGATATTCTATATATAAATGATACGTTGGCTGTTCAACTAATATTGTTTCATTTTCATTTGGAAATGAGATAGAAGTTAATATTGCAAGTGCCTGTTGCACGCCTGACGTTATAAAAATATTGTCTTCTTTCGTGAACACTTGATAATTTGCCAACTGTTTTTGAATGACTGGAATTAAAGATGGTAACCCTTTCGGTGTTCCGTATACGAACAAATCATTTTTATAAGTATCAATAGCCTTATTAATGCAATGCTGAAAATCTAAATATGGGAACACATCTGGATCTGGTGCCGAAGAAGCGAAATCAATTATCTCTTTATTTTCTATAGTACTCCCAGATTTCTTAACAACGTAGTATCCACTTTGAGGGACAGAATATATAATGTGACGCTTTTCTAATTCATGAAGCGCACGTATAACTGTTGCCTTATTACATTCATATTGCGCAACGAGTGACCGTATTGATGGTAATTTCTGTCCTTCTTTTATCTCTCCATGTTGAATCATTTTTTCTATATCATTTAAAATATGTAAATACTTATACATATTACATCTCCTTCAGCAATTCTATATTTAATTACATCAATTTTTCATTTATATACCATCCATTCCTCAATTAGTTAATTTTCCGATTTTCTATATCGTAAATCCCAATAGCATATGAATCATTTTCAATCCATTTCTTTATTGCTTCTGTTTTAAGTACACCTTCAACTTCTTTTTCTATTTTCTGTCCAAGTTCTCTCGCTCCTACTTCATCATCGCTAATCTTAGTTTTTATATCTATGGTAACAGGTTGATTCTTTTTATAATTTATTTGCTGAATACCAAACCCTTCATATCCATTCTTTCTGAATACATCATCAAATATCTGTCCAAAAACTAACTCCCATCTATGTTCTGCATTTACAATCTCCTTGTTTCTTTGAGATATATTTACTTTATAGGACATAATGCCTTGAATTTGCAATCTTTTATTAATTTCTTTTTTTATTTCGTTAGCATTTTCGCTATCAGCAATCTCTAAATCTACTATTCTTTCCTTTTCATCCCATATAGCAGCACTAAAAAAAGATTCCTCCTTGACTGTCGCTGTAGCAATATCCATAACTTTAGAATCTTCACTTTTGGATTCTTCCCTTTCAGGCTCACAAGCACAAAATAAAGCAATTGAAAATAAAAATACAATCAACTTCTTTCCTCTTTTCATTGCACTTCCCTCCGTAAATTTTCATTTACGATAAACTTTTACTTTCACATATAAATACCTTCTATAATTTTAAAATTTAACATTATTTCACATTTCCTCCTCTTAAAAAGGAAATTACAATTAATAAATAGAATATCTTCATGAACAAATAAAAAGTGAGGGATATGTCATGCAGCGTTTAAATACAATTGATATTAGTAACGTTCTAGAATTAGAAAATACTCTTTCTACTTTATTGAATGAAATGATTTCTTCAAAGCTAGAACTTGAAAACTGGTTAAAAAAACAGTCTACTTTCATTTGGGGAATTGAAGAACAATTAAGGTTGCACTATATCGCTTTTCAATGTAATACAGATAATAAAGAAATAAAAGATACTTTTGAATATGATCAAAAATATGTACGACCTCTTTTGAAACGTTATCAAAATTCATTTGATACTAAATATTTAGAGTCCCCTTTTCGAATGGAACTTGATCCAAAAACGTACAGCTTACTAAATAAAAAAATTAAGAATGCGCAAACATTATTTTGTGAAAAGAATATTGATTTAGAAGTGAACGAAGACAAATTAGTAACCAAATACTTCGAAATCACAGGTGGTTTAACTGCATTATGGAACGGTGAAGAAAAAACAATTACAGAACTACAATCTTACTTACAAAATCCGGATCGTCATATACGAAAAAAAGCAAAAACGCTCATTTCTGAAACATTCTTATCTGTTGAAGATAAATTACAACATATATTAAATGAATTAATCGTAATCCGTGACCAAAAAGCAAAAAACATTCAATTACATAATTATCGTGATTATATGTTTAAAAAACATGAACGTTTTGATTATACACCAGAAGATTGCTATGAGCTTGCTGAATCTATTCGTAAATACGTAGTACCACTTATCGATAAAATATATAATAAGAAAAAATCTGAACTTCAAGTAGAAAGTCTTCGTCCATGGGATTTAAAAGCAACTGCACCAAATCAAAAAGTATTAAAACCTATTGAAAAAGCGAGTGATTTAATCGAAAAAAGTTCTCATATTTTACACAAACTTGACCCTGAATTTTCCGCATTACTGGAACGTATGCATAAAAATAATTGCTTAGATTTAGAAAGTCGTAAAGGAAAAGGACCAGGAGGATTTTGCGAATATTTACCTGCATCTCAATTATCTTTTATTTTCATGAATCTCAATCATACACATTATGATGTTACTACTTTCCTCCATGAAATGGGCCATAGTATTCATAATGATTGTATGAAACAGTTAGAACTTCAAAAGTATTTAGAAATCCCTTCAGAATCAGCTGAACTAGCTAGTATGACAATGGAATTGTTTTCGATGGAGTATTGGGATACTTTTTATGAAAATAAAGAAGAATTTATAGAAGTAAAATTAGAGTTCTTTAAAGATATTGTTAAATATTTGCCACAAATGCTTATAGTTGATCAATTCCAACATTGGATGTATGAAAATCCTAATCATACAGCTAAAGAAAGAAATGGAAAATATTTAGAATTACATAACACTTATCAATCGAATGTAGTAAATATTGAGGGGTATGAAAATTGGGTTGCAACTGGCTGGTTACCTGTGCTACATATATTCGAAATACCATTCTATTACATTGAATATGCAATTGCACAACTTGGTGCGCTGCAAATGTATAAACAATATAAAGAAAATCCTAAACAAGCACTTGAAAATTATAAAAAGGCCTTATCATTAGGTAGCTCTAAATCTTTAACAGAAGTATATGAAGCTGCTGGAATTCGTTTTGATTTTTCTAGCGAAACAATTAAGGAACTAATGGCATTTGTAGAAAAAGAATTAGAATTACTTGAGCAATTATAAGAAGAAAGCTGCACCTATATTTTTGGTGTAGCTTTCTTCTTTATTTTATTAATCAGCTCTATATACTGAGAATCACCATATCCGATTGTTGGAAATAGTTGAAACAACTTTGTTAATAATTCTTGAGTTGATAAATCTTTATTTTTAGAGATAAATTTCATTACAGCATTATCTTCTTTTAGCATTTTTAAATATAGATCTATAGCCTGATACATTACAGGTGGTACCTTATAGAAAGTCTTTTTATGATTTACTAATACTTCATTGTATACCGAAGAATAATTTCCTAATTCAAGTTCAATTTGATTTACTTTAAATTCATCTTCTCTGAAGCTATTTAAGTATACCTTCCCCTCATAACGAGACTGTTCAAGGTATGAAAGTATTGTAAGTAAGTTCATTTGACAAAACATATCTTCACCAAACCATAAAACAATACATTTATACTCTTTCGTAAAAAGTTTCTTTAATGGATCTATAACCTTTTTTGTGTAACTTTCTACTGAACTGTTATGTCCTGCTGCCCTTGTCTTAATAAATTCTTTATCAAAAACTAGTGTAGTAACTTGGTTTACACACATCGCTTCATTAAATGGTGCGTAATCAGAATCACCCATTAGCTTTTCATTTTTAAATTCTTCATACATCATTTGACCATTCAATATGTTTAATACATCTTTATCAAACAGCTCGCTCTTCGCATTTCGTAATTGCTCAACCTCTATTTTTCTAGAAATATTCATATTAAACTCTCCTTCCTTATTTATATTGAGTTTAACATATGTAATGCTCTGCTTTATTTAAATTATTAAGCAGGAGATTACCAATACTATCCCCTTTTATGTATTCCATAATAATTGCCTGTCTATTTTGTATCTTTATCACTTCAAATACGTTTGGAACTGACAGCCCGCATGAATAAGCATATTTTTGTTTTTTTGCTTCATTCATAGACTCTGTATCTGGAAGATATTCTTTAAATAATTTCACAATCTTATTATCATATAGATAAATTTCCGCTGTATTCCCTTTTGCAATTGGATTACCTAAAACCACTTCATTTCTCCCCTTAACATAAATTAGAATAACATCTTATACTTCTCTTTACATTCACTATAACCCTAGCTAAAACCTTCTTCACGACTATACAAAAAAACTTACCGCTTTCCATCCTTAAATAGAAAGCGGTAAGTTTAATTTACTTGGAATATGAGCATGGAGATTTGGTGTATGCAAGATAGTAAATGAATACCCTTGCTGAATAAATGATACTTCATTATGTTTACATTCATATGGAACACTATTTTTCTTCAAATTATTTTGTATGCGTTGTAAAAATGCTTGATCTGGTGTTCCAAAAGAAACATGTACTTTCGGTGGTAAAGCTTTCATCGCAATCGGAATCCATGGTCGCTGCCACCAAGTTGCAACAATGTATGCAGTGCCGCCTATTACAAAGTTAAAAATATCCCTATCTTCCATTGTTTTCAAATTTAGATTTAATTTCAACCATTCCGTAAATACAGGTACACTTTTAACGGGAAGACCGATTTCCCTTACATATAAAACGTTTAATGGTGAATGCGGTATTAATACATCTTCTTTAACATAACTATGTGCAATAATTTCGAGAAGATTTCCATCTCCATCTTTAAAGTATAAATTGAATAGATTATTCTCCTCACCAATTATATTTCCATCTTTCCATTTCACAATGAATAACCCAGAATTTTCAAGCCATTTTGCTGTTTCATGAAATTTTGAATATGAAATTTCAAAGGCGAAGTGCGCAGGTGCAATTGGCTCATACACTTCTTGAAAACTAATTGTTGTATATGGTGTTACTTCAAATTGAATGTAGGATGCTGTTTCTTTTTTTATTGGAAAAGATAATACGTCCCTATAAACTTGTTTTACCCCTTCTATGGAAACAGTTTGTAGTTTTATATCAGAAATATGTGTAATCATTTTACGTCCCCCTATTTCATACTATCTATTCGTATTGTATTACAATTATAAATAGATAAAATCAAACGGAAGGATGGATTTTTCATATAAAAGCTACAACTTTAGTATGAATATGTTAGCTTCTTTCATTGCTAGTACAGTAACATTTCAACACCATTATCCTCCATATTTCATTTTTTTGATTAACACTTTACTTAATTTTATTTTTTCAAGTTTCCCCTGCATTGTTTCTATATAAAAAGAGCTGCCTTGCCTTAAACGAAAAGCAGCTTTTACAATAAAATACATTAAGATTTTACAGCAATAATCATAAACCTTTTTGAATTCGTACGAATACCTTTTTCAGAACTATTAGCTTTAATGAACTTTTGCAAAATATTAAAATCCTCTTCCTCTTCTCCAAAATTAGGAATAATAGGCGTATGTTTTAATAAGAAAATAAGATCCTCAGGCGTACTGTAATGATCAGTAACATCATATTCACGTACTTGTATGATTTTAAATCCCGCACTAATAAGTTCCCTCATATACTTTTCTTTTAAAGTTCCGTCTCTTTCACCAAAGCATTGTCCTCTGCCAAATACTTCTTTCAGATTTAATTTATCATGTTCGCTTACTTGTTGTGTTAAGAAAAAAGCACCTTGTTTCATTACTTTTGCTAATTCAGATGCTATAAACGGTGCGTGACAACTAGAAGCGATATCAAAATGGGCAGGCGGAAACGTTAACGCTTCAGAATTCATTTGAAAAAACTCAACATTTTGTACACCTGATTTTTTTAAATTGGAATGTGCCGTTTCAATCATGCCGTTAGAATTATCAATTCCAATTAGCAATTTAGCTGAAGATGCTATATTAAGTACATTTTCTCCTCCACCTGTACCAACATCAAGTAGGGTGTCTGAAAGTTTACATCTTTCTTTCACTTCCCCGTAAAAGTCCCATGAATCTCCTACAGTTTCACATTTTATTTTACTAAAATCCCAACCATTTACTCTTCCTACTTTATCATAAAAGTTTTTGTACTCTAATTCGTTCATTTTGTATTTTCCCCTCTATTAACGCTTATGCTATTGATTCTTTGTGAAAAAGATCCATCAATTTCCCCTATATATGCCAGCCAATCTTCATAAAACGCTTGAACAGTGCGATATCTTTTATTTTTTTCTTTATGTAGAGCTTTTTTACATATATTATATAATTCTAGTGTGCTCTCCCATTTCTCATAGCTTTTATCATTTTTCCCGCCAATAAAAGCAAAAGCAATTCCGGCTAACACAAACACATTCGTTTCGCTTGTAATTTGTGCATGCAGTTCATATTCTTCAGGTGCTTTGAAACGACCTGCTCCCCAAAAATCCTCCCCAACTTTATTGAATACAGGTTTTTTTTGAAAGAAATCAATATCACAGATCGTAAGTTTTGATTGCTCAAAATTATATAAAATACTACCGTCATAAAAATCAACCATGACATATCCTAATGACTCCACATAGGCTGCAAACTCAAAAATTTGTGTCAATATGTTAAGTCTCTCCGTCACTGATAATTGTCTTAGCTTAACAAAAGGCGAATTTGGTGCATGGTGCTTTTCAAACGGTGTAAAGTCCCAATGATTGTGCATGCATTCCCCATCAATCCAATGAAACCTTAAACAAAATCCGTTTTGCATTTGAATAGGATTAATATATGGAACTAGTAAAGGATGTTGAATTTGTTCATACACTTCTTTTGCCTTCATTAATCGTTGGATCGCGTCCTCTATCTTGCCTTTGTATTCTAAATTGCGTGCACCTGCATACTTCAAAAAATAACGTTTTCCATTTTCAATAATACCAAAGCTAATATTTCCTGAATCTTGCTGATCAAACACAGTAAACACTTCTACATCCTTTAACCAATCAAAATTATGCTCCTCAGCCAATGTTAATGGGTATTGATTTTTTCCAATTTTAATATTTATCATGTGCTGCTCCTAGCTTTGAGCGAACGTAGTTGATAGAGGTATGATACGCATACTCAAATTATTTTTACCTCATGCTTGATTTTCTTCTGTTTGTTCATAAAACATCACTCCTTTCAAATAACCGGCCTTAATTACTTTCTATTATATATTATAAAATACAAATTATAAGGAAAATATATTCCATATGCATAAATAGTTTACATAATATTTTTATGGTTTATTTATGTGTGTAATCTACATCTCTCCCCAACCACACATACTATTTAAAACAGTACAGACTGCTTTTACATTCTTCATTTTTATTTCCTCCTTAAAATACATGTAAAAAGTAGGATTCACCAAAAAATTAAAGAATTCTATATATGACAAGTATTGGACGAATTATTTTCAAATTTCTCTATAATAAAGGTGGTATAAACAGTGTGAAACTTATGCAAGAACGTAGCCTTACCGTAAAGACAACTTTTACTAAAGAATACAAGATTTTTATTTTGGGTTTACTCATTTCACGAATTGGGGATTCACTATATACTTTTGCGTTACCTTGGATTGCCTATCAATTAACCGGTTCAGCTGTAATTATGAGTTCTTTATTTGCTATTAACGTATTGCCAATCGTTTTATTTGGCCCTTTAGTTGGTGTAATAATTGATCGTTATGATCGAAAAAAGTTACTTTTGGTAGCGGATATTACTAATATTATTTTAGTAAGTCTTGTTCCAATACTACATTCATTACATCTATTAGAAATCTGGCATTTATACATAATTACTTTTATGTTAGCAGTTATGTCCATGCTTTTTGATGTAACCACTGTTACAGTCATTCCGCAAATTGCTGGAGCATCCTTAACGAAGGCCAATTCTTTCTATCAAATGGTTAATCAATTGGCTAGTTTATTTGGTCCAATGATAGCTGGGGTTTTCATTTCTTTTATTGGTGGCTTTCAGATGCTTTGGATTAATGTTCTTTCATTTATTGCAACATTAATTGCTGTGATATTATTACCGTCTATGAAAACCGTAAACAAGAAATGCCAAGATAAAAATACACTTCAAAATGTACTAGCTGATTTGGTTAATGGATGTAAATGGCTCAAAAATGACCGTTTAAATTTAGCTTTATCTTTTCAAGCTATGATTGGAAACTTTGGAGCAAGTGCGGTTTTAGGTGTGTTCATGTATTATTTACTATCCACATTGCAACTTACGCCGGAACAAAGTGGCTTTAATTATTCACTAATTGGAATAGGCGGGCTCTTAGGAAGCTTGATTGCAGTTCCTTTAGAAAAGAGATTGCAATGTGGTCTTCTAATTCCATTACTCCTATTTGTTGGAGCAATTGGCTTAACTTTTGCGCTTTGGAGTACATATTGGCTTGCTCCCGGAATTGCTTTCGGTATTGCAATGACTTGCAATATTGCATGGAATACAATTGTAGCCACCGTTCGCCAGGAAACAGTTCCATCAAATATGCAAGGGAGAGTTTTAGGGTTTTCACGTGTACTTACACGATTAGCTATGCCACTTGGAGCGTTAGTAGGAGGTATTATTTCAGCTTATAATCCTGTCTTTGTATTTGCTTTAGCTGCTTTTACTAAATTAATTGAAGTCTTTATTGCTTTATATAGTCCGATACGAAAACTATAATAGAAGGAAAGATAACTATGATTGGTTAATTGCAATTATGGATAAGTTTATAAAGAAAAAGGCATATTATAATGCCTTTTTTCTTTACAATCATTTAACTGGATAACAAACTTCTGTAACCCATTTATTAGCATCCGATTCCATCGCTGGGCTCACATGATAAATATTAAACATTGGACCTGCTAATTCGTAACCCTCTGTCTCAATCCATTTTGCCGCAGCTTCATTTACAGCTGTCATCTGTTCATAACTTCCATTAACTGTTATAGAAGCTACATTAGCTGATTCCACATTTTTAAATGTAACGTCTTTTGTATTTTCGTGCTTCCCTAGAATACTTAGCTGTATTTCTACATCTACATCATTTTCTTTGTATTCACGATCATGGAAAACTGCAATACTATAACTCGGATGGGCAATACTAATATTTTTCATTTGTATTTCTTGCATTAATACACCCCATAAATCCTCTTCGCAATTATAAGATGGAATAATCTTTCTAACACTAGCTACATTTCTTTCTGGAATTTCCTTTATTGAAACATGATAGTTCATCTCAACTACATCCTCTCTCATCGATTTCATTGAATCTTCGAGGAGACGTAATTGTTTTTGGAGGTTAGTCATGTCTTCTTTAATTTGAACACTACGATTTAAAAATTGCTCTTTTATGCTATCTATATTATTGCATTCTATTATTTCTTTAATGGTAGCAATATTAAACCCCATACCTTTTAATGTTTGAATTTGATTTACTTTTTTTAATTGGTCTGCTGAATAAAATCGATCTCCACTCAGCTCATCGACTTTTACTGGTTGTAATAATTCCACTTTGTCGTAGTGCCTCAACATACGAATACTAATGGAAGATAGTTTTGAAAAATCCCCTATTTTAAACATATTTTCCTCCTATAAATTACATCTACTTCGAAGCTCAACTTTATCTTAAACAATGACATCGTGTGAGAGTCAACTGTTTATAACACTTGAATTATATTGTATAACCTCTTTCGTCTTAAACCTATGAAGATTGATAATAATCCGTTCACAGCTAATAAAATTACTATAATACTTGTAAGTAAACCTATATCTGCCGCAAATATTTTTATCGTACGCCATGGTGAACTTGTACTATAAGTAAGCAGTGGGATAAAAATAATAGATGATAGTAGAAATAGACTCCCTATGAATAACCAAATTACCTTTTTTACAGTTTTCACATGTTTATACTTTTTAATTAACATAATTGATATTATGAAAAGTATAAGTGTAACTAGCAACAAAACAATTTGTATTAATGGGATGTTTTTAGGGATATCAACCGGTTCTTCTCCATTCAAAATACTAATAATCCCCTTTTTCAATTCTGATAGTGCGGTTTCTTCTAATACATGATTTTTATTTGTTAAAATCACACCACTCCAGCCACTTTTATTTAAAGTAAATATTTCTGCACGAGCATCGGGCGTTGATCCTGAATGCCAAATCATCGTTTCGCTTTCATTTATATTTGTTGTTCTTAATCCAAAACCATAACTTTTTTCTGAATTTATTTTATAAAGTGGTGAAAGATAAAGATCCATGTTTTCTTGCTTTAAAAATTGAAGATTTTCTTGGCGATTCAAAAACATAATGAATTGAATCATATCTTCCAAATTCGCGGTAATATAACCATATGGTGCCCCGGCATTATCATAGGACACTACACTTTTTCTTGGTATGCCAAACCACGACTGATAACCCGTTAAATAACCTTTTTCATATGCAGTTTCTTTACTTGCTGCCACACCATTCATATTTAACGGCTGAAAAATATACTTTTCCATATATGATGAATATGTTTCATTTGTAACTTCTTCAATAAGTGCGCCTAAAACAATATAATTTGCATTACTATATTGATATTTTTCACCTGGTGAAGCAGTTACTTTTACATTTGAAAGTTTCATTACATTTTCTTTTAATGCTGTAGAACTTTTAGATTGCTTATCTGATAATGCTAAGCCTTCATATGTGTTGATTCCGCTTGTATGAGTTAGTAGATGTTGGATTGTTATAGTTGAGGATATTTGAGCATCTTTTAGTTTAAACCAGGGGAGATATCGTTGAACTGGATCCTCTAATTTTATTTTTTTATCTTCTATTAATTTCACTATAGCTAAAGCTGTTAAAGATTTACTTATTGAGCCGATTGCAAATGGCGTTTTACTAGTTACCCTTTTTTCAGATTCTCCAATAACCCCCATCGTTTTTGTGAAGAATACTTCTTTATTATGTACAATTGCAACAGCAACTCCTGGAATATTCTGTTCATTTATAAATTCTTCAATATACTTATCTAAAGTAGCTTTAATATTTTGCTGAGCATACACTTTTGGATGAACGATACATAATACTAATACATTACAAAGAATACATATTTGGAATAATTTATAAATAGTTTTCTTCATTATACTTTAGATAGCTTTCTTTTTTTATAATTTACTAAACTAATAAATACTACTACAGAGATTGTAAAACTACTCATTATTAATAATGAGTTCCACCATTGATTCTCTGATATACGATATAAAATATTATAATCAAATATAGCTTTACTATTAGTTTGGTTAAATGATTCAGTTAAAAATATTGAAAATGTAGTTTGCGAGATAAGGTAAGTAATAAATGCGATGAATATGCCACGTAAGACAAATGTGTTGTATTTTCCTTTTTCATTTTGAAGTTGTTTCATTTTAACTTGTAAATCAATTTCATTTATTTCTAAAAAATCTTGAACAAATAATTGAGGGGTACCTAAATCATCTATACTGTCTTCACCATGTTCACGACATTCTTGAATATGTTCTAATATTTGTCGCTTTATATTTTCCCTTTCTTCTAAACTAATATCGTATTGCTTTAATTCCTTTAGTACGTCTGTTAAAAATTGCTTTTCTTTACCTATCAATCTATTCCTCATTTCAGAAGGTCTCCTTTCAAACCGCTTTTTAATAATGTTTGAATATCCGATTGCAATTCTAACCACTCATTAATTTTCTTCTCAAGACGTATTTTACCGTTTTCATTAATTTCATAATAAATTCTAACTTTACCACTGTCTGTTACTTCTTGATAAGTATTAACCCAATCTTGATTTTTTAACTTAGTTAAAATTGGATAAATACTTCCTACTCCTTTCAATTTTAAATTGTGTACTTCTAGCTCTTTCATAATCTCATAACCATAACTTTTCTTTTTTGACAAAATAGATAATACACACATTTCTAAATGCCCTTTAATTAAACTCGTTCTATCCATAGGATAAATTTAACAGAAATATATACTTCATTCAAGTATATATTTCTGTTAAATGCAAAAAAACAGACAATAAAACAAAAAAATTAACAAACAACAATACCACTCATCAACCGTTTTTAATCTCAACAATTATTTTTATAATATAATAATTACATAATTAATATAACCTTTAACGTTATTATCCTCTTAATTCAAAAACCTTATCTTTATATATTTCAAACCATTGTTGCCATTTATCTTTAGAAAATTCTTTTTCTTCTCCTTCTAAAACGGCAGAAAAAAGATCTAAACAAATATGCCAACCTGCTATATCTTTCGGTGTATGATCAGTTAATTCATGAATGTATTCTTTAAGAAGTAAAAGAGAACCATTTTCCTCTTTATGTATTTCAAATCGGACACGATCTTTACCCCAAGTAAATTCAAGTACTGAGTTTAATTGACATTCTAAAATATCAATATTTATGAATGAACCATCCATCATATCAAACTTTATGACTCCACCTGTTTTAAGGCTTTCAACCTGTAAATTAGACATCCATTTTTTCAGCTTACTGGTTTCTGTTAAAGCAGACCAAACTTCCTCTATTGTATATGGAAATTCGCGTTCAAATTTTACAATATATCCATTAGTTAGTTTCCCGATTTCAGCTATCATATTGATTGCCTCCCTATATAGAATGTATGTTCTTAATTTATTTTACACGAATATAAATATAAAATAAATCTTTATATAAACGAAGTAGTAATTTAAAGTTAAACGTGATGAGAAAAACTTTAATCTTTTCTAAATCAATTTAAATAATCTTGAAAAATAAATATCATTTATGCACGTTTCTTCCCAAAATATAGACTTACGCTCAAATAAAAAGAGCCGCATTTGCGACTCATAAATTTATAGAATTACTCCTGTTTTTGTTGAATGATTTACCGCTTAATCGCATCAACAATTAACGATGGAAAACCAAGTTTATCACCTTTATTTCTAGAATCATACCTTTTCGAACGGAAAATAACACCGTCGTTTGCATCCCATTCATTATAATAAAACTGACCATTTTCATCACAATATTCAAGTAAAACTACCTCAAATCCAGCAGTTTCAAACATTTTCGTTATTGTTTTATAGGTATGGACAATTTTATGACTTGCTGCTGGGTGATCTTTTGGGCCAGGTCCACCTATTTGAACTACATTTTGGTACGCCTCATCTCGGAAAAATGCATCAGGAACACCGCACCGCATATGCCCCTCTTGCTTTAAAAATTCATAGCAAATTTCAGCAGCTCTTACACCTTCTTCAAACAAATAAGCTGTACTATCTACTTTTATATTTTTCTAAATTTGCGAACTAAAGTGAACACTATACCTGCAAAAACCATCCATAAGCCCATTGTTGTACTATTAGTTGTACTGCCCCCCGTGTTTGGAAGCTCTTTATATGTAGATTCTTTTTTATCAGAATTACTGTTGTTTTGGATATTACCGCTATTACTGTTATTAGTACTACCTTTAGCTTTGCTAGCGTCTGTATCCTTCACTAATACTTTTTGTATGGCATGTACCTTATTACCTACAGAATCTGTGACACTATATATTATTTCAAAAGTACCAACTTTAGTGGTATCTCCAATATCTTTATATACTACTTTAGAAGTAAGATCACCATCTTCTTTATCCGTAGCTGATACACCTACCATTGGATTGAATTCATCTCCCTTAGTAATTGTAGTTGTAGAAGGTACTTTTAGTATTGGTATGTCATTCTTAACTTCTTCTCTACCTGTGACTGTTACAGTTTGTTTCGCAATTTCTTCATGGCCTTTAGAATTTGTAACTGTATACGTTACTATGTAAGTACCGACTTTAGAGGTATCTACTTCCCCCTCAACTTTTACTTTAGAAGTAAGATCGCCGTCTTCTTTATCAATAGCTTTTACTTTTTCCATCGGATCGAATGATTCTCCTACAGTAATTGTCGTTGCAATAGGAACTGTTAATGTAGGTTTTAGATCTGATGTTTCTCCATCCCTCTCTACAATTACGGTCTGTGTTACCGTTGCTTTCCCACCTTGAGAATCAACGACAGAGTAATCCACAATGTATTTGCCTGGTTTAGAAGTGTCTACATCACCTTTATGTTCTACTCGATTTGTTAAATCACCATCTTCTTTATCAATAGCTTTTATATTGCTCATTGGGTCAAACTTATCACCGACACGTAGTGTAATTGTTGGCGGTACTGTTAGCTCTGGGACTTGGTTTGCCTCAGTTTTTTCGTTTTCTTTCACTGTTCCTTTAATTTTTGCTGCATCAAAAGCTTTTTGGACCGTTTCAACCTCAATGGAATTTGCCCCATATTTATTTGTTGCAACTTTAAGACACGCTAATCTTAATTCAGAGAAATTAGAAGTCATGTTCAATTCATCAGTATTTGCATAATAGAAAATATCAAACATTTTATCTTCACCAATACCATTTACAGTTACACCGTTATGAGTGCCACCTTGTGCAATTAAATACGCGACTTTATTAATAATACTTGAGTTGAAATGAACGCCCTCATTATCCTCTCCGTTTAAATCACTGTATTTGCTATAATCATCTGGATACGGTACTCCATTAAAAAATTTGACTGAAGATGGATTTTTCATATTACGGAGAACTGATCCACTTTGTTCTCCTATTGTCCAATTAAATTCCCCATTATTTATATATTTCTCAATAGCCGTTCCCATAATATCAGATAACGCCTCGTTAATTGCTCCAGATTCTCCAAAAAATTCAAGATTAGATTCACTAGATGTAACCGCATGTGTAAATTCGTGACCCGCTATGTCAAACGATCTAACCATTGGATCACCATATATAAGCATACTAACATTGTTAATATTAGCGCTAAATGCATTCCCCCAATTTTTAGGATCACTTGTTTCTCCAGAATCCCATGCATGTACAACTGAAACTACTTTTTTCCCTTTATTATCAAAACTATTACGCTTATATTTGTCTTTATAAAAATCATATACGTTTGTCGCTAAGAAATGAGCACTTACCGCTTTTGGGTCATTAAATGTTGTTGATGTGCTAGTTGTTAATATACCAGGATAATATTTTTCTTCAAAAGTAATATCTCTATAATTTACATCATACGTCTCAATTCCTTGCCCTCTTGTATAATCAGCAAGCGCATATTTCCCGTTACTTTGTTCAGAAATACCGAATGTACGAGTTATTCCTAAATCATCTTTTCCAGTCCCGGTTAATGATTTAAAATTACTTTTTTTACTCTCCTGAATAGCTTCAACACGCTCTTCATTTACTTTTAAATCTGACTCTTGCACCATATTTTTCAACATATCACCACTATGAGCATCCACTAAATAAGTTCCAGATACATAGTTTGGTGTGGCAGCTGCAAATGTAACTTGATATGCATTTGTAGCTTGCCCACGATTTTCATCAACAAAAATAACTTCCTTAACTTCTGCCTCAGAAATAAATTGAATATCATTTCCGTACTTCGTATAAATATATTGTTTTGCTTCTTCTTTTGATAAATTAATAGGATTCTTTAAATCTTCTTTTTCTAAGTTTTGTGCACTTTCCCCTGAAACACTTTTAATAATACCCTTTTTATCTACATGAGCAGTCAATTGGTGTCCGTATACTTCTTTACCTTCATATATTTGTTGCATACGAACAAGTGTAGTCCCATCATATGAACCACGTTTTTGAAGAACCTTGTAATCTACCCCTTTGTCTCCACTAACTTGTTTTGGAGACAAAGCATGTTCCGTCTTTTCCTTAAGTGCATCTTTCACTACGTTCTCTGGCGTTTTTTGTGATGGTTTTGTAAGTTCACCTGTACGGAACGAATCCTCTTGAATATCAACTTGCATTTGATCCGTTTCCTCCGCATAACCTTTCTCGTATGGTACTATGCTTGTCAAAGCTAATCCTGTTGTTAATGCAACTATAGCTATTTCTTTTTTATTTTTCATGTTATTTCCCTCTTATGATTTCCTAAAATATGAAATTACTAAAATTTATACAATCTATTTCTAATGTAAAAAGATGACTTCTGTAATCAACAAAAGTCACCTCTTCAATATGTAATACCCCTAATATATTTTTAATGCATAATTTCTATATAAAACAGAAAAAGCATTCATTAACGAGCATTTTGCATTACTTTTATTAGGTCATTTATATTTTCAACTTTCTGCTGAAACTGATCAAATCTACTATGTAACAATGAAGGATTCTTATCTTCAGTTGAAATAACTTTTTTTAACTCCTGTTCTAATATATCATATGTATCAAAGAAATTATCAAATTCTACACTTACAAGCTCTTCATTTTCACGATAAAATCTTTTTGTTTCTATATAAGTCATGTATGATTTATTTAAAAAACCTAATGAAATTAAATATTTAGAAGTGTTTTCTTGATAAATAGCAATATCACATGCTATTTTCATATCAGAATAAGTCTTTTGAACGAAAGAATGCAATTCAAAAATCTTAAACTTTAATCCATTATTCATTTCATCCCCTCCCATCCTATCTATTCTACATAAAAAAAGAATATTATACAAAGTAAAATATCAATATAGTACAAAAATAAAAAGCGAAAGAATAAATTCTCCCGCTTATTATATCAATAAATACATTTCATATTGTGCTAAAGAATTCTTTTCAAATCCAGTTTTCTTTAAAAACCCTTCTAGTAAATTGTTATTTGGAAATCCAATTGATAAACTTTCTAAATTCAACTCATCTCTTGCTACTTGTAATAATTTTGATCCAATACTACGATTTCTATAATCTTTGTCTATGAAAATAAAACTAATTTTACCTTGTTCATTTATACATATAGAACCTTTTAAATCATTATCGACATATGCACCATAAAATGTATGATTTGTTTTTTCGATATAATCCATATCATTTTGCCAGTTTATATGGAAGTGTAACCATTTCTGAATTTCAACTTTAAAAGCAGGGAATTCTAATTGTTTTACTTCAATTCCTTTACATTCTTTAAGCATTATTTTAGTCATATCTTTTAAATTATAATAAGATAGATCGTACACTTTTTCATAGCCTAATTTATTATAAAAACGAATCGCCCGGTCATTACCTACAATGACTTCAAGAAAAAGTTGCTTACACCCGTTTTGAATCGCTTCATCTTTATGCAGTTCAAATAACTTTTGACTCACACCAATACCGCGATACTTAGGGTGAATAGCTAATGTTCCACAACGCATTGTTTTTATACTTTCATAAATCTTAATACCACCAAGTATTACACCAACTGGTTTGTCACCGTCTAAAGAAAGAAACGAGTGTTCTAACGAATTCCCTTCAGCTCCAAAAAACCTTTTTATAAAATCTTCTTTTGAAACTTCCATCTTAATAATATAATCTGAAAACCCATCCCTAAAAGCTTCATACACTAAATCTATATTTATTTCACTGCATCTTTTATATTGAATCATATAAAATTATCCCCCACTTACTCGTGTTAAACTTAACGTTCAAATACATAAGATCTACTAGTCACATCATACTTTAATTTTGAATTCTACTGCTTAATTTGAAATGAACGGACACTTCCCTACATATCTATCACTATTAATTTGTTTTATAACAAACGGTGCAATATCGCCATTTTGTATTTTAATTCCTGGCATATCAACTAAACTCTCTTTTATACTTCCAATACCATTTCCCTCTATAACAAATGGTAATCTAACAATTGTCCAATCTACCTCACTATTTTGGATAATTTGTAATTCTTTATATTTATCTTGCATCATTTTTGGTAAAAACAATTTAAACAAAGTAGCTCCTATTTTATTTACAATTCCCTTCTGATCTCCCGTAACATTTAAAGAACCTCCGGAAATTACAATATATCTTTTTATTTTAGACTCCTTCATCGCTTCTAAAATATGCTTCGTTACTGTACTAAAAATGTAAGATTCATTTTTCGGTTGACCTACTGCATTAATTACAGCACTACAACCTTGAAGTAAGTCTTGTATCGTTGAAAAGTTACGTGCATCCCCAATAATAGTCTCTATATTTTCATTTATTTTCTCTGTATTTGTAGAGTTTCTCGTTAATATTTTTACTTGATATCCCTTTTCTAACGCTTCATTTACAAGAATTTTTCCAGCTTTTCCGTTTGCACCCAAAATAGCTATTTTATTTGTACTTTCCAATATTAACCCCTCTTACTATCTATGATTTACTACATTAATCTCATATACACGTAAAAAAGCAATTAAATGCTCACACGCTCGTTCACATGCTAACATTTTAAAGATTTTTTGTTCCTCTTTCGTTTTATCATTTGCTTGATCTGAAGCAGCTTTTAAACATAAAAAAGGTTTTTTATTGATTTGACATACATAAGCAAAAGCTGCCACTTCTTGATCAACTGCCAATGCCCCATATACAGTATGGAGTAAATATCTCATTTCCGAACTACGGATACGTTGATCTCCAGATAAAAATGTCCCGAAATGAATCGGATCATACGATCGTATTTTTTTTATTCTTCTTACAAGTGATTTTGTTGTTTCAATAGGTGCTGTTCTACCATTATATAAGTTAAAAACATCTTCACCCGAACCAGCAGCAGTGACATCGTGTTGTATTGCGTTCAGTGCCACTACAATATGACCATTTTTCACCTTATTTGATAAACTCCCGCATATCCCTGTCATAAACAACTCATCCGGCTGAAACTCACTAATTAATAATTGTACACAACTAGCACAACTTACCTTCCCAACACCAGTTATAACTGAAATAATTTCCAGATCATTTATAGTATGAAAATGAAATTCCCAAGCGGCTTTTTTTTCAATGCGTTCACTTGGATAAGATTGATGCAAATACGTAAGTTCAGGTTCCCAAGCGGCTACGATTGCAATACGTTTCATTACAAACTTCACTTCCCTCACTGTCATTTAAATAATTTATCTATGCTTTCTCTTTTATAATCTGGTATCCACTCTTTATATTTCTCATATAAATTTCGTATTGTTTCTTTATTCTTCGAAATTACTTCACTTCCTCTATCATCATGCATAAACATGATAATATCTTTTGTTGCATTTATGAGAAATACATCTGGATAAGAAATTTCTTTTTTTGCGTCCTAAACGGGGATAAAGACCTGGTAAATCTTCATGATTCGCCGCTTTAATAAGTCGTTTATACTTTATATCACCAGCGAAATATTTTAATGAAAATTGATATGTACAATACAAGTCAGTTTCTTCATCTTCAAAAAAAAAGTGTGGATTTTTTACATTTCCCTTTTTAAGTCAATAAACATTTGCTATTAAAAACACTTTATCTTCTTTTGAAAATATATCTTCAAATAAGTGTTTATTATATGTATGGTACTAATGTAACCCCAGTAAATATTTCATTCATATATTCTTTTAACTGTATTTTATATTCTTTCTACTCTACAATTTCTTTTAACTGCCAATATGCATCTTCTAGCCAAGGGTGTAAAACTTTCAACGTATCTTTTCTATCCCACAAATATGAAATATATGCAAAAGTTGCATGTTCTAAAGATTTTTCTATCCCCTTTTTTACTTCTACTAAGTATGGTGGTGTCCCATTTTGATCCCATTCTATTTTATCAGCAACAAATAACACTAAATCCATCTTCGTTGCATGTTTACGCAGTGTGGTATGGCAACAAATTGCATTTAAAGTCTCTTCATCATGCACTTTAAATATCTCTTTTGCGATTACTCTCGAAAGTTTTTGATGAATAATCATTGGGAATTTTCGTTCTTCTTCTAATATCTCTATTCCAAATTCTTCAGCAACTACAATCCGTACTTCATTTGGAAAAATTGCACTAATATCATGTAAATATCCCGCAATCGCTGCTTTTTCTTCATCTTCATAAAACATTTTTGCAATTTTCCTCGCCTCATTTGCTACACGAATTGAATGTTTATATGTAGGCTTCTGATTATATTTTAATAAAAAATCTTTAATATCATTTTCTATTTTTCCAGTTGGAGAAAATGAATATATCTCCTTATATAACATAGTAAATCCTCCTTAAAACTAACTTTCAATATAATATATAATCTTAATATCCTTGTGTTTTGTATTCGTTATAAATGTTGTAATCCCTTTTTTAATACGTTACATGAAATTTTATACAGAATCATCGCTACAAGTACATAAATGTTTGATATTATAGTAATGTTAATGATTTGTAAGGAAAGGAACTACATAATGAATAAAAATATATTAATTATTGATGATGATAAAGAAATTGTTGAATTACTTGCTGTTTATTTGCGAAATGAAGGCTATAACATTTATAAAGCATATGATGGCGATGAAGCATTACAAATGATTTCTACATATGAAATTGACCTTATGATTTTGGATATTATGATGCCAAAACGAAATGGATTAGAAGTTTGCCAAGAAGTTCGTGAAAATAATACTGTACCTATTCTTATGCTGAGTGCAAAAGCAGAAGATATGGATAAAATATTAGGTCTTATGACTGGTGCAGACGATTATATGATTAAACCATTCAATCCATTAGAATTAGTAGCTAGAGTGAAAGCTTTACTACGAAGATCATCTTTCCAAAATGCTACTTCTCCCAAAAATGAAGATGGTATGATTCGCATTCGTTCTGCTGAAATTCACAAACATAATCATACTGTAAAAGTAAATGGAGAATATATTAAACTTACATCTATTGAATTTGATATTTTATATTTACTTGCGAGTAATACAGGACGAGTATTTAGTTCCGAAGAAATTTTTGAACGTGTTTGGAATGAAGATGGTTATGGTTCAAATAAAACTGTAATGGTCCACATTAGTAATTTACGGGACAAACTTGAAACAGGAATGAATGGAGAAAAATTTATTCATACTGTTTGGGGAGTAGGCTATAAAATTGAGAAATGAAGCATTTGATATATTAAAAGATATCCCGAAATGGAAACTTATTTTTTGGCTCTTATTAGCTATCACACTCACTCCTATTACTGAATTAATTATATATCGCCTCGTTACGAGTGTAATTGAGAGTTCGCTTACGTTAAGCGAACTTGGCAAAGAATTCATTAGAATTTTTGGTTATGAAAAATATAAAGGAATAAAAGAATCTCTATGGATGATGATTGTCTCTTATTTATTTTTATTTTCTATTTTCTCATCTTACCTATACATTTTTTATCGTCATGAAAGAAAGCTTTACTATGAAACTTGTATAAAAAAAATGATAGAAGAGATTCGCTATATTGCAAATGGAAACTTCAATCATAAAGTTTCTATCGTAAACCATAATTATCTAGAAGAGTTAGCAAGCGGGGTTAATCAAATTGTTGAACAATTGAAAGTCTCGATTGATGAAGAAAGACAGGCAGAACAAGCAAAAAGCGAACTGATTACAAATGTATCGCATGATTTACGTACTCCACTTACCTCTATAGTTGGATACGTGAATTTAATCCACCATGATAATTATAGAGATGAAGTAGAATTACGTCATTATATACAGGTCATTTACGATAAAGTAACTCGTCTTAACGCATTAATGAATGATTTGTTTGAATATACACGTGTTCAAAATAAAGAATTAAGTTTATATTCTGTCCCTATTGATATTGTGGAGCTTCTTGGACAATTAACAGTTCAATTTCGAATACAGCTGCAAGAGGCTAATATTGATTGTCGTCCCTTTTTCCCATCAAAGAAGCTAATGGTATTAGCTGATGGAGACAAATTAGTACGCGTATTTGAAAATCTAATTATTAATGCTATCGCTTACGGTAACGATGGTGATTATATTGATATTACTGCTTATGAAAGTAATAATATGATCGCAATCGATATAACCAATTACGGCCAACCTATTCCAAGTACCGATTTACCTCATATTTTTGAACGTTTTTATCGCGTTGAGAAATCGCGCTCTACAAACACTGGTGGATCTGGACTCGGATTGGCAATTGCAAAAAGTATTGTCGAATTGCATAAAGGAACAATCGAAGTGTATAGTGATGACAAAAAAACAACATTCACTGTAAAACTACAACCATATAAATGTTAATACAGCTTAATTTTAGGTCCAATTTCTTACGATATAAGAAATTGGACCTTTTATTTTCCAGTAACATCCAAAATTTAATAATCCTTTATAATTCTTTAGAAATTCTTTACCTTTTCTTTCTTCCTAATTAAGCATTCCTTTTTACAATATTATTATCGATGTCATAATAGGAGGATCGCTTATGCAATTCTTAAAAAAATTCACAATTTTATTATTATCTTTTGTTATTACTGCACTTATCGTTTTATATTTTTATCTTTATGTAAATGGCCCAATTATTCAAGCTAAATCAGCTATTTTAATAGATGCTCATTCAGGTGAAGTTGTTTATACAAAAAATGAAGAAACTCCTATACAATCGGCTACTTTATCTAAATTAATGACTGAATATATCACACTGGAACAACTAAATGAAGGAACTATACAGTTAGATGAAGTAGTAAAAATAAGTAACGAAGTTTTCCGAGCAGAAACGAGTCCTATACAAGTAACTTCGAAAGATAAAACGACGGTTCGTGATTTACTTCATACACTGTTATTGACAGGAAATAATCGTTCCGCACTTGCTCTTGCAGAACACATCGCTGGAAACGAAGATAAATTCACACAGTTAATGAATGAAAAAGCAAAACACCTAAAGTTATCACAATCATCTCCGTTTCTAAACGCTACTGGAATGAATAACGATACAAATAAACTTTCAACTACAACAGCAATTGAAGTTGCTAAACTAGCAACACAATTAGTAACAGACTTTCCAGATGTACTGAACGTTACAAAACTAACCTCTTACCAGTTCACCTTCAAAGATACGAAAGTTTTCAACACCAATAAAATGATATATTCCCTTAATAAAAACATTAAACACCAAGGTGTTGATGGCTTACAAACTAGTTTTTCAACTAATGGTAATTATAGTTTTGTCAGTACAGCAAAACGAGGAGATACTAGACTTATTTCAGTAATATTAGACGCCGATAATGAAAACAGCACTTTTATTGAAACTAAAAAATTACTACAGTACGGCTTTGACCCCTCCTCGTACTCTGCACTCCAAGCATTTAAAGATGCTGTTACATCTTGGACAGTTTTGCTTCAGTTTAAAAATTTGATCATACAAACATTGTTGATTTTCTTTATTATTACAATTTTAATGTTCTTACATATACGTCAAAAAAAATCCGAGGATTTCAACTAGGAAATCTTCTTATATATAAAAAACGGCTTACATTTACAATGCAAGCCGTTTTCTAAATCTATAGTCCTCTCCCAATTAAATTCGCTGAAACAGGCTGAAGATTTAACTCCCTCGCCCATATAGATAACTGACCGATATGGTGAATTTCATGTACAATTACGTGCCTTAAGACCTCACCATATGTATATGTTTTATCTGTCCATGAAGCTTTTAATATTTTACCTTCTAAGTTAGCTGACCATACTTGTAAAAAATCTTCTATTTCTCTTTTATATAAATCAGATAACGCTTTCACTTTTTGGATAGATTGATACTCTTTAAACTGCGGTGCCCGATCTTCTTTTTCTTGAAGCGCATTAATCCAGCTATACTCAACATCAACAATATGAAATAATGTTTCTAAAATACTTCCAACACCACCAACACGTTTGCGGAGTAATTCTTCCTCTGAAAGTTGCTCACACCACTTAAACCAATCATCTCTTACTTGCCAATTGTATCGAAATAAAGTGTACACATTTATCTCTCCCCTACCTCGATTATCCACTTTACAGCATCTATTATATATTGCGGCTCATCTTTTTGAATACTTGAATACATTTTAAAATCATCAACTTGTACATATCCCTCTATACATTTAACCATGGACGATTACTTCTCTCCGATAAAGTTCTTCTTCAATTTGATTAATTATTTCATCTATAGATAAAGCTCCATCCAAAACAATATCTGAATTTGGCTTTACAGTATGAAGCGCCTCCAAATAGCCTTTTCTAGCATATGTTATATAATGCTTTAAATCATTATGTATTTCACTCATTGTATCTTCTTTAAAATCTCGCAAAATTCTTCTAGCCATCGCAATATCTAAAGGCGTATCGATAAATATAGTTACATCAATGAACTGTCGCATTTCACTATTTAAGTATGCAAAAGGATAATCTACAATAATATAATCTACATTACTATCTCGTATAAGATGCTGAATATCCTTAATTAATGGTGTGAGTACCCATTCATTATAATTTGCTCCATCATCAATCCATTTACAAATATCTGCAGGACAGTTATCAAAGTTATAGCTATCAAAATATAGAGCTTTTGAATTCATTAATTTATGAGTTAATCTTTCAGTAACAGTAGTTTTACCTCCTCCTGAAACAGCTGCAATTGTAATGATTTTCGTCTTTTTATTCATCATTTTCCCCCAATCCCCTTTTAATTAACATAACATAATTATAGAAAACAATTATATTTTAGCTCTCCATTCATATTCTAACATACTCATTTCCCATAAATTCCAATACGTTTCCCCTACTTTTTTTGAATCCCTTAATAAACCTTCTTTTACAAATCCTATTTTTTCATAACAAGAAATGGCGGACGTATTAAAATCATACACACCAAGTGTTACTCTATGTAGTTTTAATTCTTCAAATGCAATATGAAGTACTGCCTTCATCATATGTTTCCCTATAGAACGTCCTCTCATTTTTGTATCACCAACTAGCACTTTTCCAACCCTTGCAGACTTATTAATATTGTCTATTTGCCCAAGTGAAATATGACCAACTACTTTCTTAGACTCCTCATCTATTACTTTAAATGCAAGTGTATTTGAGCTTTCTATATAATTTTCTAATTGTTGTTCATTTAGAGGATATGTAAATGCATTTCCTGACCATTGTATTAAAAACGCTTCAGAGTCAATCCAACCCATTAATTGTTTGAAATCAGACTTATTAAAAGTTTCCAGTTTAACCACTTTTATGCTCCTTTCATACATCATACTTTATAGCCCCAAACCTATTTCTATATAAATAATATATTCTCCTTTATATGAAAAATTAAAATAAAGCCATTCTTAAGAATGGCTTTACAAAAAAGCGAAATTACTCTTTTCCCTATGTCAATAATGGTTCAATCGCTTCAATTTTACAAACTGAAATAATTACTGTAACTACCCCAGCACTATTAGCAAGCTTTACAACATCACAAGTGACGGAAGAAACAGTTCCTGCATAATTATTACTTCCTGTTGTAATACGCACTGATCTGTTTACTAACTTTCTCAGCTCATCTCTAATTCCTTGTACACAGCAACAGTCACATGCCTTATTTTGCTCTTCATGTTCTTTTTTACACTCTTCAAAAACATCCCAACAATCATCCTGTTTGCCTGAACACTGTTTACATGAACACCTTTTTCTAGAATTACTATAACGAGATCCCAAAATCTCACCCCCTAGTCATTTCTATTAATATAGTATGTCCACTAGCTTCAAAGTGTATGAGGCAAAAACATAGAAAAGAAAAAACAAACACATGTACTAAACTATTCTGTATACATAAAAACTGACCTCTAACAATTAGAGGTCAGTTCACATTATACATGCTTTAATTTTATAATTTACTAGACTGCAACCCCTGAATAAACGGAACTACCTCAGGATTCACAAGTGACGATAAATCACCTAATTCTTTCCCTAAATAAGCAGCTTTAATGACACGTCGCATTACTTTAGAATTACGCGTTTTCGGTAAATCTTCTACAACATGAATATCTTTTGGACATAATGCTTTTCCAATATGAGAGTTTACTAAACTCATTAATTCTTTCTTTAATTCACCTGAGAATGTTACATTGTCTCTTAATACTACAAAACAATGACAAACTTCACCTTTTACATCATCTGGTACACCAATCGCAGCAGCTTCTATGACATCATTATGCTTCACAAGAATAGATTCATATTCAGCAGGTCCAATGCGTTTTCCAGCAATGTTTAGCGTATCATCTGAGCGTCCTGTAATAATATATTGTTCACCATCATAAACCACCCAGTCACCATGAACCCATTTATTTTCAAAACGTGACCAATATGTGTTCACATAACGCTCATCATCTTCCCAGAAACTTTTCGTCATACCAACCCAAGGTTTCTCTAAACATAATTCTCCAACTTCATCACGAATCGGATTGCCCTGATCATCGAGCACAACCGCTGCCATTCCTGGTAAAGAAGCGTTAAAGCTAATCGGTGCAATTGGTTTAATAAGGACGTTTCCGAAAATTCCACCAGAAATTTCAGTCCCGCCTGAATAGTTACAAATTGGTACATTACTTTTTCCAACCGTTTCAAATAGCCACATCCAAGGATCTGGATTCCAAGGCTCGCCTGTTGAGGCGAATACTTCTAAACTCTTAAGCGAATGTTTATTTACATACTCATCACCTTTTGCCATTAACGCACGAATTAATGTTGGTGATATACCGAGATGTGTAATTTCATATTTATCAACTGTCTCCCATAAACGATCTGCTTCTGGGAAATCCGGAACGCCTTCGTACATAACCATTGTTGCCCCATTAATAAGAGAACCGAATAGTAAAAATGGTCCCATCATCCATCCCATATCAGTTACCCATAATACGCGGTCACCTTGTTTAATATTCATTCCGAACCCCGCATCAAAAGCTGCCTTTAAGGGAAATCCAGCATGAGTATGTACTGTCCCTTTCGGTTTTCCAGTTGTACCTGATGTATAAATGAGCATTAATGGATCATCACTATGCATTTCTTCAGCATGTACAAATGGCTTTTCTTTTTCTAACGTACTCCATGAGAAATCATAATTATGCGGTGTAAAATCATTTCCTGCATGACGCACGATAACAACTTTTTCAACAGTTGGACAATGCTCACAAGCCTTATCTACTTCGTCTTTTAATGAAACAACTTTACCTCGGCGTGAAAAACCATCTGCAGTAATAATCATTTTAGATCCTGCCGCTTGCACACGTGTCATGACTGCATCAGACGCAAATCCTGAGAATATTGGTGAAATAATTGCTCCGATCTTCATAACCGCTAGCATCGCAACAACTGTTTCTGGAATCATCGGCATATAAATTGTGACACGGTCACCTTTTTCAATACCTGCATGTTTCAAACCGTTTGCAACGCGACTTACCCAGCTATCAAGCTCTTCATATGTAAATGATTTTGAAGTTCCATTTTCCCCTTCATACTGAAGTGCTGGTTGTGTTCTTGTTTCATCGTCTGCAAGCCAGCGTGATAAAACCGATTCTACAACATTACATGTTCCGCCATTATACCACTGTGCAAACGGCGTACCATTTTGCAGGTCTAACACTTCTGTATAAGGTTTCATCCATTGATAGCCAACCGCTTTCTCAGCTTCTCCCCAAAACCAAGCTGTTTCTTCAATAGATTTATTATAAAACGTTTCATAGTCTTCATACCCCAATGATTTCATCCAACCATATAAGCGTGTTTTTTCTTTATACTCTTCTGTTGGAAACCAAACTGCTTGTTTCAATGTTTTCCCCTCCTTAACTTTTTGAGCAAGAAAGCCCTAAATAGGGCTTTTAAACTGGATAAACAGGATGTTTACGATCCGTAAATACTTGATATTTACTCATATACATTTCGAATCGTCCTTTTAACTCTTCTCTTAAATTGTTTGGATGAACAATACCATCAATGACCATCTCTGATGCTAAATGGTAAATATCAATATCCTTCTTATACTCTTCGCGTTTTTCAGCAATGAAGCTATCACGCTCTTCTTCTGGTAAAGCTGCAATCTTATTTGCATATACAGCATTGACCGCGGCTTCTGGACCCATTACCGCAATAGAAGCTGTCGGTAATGCTAGGCAGCAATCTGGCTCAAAGGCTGGACCTGCCATCGCATATAAACCAGCACCATATGCTTTACGAACAACGATAGAAATTTTCGGTACAGTTGCTTCACTCATTGCGGAAATCATTTTTGCACCGTGACGAATAATACCAGCACGTTCTACTTTTGTACCAATCATAAATCCAGGTACATCTGCAAGGAACAATAACGGAATATGATATGCATCGCATAAATTAATAAACTTCGCTGCTTTATCAGCTGAATCGTGGAATAATACGCCGCCTTTCATTCGCGGTTGATTTGCAATAATACCTACTGGCTTACCATCAATACGTGCTAAACCTGTAATGAGTTCTTGAGCAAATAATTTTTTCACTTCATAGAAAGAACCTTCATCAATAACTCTATTAATAAGATCTTTCATATTGAAAGGAGCATTTTGATTTTCTGGAATGATTTCTTCTAACGTTTTATCGAATTGTTTCGGTTCTTGAGGTGTAACCAATGGAGTCTTTTCTAAGTAGTTATTTGGAAAATATGAAATGTATTGTCTTGCTTGTGTAATCGCATCTTCTTCTGTCTTACATAAAACATCTCCGCATCCTGATACAGAGCAATGCATACGAGCTCCGCCCATCTCTTCTAAAGTTACCTTCTCACCGATAACCATCTCAGCCATACGAGGAGATCCTAAATACATAGATGCATTTCCCTCTACCATCATTACAACGTCACAAAAGGCTGGAATATAAGCACCACCAGCTGCAGAAGGTCCAAATAATAAGCATACTTGCGGGACTTTACCTGATAATTTCACTTGATTATAGAAGATTCTTCCTGCCCCGCGGCGCCCTGGGAACATTTCAACTTGATCAGTAATACGCGCCCCAGCAGAGTCAACTAAATAAAATAAAGGAACACGTAATTTTTCTGCCGTTTCTTGAATACGTAAAATCTTTTCAACTGTACGTGCGCCCCATGAACCAGCCTTTACCGTAGAATCATTTGCCATTACGCATGCAGTACGACCATGTATTTTTCCCGTTGCTGTTATAACACCATCAGCAGGTAATCCTGTTTGTTCACAATTTGCAAATAATGCATCTTCTACATATTCACCATTATCAAATAAAAGAGCTAAGCGATCTCGAACGAATAGTTTACCTTTCGCTTTGTTTTGTTCATGATATTTTGGTGCGCCGCCTTGTTTAATCGTTTCAACTCGTTCTTCAAATGTATTCGATTGTTGTTTTTGGTCTAACATATTTACTCCCCCTTATACATTGGTGTGCGTTTTTCCTTGAATGCCTGTAATCCTTCTAATCTATCTTTCGTATGGATTACACCTTCATACGCTTGTTTTTCCATTTGTAATCCGGTATGTAAATCAACTTGAATACCGTTTGAAATTGCTTCTTTCGCTAATCGAACAGCAATCGGACCATTACTAGCAATTTTCTCTGCTATTTCAATCGCTTTCTCTTCAAGTAAATGAGGTGGTACAACAAATTCTACTAGACCATATTCTTTTGCTTCTTGTGCTGAAATACGTCTACCTGTATAAATTAATTCTTTCGCTCTACCAACACCAATTAATCTTGGCAAACGCTGCGTACCACCTGCTCCTGGTATAATTGCAAGTGTAGTTTCAGTAAGACCAAGACTTGCAGATTCAGCCGCAATTCTAAAATCACAAGCTAAACTTAATTCCGTACCACCACCAAGTGCGATTCCATTTATAGCAGCAATAACTGGCTGTGGTAATTGTTCAACCATTTCCATAGTAGTGCGAATCATACTAACAGCATGGCGAACTTGTTCTTCATTCATGCCAGCACGTTCTTTTAAATCAGCACCAGCACAAAACACTTTTTCACCAGCACCTGTTAGAATAACTACACGAGTATTTGACTCTTCATTTATTTGAGTTAAAATGTTTTGTAACTCTTCTAATAAAGCTAAAGATAATGAGTTGGCTTGTCTTTCACGATCTAAGGAAATCTTTACAACGTGAGGTGTTACATAATCAACTGAAATGTTTTGTAATTGTAGCATCTTCTCACCTACTTATCGTTTTATGTTGAAGCGCTCTATACACATGACTCGGTAATTGGATATTTAATTTACTCTGAATAAATTGACTCGCTCTCAATAACTTCTCTTCATCAATATTCGTTTGGATACCTAACTTATGGAGCATATGAACTAAGTCATCAGTTGCAACATTACCTGATGCTCCTGGTGCATATGGACATCCCCCAAGGCCACCACAAGAACTATCAAATGTTGTAATACCATATTCTAAAGACTTTACTACATTCGCAAGAGCCATTCCGTACGTATTATGGAAGTGCATTGCAAACTGCGAAGCATCATATTTCTTTAATAAATGCTCTAAAACTTGCTCTACTTGTAGTGGATTTGCTACTCCGATTGTGTCGCCAAGAGATACTTCATAAATGCCGTATGAAAATAGTTGATTACATAATTCGTCAACTGCTACGAGACTTATATCCCCTTCATAAGGACATCCAAATACAGTAGAAACATAGCCTCTTACTTTTTTCCCTTCGAATAATGCCTGTTTTGTTATATCTTCAATTACAACTAATGCTTCTTTAATGGATTTATTAATATTACTTTTATTATGAGATTCACTTGCTGATAAAAAAACATTCACCTCATCTACATTTTGCAAAAAAGCTCGTTCCAAACCATTTTGATTTGGAACAAGCGCTGCATATGTAACATTAGGATCCCTTTTCAGCTCAGAAAACACATCATTTGCATCTGCTAATGCAGGGACCCATTTAGGGTGAACGAATGAGGAAACTTCAACGTACGATAATCCAGCCTCTGTAAGTAGTTGAATCCATTTTACTTTATCTTTTGTGCCAACAATCTTTTTTTCATTTTGTAAGCCATCACGTGGCCCGACTTCTTTAATGACAGCAAAATTAGGTAGTTTCAATTCGCTTCCCCCTATATCTCCCTATTCAATTTCTAGTAATACATCTCCTTCATTTACAAAATCGCCTTCTTGCACATTAATTTTCATAACTGTGCCAGCTTCTTCTGAAACGATTGGAATTTCCATTTTCATAGATTCCAAAATGACGACATCTTGCTCTTCCTCTACTGTATCTCCTACTCCTACAACAATCTTCCATACATTTCCTGCCATCGATGCATATACTTTCGTCATCATTTTTTCCCCCTTAGTATTGTTAAATCTTATTTTTTAACAAGTTGTTTCGTTACAAAACCCGTTGTATAAATACCACTTTTGAACACATCATCTTCCAATACTTGAAGCAGCATTGGCGTGTTCGTTTTAATACCTTCTACTTTTAATTCTTCCAGAGCATCATGTAATTTCGAAATTGCTTCTTCACGCGTTTCACCATGAGCAATGACTTTCGCAATCATTGGATCATAGAAAGGTGTAATCGTTACTTGATTCTCCAAAAAGTGATCGATACGTACATTTGTTGGAAGCGTTAAATTTGTAATTTTCCCAGGTGATGGGAAGAAAGTTTTCGGATCTTCTGCATAAATACGTGCCTCAATGGCATGACCACTACGTTTTACATCATCTTGTGTAAACGATAATTTTTCACCACATGCAATTAGAAGTTGTTGTTCTACAAGATCTAAACCTGTAATTTCTTCTGTAACTGGATGCTCTACTTGTAATCTCGTATTCATCTCTAAGAAATAGAAGTTCTTCTGATCATCTACTAGAAACTCAACTGTACCAGCATTTGTATACCCTAGAGCTTTGGCAGCTTGTACAGCAACTTCACCCATCGCTTTTCGTGTACCTTCATCTAAAAATGGTGAAGGTGCTTCTTCAATTACTTTCTGATTTCGGCGCTGTACTGAACATTCACGCTCCCATAAATACACTGTGTTACCATGTGTATCTGCTAAAAGCTGAATTTCAATATGATGTGCATCTGCAATATAGCGCTCTAAATACATTTCTCCGTTACCGAAGAAGTTTTGTGCTCTCGTTTTGTTGCTTTCAAATGCTTTGGTGAGCGTTTGCTCAGTTTCCATCAACTGCATTCCAATGCCTCCGCCGCCTGCGGATGCCTTCAACATTAATGGGTAACCAATTTGTTTAGCAATTTCAATTGCTTCTTCAGCAGTTTCAATATTTGTAGTAATACCCGGAACTACTGGCACATCTGCAGCTTGCATCGCAATACGTGATTCGATTTTACTTCCCATCTTCGTAATGATTTCTTCTGATGGACCGATAAATACGATTCCTTCTTCTTTACAACGAACCGGAAAAGATGGATTCTCAGATAATAATCCATACCCCGGGTGGATTGCTTCAGCATTTGTCTTCTTAGCTATTTCAATAATTTTTTCAAGGTTTAAATAGCTTTCTTGGACACGTGGCCCACCTACTAAGTAAGCTTCATTTGCCATTTTTACATGCAAGGCATTTTCATCTGCCTCAGAATAAATAGCAACAGTGCGAATGCCAAGTTTTTGACAAGTTTTCATAATACGAACTGCGATTTCCCCGCGATTAGCAATTAATATTTTTTGAAACATAGTGATTCCTCCTTTTTATCTACATCCTAAATGTCTAGCAATTACGAGACGTTGAATTTCAGAAGTTCCTTCACCAATTTCTAATAGTTTTGCATCACGAATATGTCGTTCTACTTCATATTCACGCATATAGCCGTATCCACCGTGAATTTGTACCGCTTGATTTGCAATACGACTAGCAGCCTCAGATGCGAAAAGTTTTGCCATAGCCGCTTCTTTACCGAACGGTTTATCGTTATCTTTTAACCAAGCTGCTTTATGTACTAAATTACGCGCTAGCTCTACTTCAGTCGCCATATCAGCTAATTTAAATTGAATCGCTTGGAAATTAGAAATTGACTTTCCAAATTGTTGACGTTCTTTCGCATATTGCAATGCACGTTCAAATGCAGATTGCGCAATACCAACAGCTAATGCTGCGATTGAAATACGTCCTCCATCAAGTGTATATAGGAATTGTTTAAATCCTTTATTTACATCACCAAGAATATTTTCTTTCGGTACACGTACACCATCAAGTACGATTTCACAAGTATTAGAAGCACGTACGCCCATCTTATCGTAAGGGCTTGAAATCGTTAACCCTTCACTAGTAGTCGGTACGATAAATGCAGAAATACGTTTTCTACCATTCTCTTCAACACCGTTGACAGCGGTTACAATAATTGTATTTGCATACTCTGCATTTGTAATCCAACACTTCTCACCACTAATAACATACTCGTCTCCGTCTAATATAGCTTTCGTTTGTGTGCCACCTGCATCAGATCCAGCATTTGGCTCAGTTAGTCCGAAAGCACCTAACGTTTTGCCTGATGCCATTGGAACTAAATATTTCTGTTTTTGTTCTTCTGTACCGAAATAATAAATTGGAGAAGCACCTAATGAAATTGTTGCAGCGTAACTTAATCCTGTTCCACCACAAGCACGACCAATTTCTTCAACTGCTAACGCGTACGATACTGTATCGCCACCTGAACCTCCATACTCTTCTGGGAATGGGATGCCTAATAATCCTAGTTCGCCCATTTTTTGAAATGTTTCATATGGAAACTCTGCAGTTTTGTCATAATACACAGCTTTCGGTGCGATTTCCTTTTCAGCAAAGTCACGTACCATTTCTTTAATCATTTGTTTTTCGCGAGTTAGAGTAAATTCCATTCCGCTACACACCCCTTATCGAATATTGAGTTTCGACAGCGTGCGAGTTTCTACTACAAACATTACGAATGAAAAGACAAGAACATTAGTTAGATAATTGTTATAATTCTGTCATAATTTAATTTTAAAACAGATTCTGTACTAATGCACAAAAAAATTCCTACATTGTTCTACAACAACATAGGAGTTTTCTTGTCGAATTATGTAATTTTATGTTTAATAATCTCTACCTTTACCTGAATCTGAAATCTCTACTAAAGCTTCAGGATATGGTTCGAAATATGTTTGTCTTAATAAATACTTTTCATCAAATCGAAGAGCCCATGATTTTAAAATCGCAAGTAAGCTACTAAGCGGAATTTTCTTTTCTATATACTTTTGTATTAAATTTAAAAAATGATCTTTTTCTTGTTTTTTCAGCTTTGTTTTAAAGTATCCAAAAATATGCTCACATACATTTACATTTGATGTATAGCGGGGTGTGCGCATAAACAATTCATATAAAGTCTTCTCATAGTTTTCAAATACAACTTCAATCTTTTCATTTTTGTGATTTGCAATTATACGCCCTAATTCCTTTTGTTTCACCTGATTATATGCCATAAATAAATATTTATTATCCGACTGAAACGATACAAGATCTTTCATATTTTTATTATGTTTAATCATCTTGTAATATGCGATTGTAAATAGCCTTGTAAAGAAGTGTTCTCTAATAATAAAATTCGACAATCTACCTTCTTCTTCAATTGGAAGATGCGAAAAATTTTTTAATACTGCACCACCAAATAAGCCTGGTCCTTTTCCTTTTGCTGGTGCTTTTTCAAAACCAGAATAAATTTTCACATCACGCGTACCACAACTTGGTGAGCGATTCTTTAAAATAAAACCATCTACATCAGATATCGTTTGTAAAAATTCATTTGAAAATTGATTCATTTTTTCAGTGACGTCTTCTCTTGTAGACGGTTGCACAAGCCTATTCACACCACTTTCTTCTACAATGCGTATCGTTTCACGAGGAGTCCCCAATCCAATCTCGACTTCTGGACAGACAGGTATAAATGTAACAAATGGCTGCAAATTTCGTATTGTTACATCTGGAATCATCTCTCCATTATAACGACAAGCATCAAATTCTAAACATTTACTTACGACGATTGTTGGTTTTGCAAATTGTCGCATCTCATTACCTCCTTAGTGCTAGTCCGTATAATATAAATTGTACTAAGATTAACATTTTAAGCAAAGTTTGATTCATTTAATTTTATGACAAATATATATCAAATAATATATTAGCAATCGTTCAACTCTATTTTCTATAAATGTGCGCTCTATAATGATGGTTTAGATACTGTGAAACGAATAATATACACATACTCTGGAGAAATTAACACGTAAGAAAGGAGGGAGCGTTATGAAAAAGAAATTATCATCTATTGTAAGTGTTTTAGCACTATCTATTATGTTTTTAGGTACATCTGCCCAAGCTGAATATGATGGAACTAATATGAATAGAGTTAATAACACTGACATTTCAACTCGAGTTAATGACAATAACTTAGACAGAGTTAATAATGATGTAAGAACTCGAAATGTAAATACAACAAATGATTTAAATGATAATCGTGATAGAAATAATAATTGGGCTTGGCTCGGTTTATTAGGACTAGCAGGATTATTAGGTCTTAGAAGAAGAGACAAAGAAACACGTTAATTTAGAAGATTTTTAGTAAACAAGTACTTATTTATCAAAAATATATATTGTATATAAATCGCCTTTTTAAAGGCGATTTATTATTTTCTTAAATGTAAAAAATGTACTTCACATTGCATCACATTTTTGCCTATAATTAAATTCGTGGCGTTAATCCAAACAATATAAATTGAATCGTATGTTCAATTTCCACTTCATCATCCCATTTTTCTTCGGGCAATAATAAAAATCGTGTTAATAATAAACCTAATACAGCTGATAAAGTAAGTCGTAAAACAGAAGATGGAGGCATTTCAATAATTTCCCCTTCTTCTTGAAACTTTGCAATCAACTTTTTAAAATGTGACAGTAATTCTGTTTCAACTAACTGTTGTATTTCATTTTTCAGTTCTGGCTGAAATGGCACTTCTTGAATTAATATTTTTATCATTGGAAAATGTTTTTTTGCAAATTCAAATCTATTATGAATAACAACTCTTAGAAGCCCTTCATACGATTCATACTCCGATTTAAATATTTCCTTTGCGAAGGCTTGTACGAAAAATGGTGCAGCAAACTTTGTTAATGTCGGCATGACGACTGCTAATAATAAATCTTTTTTCGTTTTATAGTAGCGGAAGATTGTTCCTTCCGCTACACCAGCACGCTTTGCAATTTCACTTGTTGAAGTTGAAGCATATCCTTTTTCTCCAAACATATCAACAGCCGCCTCTAATATACGCATTTGACGTTGATTTCGTTTATCTGTGTTAGTTGCAGCTATTAATTCCTCCAGCCAATCTTTCTGCATTTATAAAGCCCCTTTTTGTCATTTTTATATTTTGCGATGTTTCTTTAAAGCAAATACATTTCCTACTGCAAATAATATTGAAAAAAGTAATAATACGGTAAGATCTAATGCAATCTCTGTAAATCCTTGATTTCGAATCATCACCTGTCTCATTGCGTCAGCGCCATATGTGAGTGGAAATAATTTCCCTAACATTTGAAGCCACTTATTCATCGATTCAATTGGAAACAAACCCGAAAAGAAAATTTGTGGCACAATGACAAGCGGTATAAACTGGATCATTTGAAATTCATTATTTGCGTATGCCGATAAAAACGTCCCTAAAGTTAATGCCGTTAAAGAAAGCATACATGTAATAAGTAGCGTTAGCCATATGGAGCCAGCTACATACAAGTCTAAAATGTAAACTGAAAAACTTACGATAATAATGGATTGTATAAATGCAAAGATCCCAAAACCAATAATATATCCTACAACTATTTCCCCTCTTTTAATTGGAGTTGATAATAACCTTTCTAAAGTACCACTTAAACGTTCTCTTACGAAAGATACCCCTGATAAAATGAATACAAAGAAAAAGGTAAAGAAACCGATTAATACAGGACCAAGTCCATCAAACATTGTAAAGTTTTTAGAGCCATGTAAATAATTCACTTCAGGTTTCATAATCGATATATCGTTCTTCTCTGTACTTTTTTGTAATATTTGAAGTACAGCACGATTTTTTGACGAATCGCTACCTTCTAATACAATATTCATTTTTCCATTTTCTAAACGAATGACTGCATCTACCTTTTGATTTTCCAGCTCAGACATTGCCTTTTCTATATTATATTCATAAATTGACGCTTCCTGATTTTTCATCACTTTTACTAACTGAGCGGGCATATCAACAACAGCAATATGCGGTACATAGTCTTTTTGTGTAAACACTAGCGACAATAACCAAAGTAATAACATAGGTGCCCCAAACATCATCGCTAACGAACGTTTATCTCGAAAAAATTGGCGAATAATACGAATGATTACACCGGTAACTCTCATAATTCAGCCACCTCTTCCAACAAAAAGACATCTTCAATCCTTCCTGATGATACCCGCTTTTTCAATTCTTCAGTTGTACCAGTCGCAACTAGCTTTCCTTCTCTAATTAACCCTAGACGTTCACAAAATTCAGCTTCGTCCATAATGTGTGTCGTTACAATTATCGTTGTGCCTTTCTTTTTCAAATCATAAAATTTTTCCCAAATCGTTTTTCTAAGAAGCGGATCTATCCCCACTGTTGGCTCATCTAAAATTAATATTTCTGGTTCATGAAGGAGTGCTATTGCTAATGATAAACGCTTCTTCATCCCGCCTGAAAAATGCTGCACTTGCTTTTTCATATGTTGTGATAATTGTACAAGGTCAAAAACTTCTTCAATTCTTTCTTTTTTATGCTTTCCCTTTAATCCGTACATCGTTGCCATAAAATCTGCATTTTCATATGCTGATAGTTCTTCGTATAATGCATCAGCTTGAGCCATATAACCAATTTTTTTCATTTCATTTAAATTAGGCATGTTCGTGTTGTAAACAAGCACTTCACCTTCCGTTGCTTCGTTAATACCTGCAATCAATTTAATAAGAGTCGTTTTCCCAGAACCTGAAGGCCCAACTAAACCAAATATCTCTGCTTTTTCAACTTGTAATGAAAGATTGTGTAAAACTTCTTTTTTCCCAAAACTTTTTGATACAGTCCGTAAAATAATGGCAGGCTGCTTCACGTATTCTTCCCCCTTCTCTAAAATGAGTGAGTACTCACTTTTATTTTACTCTTGCGTAATTATATGTCAAACTTCATTGATTAGTATGGTTTTCCGTCAATAATATTAAACAATGAAACAGAGTCGACATTAGAATATCCTTTCTTAAAGTCGACTCTGTTTCATTTAAATTATATAATTTGCTTTACGTTTTTAAATTCATATATTTCCTAATTCTAGCAACATCTAAAGAATATTCGATAACTAATTGCTGTAACGGTAATATAACTGTGTCGGGATATAAATGTGCATATTGTAATGTTTCTGCATATTTTTCTAATCTTTTTTCTAAATACTTTATAATTTGATCAGGATGAGTTACTAATAAACATTTACAATAATAATGTATTTGTTCCTCAATCGCCGTATACTCTTCAATTTCGTATTCTTTATGCATGTGTACACCCCTTTAAGTTTTTTACATGAATTACTTATCACACTTTTCACTCGACAAATTTTAAGTTTTTTGATTATTTACACTATAACAAACACTGAGGGTCAAATTTTGTTACTTTATGTAACGTAGAAAATTTTTAACAAAATTGTAATGTTTACTCCTGCAAAATACAGAAAGCCCCTTTACTCATTTTTGTATAAAAAAATCGTACAGCTTAATTTAGCTGCACGACTACAATTTCTGGCCTATTCAAAATCCTTTGCGGAATGATACTATTTCCTAATCCTCTACTCACTACCATTGATGTATTTTGTTCTACATATAAACCCGCTGTATATTTAGGTAAAACACCTTGATTTGGCGCAACTAATCCTCCGATAAATGGCAATCTAACTTGCCCTCCATGAGCATGTCCCGATAAAACCAAATCCAACCTCTCATTCGTATATTCCTTTATAAATTCAGGCAGATGGGATAATAATACATTATATTTATCTGGCTGCATTTCAATTTTCGCTTTTTTAATTTCATCTATTATAATATTTCCTTCATCACGGTTTCCAGTTACAAACTCCGGATCATCAATACCTAGCAAGTTTATTTCTTGCTCACCCTTTCGAATGCCTACATGTTCATTCCTTAAAACATTGACATCATATTTCTTCAACTCTTTTTCTAAACGGTTATACTTTCCAGACCATTGTTCATGGTTTCCTGTCACAAAATATACAGGATACTTCTTTACAATTTCTCGTATTAATTGCATACTAACTTCTGCATCGTATGATTTACTGTCAATTAAATCACCCGTAATCGCAATAATATCTGGGTCTATACTTTCAATTTTTTGAATTAACACACCTTGCTTATTGCCAAATTGTTTATTGTGTAAGTCTGAAATTTGTAGAATTTTATACCCTTTAAAAGAGGAGGGTATTTTACTAGAGGTTATTTTAACCTCAGTTATACCTATTAAATTGTTCTGTAAATATAAAAAAGTAATAAAAGCTACTAATATGCCAATAAACAATATGATTCTATTAATATTTCTCTTCATATTCTCTCCTTTTATTTTTATAAAACACTTATTTTATGTTAACAGAATTATATAATACATTTTTGATTTTTATTGAATATAGTACAGTACATGAAATTTCACATCGGATACGTCATATATATTTATTTTACCTTTATCCTCTTAATAATCAAAATACAAAAACGATTCTTTTCATACGAAAAAGAATCGTTTTCTAATTTTATACATCCAATAACATATGGTAAAGAACTGAAATAACTAAGAGATTATTATTTAATAGCATCAATTACAACTTCAGCCGCCTCTTTAATTAGTTGATTATCATAGGTAGCCTCTTTCTCATCTTTACTAGATAATATTGCGATGATAATTGGTGATCTATTTGGCGGCCAAACGATAGCAATATCATTTCTTGTCCCGTAACTTCCAGCTCCTGATTTATCTGCAACTACCCAATCAGTTGGCACGCCTGCACGAATAAGTTTGTCTCCTGTAGCATTCCCTTTCATCCATTCTGTAAGAATGTTACGCTTTTGATGCGGAAGCGCATTTCCGACCGTAAAATCTTTAAGATTCCTAGCAATTGCTTTTGCTGTACTAGTATCACGAATGTCTCCTGGAATAGCTTCGTTTAACTCTGTTTCAAAGCGATCAGACATAGTAACCCGATCCCCCATCTTTCTAAGCGCTTTTTCATATCCTTTCGGTCCGCCTATTTTATGAAATAAAATGTTCCCTGCAGTATTATCACTGTAACGAACAGCAGCCTCCGCAATTTCTCCTAGTGTCATTCCAGTATCTACATGTTTCTCTGTAACAGGTGAATAATCCACTAAGTCTTCTTTCGTATAAGTAATAACTTCATCTAATTTCTTAGTAGAGTTCTGTTGCAGTAATACCCCTGCCGCTAAAGCCTTGTAAGTTGATGCAAAGGCAAACCTTTCGTTAGGTCGATAAGCGATTGTTTGATTTGTACCAGTATCAATCGCATATACACCTAATCGAGCATCAAATTTTTTTTCAAGTTGAGAGAACTCTTTATGCGTCGCCTGATTTTTATGTTTCACTTGTCCAGTCTTTTCTTTCGCTTCAACTTGCAATGCACCTCCTGTAAAAGTTACTAGGCTTGTAATACTTAAACCTAATATACCAACACACATCCCTATTTTTAGCATTTTCTTGTTTTTCAAAACTATCATTCCTTTCAAATACTTAATACCTTTTTATACGTACACATAATAGACAATCACCGAAACAAATTTGTTCCATAAACTTAAAAATTTTTATCGCTCGTATCACAGTTATTAATAAAATAAGAGATAACAACTATGACCGCTGCTATCTCTTATTTCACATTTCATCTTTTTACTTATAAATGCCTTTATACAAACAGGGGGTTCTTCCCTGAGAAAAGTACACAAATTTTACTAATTTTGATTCGAATTATCTGTACTAGCAGCTTCATCATGCATACGCTGCTTTTTCAAATCAAAGTATACATCTAAAACTTCCTTTCCGATTATAGAATTAATTCCACTTTTATCATTATGAAGCCACGGAACTACTACTGAGAATGCTACTTCTGGATTATCATATGGAGCATATCCAACTAACGTTAAGTTGTAACATTCCATACGTTCTCCTTTTGCATTTCTACCAATTGGATCATCTCCACCATACACAGTTTGGGCTGTCCCTGTCTTTCCTGCTGGTTTATATGGAGCATTTTTGAAATGCTTTACGCCAGTTCCATCCCCTTCTTGGAATACCCATCTAAACCCTTCTTTTATTCGATCAATATATTCTGTCTTCATATCAATCCGATTTAATACGACAGGCTCTATAGAACGAATAACTTTACCAACCTCTTCTTTAATTGATTGTTCTCGTATTTCTTGTACAATTTGAGGTTGCATTCTATAACCACCATTCGCAATCGTTGAAATATATTGAGCTAATTGCAAGGGCGTATACGTATCATACTGACCGATAGAAAAATCTAGTAAAAAACCAGGTTGACTATCTACTTTTCTCGTTTGTCCAATTATTTCATTCGGTAAATCAATACCTGTTGGGACACCTAAACCAAATTGCTTGAAATAATAGCGCATCGTATCAAATGCTCCTTGTTTAATGTCCAATGAGCCATTTGGTACGTAATTAACTCCCGCAATTTTTAAAGCTGTCTGGAACATGTATACATTCGAAGATACTTGCAAAGCACGTAAATCATTAATATTACCAAATCCGGATACATTCCATGATTTCTTGGCTTGTGTACCTTTAAATTTCATCGGTGCATCATAAAATTGATCTCCTGGATGTATTGCTCCTGTCTCATATCCCGTTAATAAAGTAGCACCTTTTACAGCAGACCCTAGCTCATACGAAGTTGTCATGTTACCTAATGCCAAATCCTCAATCTCTAGTACTCCTTCTTTTTCTACAATCTTTTTGCCTGCCATCGATAAAACCTGTCCGTTATTTGGATTCGTCATGACGACAAAAGCTCGATCGAGCAGCGGCTCAGAACTCTTAAAAGCTCTCAAGTTTTTCTCTATACTTTCTTCCACTTTCTTTTGTAATTCCATATCAATCGTTAATGTTATACTGTTACCACTTTTTCCTTTAGAGATTATTTCTGTGCTAACAATGTTTCCTGCTTTATCAGTAACATTTTTCACTTCTTCTTTTGTACCATGTAATACATCTTCATATCGCTGTTCAATATAACTTTTTCCGACACGATCATTCCGGTTATATCCACGTACTAAGTAAGAATCTAAATTTTCTTTTGGCAGACCTTCTTCACTACTCGTAATATTACCTAATACGGAACGAAACAAATTACCATTTACATAATTACGTTCCCAATCAACCGTTGCATCTACTCCTGGAAAATTCGCAAGATTTTCACTTATCCGTGCATACTCCTCATCTGTTACATCTTTTTTAATAATTTGTGGTGTTAGTTGATAACCCGAACTCATTTTACTTTTAATAGCTAACACCTTTAAATCTTGTTCTGTTAATTCACCCAATTCTACTTCTGTAACGCGATTTCGTCTTAAATCTTCTATTTTTTTATCTAACTCTTTTCCCTCTATTCCCTTTTCTTTAAACTTTTCTATATCTTTTTTAGTAATCTTTGTATCCGCACGTTTCGTATTCAACTGCATCCAAAAATCTTTTTTATCGATATCAGTTAATTTATTAATATCTTGTTCAGGCATTTCTAGTACTTTCGCCAAGTCTTTTGCTGTTTTTAAAATATCGTCACTCGTAATCCCCTTCACCCTTGTATACGTAATTGTACGAAGAGACTTATTATTAACGACCGTTTTCCCTTCTCGATCTAAAATTTGTCCACGCGGAACTGGTATGCTAGTTGTTGCATTTTGACTGTTTTCCACTTGATTCTTATAAGCCTCTCCCTCAACGATTTGTACTTTTCCTAGCTGCATAATAATAGCTGAGAATAGTAAAAATATACAAAGGAACATTATATTTAATCGAATAGATATATATGTCTTCTGCTTCTTTCCTTTTTGTTCTTTCATAAATCCTCCATATAATTCTTCCGGAACTCCTCACTAATACTTAAACGTTCCCTATATATTACAAACCATTATTCGGTTATAAATAGTGTCTTATCTTTTTTTCTAAATCTTTGTAAGTATTAATTCCTTTTTGTATAGCCGCGTAATTAATACATCTCCCTTCCTTTTTTCTCACTTGTTTTTTGTCGCTTGCAATGTGACTCATAATATATTTACACATAGGCTGACTAGTAACTTTTCATACTGATTATTCCTTTCTTCATGCTGTAGTACTTAATAGACAATCTAAATAATAAAGTTGTTCCACATTTACAAAAAAAATAATTAACTATAAGATGAAGTAGGCTACAAAAGGGAGGATTTTATGTTACATACAAAAATAAAAAAATGGGGATTTTTTGCGGTTCTTTCTATTGTAGGTTTGATTTTACTAATTTTATTTAAAATCAACTTCATTTCAATTACTATCGCAACTTCTTCAGCCGAAAGAGGAAAAATCTTTGATCAAAATGGTGTAATACTAGCTACAAATAAGAAAGTTAAGTCTCTATATTGTACTTCTAATGATGAAAAGTTATCGAAACAAGATACATCAAACACATTAGCTTTTTTCGATCAATTTTCAAGTAAGTTTCAACATGATATTTCTTCAGAGAGCATAAAATCTCAATTACAACAATCTTGTAAAAAACAGACTATGCATGATATACCGTTATACTCTGATATAGCTGAGAATGAACTTGCATTCATAAACAAAAACAAACCGAATAATGTAATAATTAAAGATGAATGGATTCGATATTATCCTAAACATGAAATTGGTTCACAGGTAATTGGGTATGTAGAAAGTAACCTTAATTCAAAGCATATGCCGGTTGGAAAAAGTGGGATTGAGCTGCAATATGAAGGTGATTTAAAAGGAAAACCGGGTAAAACTCTTATTTTTAAAATGAATAACAAAGAGTTCTTATGGAACATTCAAAAAGTACAAAAAGGTAAGGATATCAGGCTAGCTTTAGATTCTAAATTGCAACAAAAATCAGAGGAAGCATTACGATCACAAATTAAGAAATTACCTGATGCTAAAGGTGGTTATGCTGTAGTGAGCAATGCAAAAACTGGCGCGATTTTAACTATGGCCAACTCAGCAGTTTTTGATCCAAATATATTACATACACATGTAACAACTAAAATAAATAACATAAAATCACTTTCGCAAAATAAAGCAATTCAAAAATTAAAATATGGTGAGTCTTATGTAAATATGGCTTCTACTATAAAGCCACTTACTATTTTAATTGGATTAAACGAAAAGCTTTTTCAACCTGAAGATACGTATTTAGATAACGGTACTTTTGAGTATGATAATCAAAATAACATTACAAATGCACCCGGAACGCCAACAGGTGAGATTACACCGAGGCAGGCTATCATTAATTCATCTAACACATTTATGACAGCAAAAGTAGCTCTACCATTATTTAACCAACATAATGGAAATGTAGAAAAAGTGGCACATATATGGACAGATTATTTAATGCAATTCGGCCTACGTTCTAAAACCGGGATTGATTTACCCTTTGAAGAAGACGGACAATATGAATTCCATCCCTCTAATAAGTTTGAAAATGGAATTTCCGCTTTATTAAATGCCTCTTGGGGAGGAAATGAAGTGCATACTCCTCTTCAACTTGCTCAATATGCAGCAACTTTAGCAAGTAAAGGTGATAAATATAAACCACAAATCGTAAGTGCTATTATTGGTAAAGATGGTAAAGAAACAAAAAAGTTTAAACCAATTTTAGAAAGTTCAAATCGTTACCCAATGAACTTTTGGAGTGTCATGCAAGGTGGAATGAGTCAAAATATAGAGGAGATTAAAAAGTTGCCCTTCGACGTCGCTGGTAAAACAGGTATTACAGGTTTTCCAAATGAGCAAGCAAGAATGATCAATCATTCTCTATTCATTGCATATGCTCCTACCGAAGATCCACAGATTGCCGTTTCTGTCGTTATTCCTGGTAGTAATTCAGAAAAAAACATTGCTGCTCTCGTTACATCAGAAATTTTAGAGTCCTGGAATACTCTTCAAAAAGAGAATAAAAACAAAAAGGAAGGTTCATTAAAGTGAACCTTCCTTTTTTACCAAATAGAATCTATATTTATTATTTTCCATTCACCTTCATTATTCTTTTCAAACATAAATGAGTATTTAATGTCAGTTAAAACATACTCTTTTTGTACATATCCAGTATTACCGTTAATTGTCGAAATTTTTATATATTCATCATTCTGCACTTTTTCTGGAATCCAAGCTTTTACCATTTCGTTAGATACTTCATATAAAACTTGTGATTCTCGCTTTGGTTCAGCTAAAATTTTCGTTTTATTTCCAGTAACAGTTGCATATATAAAGTGTGCTTGCTTTGGTTGGTTACTTTCTGTCAATCCACTTGGTACTCTGTATACTTGTTTTGTATCATTCGCAAATTCTCCTCCCATTGTAAGAGCGACTTGCAACTCATGAAAAATATCTTCATCAAACTTCAATTCATCCTTCTTATAACTCTTCCCTTTAAATAGAACTTCATCATTTAACGCTTTGTATAGCTCATTTTCATTTTTTGAGTTCGTACTTTGATATAGTTCATTCATAAATTGTTTTAGTGATGGATCTTGAGCAGACTCATCTTTTGTTTTAGGCTTAATTTGTGTACTACTTTGTACCGGTGATTTATTATCATCAAGCCAAGGTTGTTGAACAATAAAAAATAAAAATGTACAAGCTAAAACCACAACAATTGGCAATGCTTTTTTACGAAATCTTCTTGTTTGTTTTAGAGAGCCTCCCTCATTACTTTCATATATAGATTGCTTTATTTTATAAATATATTCTTCTTCGTTTTTACGGTGTTCCATTGGGCCTTTTTTTAATCTTCTATACCAGTCAGGATTTTGTTTATTGTTCATCACTACTACCCTCCCCTATTAATTTTGAAACCTTACTTCTTGCTCTACTTAATCTAGATTTTACAGTTCCAATGGATACTCCTAGTGTTTCAGCCATTTCTTCATAAGATAATTCATATTTTGCATCCAATATTATTATTTCGCGGTGCTTTTTAGGTAGTTTTAATACAACTTTCCAAACATCATTCATTTCTTCTTGCTTAAAAAATTCTTGTTCTGCCGACTGGGATTGCTTATCGTCACTAAAAAAACCTATTAAAGATATTCTTTTAAAATAAGATGATTTCAAATAGTTTATTGCCGTATTTCTTGTGATTTTTAATATCCACGTTTTAATAGATGACTCCTTTCGAAATGAATTCCAATTTTTAAATACCTTTATAAATACATCTTGCGTAATATCATCTGATAAGTGTGGATCTTTCGTAATAATAAATGAATAATTCCATACATCTTGCCAATAGTCTTTTATAACATCGTCCAGCTCATCATGATTACACTTTTCAATAAACGTCTGTTCCATTTCCACACCTCAAACTTATTTGAATAAACGTAAAACTACCCTCACTTTTATTATGGTTTCAATATATAGACAAGATACAAGTTTCATTTGTTCCATTTAGTTCGAGTTCTCCAATTGTATCTTTTTTAGATTTTTGATACAAAAAAGAACCCTTATACTAAGGGTTCTGCAACAGAAAATATGAAAAGCCCCCTGCGCAAGGGATTAGTTCATTCAAAAGCTTATTTAGAAGCATCATGTACAGGCAAACTACTAAAGATCAGTTCAGCAACTTTTACATATCCTTTTGAGTTTGGATGAATGAAATCCTTAGACCAAAGCGTATTGTCATTAACTAACTGATGATTCCAAAAGTCAATATGATGAAGCTGATGCTCTCTACTCAATGAAAGTATAACTTCATTTGCCTCTAATAATTGTTCTTTTAACACTTGTTTTTTTTCTGTAGAAAATGGAAGTCTGACTGTAAAATCTGGAAGGTTTGCTATCATAATATCAGCACCTGTTTTACTTAATGTATCTATCATACATTTCATATCTTCCTTATATGCATAATGATTCCAACGTCCTTTTAATACGTCGTTTGCACCTGCAATGAGGCTAACCAAATCTGGATTAAAAGTTAACGCCTTTTCCAATTGTTGCGAGCGAATTTCTTTCGTTACTAACCCACGCTTTGCAAAATTGGCATATTCTATATCGTTTACACACAGTTGAACAAAATGATCTACCCAGCTTTTTAATGCTATACCCTCAACTTCATCCCCTATCCCCTCTGTAAAACTATCACCAATCGCTACAAATCGCTTCCACATATGTATTCCCCCTTTATTATGAACCATATCTCTACTATAAATGTTAATATGATTATAGAAGATATTATCATCCTTTAGATTTCACAGCTAGTTTTTTACAAAAACGATTTCTAAATTCTTTATTAATTAGGAGGTCTAAAAGATGAAATTTTTAAGGCAATCAACCATTATTGGCGCATTGACTGTTGGAGTATTTTTATATTCAAATACAATTGGTACGCTCCCACCTGCCTCTGCTGAATCGCAACCTACACAAAAAGAATCACGATTTTTAGATACTTGGCGGTGGCAAAACTATTTTTTATTACATCATAATGCAGATTTTATAGAAGAGTTAGCAGTTGGTGACTTAAAGCATGGAGATACATTCGATGTTACTATATATAATGGTATTGTAATAATGTCATTTGCAGCATGGAGTGCAATTTTTACGACTTTAATCGGAGCGATATCCGGAGCAATCTTTGCTACAATCTCTTTTACAAATAAAAGCAAAAATGAAATACTTACATAAAAACGAATTTCTAATAAAACTCTATACAAAAAAGTAGCCTATAAAATTTTATAGGCTACTTTTCATTTCATCATTATTACTTAGCTAATTCTTTCGTACCCTTCATTACATCAACGAAGAATCCCCAGTTATTCACAACAGAAGAAATACTAATATGTTCATCTGGAGTATGGACATTGAATATATCTGGACCGAATGAAATTGCATCTAATTCAGGCATCTTTTGAACGAATACACTACATTCAATCCCAGCGTGTACAGCGAAGATTTCAACATCTTTATTGTATTTTTCTTGATGCACTTTTTCAAATAAATTACGAATTTGTGAATTCGGATTGTATGGCCATTCTGGATACTCTGACTCGATTTCAAATGTTGCGCCAACTAATTCCGCAATACATTTAATCTCATCTGCAATATGTTGTTTTAAACTATTTACAGAACTTCTCACTTCGTTACGTAATTTAATTTCATCTTGCAACGTTTCAATAACACCTAAATTTGTTGAGCTTTCTACTAGACCTTTAATATCCATGCTCATACTTTGAATGCCGTTCGGAATTAAGAATAATGATGAAATAAGTTGCTTTTGTGTTTCTTTAGCAAATACTTTTTCTACTTTCTCATCTAATTTTGTAAGTGTAACATGAACATCTGGATCAACAGCACGCATTTCTTCTTGTAATACTCGTGTCCATGATTCTAACTTTTCTTCTACCTTCTCTACATCTTCTTGACATAATAAAATTGTAGCTACACTTTCACGCGGAATTGCATTCGTTTTTAATCCACCGTGAACTTCACTTATATCAAATTGAATATTTACTGATAAATCATGTAATACTCGTCCTAATACTTTGTTCGCATTACCACGTTGTTTATCAATTTCCATACCAGAATGTCCGCCTTTTAGACCGCCAACATATAAACGGTATGCATCCATATTCGCTGGTGCTTCATCCCAAATTACTGGAATCGTTTCAACAGCTTTTGCACCACCTGCGCTACTTACAAGTAATTTATGATCTTCTTCAGAATCAATATTAATAAAAATCTTTCCTTCAAAATGATTTGAATCAACAGCGAAAGCTCCGCCCATTGTCGTTTCTTCTTCAGTAGTAATAACTACTTCTAGTGCTGGATGCGGAATGTCTTTTGAATCTAATAAAGCTAATGCATATGCAACTGCAATACCATTATCAGCTCCTAAAGTCGTTTGATTTGCATATAACATGTCCCCAATAATTCGCAATTCAATTGGATCTTTATCAAAATCATGTACGGTTGCTTGATTTTTTTCGCAAACCATATCCATATGACCTTGAATAATAATAGCTGGTACATTTTCATAACCAGCAGTTGCTTCTTTTTTAATAATGACATTTAATGCTTCATCTTGAATCACTTCTAAATTACGCTCTTTCGCAAAGCCAACTAAAAAATCACTAATTTCTTTTTCATTACCTGATCCTCTAGGAATCTTTGAAATTTCTGCAAAATGATAAAATACAGGGTGCTTTGTTAATTGTTCTAAAGTAGAATACATTTTTAAGCTCCTCTCAAAATGACAAAATAATATGTAAGTCTTTTATCATTATACCATGATTCATTATTTTCACTTTCTATTTCATGCTTTAATATCTGCTTGTTAAACATTTAAATTGCATATAAAAAGAGAAAGAAAATGCACTATGCATTTTCTTTCTCTTTTTTTGCTCTCATATATTTTGAAGTACCATTATTCATTAATTTCTCTAACCGATTTATATTTTCCGTTAATGCACCTTTCACAAGAGAGAAATCTGTATTTGGTTCTTCTTTTTTTTCTTTAAAAAATGAAGACTTTTGTACATTTACTTCAGCCATCTCTTCTCCCCCTTTTCAAAAAGATACAATCTTCTATTTATATTATATCGTAAATATAAATAGCATGTACACGTATCATTTTCTTTTTAATTCTTCTTCTAATTCTTCTACTTGCTGTAATGTATCTCCTTTTATTAACGAGAAATCTGTTGTATCTTCATTATCTTCTTTAAAAAAATCATTGTCATAATCTTTTATCACTACAATCACCTCTACGTGCTAGTGTAGGAATGATTGTCCGATTTTATACAAGTTTGTCTAAATTCGCTTTACCTTTATGTATAAGTGAAAAGGACAGAAAAAATTTCTGTCCTTATTTACTAAAATAACTATGATGTATTGTTAAATTATATACATTTTCAAAATCTCGATCTTGCAGGTTATTTTTCTTCCCATCAATAACAATGAAAACATCACTCACTATTTTTGCTGGTATAATTCCGACATTTTCTACTTGTACTGCTCTCTGCTCATTCAATTGCTCAATGTACTCTAACGGAATAATCGTACTAAATTGAGAACGGATACCACGAAAGTTTGTATTTAATTCCTTTGCCGCTTCAAATACAACAATTTTTGCTCCAATCTTTTCCCCATACGAATCTAAAAATACGTTTAAGCTTTTTGTATATTCTTCCTCCGTATGCCATTCCATCGTACCGAACACTACTGGATTGACATTTTGAATGATTGATGTGTATATTTCTCCTCTTGCTTTAGAAGCAATTAATGACCGTTTTATCGATTGAACCGTCTTGCCGATATCGCTAAATTTCGCTCCCCATATTTCTGAAATATTAGGTGTTAAAATAAATGCAATATCAACGAAAATAACCATTGCAGTGAACATTAAAAGATTTTTCCAGAGGGTTAAATCAATTCCTTTTATCATGAAATACACGGTGACTGATATTATAAACAACCCATACCAAGTCTTTCTAATACGTTGCTTCTTCTCCTCGTACAACTCTTCGTTTTTCCAATAAAAGAAAACAAGTATTAGAAAAACGATTGCTAAAATAAATAAGCCGATTCGAATGTTAGAGATCACCAATGACATCACCCTCCATTCAAAAACTACTCACGATATCATTACATGCACAAGCAACTCTCTTTATGACAAAAGACGTGGACAAGCTTCTAAATTTAGCTACATTGCATATACATTAGAAGGTGCCACGTCTTTTATCCTGAATCTACATTGTATATGTAGACAAGCATGGGTTTCAAATTTTCATGTTAAAAAGTAATATGTTTCGGAATTTCTCCTTCAGGTACTTCTCCATCCATACTTAAGTAATAATGGCGAATCGGACGTAAATTTTCGTCTAATTCATACACGAGTGGTATGCTCGTTGGAATATTTAATGAAACGACACCATCGCTTGAAAGATTATCTAAATATTTTACTAGCGAGCGAATTGTGTTACCATGTGATGAAATGATTACTTTGTTACCATTCTTTAATTTCGGCGCAATTTCTGAATGCCAATAAGCAAGTACTCTTTTCTCCGTATCCACTAAACATTCTGTCAATGGAAACTCACCTTTTTTCAGTGCTTTATATCTTGGATCATTCATTTCATACCTGGGATCATCCTCAGTAAGAGCAGGTGGTCTTACATCAATACTTCTTCTCCAAATATGAACTTGCTCCTCACCATATTTTTGCGCGGTTTCATCTTTATTCAACCCTTGCAATGCACCATAATGTCTTTCATTTAGCTTCCAACATTTATGTACTGGCACCCAGGCAAGATCCATCTCATGAAGTACAATCCATAACGTCCGAATTGCTCGTTTTAATACAGATGTATAAGCTACATCAAAAGTATATCCGTTTTTCTTTAATATCGCTCCTGCTTCTCTCGCTTCACTTAATCCTTTCTCTGATAAATCTACATCTGTCCATCCAGTAAAACGATTTTCAAGATTCCATAAACTCTGTCCGTGACGAATAAGTACAAGTTTTATCATTATAATTCCCCTCTCCGAAATGTGAATTTTATTGTTCCATTGCGTACACGTATAAAGTATCTAGTAATGTATCTTTTTATCCATTCACTCTATGATAGCTCCATAGTTGCCAAATGTATGGATAAATTTTGTTCTTTTTCAAACTATAAAAACAGATATATTTCTCATTATTTTTGATCGATTGCAACTTCCCGTTTCGATAGCCAAGCGTCAAAACCTGATCGGCTATGTGCCATTTCATTCATAACTTGATGCCAATTTTCTTCACACGATTCACCAAATTTTAAAAAAATAGCACCCATTTGTTGTCTTTGTACATCGCTCAGTTTTTTCTCTAAATCGGCACCTTGTTCTGTTAAAGATAACTGTTTCACACGGCGATCATGTGTAGCTTCATTACTCTCAATTAAGCCCTTTTCCACAAGTTGTCGTAATGGTCCGTGTAGAGCCTGTTTACTTATTTCTAACAGTGATAATAACTCATTTACGCTTATACCTGGAAAGCGTGCGATAAAAAATAAAATTCGGTGATGTACTCGTTGTATGCCATACTCTTTTATAATTTCATCTGGCTTTTCAGTAAATGTTTTATATGCAAAGTAAAATAAGGCTAATGCTTCATTCATCTGTTCTTCTTTATGTTGTGTCATCTACTTTCCCCCTGTATGTAAATTATACCACATTCTCGTAATGAATTTTTAAATCCATACTCTAGAGCTACTTTCGTTTATTACAAGACAGCAAAACAATGAGGAGATGATTCACTTGAAAACGCAATATACTGTAAGTACATATTTATTAGACCGACTAAGCGAATTAGGAATTGAGCATATTTTTGGTGTCCCTGGTGATTATAATTTGGCTTTTTTAGATGATGTAATAGCACATGAAAATGTAGAGTGGATTGGCAATTGTAATGAATTAAATGCGGCATATGCTGCTGATGGATATGCTCGTATAAAAGGAATCGCTGCTCTTATTACCACTTTCGGTGTTGGAGAATTAAGCGCCATTAACGGTATTGCTGGATCATATGCCGAAAATGTACCTGTTATAAAAATTACGGGGACACCACCAACAACAGTAATGGAAAATGGAGCACTCGTTCATCATACGTTAGGTGATGGAAAGTTCGATCATTTTTCTAATATGTATAGAGAAATCACGGTGGCACAATCAAAATTAACACCTGAGCATGCCGCTGAAGAAATTGACCGTGTGTTACGTGCATGTTGGAGTGCGAAACGCCCTGTTCATATTCAATTACCGATTGATGTGTATAATAAACCAATTAATAAACCTACGGAACCGATTTTACATAAACCAGTTGTAAGTAATAAAGATGCGCTGGATAAAATGCTTCTACATGCCACTTCAAAAATAAACAGTGCCAAAAAACCTGTAATTTTAGCGGATTTTGAAGTAGAACGATTTCACGCTAAAGAATATTTATATCAATTCGTAGAAAAAACTGGGTTTCCCATCGCAACGTTAAGTATGGGAAAAGGAATATTCCCAGAAAAACACCCTCAATTTATAGGGATTTATACTGGTGATGTAAGTTCTCCATACTTGCGTAAACGAATTGATGAATCTGATTGTATTATTAGTATTGGTGTGAAGTTAACTGATACTATTACAGGTGGCTTCACACAAGGTTTTATGAAAGAACAAGTTATTGAAATTCATCCCTACACTGTGAAAATTACAGATAAAAAATATGGACCAGTTGTAATGAAAGATGTTTTACAACATTTAAGTGACTTAATTGAGCATCGCAATGGGGAAACGCTTGATATTAAGCCATTTATTTCAGAATCACTATCTATTACTGAAAAGTTTAATCCAAAGCCACAAATGGTTACACAAAAACGTTTTTGTCAACAAATATACCATTTCTTACAAGAAAAGGACGTCTTACTTGCAGAACAAGGAACACCTTTCTTTGGTAGTGCCACTATCCCTTTACCAAACGACACTACATATGTAGCGCAACCATTATGGGGATCGATCGGCTATACATTACCTGCTCTACTTGGTACACAGCTCGCTAATTTATCGCGGCGCAACATTTTAATTATTGGTGATGGTTCTTTTCAATTAACTGTCCAAGAATTATCAACTATACTACGTCAAAATTTAAACCCAATTATATTTTTAATTAACAACAATGGTTATACTGTTGAACGTGCAATTCATGGTCAAAACGAACCGTATAATGACATACAAATGTGGGATTACACAAAACTAGCGAACGTATTCGGAACAGAAGAAAAAAGCCTAACATGTAAAGTGGAAAATGAAATAGAGTTACAAGAAGTCTTAACTAAAATAAGTAATGATAAGGATCAACTTACCTTTGTTGAAGTTGTAATGAGCCAAGGGGATCAGCCTGAACTGCTAGCTAAACTTGGGAAAAGATTCGGCCAACAAAATTCTTAATATAAAAAGCATAACCTAATTATATAAAAAGAAAAGGATGGAAAGTGCCACCCTTTTCCTTTTATATATACTATTTTAAGAACCTTCTTCGACTAAAGTCTCGTGTGACAAGTCAAAATTCTTAATCAACCTTTAACTTTATAGCTTTTGTAGCAATAAATGTTTTAATATGCTTATCTAATATCCTTGTTCCACCAAAATCATCCTCATAAAAAGGCATTACAAACCTGTTGACAGTTGGAATACCTTTATTAATGTTATTTAATTTCTCAAGCTCTTAACCGAACCCATTAAACAAATAAGCTACAATTTTTCTTTTTTATTCAGCAAGTGTTAACTGCCAAGACACACCATACTTATCATTTAACCAACCAAATTTTTTACTAAACGGATAGGCACCTAAAGGCATAAGTACTGCTCCATCCTCCGCTAGTTTATTAAAAGCCGTTTCAATTTCTTCTTCCGTATCACAAGTTACATAAAGAGACATAGCTGGTGTAAATGTAAAATTATGATTTACATAGCTATCAATGCACATGAACTCTTGCCCATGTAACGTAAACGTTGCATGAATGACAGTACCCTCTTTACCAGGTCCGTTTTCATCGTAACGAGAGATACTTACAATTTCTGATTGATCGAATAGCGACGTGTAAAAATTCATCGCTTCCTCAGCTTTTCCTTCAAACATTAAAAACGTAGTAATTTTTTGATTTGTGTTACTCATTTAGAGACAACCCCTTGTTATGTATTTATGCAAAATATACATCGGTTAACAAAAACGAACATACATTCTCATAAGTGTATTGTCTATAAAAACGATGAGTTTGTCAATTATCTACATTCTTATTTCTTCTTAAATAATGCTGTCCAAAGAAATGATTCTCCAAACATAGTATTTGGTTGTTCAATCTGTTCCATCTTTCTAATTTCAATCACTTCAAATCCTTTAAATATCTCTCTTAGTTTTTCTTCCGAATAAGCAAGACCACCTTGCAGACTCCATCTTCTATATACGTCCCAATCTGTTATTTCTGAGCCATTTCGCTCATCTAAATCGCCTGCCGCAAAACACGTTAATCCGAAATAACCACCTGATTTCAATGCGTTTTTAATTAAATCCACATAATTGACTCTTCTATGTGGTGGAATATGATGCAAACAGCCCGAATCGTATACAAAATCAAATTCATTTTGAACCTCTAAATTGAAAATTGAATTACAAATAAATTCAATTTCTACTCCTTTTGCTAACGCCCTCTCTTTCGCCCAGCTAATGCCTTCTATAGATAAATCTACTGCTGTTACATCAAACCCTTCATTTGCTAGATAAATTGCGTTTCTACCCGGACCACATCCAAGTTCCAGTACTTTTCCTTTTGAAACCCGCTTTTTTTGTATATACGAAACTAGATTCTCATCTGGAACATTTTCAAAAAACGGAACATCTTTTTCTCTATTCGCATAAAATTCATTCCAAAATGGTTCTGCTGGTCTTAATAATGAATCCAGCATTTTAATAATATCTTCTTGCGTGTGCAACGTTTCATTTTTCATTTGCACCCCTCCAATTTTAATATTCAGAAAATTATTATATATCTTTTAGAACTTTAAGACAAAGAAAAACTCCTACATTCAATAGGAGTTTTTCTCTTTAAAATCCAAGTACAGCTAACCAGTTTAACAACTTCTCTTCTCGCGCTTTTAAATCATCGTTCCTAAGCTTACCTAACTGTAACTCACTAACAATTTCTCCGTCCGCCATAAAGAGCACTCTTTCTGTTTTCGCTGCTACCTTTACATCATGAGTCACTAACATAATAGTAGTTCCATCACGATTAATATTTAATAAGATTTGCATTACTTCTTCTGTTGATTTTAAATTTAGAGCACCAGTCGGCTCATCTGCAAAAATAACATTTGGATTATTAATGAGCGCTCTACAAATAGAGACTCTTTGTAATTGCCCCCCAGATGCTTCGGTTATATAATGTGACGCTATATCACTTATCCCCATATTCTCCATTAGCTCTAGAGCACGTTTATTTACTATTTTCTTACTCTCACATTTCGCTAAATATGCTGACAAGATGATATTATCAAATAGATTCAAGTTTCTAAGAAGGTTGCTCTGCTGAAAAATAAATCCTATTTCAGTCAGGCGCAATTTGGCTAACGCTTCTTCTTTCATACAAGATATTTCTTTACTACCAATTTTCACACTTCCTGATGACATTTGATCCATTCCACTAATATTATATAGTAACGTCGATTTCCCAGAACCAGAAGGCCCCATAACCGATACAAATTCTCCCTCATAAACCTCTAAATCTATATTTTTTAGCACGTGATAATTTGCATTTCCATCTATTGAATATGTTTTGTTTACTTGCTTTACTTCTACAATTTTTTTCAAGTGATACACCCCTACTCCCCATTTGGCTTTACATCGTTTGTTTGCTTCATAGTAAAACTACTGAAAAGTGTTGTTGCAGTCACAGATATAAATAAAATAGCTGGACATATTATATAAGAAACGATAGGATTTACGACAAACTTTATATGAGCTGCTCCCATAAATGAGCCTAACCAACTTACTAACATTTCACCAAACGTAGCAGCTATACATGTCCCTGTCACAATGCCTAATAATACGATCACAATAGAACGAGTTATATACTGTATACGAATATCTTTATAAGAAAAACCGATATTTTTCATAATTAAAATTTGCGAAGAATCTTTTGCTAATAACATTTTAAAAAACATTGCAGTAATTAAAACTGATATCAATATCGCAATCAAAATAGCCACTTGAGTCACAAGTCTTAATTGTTTAATTGTCTCTCCTAAAGTTTGCGTTAAATAATCATCCGTATCTGTTATTTTTGCAGAACTAAATTTTTGTTTATACTCCTTCACTTTTTCTTGCAAATCAACATTAGACTTTAAATCTACATTTACTACATACCATAATATGTTTTCGTTATTATAAGAAAAGCTCGCTTTAGCTGTTTTCCCGCCATTTGTTACATCTTGATACATACCACTAATCGTAAGTGTTTTCTCTTTCCCATCAACAAATAAAACGATAGAATCCCCTACATTCTTTTTTAATTCATTTGCGTTCAAATAAGAAAGAGCAATTTCATTTTCATTTTTTGGTGCCCTACCTTGCATATAGTCTAATGGAAATGTAGTGAAGTCTCCCACTTCTACATGTAAGTTTTCATGTGTACCATCAGCGCTTACCATTTTAAATGTACTCGTTACAAATGTTGCATATTTTTCTACTTCATCATCATTTCGTAAATATGATATAACGTCCTTAAATCGTTTCTCTATATTTTCAGTTTGCTGTAAATCTATTCGAATATCACTTTTTCCTGTTCCCATATAATTAACAAACTTCGGTGACTGAATCGTATACAAAAAGTTAATAGGTACAACAATCATAAACACAGCTATTATTAATACGATACTTAATACGCGATATAACTTAAATCTTTTTATAACATCTTGTATACCAATAAATATATTTACATTTGTAAATTTAGTTTGTTTGAGTGAAAAGGATTTTCTAATCTTTCTTTTTCCTAGTTTATCTCTTGATTGTAAAGCGTCTATTGCTGTAATTCCCCTAAAATTCCGCAAAATAATACGACAGAACAGGATAACGACTAAAAATAACAATGTTGTAATTATGAATGGCACAATATTGTGTAAAATGCTTTTATTTGCCGCCCCCATATAAAGGGTGATATTTGAAGTGAAGATTTTTGTAATAAATAGTGAGAGTATATATCCACTTATACATCCACCAGCTGAAATCACAATATATTTTGTTATATATAATTTTTGAATATCTTTGTTATGAATCCCAATTGCTTTCATAACACCAATTTCTCGATAATCTTCTTCCATCGAAGTAATGATCGTAAATCTAATACATAACATTGCAATTAACATTAATAATCCACTTATTATGATAAGTACTGCAGCTATTATTCCATCTGTTAATGAATTGAGTGTTTTAAATAGTGAATACGTAATAGAGGGACCTTTTTGTGGTAAGTTCGATGACTCGTATAGATTTTCAAATTCATTTATTTTATTTTCGTCTGTTAGCTGGAATTCAATAAGATATTCGCTTTCTCCAAAATTTCTTTTTATTCTTTCAAAATCTTTATTGCTTATTACAAATCGTTTTGAACTAACGATTGATGGGTTCATTTGAACATCACGAACAAATGCTGAAATCGTAAATTCCAGTTCATTATTATCTTTAATAACCCATATTTTATCTCCCATCCGCAAATTATATTTTTGCATATAATAAATGGGTACACCTATTTCCCCTTTCCTAACATCGACCACTTCATTATTTAAATTTAATAAAAAATCAAACTTACTATTTTGTTTCACGAAACTAATGTCCATTACACTATTATGTTCTGCTTGATTTTTCTTTTTAATAAAAATGTTAGATCCATTTATTTGAACCATCTCAGCCGTTTGCTGTTTTTTTACAAACGGATTTTTTTCTACAAAGGAATCAATTGACTTTTGATTTACTTCTCCTGCATGCATTTGTACGAAGTGCGGTGCGTTTGATACTTTAACCAATTGATCCATTGAGTTCAATAGATTGATAACATTACTTGAAGCACTAGCCATTAAAAGACTTGATAACATGATAAACATAAATAAAATAGTAATTATCATTTTATTTTGAGAGAAATCTCTTTTTAACATTCTCCTAATCATATAAAGCTAGTTCCCTTCATTCGATAGTATTTTCTTCGTCACAACTGCTATTAATAACATTATGAAACTAATAACTAATATAGGTAAATAAATTTTCATACTGAATTCTTCAAACATAAAACCATAAACGACTTGCCCAATCGGTGCCATGCATTGGGATACCGCTGTTATAATTGCCATTACTTTTCCTAAGTTCTCATTTGGTGTTTTCTTTTGAACTACAGTAATCACATAGATGGATACAATTGTCATGATCATTGCAATTAAAATAGAAGCAAGTATAAAGAGGATAAATGGTGGATAGTGTCCTAAATTAAGAATAAATGGTGTGACCGATAGCGCCACCGGTATTACTAATAGAGCTATAATAAGCATCCAATAATATAATGTTTTCATCTGTAACTTTTTAGCAAAGAAACCGATTGACAATGCACCTAATATGGTGGCAAAATCAATTAACCCCATCCCAATTCCATACATCGTATCGCTAATCTGCATAGTTATTCGTAAAATAATAGGTCCTCCAACAATAAATAACGGTGTCAAAATTAAGTTTAGTAAAGTTGCAAGTAACATAGCTTTCAAAATAAATGGTTGTTTTAAAACATATATAAACCCTTCTTTCATATCCTTTACAATTGTCGGTATGATATGGCTTTCTTGTACTCTCTTTATAAAAGGTATTGTAATAAACATTTCTAAAATCGCAGATAAAAAGAAAGCAAGACAACTTATTATCAAGAGCATTTTCAAACCAATTATGCCGTACAATATTCCTCCTAATACAGGAGCAACTATATTAGATAATGCTTGCACACCATTTACGATACCGTTCGCTTGTTCTAATTTTTTCTCTGGAACTAATTGCGGAATACTTGCCATTACAACTGGTGCGTACATTGCATTAACGATTGCTAGTAAAAACATAATTGTTCCAATCAATAGGATAGATACAGATCCAGTAAATAACAAAACTATAAAGCTTAATACAATCGCAGCGTTTATAAAATCAAATATAACCATTACATTACGGCGATTGAAACAATCTGCTATCGCTCCCCCAAGAGGAGCTAGCAAAAACGGAATACTCGTTACTGCATATAATCCTGCGAATATATCAGCACGCCCAGTTATATCTAGTACATATAATGACAGCGCAAAACGTAAAAGTGTTGAACCCAAAATAGTAATAATTTGCCCACTCACCATTAAATAAAAATCTTTCATCGAAGGTTTTATACTAATAAATATCATAATCACGCCCTTCATTTAACCTAGACCGACTGTCGGTCTATAATAAACAAACAGAAAAACATTATTTCTGTTTCATTAAAACCTCCATCATATAATCAAAGGATCCTTCTTTCGCTCCAACAGATACTTCCATCATTTTAATATAAGCTTTAGCTCTCCTCATCATTTCTTCCGGTTTCCATTGGAATAACCCATCATCAAATATGACTTGCGCTGAGGATAGTAATAGTTCAATCGTTTCTTGTGGGTATGAAGTTGAAAATATCCCCTCCTCAATTCCTTGCTCTAAAACTTCCGTTAATACAGGAGATAAATGAATAATAGATTGTACTAAACTTTTTTGATGCATTTCTGCATTATTTGGTTGATGAAATTGCTCAATCATTTTATCTTTTACATCCCCTGATTTTGGCGATTGCTCTATTAACACTCGAAATAACTTTTCTAATACTGGTATATTTGGATTAGAGACGATTACTTTCGCTTTAGCAACATCTTCTTTAATAATCCTCATAATAATCTCATCCATTACTTCCTCTTTTGACTTAAAATAGTGATAAAAAGTCCCCTTTGCTATCCCTATCTCTTTTAAAATGTCATTTACTGTTGTTTTCGTATAACCTTTCGTAATAAATAAACGTTCAGCCGTTTCTAAAATTTCTTTTCTACGCTCCTCATATTCCTTTACTATTCGCATTCAAGTTCCCCTTCCCATCAGACCGACTGTCGGTCTATTTAAATTATATGCTTAGTTAGTAAAAAGTTTCCTATTATCGTATATATACAACTCCCTACTTTCTATTTCCTTTATAAATTTTTATTTTTCAACGTCCGTTTAATTTGTTTAAAATGTATCTCATGTTTCTTACCGTCACCTTTCATTTGAGGAAAAGAACGATGCCCCCGCTTGATCCTATTTTTCTTGATTCTTCATTCAAACGCACAATACTTTGTAGTTTTTCAGCACCTTTACCACAAATCTACGCATCTCCTTTTCATCGATGACTTCAAAAAATGAAAATTGATTCATACGAAACGGTTTCCCTCTGTTCGATCTATTTACTTATGAATGGATTATTTTGTTAAGTTCCAATATGTAATTTTGCATATTTCATACTTTTAATTTTTGCACATGCGATAATTTATTTATAAAAATATAAATTATTAATAAGGGTGATTTATATGAGCAAGTTCCGAAATAAGATGATTAAATATTTGCAAACATTTTGGGGATGCTTAGCATTTGGTGTATTAATGTTTGCTATCTTCTTAATTATGGATTTAACAGATGCATCTTTAAATACATTAAGCTGGAGAGACTGGCTAGGTTCTGTAGCAAGCGCAGCTATTTTATCTGTTGGGATGTTTACTTTAAATAAATTGGATTTAAAATAAATATTCGGTCAATACTGAATGTAGGCTGTATGCCAACATTCATGTAAAGTATTCTTCTCTGTATCTCCTTGTATTGAGCAGTTAGCTTTTGCTAGCTGCTCTTTTATTTTGATCCAGTCCTTACCTCTTAAAGAAGTCTTTAACTACGCTTTCCCAATAAATACACATATTTATTCCCCTTTACTATAAAATGAAATCTTTATTTTGTTATACGCTTCCATTCGTTCCATATGCATTCTCCCTTTCTCAACTATTAACCGGACAAGCATATATTATTGTATGGAGGAATCCACTCATAAAAATCTACCTTTCTTGTCAAAGAGCATGCTTATATGTATGTTCCTTTTTATTATGTTTCCTTTCATTTCTAAATAGCATTTTTAACTCTATTCATACTATTTTTTCAACTTTAGGTTACAAACTATTTCTGTAAGCGTAGTATCTCCTTTGTACAATAGGCAATTAGTATTACCCATAACAGTACACTTCTGCACTATTCACTATAAATTTTCATATATTGTATTGTGCTTGTCCAAAACGTGAGGTTGTTACTCACGCAATCTAAATGAAAGAAAGGAGTGAAAATATGCGATCATCTAGTCGTAAGCTCACGAACTTTAATTGTAGAGCACAAGCCCCCAGTACACTACCAGCTCTCGGTTTTGCTTTTAATGCTACTTCACCTCAATTTGCTACACTATTCACGCCACTACTACTACCTAGTACGGGCCCAAATCCAAACATTACTGTCCCTGTAATCAATGATACAATTAGTACAGGAACTGGTATTAGAATTCAAGTAGCTGGTATTTATCAAATCAGTTATACATTAACAATCAGCCTCGATAATGTTCCAGTAGCCCCGGAAGCAGCGCGCTTTTTCTTAACACTAAACTCATCAACTAATATTATTGCAGGATCAGGAACCGCAGTCCGTTCTAATATCATTGGCACTGGTGAAGTAGATGTATCCAGCGGTGTCATTCTAATAAACTTAAACCCTGGTGATTTAATTCAAATTGTACCCGTTGAAGTAATTGGTACAGTAGATATTCGTTCTGCCGCTTTAACAGTTGCACAAATTCGTTAATAAAAACAATATGCTTGGCTAATTAACATTTAATATTCCTTATACACCCCAAAATATATGTTATAGATTTGACACACATTTATATCAAACAAGCATATTTTATTGTATGGTGACTATGTAGTCACACAAATCTAAAGCGTTCATAAGAGCACACTTATATGTGTGCTTTATTTTTTATGAAAATCAAGCTTTAATATAGCTATTCTGTTTTACTTTATACTCATCACTCTTTTGAACATTTACCTTTTTATTGTTATATTTGCTCATTCTTTTTCTACTTTGTTTTACTAATTAGTTGATTAATTTCGCAAACACCATTTATTAAACATTCCATGTTTCTTCACCCCCTGAATATTTTCCAAATAAAAATACATACTATTTTCAAGCCGCCGTGTCCACGGCTAATACTTCTTTCTTTTGTTACAGCAGAAGCAGATAGATTTTTCACTTATCTGCTTTCTCTGTATATTTTTTAGGGAATCGAAAATAATACGAACAAGCTGTTTGAACTAGCAGCTTCACTCTTCTCGCAATGGGGATGCAAATTATCACAATTAGCTAACTCATTGAGCTCACTGGCAGACAACCAAAATCGTTGTCTGCTTTTTGTATGAGATTTTTTGTTTTACATATACTACTTTTGAACCTGCAGACCAATACGAGCCATTTTGGTGCTTGGGATTTCCCTTCCGGGGATAAGTATTTTTTACTTATCCCTTTTTTGTATAGACACTTATATTTAGGGTAAAACTAATCACAAGCAGATTTTCTGTTTATGCGTAGTTCTCAACAAGATTACTTTTTCTCCTATTAAAGGACAGCAGGTACGACTGCTAGTCCTTTTTCTTATTTCGCATACTATCCCTTCTGTTAACTTCACACTACATTACCTTCATCGCCGTAGTAAGTAACTTCCCAATAAGGATGGCAGTTGTGCATCTCGAGTTCCCATCGAACAAAACTAACAAAGTTACAAATTTCTTTCACCAAATCGGCCAATTCTTTGTTTGCAAAAGATGTTTTTATATCGTTATACCAATTGATTTTTTCATAATTCGTATCATCATCAGAGGAGCTAGTACGAATTGCTTTCTCTCGATTTTTTTCGATTAAATATTGTCCATACGTAAGTTGCACTTGTTCTTGAATTACGACATGGTTGTAATACCCTTGTTCTACTGGTTTTGGACTATAAACTTTCCTTTGTAAGTTTTAAATACGGTGAATGAAATTTCCGTTTTTTTCTTGCTATCATCCTTGTTCTATACAAACAAAAAAAGAGCCACAACATTTTGCGACTCTTTACAATTATAACTATTTAACGGCCACGTCTTTGCTGACCTTGCTTTGTACTACCTTTTTTATTACTTGGCTTATTAAATGATCGGTTGTTTTCATTTCTTGAACTATTTCTTGCATCACTTCTTGAGCCATTTCTCGAACCACGTCTTGAATCACTTCTTGAACCTTCACGGCTATCTCTTTGACGATACTCGCCTGATTTCTTCGGAGCCGGCCTTGGTACCGGTTTTCCATTTTCATCTACACGTTTTATCTTCGGTTGTTCGATTATTTCTCTTTGTATTGGTGCACCAAGCGTTTTTTCAATTTCTTCTAAATGTTTTTCATCTTTCGCTGCAACGAACGTAATTGCAAGACCTGATCCACCTGCACGTCCTGTCCGGCCAATGCGGTGAATATAGCTTTCTACATCTTCAGGGATATCATAGTTAAATACGTGCGTTACACCATCTACATCAAGTCCACGAGCTGCTACATCCGTTGCAATTAAGTACTGAATTTTTGCTTCGCGGAAACTCTTCATAACTCTTTCACGTTTCGCTTGAGGTATATCACCATGAAGTTCAGCACAATTATAACCTAGTCCTTTTAAATTATCATAAAGCTTACTCGCTCTAACCTTTGTACGACAGAAAATAACTGCTAAAAATGGCTGATCACGGTCCATAACAAAACGAAGTGCATCTGGCTTTGCACGATCTGTCGTCTCAATGACACGTTGCTCTATTGTATTTACCGTTACTTCTTCACTTTGTACTTGAACCATTTGCGGTTCATCCATATAACGCTTTGCCAATTTTTTAATATCTTTTGGCATCGTTGCTGAGAATAACATCGTTTGTTTACTACCAGGTGTCTCATCTAAAATATCTTCAATATCATATAAGAAACCGAAATAAAGCATTTGATCCGCTTCATCTAGTACAATGGTTGTAAGATTACTCAAATCAATTGTTTCACGTCGTATATGATCTAATAATCGTCCTGGTGTCGCAACAACAATATGTGTATTACCTTTTAACTTTCTCAATTGTTGTGCTACATCTTGACCGCCATAAATCGCTAATACATTAATATCTTCTCTTTGCACAAGCATTTTTTTAATTTCAGTTGTAATTTGCAGTGCTAGTTCCCTTGTTGGTGCAACAATTAAAGCCTGAACATCGCTACATTCTGGATCGATTTTTTCTAAAATTGGTAACACAAATGCTAACGTTTTACCCGTTCCTGTTTTCGCCTGCCCAATAATATCTTTACCTGACAGTATAACAGGAATTGCCTGCTCTTGAATTGGGGTTGCTTCTGTAATTCCATTTTCACGTAATGTATGATTAAACGTTTCACTAATTCCTAATTCTAAAAAGTTTTTCACATTGACCACTTCTTTTCCTTATTTTTCACATTAGCTTTCATTGTACCATTTGTTTCCCCAAATATGAAAAATAAAAAAATTCTTATCTTCTTTTTTTATATTCATCATGTACTAGTTGGACAAGTTCTTTTTGTTTTTTCTCAGAATTTATTAATGCTTCCATGTTAGCAGAAGACAAAATGAACTTCTTAACTTTTCTATTACTCCAAATTAATCTTGTATACTTTGTATCTTCGTGTAACTTTCGAAACCACTCAAATTCGCTTAATTTGGCAATATGATGTTTTAATTTCATGTCATTTCGAGGATAAAATGTAATTATATCCATTATTACATCAAACAATAAACTCATCTTCTCCCCTCCAATACATATATTTCAATGTTATAGGGGAGCTAAGCTCTACAGCTTAAAAAATAATATAAAAGCATTATATAATCCTCATTTTGATTCAGCATATGAACTTATCTTTCAGAAGAATGGTTTTCAATATATACTTGCAGTTGGTAACAAACGCTATATACAAGGAAAATATAACGTAAAGGCTTTAATTCAAATTGCAGAATCTATGAATTAAAAAACCGATCTTTTCTATATAAGAAAGATCGATTTTTTATTATTTTATATATTGACTTTCCCTCCATGATAGCAATAATACTTTACAGCTTTAAGGTCTTTAATCCTCTTTAAAGACTCTTCCGCTTTTTCTATATCTAAACAAAAATTCGGATTAGCTATTACTAATTCACCATTATCTTGAACGGCTGCATCTCCTGTAATTACACTGTGTAAGTCCGGAAAATATAATGAAATATGTCCCGAAGTATGTCCTGGGGTCGCTACTATTTGACATTCACCATTCAAAATCATTTGTCCATCATGTACTTTTTCATCGACGAAAATATGTCTTATATTTTTTAACTGTTGTATAAACCATTTACCAAATTCTTTTTCTTCATTTGGCATACGTTCTAACATTTCTTCTGCTTGAACTAATCTCTCTGATTTTATATCACCATTAATGTAGTTAGATTCAATTTCACTAGCAATAATATTAACTTGAGGATATTTCACTTTAAAATCATATAAAGATCCTATATGATCGTCATCATAATGAGTAATAATTATATTTTTTAAGTTTTTCATCTTGTATCCATGTTTTAAAATTGCCTCTTCAATTAAAGGTAAAAAATTCATATACCCTGTATCTACTAAAGTTAATTCATCGTTTACTATTATTAAACTTGGATAAATACATTGTTTTTGCTCGTTAAATTCGAATTCAATTGGTAGTTCTATTATCTTCATTTTTCTTCCCCCATACCACTTAATAAATGTTTAATAAAAACTAAATCATTTACATACATTTCGTTCAAATTTACGTTTAATGTGTACTTTCTATATAGCAAAGAAAAAAGCATCCGTTATGAATGCTTTCCTTATCTTACCTGTTCAACTACATAAATCAACTTAGGTCTATCCGAAACCTGATATGTATAGTCTTCATTTTTATGCATATATGTTTCTATCCTATTTATCACTTCAAACATTCTGTCTGAATTCGCACTGAAACGAGATACTGAATCACATAAAACTATTGAACCTTTCTTGTAAAAATTAATAATTTCATAAATATCTCGTTCTAAACAAACTTCCCCTACTTGCAAATCCTCTTTCGCTTCATAGTTATAAATTCCCATTCCCATCTTCCCCTCAAATTGTATTTTTTTCTTACAATATCCCCTTGTTACATAAATAATACCACGATAAAATTCTAAAACTCAAACTCATCGGCTTCATCTGAAAAATAAAAAAAACATCACCGAAGTGACAACTTTTAAGAAGATGAGAGAAAAGAGAGGAAAAATAATTCAAAACAAAGTAACACCTGAAATGCTAGATGAAGCAGCTAATCGATTAATAACAGAATCACATTAGAAGCTTATGAATCACCAGCGAGTAAAGGGGCTATTCAAGAATTACTAAATTTCTCACCAATAGATTATTTAGAAGTAATTCAACATTGTACGAATGCAGAGATTAATGTAAAAAATGAACTTTAATACGTATTACCACCAAACATTATCTACGTAGTACCTTTACTTGGAACGAACACATACACTGTATGTTGTTACATAACCAACATTCTATTATTTTGAACAGGTAATTCCCTATTTTTATTGAAATATACATTAAGAAAAACTATGAAATTGATTAGTCTCTCACTTCTTTGTCTATCCTTTTAAAAAATCTATTTTTTGTAAAAGGAGTGTTTATATGGAGAAACAGACACTTTGGAAAAAATTCAAGAAAAGCTCAGCAGATCTCGGTAAATCTAGCGTATATGAAAGTATTATTTTATATTACACAATGAGAAAAAAAGGGTTACCTACTAAAGCGAAATTCATCATATTAGCCGCTCTATCCTATTACGTATTAACAATCGACTTTATTCCAGATATAGCTGCTATTATTGGGATTGGCTTATTAGATGATGTTTTGGCGATCGCTGTAGCTCATAAATACGTGATGCGCCATGCAGACGCTGAAATTCGAGAAAAGAGCAAAGTAAAAATGGAGTCATTATTTACTCCCGCACAAACATAATGAAAAAGGAGCTAATATAATATTACTTAGCTCCTTTTTCATGAAACTATTTCACTTCATTCGCCACAAAAAATTGTTCACAAACACTCGATATACGCTGTAAGTCTACGTTCCCACCAGATATAACTGCTACTACTTTTTTTTCTTTAATATATGTATCCACTTTCCCTGCAAGTAGAGCAGCAGTAGCTAATGCGCCTGCACCTTCTACAACAGCTTTCCCGCGTTGTAATAAGTCTTTCATCGCTACTTCCAGCTCTTTTTCTGATACTGTTACAATATCATCTACTAATTCTTTTACAACTTCAAAAGTTAAATTGCCTGGTACTTTTACCGCGCAACCATCTGCTATCGTAGGTGCCTCATAATGTTCTATAATTGTACCTTTGTCATAAGATGCCTTCATCCCATGAACATTTTCTGCTTGGACACCAATTATATGAATCGACGGATTAAAAGATTTTAATGCAACAGCAATTCCAGAAATAATTCCTCCTCCACCAATTGGTACAATGACCGTATCAACATCCCACATACCATCAAGAATATCTAATCCTATTGTACCTTGACCAGCCATTACTTCTACATCGTCATATGGATGTAAGTATGTTTCACCTGTTTCTCTAATAATCTCCTCACATTTTGCCTTCGCATCATCAAAGGTTTCACCATGTAAAACCACTTCAGATCCATATCCTCTCGTTGCATCAACTTTCGCTTGAGGGGCAGAAATCGGCATTACAATTTTACTTTTAATACCGAGTAAATGAGCAGATAAAGCAATTCCTTGCGCATGATTACCAGCAGAACAAGCAATTACTCCTCTCTCTTTTTCTTGATCTGTCAGCTGTGACATTTTATTAAACGCACCACGGAATTTAAACGAACCTGTTAATTGCATATTTTCTAATTTCAAGTGAATTTCTCCACCTGTTTTACTAGTCAAATAAAATGATTTTACTAATGGAGTTTTACGAACATTTCTGTCCAAAATAGTTTGAGCTTTTTTAATATCGTCTATATGCAATGGTAGTTTTTTAGTTATCATACTAACACCTCTTCCAATGTTCTATTCCTAAGTTTTCGTAAGTCGCAGCTCCTTTATACGAAATGAAAAAGTCTTTATATATGTACCCCACTCTGTAATACATACATCTGCAAACAATTTAACATCCTCTTCATATCACGTTCTTTATAATGATTTAGGCATGCGATTTGGATCCAGTTATTCTTTTGTAAGTACGCTGATTCATAATGGACAATATATCCTTGTAATGCTAACGCATCACCGACCGCTTTAGAAGAAAGACCTTCATTTAATTGAATCGTAAGTATAATTGGTGCGGCATGTTCTTTAGGTGAAACAAGTTTTAGGCCTATACTAGTCATAGCTTCTTCCATATAATCATATGTCTCTTTAATTTTTACAAATGCTTTTTCATCTTCAAATCTCTTCAACGCTTCTTGCAATGCATAAATTAAATTCCATGAATGGGAATACGGAATACTTTCATTTTCTTCGTACATACCAATATCCATATAGGCTGGTAATGTCTCGTTTACTTTCACATTATGATTATGAAAAACGAAAGATAATCCAGTAAACGATTTAATTGCCTTTCCGCTCACGCCACTCGCAAAATATACATCCTTTAAATCTATCGGTATCGCTCCAATTGAGCTAATACAATCTACACATAGTTTCACTTTATACTTTTCACATAAAACATTTAGCTCGTCTAAATCATTTAACATTCCAGTTGATGTTTCATGGTGAACAAACCAAAGCCATTCATAATGTCCAGCTCCCATTATTTTTTCCAATTCTGTATAGATAAACGATTCTCCTATTTCTTTTTTATACGTATCAAAATGTAACTCTGCACGTGTTGCATGCCCGACTAATCTATTACCAAATTCCCCATTTGTTAATACGAGCCCCTTTCCTTTTAAAGAACGTAACTGTAAAGCAATGGCATCATTCGCTAATGTCCCTGTTCCTAACATCATTTGCACACGTTTTGCTTTTGTCATTTGAAGTAATCGTTTCTTTACATTATCCATCGTCACTTGAAATGACTTAGAACGGTGTGAAATAGGCTTAGTAGAAAATGCCTTTCGAACATTCTCTTCAATATCTACTGGGCCGGGTAAAAACGTATACTCTTTCGTCATAATTCCCCCAACACTCGACGCTTCAAACATAGCAGGGGTAACATACATGGGCTGGAATGCTGCTGCTTCTGTACCAACTAACGAATGGAAAGATTTGAATCCCATTTGCTCATATAAAGGTAGTTCACGTGTTGTTGCAGAAATGAGTGCCAATTCATATCCATTTAGAAGCAAATAACGATGTAAAAAGCGAATTAAACCTAATAACGCTCTTCCATTTCGATATTCACTTTCTACTGAAAGTAAACGAATTTCATATACGTTTTCTCCATGTTCTTGCAAATAAAAATCTAGATTTGAAATTTTATAATCTAACGAGAATGGTCGTTTTCCTCGCAACGCAACCATACCTACTAACTTATCGTCATCTAAACAAATTAAATATGTATTTTCTTCATGAAAACGATCTATACGAACACGATCTTTCGTTTCTTCATGTTGCGGAATTTCTTCTACAAATGTTTTATAATTCAATTTATGTATACTTTCAAATTCCCAAACTTGATCAGCAACTTTATAAATTAACCCCATGCCCTATCTCCTTTATCTATTTAATAAAAAATGATAAGTGGAGATTAACCCCACTTATTAAATGTTTATTTCATTCGCGATTTACATATAAAATAAGTACAATGATGAGTGCACTTAAAATAGTCGTAACAATTGAGTAAGAATACAAAATCATGCAAAGTGGTAAACAAGCAATTGTAATTAGTCCTGGCTTCGTAAATCCTTTAAAGATTAAATAAAATATAATGAAAACTGCAACAAGGGTAAGCGCTATTAAATAATTAAATGCGATTAATCCTCCGATAAATGTTGAAATACCTTTACCGCCCTTACCTTTAAATAAAACTGGATAAATATGTCCAATTATTACAGCCAATAATGTTAGCATTACAAATGTAGAATCTTCAAAAAGGTATTTTGCCATAGAAACAACGATTGCCCCTTTGATCGCATCGCCTAAAAATGTAGCGACGAAATACCCTTTTCCATACACACGGCCCATGTTTCTTGCACCAGGATTACCACTTCCTTCATCACGAATATCAACGTTATGTCTCCATTTCGTTACTATATAAGCGGTCAATATGTTTCCAAATAAATAAGAAGCGACCAAATACAAAAATTGCATACTATTAATCATGTAATCATTCACTTTCTACGTAGGAGTACTTATACAATATTCAAGAACTATGTATATTGTACGTTTCTATCCACATCCCTTTATACATTTTAACATCATATATTTACAAATCATACAAAAATTCTCATACAGCTATTTTTTAAAATATGTATTTTTCATTAAATAATATGTTCCTTTCACTGCAGATTGTGATTGTGATATAAATGTAACTTTTCCTAAGCTTTTCTCACAGCATTTCTTAAATTCATCATATATTTCAGGAACGAAACGCAATATGCTACCACTTACTGCAATGGAAGCTGATAAATCAAATTGCATCTTGTTATAAACATCTATTGTAATCCTTGCTAATTCCTTTCCAGCTTGCATCATAATTTCATGTGCAGCATCATTCCCATTTCTAGCTTCCCGAACAACGAATGGTGCGATTGCTGCAACTTTATCTTTTGAAGAACTATAAACTAGTCTTTTTATATGAGACGATGTTAATAATTGAAACTCATCTTGAATCCTTAAGCTTAATGGACAAAGTCTAACTCCTTGATCCAATTGATTTACCATTCTCTTTAAAGCTTGTAATGCAATCCAATATCCGCTTCCTTCATCTCCTAAAATATGTCCCCATCCGCCGCTATACTCATGTACTTCTCCTTTTCTCCCTAGACAAATCGCACCTGTGCCACCAATCGTTAAAATTCCATCCTTTCCTTCTAAAGCGGCGGCATGTGCTATCATTGCGTCATTAAAAACTTCAATTTGTATTCCGTACTTCTGTTTTAGACGTAATGTTAATTCATTTATATTTGCTCCGCTTATACCTGCTAATCCTAAACAAATACACACACAATGCTCTTTCACTACACTTATCTGGCAATGATCAATCGCTTCCATAATATGCACAAGAGCTTCTTCAAAATCTATTAATATGTTTCCAAATCCACTAGTAGCTCTTACAAGTTCATTTCCGTCTTTATCAAATGCAATTGCTTCTGTCTTCGTTCCCCCGCCATCTATTCCAATCATATACTTCATATACGTTCTCCTCATTTTCTTCATATTGAAGGGTACGTTACATTCCCTAAAACTACAGATTTCTTTGCACCTGTTGCGCTCGGCACGTTACTCGGATTACGATGATATGTTTCATTTGCTAAAATGGCAAAGGCGATTGCTTCTTTCGCTTCTGAAGAATAGCCTATATCTTCTTGAATGAATATTGTACATTTTTCATCCTTCAATCCATACCGTATCATTTCAACAAGTGTGTCATTATAACTGCCGCCACCGCCTAAAATTACCTCAGCAATTTCATAATACGGCAGAATAAACTCCTTATAATGATAAACAATTGAACTTGCTGTAAACATCGTGACAGTCGTTAATATATTTTCTTTACTATACTTTTCATACCGCTTCAATAACTGACTTACAAACTCTTCACCAAACTGTTCTCTACCAGTTGATTTCGGTGGATTCATTTTCAAAAATGGATGATTCATACAATATGTCAAAATTTCATCTACAACTTCACCCTGTTCTGCAATTTCACCATTTTGATCATATGGCAACTGAAATAACCTTTGACATACTTCATCAATTATCATATTACCCGGACCAGTATCAAAAGCTATAACGTTCTGATCACTTTTTTGACTTGGTATTACTGTAACATTACCAATCCCACCAATATTTTGTAGTAGTCTATTTTTACTTGGGTCACGATACAAAATAACTTCTGAATATGGTACAAGTGGTGCACCTTGTCCTCCTGCTGCCATGTCCATCGTTCGGAAATTTGAGATAACCGTCGTGTTCGTGTCATACGCTATTACTGCAGGCTCCCCAATTTGCAATGTGGAAGCTATCATATTCCCTTCTGGCTTTGGCTGATGGTAAATCGTTTGTCCGTGAGAACCTATCAAATCTAATTGTTCCAAAGAAAAATTGGCCTCTTTACAAACTTCTTTTACAGCGTTGGCGAAACATAAACCTAACTTAAAATTTAAACTACATATGAGTTGGACATTTGAATTTTCTATTGATAATGCTTGTTGTATTTCACTTTTTATATCATTACAAAATGGAACTGTAGTAAAATGGATGAGTTTAACCTTAGAATCTACACCACTCCCTTCTATACGAACGAGCGCTACATCTATTCCATCTAATGACGTACCGGACATTACACCTGCAATATACATAACATGCGTGACCTCCTATTTATTAAAAAACAATCATGTAAGTTACAAACGTACAACCGATCGAAAAGAATATAAATCTAAAAAACAACTGAGCTTTCGATGCAAACGATCCATCAATGAAAGAAACAACTACTGTAAGCAAAATGCTTGCCGCAATGCTTGTAACAAACCATATACTATGCATTTGTGATAGATGTAGCATTCTTAATAAAGGCACAAAAAGTAAATTCGCACATATCACTCCAAATAATAATAAAAATACACCTTTATAACTAAATTTTATATTCATTCCATTTCATCCTCTCTGGACTTCATGTGAAAGAAGTGATAGGCAAAATACCTATCACTCATAAATTAAAGCATAAAGATTATGGATTAACAGATTCGCCTTCACCATTCTTCTCAATTTCAAGCATATTTTTGTCGTACATTTTAAAGAATGGTAAATATATAAGGAACGATATTGCTATATTTATAAAAACTAATACAATCGCACGCCAATCCCCACCTGTTGCTAAATAAGCACCAATTGGAGCAGGTAATGTCCATGGCGGCATAATATGCGTTGGTGTTACAAATCCCATTGCAGTTGCAGAATATGCAACAGTTGCCGTTACAAGTGGTGTAATGATAAATGGGATAATTAAAATTGGATTTAGTACAATCGGCAAGCCGAATATGACTGGCTCATTTATATTAAAAATACCCGGAACAATACAAGTTCTTGATAATGCTTTCGAATATTTTGATCGACCAAATACAATCATAGCTAATACAAGCCCTAATGTCGCACCAGAACCGCCAATCCATATAAACCATTGATATAACGGCTCTGGTGAAATAAATGGCAACTGATCTGCTCCACTAGCAACTGCTTCTCCATTTTTCCCTAGATATACTTCCCATAATGGCCGAGCAACAGTTCCAACAACCGACACACCATGGATTCCGAATGACCAAAAAAACGTAATTAAAAACACTGGAATCATTACACCGAAGTAACTATCGCCAGCTTTTACTAATGGTGCTGCTAGTTTATCAACAACATGGTGTAAATCAATGCTAAAAACGACAGTTACTAGACTCATAATAATAATAACGAATGCAGCAGGTATAAGTGCTTCAAACGAACGCGACACAGATGGCGGTACTTGTTCTGGCATTTTAATCATTACATTTTTCTTCTTACAAAACCTTAAAATCTCTACGGATAAAATAGAAACAATCATCGTCACGAATAATCCATGACCTCCAAGATTTGTCATCGGAAGCATAAATCCTTTTTTATCAATTAATTCAGGAGTTAATGTTAATAGCAGTGAACATACTGCAAGCTGTGCTCCTGATAAAGCATCTAGTTTATAACTTTTCGCCAAATTATATCCTATTCCAAATGCTATATATAAAGACATAATAAACATCGTTAGGCGATATGGTATTAATATACTTGTTTGATTTTTTAATGCCCAAACAGATATGAAACTATCTTTCGGTAATGGTGGAAATGCTACGATTAAAAAGAAACTTCCTACGATGATAAATGGTAATGCTGAAATCACTCCATCACGGATTGCTTGTAAATGCCTTTGTTCAGAAAGTCTTGCCATCGGTCCAGATAAGTTTTTATCAAGAAACGTGACAAACTTATTCATAACGGTTCCCCCTAACGAATTAAATCATTTACAGTCTTTAATAAAGTCGGTCCACCAAGCGGCGTATACGCTTGCGGCGGAATGATACCACACGGAATAGACTCCTCTTCTGCAAATTTTTTTACAGAGTCAAATCGATGTCTAACTTGTGGTGCAACCATTACAACGTCCCAGCCATTCTTTACTTCTTCCTCTACCTCATTTGTTCCAATCGCATACACTTCCATGTTCATACCCTTTTTCTCCGCCTCCTTTTTTAAAGCGTTTACAACAATTGCGCTGGACATTCCTCCAGAACAAACGAACAAAACCTTCATTTATGAATCCTCCTATACTTATAATTTACTACCCTTCAAATGAAAGGAAGTTTCACTTTACTAACAAGCATATGAAGTAGTAAATGAATTTAGTTATAATGAAAGTAAATTTCACCAAAAATATTTTTCCTATTAAATTAATGTTTCAATATGCAATTTTCTCTATTGCAAGGCCAACCTCACCTCGAATATTATTTTAGATAATCATATGATAGGGAGGCGTATACATGATCGTTAAACGTTTGTTTATGATATGCTGCATCGTCATCTTGTTCATCCCTTTCTCTTTCATTTCCCCTCACTTTACTTATGCTGAAGTAACTACTACGTACAAAAAACACGAATTACGTGCTGTATGGATTGCATCTGTTCTTAATATTGATTGGCCCTCAAAAACTGGCTTACCAATTGAAAATCAAAAACAAGAATTTATTGAATTATTAGACGATGTAAAAAACACTGGTATGAATGCCGTCATTGTACAAATAAAACCAACTGCTGATGCCTTTTATCCTTCCAATTACGGCCCTTGGTCTGAATATATTACCGGTACACAAGGAAAAGATCCCGGATACGACCCACTAGCATTTATGATTGAAGAAGCACATAAAAGAAATATAGAATTCCACGCATGGATTAATCCATACCGAATAACGATGAATCACACTGATATAAATCGATTATCAAATAATCACCCTGCAAGACAGCACCCGGATTGGGTTGTACCTTATGGCGGAAAATTATATTACAACCCCGGTATTCCAGAAGTAAAAAAGTTTATAACTGAAGGTGCTTTAGAAATCGTACAAAATTACGATATTGATGCGTTACATATGGATGATTATTTTTATCCATATAAAGTAGCGGGCGAACAATTCCCCGATCAAAAAACGTATGAAACATATAATAACGGTAGATTTACAAATATAGAAGATTGGCGACGTGACAACGTAAATGAGCTTGTAAAAGATTTAAATGCTACTATCAAACAAGAAAAATCATACGTAAAGTTTGGCATTAGCCCATTTGGCGTATGGCGAAATATAGCTGATGATCCGACTGGCTCAAACACAACTGCCGGCCAAAGAAACTTTGATGATCTTTATGCTGATACACGTGAGTGGATACAAAAAGGTTACATTGACTACATCACACCGCAAATATATTGGAATATAGGTTTCACTCCTGCTGCGTATGACATATTAGTAGATTGGTGGGTAAAAGAAACAAATAATAAACCGATCCACCTATACATCGGTCAGGCGGCCTATAAAATTAATAATAATTCTGTCCCAGCTTGGTCTGATCCAGAAGAATACCCAAGACAAATTGAATTAAATCGGTTATATCCTGAAATAAAAGGTAGTATGCATTTTAGCTTGAAAGATATTAATAACAATCCACTAGGAATTAAAGATAGACTCTCAAAAGACATATATAAATATCCTGCATTAATCCCCTCTATGCCTTGGCTTGATCATGATCCACCAAAACAACCGACTTTAAAAGGTGCTATTCCAAGAGATGAAGGTATTGCTGTAGGTATCGTTGATAATAGAGAGAATGACTCTGCTTATTACGCCATTTATCGCGCGAATGGAAAAAATGAAGTGGATATACAAAATCCGAAAAATTTACTTACTACTGTAAGAAAAACAAAACTTGGAGAAATTTATGTAGATAAAGCAGTTATTTCTGGTGAGACGTATACGTATGTAGTAACTGCAGTTGATCGATTGCATAATGAAAGTGTTGCTTCTAGTCCTACTATCGTTAAAGCGAAATAATAGCTAATAAAAAGGCGCCTTAAAGCTAAGTATTATAGCTTTAAGGCGCCTTTTTATTTATTTTTAAACTTCTCAGTCGCTGCTCTCATCTTCACATTCAAATCGTGATCAATCGAGTCACGAATATCCCGCTCTACTACTTCCATTTCTTTTTGGAAATTTTGTAAGTAGATTTTCAATTCTTCTTCTTTTTCGGGACGTTGTGATGGTGGTAGTTGCACCACTAAAGATAACATCGCTATTAAATCTTTCATTAAGAACGTTTCAAGTTTATGTTGTTGTTCAAACATACGTTGCTCTTGATAGTATGGCAGTGCATTTAATACTGAAATTGTAATATCATCAACTGTTTTTTGTAATGAAGGATTTATTGAGCGTTTATACGCTTGAATTGTATTTAATGCATCTGGATATCGATCATAAAAATACAATTTATAAAACGATAAATCTGTCGGTTTTACTGTTTGCTGCGTTTCTTGTCTTAAAAAATCTTTTACTTTCATCGCTGCTACATCAATATCTTCATTAGTAAGCTTTTTCGTCGTTTTTGCCATTACATGTACTTTTTTCTGTTTTTCTTTCGGTAACATTGAGAATACTTGCTCTCTCGTACGTTGACCTGATGCACAGAAAAGCGTATTTAATATATGTTGTTCTTTTTTTCCTTCCGTACGAATCCAACGATAAAAGAGTGGATGTTGTGTAAATTCTTGTAGAAACGGTAATGATTTATTCGATAACTTATCTAAAGAATCGTGTGCTCTTTTATATGGCTTCGTCCACGAAAAATACAGTTTACGTCCGAAATATACAACTAAAACAACGACAGTAAATGCGATTAAAAACAATGTACCGAGTAGTAATAATACAGTTTGAATAAAACTCATTTTTTCACCTCCTCTAAAAGTCTGCTATTTTCTTGGGCGCTGAATGAGTTTTTGTTTCATTTCATCATTAAATGTGTCCAGTTCAATAACAAACTTTTTACTTGACTCGATAATACGTTCTGACGATTTTTCAGAAGCTTCAATTGCAGCAAATACGTTTTGGAATGATTCACGTAATTTATCCATGCTAATTGCAGGATTTTCAAGTAATTTCGTTGTTTCTTCTGTATTTTGTTTTAATGCCTGAGAATTACTTAATACCATAGACTCAATTGCTTCATTTGTTGCATTCACTGCATCAATTGTTTTACGCTGATTTGTTAATGCTAACTGGATAGCAGCAGAAACTGTTACAACGTTTTGCGTCATCGTAATTGCATTACGAATTGCCTCTGTTAACTTTTCATTATTTTTCTTAATAATGTCTACTGATGCGATAGATTGTAATAACACACTTTTCGCTTGCTGCATATTGCGCGTACGCACTAAAATCTTTTCTAATGCATCATTAATTAATGGAATATCCCTTTGACGTTCTGGATTTTGTTTCTCAGCTTCCAGCATGCCAGCAAGTTTTTTCCCTAAGTATACTTGCTTATCAAGCGCATGAATTTTATCGTGTGATTGCTCTTTAAGCATTTCAAGACCGACTGTATCTTCTTGTAAATTATCACGACCAATTAGAAGCGATCTTATAATCTCCTCAATTTGCTTATCTATAGATTGATATTTATGCACGTATGTTTCAAGTGGATTTTTCTTGAATACTTTAAACATAATTTTTTTCATACCACTTGCTTTTAATGAATTCGGATCAAGCTCTGATACCACTTTTCGTAACTCTAACAATGTATTTGGAATTTCTTCGTTCTTTCCATTCATCATCGCTGTGACAGGACGTTTTAATGCTGATAACGTTTGTCCTGCTGCTTGTTGCTCTTTATCCCCTAAATCTCCTAGCTGAGACAATACTTTCGATAAATCTGTATTTTGCTCGCTATTTAATTTTTGTACATAAAGATCGGCTTCTTTATTTAATTCATCAAGTTCTTCATCTTTTATAACTGTATCAACTACTACTTCTACATTATTATCTTTCACAATTGATACGGGTTCTTTTTTCTCGAGTTCAGTCAACAAAATCGCTCCTTTATTTATATGTGCGAATTTATGTGCACTATATTTCATCTAATATATTGTATTTCATGTGCAAACAGCCTATATGAAATCAATTTTCAAGAAATACCTGCTTATGCATTCATTCCCTGTTTCTTACTATAAGTATACCTGTAAACAACATAATTTTCCTCAGACTTAAGACCTAGAGACCGACATGCTGAAGGCGGATTCTTCGTATGTCACATATATAAATTACGTCCTTCCCATCCTACTGTACTCAATCTTTTGACATACACCCTTTTTCAATGTGATAATTATATTGCGTTCAATCCTATTGCTTCTTACGCGCTACAAATGCACCATTTTGAAATGCCAATAACACTGTTTCAAACATTTTATCTTCTTCAATCATTTTTATAAACTCAGCTAATTCACTCGCATGAGAAGTAGCATTATCGACAACAAGAAGACCTTTTGGTTGTAAAATGCGTTTTATATGCTCAAGCCACCACATGTATTGCGTACGCTCTGAATCTAGGAAAATAAAATCAAATGAATGATCTAGTTGTGAATCTAAAAATGCCCCTGCTTCTTGATTGTGAACATCAATCCTTTGTAAAAGGTTTGCCTTTTCAAAATTGGCAAGTGCCTCTCCAACTCGTTCTGAAGAAAGCTCTACAGTTGTTACATTTCCATTTGTTTCTTCTACCGCATTAGCTAACCACAATGTAGAATAACCATTAGAAGTTCCAATTTCTAAAATGTTTTTTACACTACACCCTTTTACTAAAATTGATAAAAATTGCCCCATCTCACGAGAAATATTCCGTAATTTTTCTTCCCGTGTTTTTTTATTTCGATCATGCTCTTCTCCATATTGTTCAAGTTGAATTAATAATGAATCTAATGTATCCATTCTTTTCATCCCTTTCTAAAGCAATATGATGAAAAAGCTCTTGTTGCTCGTCTACTTTCATTATATGCGAAACAAAAACCTTTTTCCCGTTATATGACAAAGATTTATAATTTTTTATAGCATATTGTTTCGTTTTTTGGTAAAGTTAATTTCTACGTGCAATTATTCCATTCATACTATTTTTAATTCAATTGCAGTTGTTAAATCATATAAACCTCATTTAAATGAATCGGTATTTCAAATTCAATTAAGCGCCCTTTCCGGACGCATTTTCTTTTGTTTATATATTTCTAGAAGAAAGGATGCTTACAATGAACGTGATTAGCTTAGATGCTGCTCGAAAGCGCAAGCAACATAAAAAATTAATGATTACTATACCGATTATTTCACGTATTTATGAAGAAGACGGGGAAATTAAATTTGAGGTAGCTGGTGAAAAAGATGTACCTCTTGAAATGTTAGAAAAATAATAAAAAAACGCATTTCTGAAGAAATGCGTTTTTTATATTTTTACATTTAAATGCATAAGTTTTTCAGGATTAACCATCATATAAATGTTTGAAATCTTCTCATCCTCAAATGCAAACGAAAGAACATACGTTATTTTATTATTTATTGTAACTATTACCCCAGGCATACCATTTACCATTTTGAAATCAACAGTGTACTCTTCTGTCAATCGTTGTGCAATCCCAAAGAACAAACGTATAATTCGATCCGCAGAGTAAATCGGATGAATCGCAGTTGTAACTTTACCACCACCATCTGCTTTCAATATCGCATCTGTTTTTAATACTTCTAACATACCTTGCGCATCACCACATTGTAGTGATGATACAAACTTTTCAACATAATCAGCCATTTTCTTCGTACTTAATGTTGATTGCTTCGGCTTATCCAATATACTATTTCGTGCGCGTTGAAAGATCTTCCTACAGTTCACACTACTCTTATCAACAATTGAAGCTATTTCTTCGTATTCATAACTGAAAACCTCTCTTAATATGAAAACAATCCTTTCTACCTCAGACAGTTGTTGTAAAAGTAATAAATATGCTGTGGAAAGGGATTCTTTCATAACAAATGACTCTGATGGCTCATTACTTTCTTCTACAAGTGGCTCTGGTAACCACATCCCTACGTACACGTTACGTTTATGCGCTGCCGAACGTAATTTATCAATTGAACGATTTGTCGCCACCTTACACAAATATGCTTTCATATTTTCTATAGACTGAAGATCCTCTATATTATTTAACGAGATAAATACATCCTGAACGATATCCTCAGCATCCATAACACTCCCAAGGATTCTATATGCTAACGAAAATAATAATGGTTGATACGCTTCATATAATTGCTCCGTTTCCATGATGAACTCCCTCACTTTCTAATTGCTTTAAAATGTGTAACGCTGCACGTTTTCCACTTGCTACTGCAGCATCAGCTAATATTTCATCATGCCCAGTCCAATCACCTGCAACGTAAATACCTGGCATTTCAGGGATATTAGGACCTGGTTTTTCAACTCGGTTTATATGAGGGAAATCATATACTACTGTTATTTTCGGTAAATATTGCTGTGCAACAGCTTCTCTTTTCCAATTTGGATGTAGCAAATCCATTGTACTTTCTAACTGTTCTTTATCTTCATGAGTTTGTTTCATCTCTAGTACAGGATTATGGTACTTAATTAAACTCACTGTAATTGATCCATCATCACTTAATTTAGCTGCTCTTGATTGATTCGTGAAAAATATAGGCTGATCTAACCCTAATGCAAATTGATGTGTCGGATTAGGTAATCGTCTCAAACCAATATCTAATGCAGCAACAGTAACTGGTACCGATTGTTTACTCCATCTATGCAAACTTGTTCCTTCCACACCTTTAATTATGTTACAAGCTTCTTTCGGTGGAGTCGTCACAATGACTGTACCTACTTCAAATACCTCATCATCAAAACAATATATTCTTTGTTTATCTTCGTAATGCTCTATTTCCAAAACATGCTTTTTATCCAAAAATTGCACCCCGGCATGATTCGCAATGTCTCTTAATTTTGTTATTATCGTCTCCCAGCCACCATCTACATAAAATACCCCATCTTTTATCGAAAGCTGTATTTGCTTTAGTACAGATGATGCTAATTGTATTGTAGGAGCAAACGTATATGTTGTTGTTCGGCATAGCGCATAAAATATATTGCGAACCATTGGATCTTTTATTTCATTTTCTGCCCATGTAGTTAGGCTCACTTTTTGAACTTTTCTTACATCTAAATTCCCTAAACGAATCATAAGACGTGAGAATTGTACTTTTGCAGACCACGAAAGTAGTGGTGTTGATAAAATTGAGCGGAAATCTGTTGGTATAGTGAAAATATCCCCTTTCCATATTCCATGTGCTTTTGTAGATGGAATTCCACCCGGTAGATTCATACCGAGCTCATTAAAAGTTAAAAATGCGGCTCCTCCTCTATATAAGGCGTGTGCACCAAGATTCATACAGATCCCATTTTTATTAATAGTCATCCCTCGACCACCAAAGCGACTGGACTTTTCTAATACAATCACTTTTCTTCCGGCTTTCGCTAAATATATAGACGCTGTTAATCCAGCAAGGCCACCACCAACAATTGCTACATCAAATTTCTTCATAATAAAATCCCTCCTTATCGTTCTACATACAAGACGAACGATTAAGGAGGGATGTGACATGAAAATATATTTTTACTCATCTATTTTATTTCATTATTTTTTTATTCGGTCATATTGCATACGAAATAACTCAATTGCAAATGGTATATCCTCTTCACTCTTTATATAATAACTGATCCATCCTGATTCAGGTAATACGTGATGTGGTTTGACCAATCCTTGTTTTACTAATTCATCCCGCTTTAACTTTGGAAATGGTAAATCAACTAACTTATCTCCATGCAGATGACCAAGTTCTTTCTTGCCATAATTTATTTCAATGCCGCCAAATCGATGCGGTTTTTCAGAGACACCTGCCCAGCCAAGCACTTCATTTCTAATCATTTCACTAAATGACATGAACCTTCACCCCTTATTAATGATTGATGTAATATTAAATTAACACGTTCTTTACTTTTTTCCATCAATCCAAAGTATGAATGGATATACGAATATAGTTTCATCTCAACACCTTTATTTTTTACATAATTAAAATAATTTCAAAGGGGGTTTATTCTATTATATAGAATTACTATTAAAAATAATTTTAAGGGACGGATTTATATGAGCGAGGTATTATTACAAAAGGCAAATTATCTACAATCTAACGAATTAAAACTCTTGAAAATAGCTATTTTAATAACAATTTAAAAACTAAAGTCAATATGAATAATACTGAACAAACAATTATCATTCAAACACAATTAGCAAAAACATTAAAAGATAACGGCATTTTTTCTTTATTAAATAATAGAACTGCAAATGTCCAATCCATATCTTATAAAATAATGAATGATACAATTGTGCATAACAATTTATTAACTACAGATCCAATTGCGTTCCACAATCTAGTATCGTACGAACTATTTGAAAATACCATAACGGCTTATACTTCAGATTTACAACCTATTTATTTACCAGATGGTGCTACAATTATTGATTTTACTTTCTCTGCATTTCCAAAAATTGCACATAAAATGAAAAATGCAAAAGTAAACGGTATACCTGTTCCACTTAAAACAAAGGTATCTCATTTTGACATCATAGAAATCCATTTTGGTTTAAAACAAAACTCGGCATTAGAGCGGCTAAATTACGCCAATACCGCTAAAGCACAATTAATTATTCAGCAAAAACTATCTTGAATAACAGACCAATACCTCTATGAAAAAGGATTGGTCTGTTATTCAAAATACGAAATACAACCCATATTCTTTATGGCATAGGCAAATTTATTATGATACCAACAACCGCACATAACAAACACTAGACACATATCCTAATTTTATAACCTTACTTACTAATAGAAAGGCAGGTAATACAATTGACTTCTAATATCGACTACACCTCCCCCTCAACTAATTTCACTTATGATTTAAATAAAAGTAATTTTTTTCAGAAAGATGCTCAAAACTATATAAACGTACTTGGCGAGAAACAATTAAATACGTTAGAAAACACTTCTTTATTAGATATCTATTTAAGTACAGGAAATGTTGTAGAGCCGCACATACATCAAAATGCAGCTGAACTTGTTTACTGCATTTCAGGCTCTGCAGTTGTTTCTTTACTTAACCCTTTTACAAATCAAATATTAAACTTACCAATAAAACCGGGGCAAGTTGCCAACATTCCACAAGCGTGGTGGCATTATGAAATTGCTACAGCAGATAACACTCATTTATTAGCAATTTTCGATGCCCCAACACCAGAAGTTATTTTTGGTTCTGATATTTTAAGATTAACTCCCGCTAATATAATGGCCCATACTTACTGTCTCGATGAGCAACAATGGAAACAAGCGGTATCCCCTATTCAATCCACTACAGTAATCGGTCCTCCAGCAAATTGTAATCAGAACCGCGGAACGATACCCCCTGCAACTCATCCTCCTAATCCACAACAAAATTTATATTACCAAGACTCATATTATTTTCCTCTTTACTGGGGATATTAATTTATATTATGAAAGGACAATTATTTATCTCCTCGGAAAATACGTAGGAGATTTTTTTATTATATACCCATTCCTATTTATTATCGTAACAATTAATAGAATAGCTACATATAATAGTTATATATTTAATTGGAGGTGATAGTACTATGAGTAATTATAACTATCGAAAAAACTACTCTCATAATAAAAATAGTAGTTCATCAACATCCTCTCAGTCTTCGAATTCTCAATCTTCCAATTCCCAATCACAAAGAGACTTAGCCAATCAAGGCTATGTAAAGAAAAAAGGATGTAACTGTAATAAAAACAAATAGTTGATTACTAATTTGTACAATAACATTTTAACACTCACGATAAATAAATTACTTCCCTTTTATTTAAAAGATGAATTCTGTTTTTAATAGAATTCATCTTTTTTATTTATAGATAATTTTTCATATCCTATAACTTATTCCATAAACAATAGATTATAAATCATTAATTTTGATTTTTTAACAAAGAGTACTTTCTCAATTGATTTATCACCTATCTTTCCATAAAATATAGCCCTTCCTAATACAATTAGGAAGGGCTATATACAAATGCCAGTTCAAATTTCTAACAGACATTACAGCAAACTAGACGATATTAATACCTGCACTTACAAATCCAGCTACTGCAGCTATTGGACTTGCTGCTGTTAATGAAACGTATAGTAGTATTTTATCTCCTGCAGCTACTGGGATAGCTTCAGGTATAATACCTGATGCTGTAGAACCAATTGCGATTGCAGCAAATGCTGGTGTTAATAATAGAGGTGCACCCTGTACTGTAAACGTATTACTTGCAGCTGGTGCAGTTAATATTTGTATCTGCACTTGAACAGGTGATAATGGAGATAATGCAGCTGTTGCACTAAAGAAACCTGCTAATGACGTAATAACACCTGCGCGTGGTGCTACAAATGCATAATCACCTACACCTAACGCTAATGTAATACTCGTTCCACCGGCTAATCCTACACCAGGCTGACTAAATCCAAATCCAAGGAGAGTTCCTGTATTAGCTATTAACGCGTTAACTAACGCAGCTGGTGTTGTACCTGAAGCAAATGGAATAATAGCTCCGCCACCAGTTGCTCCTGTTGCTCCTGTTGGGCCTGTTGCTCCTGTTAAGCCTGTTGCTCCTGTTAAACCTGTTGCTCCCGTTGGGCCTGTTGCTCCTGTTAAACCTGTTGCACCACCAGTACCTGCTGGACCTGTCGCTCCTGTTGGGCCTGTTGCTCCTGTTGCTCCCGTTACTCCTGTTGCTCCTGTTGCTCCCGTTACTCCTGTTGCTCCCGTTGGAATATAAATTGGCGGAAGAACCGGAAAAGTAGGTCCAATATTTTCTGGTCTTACCATACCTTTATTCAAA
>WPCI01046283.1_pt1 | contig 116215 bp, 118 predicted proteins | sample 5399871 | NCBI WGS metagenome assembly WPCI01 (sample SAMN12869469, study PRJNA574797) | sludge metagenome | isolation source: wastewater treatment of pH7 | place: China:Beijing | collected 2019-05-20
GTGAACATGGGAGCAACTGCAGTTGGTACAGGCTTAAATGCAGACCCAGAATATATTGAAGCAGTTGTAAAACATTTAGCTGCAATTAGTGAACTACCACTAGTTGGTGCAGAAGACTTAGTAGATGCAACGCAAAATACAGATGCATACACAGAAGTATCTGCAGCACTTAAAGTATGTATGATGAATATGTCTAAAATTGCGAATGACCTTCGCTTAATGGCATCAGGTCCACGTGTTGGTTTAGCAGAAATTATGTTACCAGCTCGTCAGCCAGGTTCATCTATTATGCCAGGGAAAGTAAACCCTGTTATGCCAGAAGTTATTAACCAAATTGCGTTCCAAGTAATTGGTAATGACCATACAATTTGCCTTGCTTCAGAAGCAGGACAATTAGAATTAAACGTTATGGAACCAGTACTTGTTTTCAACTTACTGCAATCGATTAGCATTATGAATAACGGTTTCCGTGCCTTTACAGATAATTGCTTAAAAGGAATTGAAGCGAATGAAGATCGCTTAAAAGAGTATGTTGAGAAGAGTGTAGGAATTATTACAGCCGTGAACCCTCATATCGGTTATGAAGCAGCAGCTCGCGTTGCGAAAGAAGCAATCGCGACAGGGCAATCCGTTCGAGAACTTTGTGTGAAAAATGGTGTACTGTCACAAGAAGACTTAGAGTTAATTCTAGATCCATTCGAAATGACGCACCCAGGGATTGCAGGAGCAACTCTTTTAAAGAAAAATTAAAAGAAGAGGGGGGACAAGCTCCTCCTCTTTTTTTTACAATATAGGGATGTTATATGTGAATAGAGGTAGGGAGGTTATAAGTAAGTATACAGTGGCGTTTAATGGTTCATAGAAACAAAATTAAGAGGAGCAGCAATATAATCAACATCACTTTTAAATAAAGAGGATTTATTAAAACATCCTATCATGTTAACAACAAGTTTACATGAATCTTTATAAATAACTATGACCAACCATGAATAAATAGTTGGCCACAATAATCTTAAAGATCCATATCTTTTAATCCAGGACTATGCTCATTTGGCATTTCAGGAAGCTCTGGTACAGGAAAACCTTTTGGCGGGTCAGTTACTGCTAATGTTCCTTTGTTTCTACTTGGTGATTCACCTTGGAATATTTCTCCCATTCTTGTTGAATCTAAGCTGAAATTAAATTGTGCGTTATGGAATCCCATGTCTACATACTTTCTGCACTCTGGATATTTATTAATATCATAGTTCGGCACTGGGAAGAGTTTGCCCCATTCAACCCCTAATGTTTCTAAAGCTTTTGCGAAAGCATTTTGATGTGCATTATCACGTACAATTAAAAATGCAAGTGTTTCTCTAAAGGTTTGATTAGAACTCATTTCATAAATTCTAGTTTTTTGAAGTACACCTGTAGATTCAAGTACAACATTATCTAGTAAATCGCTAATTAAGTTTCCATGACTATATACCCAAGATCCATTCCATGGGTTGCCAGCTGCATCAACAGGTAATGAACTTTGAGCCCCTACAATAAAGTGATGAGGATTTGCATGTTTAACCGCTTCGTCAAGTGGTGCTGTGTCAATACCAGCATTTCCAGGCGTAGGTTCACCAGATCCAGTTAATAGTTGATTAATTGTATGTTGTACAAGTTCTACATGACTTATTTCCTCTAAAAAAACACCTCGAAGTAAATCACGATATTGCTTCTCTTTACCTCTAAAATTTGAGCTTTGGAAAAAGTATTGCATCATTGTACGCATTTCACCATAATGCCCACCTAATATTTCTTGTAAAACTTTTGCAGCAGCAGGATCTGGTTTGTCCGGCTTAATCATATTAATTATTTCCTCTTTATAATAAAACATGAAGTACACCTCTTTTAAGTTAGTTAACATTGTTATCGTGTCCGTTAATTGGTTACTTAATACTGAAATTCATTTTTTTACCAAAAACTTTTACCTTAAAATGCAAAGTCTTTTTGAAATAACTATTTTCGATGTGAGATGAAAATAGGGGAGATACTTAGTGTTTTAATAAAAAAGATAAGATTACGAAATGTAATCTTATCTTTTCATTAAGAATGATGAATTATATGTTCAAGGCTTTAAAATGACTTTTATACAATCATCTTCACGATTATTAAAAATTTGATAACCGTAGCTTGCTTCTTCAAGGGGAATTTTGTGTGTAATAATCTCTTTTGGATCGAATTCTTTGTTTGTTATTTTCTTAAATAATTCCGGCATAAAATGGATGACAGGTGCTTGTCCCATTTTTAGATTAATATTTCTAACCCAAAATGCCCCGAGTGGAAAGGCATTATAATTACCGCCATAAACACCAGTCATTTGAACTGTTCCATATTTTCTTACAGCTTTCGTAGCGATTTGAATAGGACCGAGGGTACCGCCTTGTAATTTTAATTTTTGTTCCAGAAATTCTAGGGGAGATTTTTTCCCATCCATGCCTACACAATCAATAACTACATCCGCACCGCCATGCGTAATTTCCTTTAAATGTTCTCCCATATCAGGAAATTTTGTAAACTCAAATACCTCAACATTGTTAATCTTTTTTGCATAATGTATTCGATAATCTAAGTAATCCACTGCAATTACACGTTTAGCACCTTGCATCCAAGCGAATTTTTGTGTCATTAATCCAACAGGGCCACAACCAAGTACGATAACAGTATCGCCTCGCTTAACACCTGCATTTTTTACACTCCAATAGGCTGTTGGCAAAACATCAGATAAAAAGAGTAGGGATTCATCTTCCAGTTCGCATGATTCTGGTATAACAAATGGAGTGAAATTTCCAAAAGGAACTTTTAAATATTCAGCTTGTCCACCTGGATGGTTACCAAATTTCTCTGTGTAACCAAAGTATCCACCAGAATCAAAATGAGGATTCGAGTTATCACATTGACTTTCCATTTCATGTTGGCAATAAAAACAATGTCCACATGCAACATTAAAAGGGATAACAACACGATCGCCTTTCTTTACTTTAGTAACATCTGGACCAACTTCTTCAACAATTCCCATTGGTTCATGACCAATAATGTACCCTGGAGGTAAAGGCATGTTGCCTTGATATAAATGTAAATCAGAACCGCAAATAGCGGTTGAAGTAATTTTTACAATAATATCATCTTTTTTCTCTAACTTTGCATCATCCACTTGTTTAACTTGTACTTTGTTTGGTCCTTGATAGGTTACAGCTTTCATCTCATTTCTCCTTAGGAATCATTTTTCATAATTTATATGTATCCTCTTGGCAACACAGAAATCTTTAGTAAAGAGGAATCTATACATAGTGTTGTTATGACAGTATGTTATAGTAACTCTTCTTTCTTATGTCTTCTGCCCTATTTTAAGAAGAAACTCAATATTTATTCATGATCTAATTCCCATAAAAAGGATAATTATTATTTCATAACTTGAAGCATATTAAAAACATCGGAGGTGAAATAATATGGCAAACAATAATAGTGGAAGTCGTAATGAATTGTTAGTTCGAGGTGCTGAACAAGCTCTTGATCAAATGAAATATGAAATTGCACAAGAGTTTGGTGTACAACTTGGTGCGGATACAACAGCTCGTTCAAACGGATCTGTTGGTGGTGAAATTACAAAACGTTTAGTAGCAATGGCTGAACAACAACTTGGTGGTAGAGCGAACCGTTAAGTGAATTGACATAAAATATAGTAGATATGTAAATCAATTTCTTTTGTGTATGTATAAAAACAAAACCTTATAGTAAATGAATTCTCACTCAAAGATTATTGATAATCTTCTTTCATAATCTTTGGGTATTTAATTTGTAAACTACTTTCCTAAACAATAAACACGCAGTGTTGGAAAGGTGTTTTCCATGCATAGTAGAAAATCTTTTGCAGGAAAAAGCATACTTAAAAATTTGATTTCAATATTGAAATCAATATTTATTATAATATTTTCGAAAGGTAGGAATTTAAAAATGGGTATATTAAGTGGAAATCCTCAAAATGAACCGTTACATTACGGAGAAGTGTTCGACATTTGGAGTTATCTTCTTGCTGCGCAGGGTGCGATTGCAAGCCACCAAGTATTTATGAATCACACAGGTGATGAAGATTTGAAGAAGTTTTTAGAAGGCTTAATTGAAAATGATATGAACTCGGAAATAGAAGAATTAAAAGCACTTTTAAAAGTTAATGGGGTTGCTTTACCGCCTGCTCCTCCAGAACGACCAGTAGCATCTATTGAAGACATTCCTCCGGGAGCGCGTATTAATGATGTTGAAATTGCAGCAGCTGTTTCTACAGGATTAGCAGCTGGACTTGTGACATGTAGTCAAGTAATGGGAAAATGCCTTCGAGAAGATGTAGGCATGTTATTTGGACAATTTCATATGAAAAAAGCGCAGGCAGGTGTAACTTTGCTACGTTTAAGTAAGAAAAAAGGATGGGTGGTTCCACCTCCATTACATGTGAGAAACTCTGATCAAGCTTAATAAACAAAAATAAAAAAGTGGCGTTGGCCACTTTTTTATTTTTTAGATGTATCCTTAAGCTTGGATTTATTTATTGTGGAAGAATCCATATATTCATCTGACATTTCCATAGCGTATTTATCATGGTGAATATGATTGTGATTTCTTAATTCATCGTTGTTACGCAGTACTAACCTCTTCATATAAATGTGGAAGAAAATCTCTATTCCGCCAATAATTAATGTGGCTATAAATGAAGAAAATCCAATATTACGAGTAGTATCTAAATTAGTAAATAAAGATGTTAAAAGCCAAATTCCGAAGAAGGTTAAGCCGAAATCTGCCATTGTAGCAATCATATTTCCGTATTTAGGTAAAATGAAAAGATCGCCAATTAAATAGGCAACTCCTGTTAGGAAGAGAGAAATAAGCAATACTCTAGGAATGGAAATACCTTGAAAGATACCAAGTACGATAAGTAATACTGTAGTTATCGCTGTGTATTTAATTAATAAAGCAACAATATGTTTCATTATTTTCCTCCATTGTCTAAACGTATATGGAATAAAATATTTTATTAAAAACGGGTTATGCTGTTAAATAGCTTAACCCGTTTTATGTTGTAATGGAGGTCTACTTATGATATCCCATGGCACGTAAGATGTATTTCGTTCTCCTATACATGATTATTTTTAGTTTAAAGAAGATCAACTATACCTTTGAATTCACGGTCGTAATTACCAATTAATTAGCTATATATTTTAGCATGTAATTTAACATATTAAAGAAAGAAGGAGGTGAATGAACATGTCAAACAATAACAGTGGAAGCAGCAATCAATTATTAGTACGTGGCGCTGAACAAGCTCTTGATCAAATGAAATATGAAATTGCTCAAGAATTTGGCGTACAACTTGGTGCAGATGCAACAGCTCGTGCAAACGGATCTGTTGGTGGTGAAATTACGAAACGTCTTGTATCATTAGCTGAGCAACAACTTGGCGGTGGCGTTACTCGTTAATTTTATATATGAAATGGATATAGAGGAGAGGCATGCCGTCTCTCCTTTCTCATACATTTTTTTAATAAATAAGCTTAGTAGCGTTACAATCGTTTCGACTTTATTTGTTTAACTTTTAGACTCTCGAGGTTTTACATACATAATGAATTTTTGTGAAATAAAGGATAAAAGATAAGAGATTATATTTGATGCGAAAGGGGCAGAGAAAATGAAATATGAAGCGTTATTTACAGTTGAGATTTCTGTAGGAAGTGAACTAGTAGCAAACCATAAAATAAAGGCTCATAATGTCACTGATGTTGTTGAAAAGCTTGCTGAGAAGTACTTAAGTGATCATGAGGGGCATTCTCAAAATGAATAAAGGAGAATCGTGATATGACCTGTCATGATGCTAAGAACGAAACGAAAGAAAAAAAAGATTTAAAATGGTGGCAACTCTCACTTATTGGGATTGGTTGTACAATAGGGACCGGTTTCTTTTTAGGATCCAGTATAGGAATTAAAATAGGTGGTTCGTCAATTATTCTTATTCTTATATTAACTGGATTTACTACTTATATTGTATTTGAAGCATTGGCAAAAATGGCTGTAGAAGATCCGCAAAAAGGATCTTTTCGTATATACTCAAAAAAAGCTTTTGGAAATTGGGCGGGTTTTAGTCATGGATGGACATATTGGTGTTCTGAACTGCTTATTATGGGCAGCCAGTTAAGTGCGTTAGGAATCTTTTCACGTTACTGGTTTCCTAAGATACCACTATGGATATTTGCTGCTATATATGGAGTAGCGGCTATATTAATTATTTTTATAGGGGTAAAGATATTCGAACGTTTAGAGAAATGGATGGCTATTATAAAAATCGCTGCTATTATGGGGTTTATTGTAATTGCTATTTTAGTTATTTTAGGATTTATAAAGGGTGGTTTATATAAAGCACAAATTCCGCGGAATTTCAAAGATTGGTTCCCAAATGGATTAAAAGGCACTTGGTCCTCTCTAATTTATGCATTTTATGCATTTGGAGGAATCGAAATTATGGGGTTAATGACAATAAGACTGAAAGACCCTAAAGATGCACAAAAATCAGGAAGAGTAATGCTAATGATTTTAACGATTATTTACGTAGTCTCTTTAGGGTTGGCAATTATGATGGTACCATTAAACCAGTTTAATACGAAAGAAAGTCCTTTTGTAATAGCGTTACAAGACTATAATTTACCGTATGTGCCATTTATTTTAAATGTAGTATTAATTTTAGCGGGCTTTTCAACGTTAGTTGGTTCATTATTTGCGGTGACAAGTGTATTAATGAACTTAGCTGAAGAGGGTGATGCACCTGCGATGTTTGCGAAAAAAAACAAGAAGAATATCTCTTTTCCAGCTTTAATTCTTATCATAATGGGGCTTGGTGCTTCTATCCTTAGCGCTTTATTACTACCGAAAAATATATATGAATATGTAACAACTGCAGCTGGATTGATGTTGTTGTATACATGGAGTTTAATTCTTCTTTCCTTTTGGAGATTAATGAATCCAAAAGGTTGGATGCAGATAAAAAGTATTATTGGTCTTATTATGATTGCACTAGCTGTTAGTGGAACACTATTGCAAAAAACAACGCGTTTTGGTTTCCTTGTGAGCTTGTTGTTTTTAGGAATAGTTATTATCGTTACTATAATTGTTCATTTTGTCTCAAGAAAAAGGAATACAGCTATATGAAGTATCTTTCTTTTACTCCATGAATAGTATGTCAGAACAAAATAATAGAAGTTATTGAAAAATGATTTGGTAAGTTTGAAAACCAAAATATAATCCATAAATAATAAGTGATATTCCAGATATTACTGTTATAAGAGATAATATACGCGTATTTAAAATTTTACGAAATATACTAGAAGTACTTGCCATCGTAATATCCCAAATAAAAATACCTAAAATAGTACCAAAGCTATATAACAAAAGCTGCTCTTTATTATAGGAAGAAGCGGCTTTTGCTAATATAGAGCCGAAAATGCCAAGCCAAAATAGAATTGTTAATGGGTTCGATAAAGACATAAAAAAACCAGAAAAAAAGCTTTTAATAATTGAATCATCATTTCTAGTATTACTAATGCTAATTTGATTCGCATTTTTTACACTTTCAATGCCTGTATAGATTAAAACAAAAGCGCCGAAAGACCATAAGAAAAGTTTGATAATATCTTTTTCGAGGAAATGAATGACACCTAAATAAATAAGTGCCATGTAGATAACATCTGCAAGTAAGGCTCCTATACCAAGGATCCAAGCATGGAAAAAACCACTCCTAATACCTTTTTCTAGCTGCGCAGCATTTATAGGTCCCATTGGAGCAGATAATGATAAACCTAAGAAAACATAGCTTAAAAATATGCCCACGTATGATATGCTCCTCCCACTAAATTTAATCTATATTAAATCTATTCAGTGGTTAAAGTTTGTACAACTAAATAATAAAAAGTAGAGTGGATTACTTATTTTTATGCAAGTATTTTATGATTCGAGAAAACGGACACTTGGATGGAATTGTTTCATCATCACGTAAAAAATATTGTTGCCATTCATAATTATCTTTTTCACCATAATCTTTAAGAGAAGGGTGAATAGGGGCTTTGTCATAAGCGGCTAGACGTTGACGTATTAAGTTTTTTAGTTTTCTACTGCGTTTCTCAGAATTCATAATTCCCTGTAAAACCCACCTAGGAGTTAAAGCAAGCATCATACATGAAAAATGTCTACTTTGTCTATTGACATGGGCAGGTGTAGCACAGTAGACGAAATATGATTCATTATGAAAGCAAAATTCCCAAGTATTTTCCATAGGGTCATTGGGGATATGCGTAGGCCATTCCATCTCGTCCAAACGACTAGTTGTATTAAGTAGAGACCAATACATATGTTCAAAATCTTTAACTGTAGTTTCTCTCATTAAATCTATTGGTGTATGAATAAAAACAATAAGTGAGGCATATTGACCTGTATCTCTAGAACATTCAGTATATTCTTTAAGTAATGTAGCAAAGTCCTCGCTAGTATTCGTATCTCTAGGATCATCAATGAATCCGTACCGGAGGTGATTCGCTGTAAAGCCGTGTTGAGCCGGGATACAAGGAAAAGGTTTATTTTTATCTGTCATTTTTAATTTAAAAGAACAGAAAGCTTCTTGTTGCCAATGTGGAAGGTTAATAATATGTTTTTGTAAAGAGTCTTTATCATAAAGTATAGTCATCTTTTTATCCCTCCTAGGTCATAATATATAACCTATTAATTATTTAAGAATAGGTGACTAACACGGATAGAATAATTATTTTTTAATCTATAAAAATAAAATGATTTAATGAAGAATCCCCTTCAATGTAGTTACTTTAATAGTTGATCTTTAATAACGTATAAATTTTAAGTAGCTATAAAATTTGAAAAATATATAAGGAATATGTAGGTACAATGTTCACATTTATATTTTCTAACTAATATGGTTTATAACGAAACAAGAAGGGATGTATTATGATGGGGATTTTTAAGGAAGAAAAAATTAAATTTATAGATTGTAAAGGCGAGGAAGTCATTTTGAAAATCAAAATTAAGGATATAAAAAAGTAGGGAAGAGGAATTAAGGATACTTTATTGTGATTAACATAGAAGGATGAAAAGTAATCATGAATTAGATTGAAATGAATTCATGTAGTATAGGCCCTTTTTGAATTTTTTTGCATAATGTAGCATGAGTGAATATTAAGGGGGAACATACATGTCTTATCCTAATCAGTTAGCTTGGCATGAAACATTGGATTTACATGAATTAGTAGCATTTCAAGCGAACGGCTTAATCAAATTAAAAAAGTCAGTTAGAAATGTACCTGATCAAGCACTTCAATCGTTATATATTAAAGCTATAAATGTCATCCAAAACAATCTGCAAGAGTTAGTACAGTTTTATCCGTATGCTCCTGGATTTCAATCGCAGCAGCATCGTGATGACACTGGATTTTACGCTGGAGATTTACTTGGATTAGCAAAGACATCTGTTCGAAATTATGCAATCGCGATTACCGAAACTGCAACACCCCGACTGAGAGAAGTTTTAACTCGTCAAATAAATGGTGCTATACAATTACATGCGCAGGTTTTTAACTTTATGTACGAACGTGGTTACTATCCAGCTTACGATTTAAAACAACTATTAAAAAATGATATTCAAAATGTGCAAAAGGCAATACAAATGCAATATTAAAATGAAGATATGGAAATTATCTTTAGAGGAAAACTATAGTTTATTTATAGAAAATCAAATAGTTAAGACTAAATGGTAATTTCCATTGTTAATAAATTGATTAAATGCTAAAAATATAGATTCATTCTAAAATATTAAAGAAATTATACTAGCGCTGTTTTAGAATGGTGAACCCCTTCAAGTTTTTTTAGTGAGTTTTAATCAAATATTAAATACTCTTGAGAATAAGTATTTATATGATACATCTAGTTGAATGTTATTTTCCTTTGGCACTAAGTATGTTTAGCACGTTTTTCTTTTGGGAAAAATAAGAATATACATTAGTGGAAAGGATAGGATTTAATGGTTACCAAAACCGATAATACAAGCTATTTAACCTCTTCTGTTTATTTGACCCGTAATCTATGGTCAGGTATCTTGTTTGGACTAGGATTAGTAGCTTTTATAGATGAAACTATTTTTCATCAACTGCTGCATTGGCACCATTTCTATGATAAATCTACAACAGATATTGGACTCATTTCAGATGGTCTTTTTCATGCTTTTAGTTGGTTTGCAACGATTGGTTCCTTGTTCATAGTTGCTGATCTTCGTCGTAGAGATGCATTTTGGTTGAAAAGGTGGTGGAGCGGATTAATGCTTGGTAGTGGTGGGTTTCAATTATATGACGGTATAATTCAACATAAACTAATGAAAATACACCAGATTCGATACGTAGAGAATGTTCTTATCTACGATGTAATATGGAATATAATTGCGACTGTAATGCTCTTATTTGGCATTCTGCTAGTTTTTCAGACAAGAACTGATGAAAGATTATTGAGAGGTAAAAGCTTAAATGAACAATAACCATCTTCATCATGAAATATGGAATGCACTGGATATTTTACTATTCGTATTCATTTTAATTATGTTAATCATTTATATAGTAGCCACGATTTTATCAAATCGCCATTACAAACGATGGCCGTTATATCGAATTGTCTTCTGGGTTTTAGGGCTTATTTGTGCGGCAATAGCAGTTGTTGGGCCATTAGCTTATCGTGCTCATAATGACTTCACAATACATATGCTTGTGCATTTACTCCTTGGGATGCTTGCTCCAATTTTTATAGCATTAGCAGCTCCGATGACTCTTTTTTTACGAACGCTCAATGTGAAAGTAGCGCGACGTCTTTCAAGTGTATTAAAGAGTAAGCCGCTACAAATCCTTACTCATCCCATTATCGCAACCTTGCTTAATCTAGGAGGGCTATGGATTCTCTATACTACTAATTTATACTCGATGATGCACAAAAGTATACTTCTTCATTTGTTCATACATTTCCACGTTTTTATTGCAGGATATTTGTTTACCACATCAATGATTTATATTGATCCAATATCCCATAGATATAGTTATAAATACCGATCAATTATTTTAATAGTTGCATCAGCTGGTCATGGGATATTATCAAAATACATATATGCTCATCCGCCTGCTGGTGTAGTCACTGAACAAGCTGAAATCGGGGGCGTGCTGATGTATTATGGTGGGGATTGCGTTGATATTGTTCTTATTTTTATACTTTGTTTGCAATGGTCTAGGGGCAGCAGATCGAGAACAAAAGGTAATAATGTATTAAGTTCATGGTAATTATTAGATTTTTTGAAATTAAAAACTTTGAAATGCAATTTGGTCATACTGTACTTAAAAGAAACTTTGATAAAAATCAGTATTTTATTTTCATTTTTAAAATTTATAAATAAAAAGCAGCTAGCAAAAGCTAACTGCAGCGAGAAAATTACATCCATGAATTTAAGGAGTATAACTATATCATGGTTAAATATAGTATGAACAAAAAATGTAAGCTTATACTATGAAATTAAAAAGAGCAGTTATTTATTATGACTGCTCTTTAATGGTAAGAAATAAAGCCTGGGTAAGAAGCAGACTTTATTATAAATAGTGTGTGTGAAAGATCGATTTTTATTCCAAAAGGGTAGTTCTATTCTTAGGATAGAGATGTTAATTAAGTACAGTGTATTTTCATATTAAACTTAATATTTTTTTGACGTGTTAATTTTGTATCATATGTTAATTCTTTAATATAAAAACCAAAGTTTTTGTGCTTAATGTATCTTTTTATCTACATATTTTCCGTAATCAGGTACAGCAATTTTATCGAATTCTTGAACGAGTGTTTTAAGGCTTGTTGATAGCAATTCACCTGACATTGGTATTCCGTGTCCAGTAACAGTGACTAGAGGCTTTAATTTTTCTAATTTAATAACGGATTCTTTAGCAGCGTTCCAGTCTGTTGTTAAATAACGAGGCGGACCGCTTATTTCCTGTTCTTGAGTAATTACCTTATATAGATATTCCTGTTTCACTGTAACAAAAGCGTCCCCTGCAATTAATGTTCGGTCTTTTTCTCGGAATAATGAAATATGACCTGGAGTGTGTCCTGGTGTATGCACCCATCTAAACTCTGGCATATGAGGAACAGTTCCATCTGCAGGTAGTACTTTTATGCTATTTCCTAAATCAATCGGTTCATTAGGGAACAAAGGCGACATTTTCGCTACCATACCACCTTCAACTGTTGGATCTGGTTCAGGATAGCTTTGTAGTCCAGTCAGGAAAGGTATTTCCATTTGATGGGCATAGACTGGAACATCCCAATACTTGATGAGTTCAATTATTCCCCCAACATGATCAAAATGCCCATGAGTTAAAATAATTGCTTTAGGGCGACTATTTGTACCAAATCGCGTCTCAGTGACAGAGATAATTTCATTTGCACATTTAGGCATTCCAGCATCAATTAAAACAAAATCATTGCTCTTGGGATGTCCAACAAAACAGATGTTGACGATTTGAATCGTGTAACAAAATAAATCAGGCAATACTTCAATGCCATGACCACTTTCAATTGAAGTTGCCGGAATAAACTTGTAATCACTTCCATAATTCATTTCATTGTCCAATTTTTCTCCCCCTTAATTTATTCCAATATGACATTATAGTTCCCTAATTTTGAAAATCCATTTTGGAGCATTTGAGAAAAGAATGAGTGGGGGATTACAAAAAACAATAACTTAGACTTAGAATTAAGGGGGAGATATGTTAATTCATTTAAAATGTAAACAAAGAATATTGATTTTAAAGTCGTAGTTTATACTATTTTTTGGAGTTTAAGTGTATATCTTTTAAGAGGATATACCAAGTTCTTTTATTTTGATAATTACTTGAAACTTGAACGGGAAAAACATGATCAAGCCCCCATTCTAATTCGTTTATTTCATTTTCAAGTCCTGTTGGATAGAGTAAAAGGATCTTAAAATTATTTTTAACAATATTTGATAAAACGGTTTGTAATTCAAGCGTTTCAGTTAAGCTTCCGCCCCATCTAACAAATAAAATGGATTGAGAATTATGAATTCTTTCGTAAAGGTTATCAATTCTTCGATCTAATTTTTGTTTAAAATCATGATATGTGATGAACCAATCTTCATTCGGAATAACAGGGAAATCGTGATAAGATGTTACGTTATATTTTGTATCTTTTATAATATGAGAAAAAACAGGTTGTATCACGCCATCATTAAACACGACATTTTGCTCCGGCATTGCTTGCATGTTTTTTAAATCCATAAAGTCTACGAAATTATTTTTCAATAATGTGTTGATAGAAGAAAGATTCGGTGATACAAACCAATCTAGAGGACCTGAGTATTTCCGCAGCTTATATTTTTTTAGATGAATAGCAGTATAACAATTTTCCCCTAAACTAATAACATCATCATACATTCCTTGAAGCTTTTTCATTTCCAATACAATCATCCTTTTTTAGAAAAATTAGAAGGTATATATAAATTCTAAAAAGCGTTATTATGACACAAAATATGCTTTTGAAAAATAGGAGAACGGGTTAATTATAAATAATATATGTATGTATAAAACCTCCTGTGAAAAGGCTCACAGGAGGTTAAACTAAGGCGTATTTCGAGTTATGTACCATTTGTTGAGGTAAGAATTGTGAGTGATAATTCATGGCCTTTCTATAATAAAGGGGAAAAAACAGAAATACATTGAAGTTAGTTGTGAACAAATTGTAATTTAAAATTGAGAGGAAATAAGAAGCCCGAGTTGCTTCATTATGCAACTCGGGCATTATTTAATCTCTTCCTAACTTAATTATATCATGTAAATCAAATTCGAAATAGACTATTTCTTCTCATTTACTCCTGCTACAATCAAGAACACATGCATAGTAAGGAGAGATGTTATATGAGTTCTTTCGTTCTCGATTTTCAGGAAATAGAAAAGGGGCAGCTTTCACTCGTCGGCGGAAAAGGTTTGAATTTAGGGGAGTTATCTAACATTCAAGGTATAGAGGTGCCAGAAGGATTTTGTGTGACAACGGTAGGATATGAAAAGGCCATCGAGCAAAATGAAAATCTTCAAACTTTGTTGCAGCAGCTAACCAAGTTGAAACTTGAAGACCGAGCTCAAATTGGTGAAATGAGTAAGGAAATTAGAGAAGTCATTATAGCAGTACAAATCCCTTCTGATGTAGTGGAAGCGGTAGCTCATTATCTCTCACGTTTTGGAAATGAACATGCGTATGCCGTGCGTTCTAGTGCTACGGCTGAAGATTTACCGTATGCCTCGTTTGCAGGTCAACAAGATACGTATTTAAATATTATCGGAAAAGAAGCGATTTTACAGCATGTAAGAAAGTGCTGGGCTTCTTTATTTACAGAGCGAGCAGTCATGTACCGTATGCAAAATGGTTTTGAACATAATCAAGTTTCTATATGTGTTGTCGTTCAAAAAATGGTTTTCCCGCAGGCTTCGGGAATTTTATTTACGGCTGATCCGGTTACTTCTAACCGAAAGGTGCTATCAATTGATGCCAGTTTTGGACTTGGTGAGGCGTTAGTATCAGGACTGGTCTCTGCCGATAATTATAAAGTAAAAGAAGGTAAAATTACTGAAACGATGATAGCGACTAAAAAATTAGCTATTTATGCTGTAAAAGAGGGCGGAACAGAGACGAAACAAATTGATTCAGCTCAGCAAAAGATTCAAACATTGTCTGAACGACAAATATTACAACTCGCACAGATTGGGAGACAGATTGAAGCTTATTTTGGCTGTCCGCAAGATATTGAATGGTGTTTAGCCCGTAATACATTTTATATTGTTCAAAGCAGGCCGATAACGACTTTATATCCAATTCCGGAAGAAAATGATGGGGAAAATCATGTATATATATCAGTTGGTCACCAACAAATGATGATCGATGCGATGAAACCATTAGGGTTATCTTTTTTCCTGTTAACGACAAGTGCCCCAATGCGTAAAGCGGGAGGACGGCTGTTTGTTGATGCTACGCAACAATTAGCTTCACCTGCTAGCAGAGAGTATTTAATAAATACGTTAGGAAAATCAGATCCACTCGTAAGAGATGCATTAACGACTATAATCGAGCGAGATAATTTTATTACATTGTTGCCGGATGATGAAAAAGAAAAGAGTGTTGGTAAAGGTGTGCCACCTGTAAGCACGCAACCAGAAATCGAAAATGATCCAGCAATCGTTACGGAATTAATAAAGAATAGTGAAGCATCACTTGAAGAGTTAAAAGAAACTATGCAACTGAAATCAGGAGTGGACGTACTTGATTTTATTTTGGAAGATATTCAGCAATTAAAGAAAGTATTGTTTAATCCGCAAAGTATAGCAGTTATTATGGCAGGTATGAATGCTTCAACATGGATCAATGAAAAAATGGAGCAATGGCTGGGCGAAAAGAATGCAGCGGACACCCTTTCTCAATCGGTGCAAAATAATATTACGTCGGAAATGGGTTTAGCATTAATGGAAGTTGCTGATGTGATTCGGCCGTACGAAGAAGTTATTGCGTATTTACAACATGTAGAAAATGATAGCTTTTTAGATGAACTCGTTCAGTTTAAAGGCGGAGAAAAAGCTCGAGAGGCAATAGATGCTTTTCTAAATAAATACGGAATGAGATGTAGCGGAGAAATCGACATTACGAAAACGCGCTGGAGTGAGAAGCCAACAACCATTATCCCGATGATTTTAAATAATATAAGAGATTTTGAATATGGTGCAAGTAAACGGAAATTTGAAGAAGGACTGCAAGAAGCTTTGAAAAAAGAAGAAGAGTTAGTAGATCGATTGCAGCAATTGCCGGATGGAAAACAAAAAGTAGAAGAAACGAAGCGAATGATTCGCAATATCCGTAATTTTATCGGCTATCGTGAATATCCGAAATACGGTATGATTAATCGTTATTTCATATATAAGCAGGCGTTACTAAAAGAAGCTGAGCAACTTGTGCAGAGCGGTGTCATTCATGAAGTTGATGATATATACTATTTAACTTTTGAAGAACTTCACGAAGTTGTTCGCACGAAGAAACTAAATTATGAGCTTATTCATAAACAAAAAAATGATTATAAATTATATGAAAAACTAACGCCTCCTCGTATAATGACGTCTGATGGAGAAATCATTACAGGTAAATATAAACGAGAAAACCTCCCAGCTGACGCGATTGCAGGTCTGCCTGTTTCTTCTGGAGTAGTTGAGGGGAGAGCTCGCGTTATTTTAAACATGGAAGAAGCGAATTTAGAAGAGGGAGATATATTAGTTACAGCTTTTACTGACCCTGGCTGGACGCCATTATTTGTATCTATAAAAGGACTAGTCACTGAAGTCGGCGGACTTATGACTCACGGGGCGGTTATTGCACGGGAATATGGATTACCGGCAGTCGTTGGAGTAGAGAACGCTACGAAATTAATAAAAGATGGGCAACGAATACGAGTACATGGAACAGAAGGGTATATTGAAGTGTTGTAATGAAGTAAAAGATCATCCGCTATAAATAGTGGATGATCTTTTTATTTTGCAATAACTCACTTCTTTAAGCCAGCTGCATAAAAAGGTCCATGAACTGCGATTGTTGATAAAATACGAGCAATTTCCTCTGGTGTTTCTTTTTGGCCACTATTTAACCATTGCTGAATGACACCAATATGAGCAGATGCCATATAAGAAGCTAAATATTGGCTTGGAACAAGTAAATTTTCCTTATTAATGAGAGCACCATTCGTATCTTCAAATAATGTTTTCCACATAAAGTCTTTCAACTTTGTTTGAAAAGATAAATCTCCTTTTGGGCTTAATACAGCTTTCATAAAATCACTATTTTCATTTAGAAATTCAAGAATAGAAGTGATAAGTAGAAACGGCATTGTTGGAGAAGGATTCGATCCGAGATCCGCAATCACTTCTGGGAATCTCTTTTTTGCAATGCTAGAAAACTCATACATAATGTCTTCTTGGCATTTTGTCATTAAATCAAATTTATCTTGATAGTGCGTATAGAAAGTACCGCGATTAATGTTTGCTTTCGTTGTAATATCTTTCACTGTAATGGCGTCAAAACCTTTGTCCTCAATTAATTCCACCAATGCATTTCGTATGGCAGTTTTCGTACGAACAACACGTAAATCTAAATTACTATCGCGCAAAGCATGTCCCTCCTTAATTTTAGCCAACACATTTCAAGAAAGTGTCTTATAACCGACACATTCACGATTTTTGATTATTGTATAAGGTTCAACTCGAACATATAATTCAAATATAAATAAACAACACGTTGTTGGTTATTATAAATCAAATGATAGGAGGAGAAAAGAAAATGTTTAAAAATAAACTTTTATTATTATCACCAGTTATTGCCCTACTTGTTGTTTTTATTTTTTCATTAACGTTATTTCCAACCGTTCAACCTCAGCCGAAAAACTTGCCAATCGCAATTGTAAATGAGGATCAAGGAGTAGAAATTCCGAATCAACCGAAGATGAATATGGGGCAAACAATTGTTGATAATATGAAAAAGACATCAAAATCAGAAGAAGAACCTGCGGTGAAGTGGATAGAAGTGAAAAATGAGGAAACCTTGCAAAACGGTTTAAATGATCAAGAGTATTATGCAGCGTTAGTCATTCCGAAAGACTTTAGTACAAAACAAGCATCATTACGAACACCACATCCATCTTCGCCAGAGGTAGAAATATTTATAAATCAAGGAATGAATACAGCAGCATCAACTATGGCAGGGCAAATGTTAAATGGTGTAGTTGATAATATGAACAATACTGTTCGCGCGCAACTATTAGAAGGATATAAAGCAAAAGGAGTTACGTTAACAGCAGATCAAGTTTCAAATGTAGTAACACCGATTACAAAGAAAGTGATAAATGTAAATGAAATTGGCAAAAACAGTGCGAACGGTAACTCGCCAATTTCTTTATTCCAACCGTTATGGATTGCAAGTTTAGCGAGCGCAGCAATTATCTTTATTGCGATAAGTAAAATGCCAGTAGGTACAAGAAAAGAAAACTTCATATTAAAACTAAAACAAATCATAACAGGGGCTGTCGCAGCATTTGTCATTGGGTTCGGTCTTACATGGATTGCGGATGGAATGGTAGGACTAAATATTTCAAATTTCACTGATACGGCACTGTTTTTAACTATTACGTCCTTTAGTTTCTTCTTAATGATATCGGCGGTACTTTCAATAGTCGGACTAAAGGGAATCAGTATATTTGCTCTCTTACTATTCTTTGGTGCACCGTTATTATCATTAGCGCCTGAAATGTTGTCTCCATTTTACCAAGACTGGGTGTATACATGGTTGCCGATGCGATTTATGATTGAAGGACTTAGAGAAATATTCTTCTTCGGAAAAGGGTTAAGCTGGAGTACACCTGTTATTGTGCTTATTTGGATTGGTGCGGTAAGTATCGTTATTATTTTAGCGACTGCTTTCAAACATAGTGCAATAAAGGAACATACAACAGAATTAAACGCTTAGAACAAAGAACGTTTCACTCGTAGTGAAGCGTTCTTTTTGTGGTGAAATGATTATTAGTCTATAGGGAGATGAAGAGTTCGTATTTGCGGTTTATTTTGTATACATGCTCTTACTATTTCAAATTGCATAAAGTGTTATGTGAAATAATGGAGGGGATACGATGTATAGTTCGAATTATTATGATTGGTATAGGCAAAATGATAAGCTGATTCGTGATATTGAGAAAGCAATTAACGGAGAGTTTAGTGCTATAAATTGTTACGCGAAATTAGCTAACATGGCTCCAAATACGGCAGAACGAAATCAAATTCTTGAAATTCGTAACGATGAAATAAAGCATTTTCATCAGTTTGTACAGATCTATACAAATTTAACTGGTCAGCAGCCAAAACCACAAATTACAGAAGAATGTCCGAATACGTACTTACAAGGATTAGAATTCGCAATACAAGATGAACAGAAGACAGTGGATTTTTACTTGGAAATTGCAGATGAGACATCAGATACACATTTGAAAGAGTTACTGCGTAGAATAGCTGCCGATGAACAAAATCATGCGGTGTGGTTTTTATATTATTTTGTGAAGACGAAGTGAATGCTTAAGGAATTAAAACCGTTTCACTAGTAGTGGGACGGTTTTTGTGATGAAATACAAGTTATATATAGTAGCTGAATTTCGTATATAATGTATGAAACAAAAATGGAAACAAATATGTTAGGAGTAAACATATGAAAAGAGGAATCTTTGTAGAAATTCCAAATGAATATAATAATTTACTTTGGAAAGTATTAAAGCCAATTCATATTCCTTCATATGATTGGTGGGTAGGGAGTGAGGAGTCATACTTAGTAGCACGTGGTGGATTGGATGAAGCGTTATTTCCAGAAGAACCAAGTGTAATGGAAGGATCGGATTTGAACAGGTTATTTAAAGCCAACGTATATTATCTTATTTTTGCAGATTTAAAAGCATATCTCAAAGGAGAAATAGTACTAGATATTGAAACATATGAAGAGTTTATGGAAAGTAAGTGTGAGATAGTCGTATTAGTGGCGGACGGTCAATACATACAAATTTATGCGGAAGACCAAAAAGCGATTGAACTGATGTATGAAAACGCACGAAATCAGGGGTTTTATGTAGAATATGTTACAGACGAAAATGACGGTAGAACACGTTTGTCAGTATAGTAAGAATTTGAAAGGGGAAACGCAATATGGAGAGAACTATAAGTAAAGAATATACAATTCGAACCGCTACTGAAGAGGAAAGCGATAACATTATTACTCTATTAAAAGAAGTAGCACAATGGCTACAACATAAAGAAGTGGACCAGTGGCAGTACCTTTTAGGAGGAGAAGCTACGGCTGAAATATTAGAAGGTATAAGAGAGAAATATACATATGTGGTTACGAAAGAAGATGAAATTATCGGTACAGTTACAGTATCTCCTAAACAAAATGAATGGGATGAATATATTTTTGGTAAAGAGGAAGTTTCTAATTCATTATATATTCATAGATTTGCGGTGAATCGGAAGTATAAGGGGAACGGAATCGGAGAATGGATGTTACAGTGGGTAGAAGAGAATGTACAACATGACAAAGAGTTTTTAAAACTAGATTGTGTAGGGCATAATCGCATATTGAATGATTTTTATAAGAGCAATGGTTTTGAATATGTTGGCAGTACAGATGGATTTAGTAAGTTTCAAAAGAAAAGGGGAGAGTAAATGAATCAAATTAATACTGGTTTAGTTAAAAGATTAATAGGGGGAACAGTTTCCTGACTGGACACATTTAGAGGTGAAACCTGTAAAGTTTAGTGGGCATGATAACAGAACATTTCACTTAGGGGATGAGTGTAAGATTGCCAAGTGATGCAGCGATGTTATGGATGTTTTTTGATAAAAGTAGTAGAAAGATATGTAAAGAAGTACTACAAATAGATGAAGAAACGTGGAATAGAGCGAGAGGATGGGCACTTTGGAAAGCGTTAATTACATATGATGCGAATAAGAGTAGTAATAAGATAGTGGCAGAAGAATCGTATCGTGTCATTTAAGTAATTGTGGATGATTATGGACAGTAATAGAAAAAGCCTATTTTGAATCATACGATCAAAATAGGCTTTTTTATATGATTAATCGATACTTAAAGCTTTTTTACCCATTTGATTATAACTGTGCTCAAATCGGGATTTTACCATTGGCTGGTCTTTTTTACCGTCTAGTGGGTCATTATAATAAATGTTACGATCATCTACACCAGTTATGATAATAGTATGTGCATTTCTGTATCCATTTACGGTTTTTCCTTGAGGTGTTTTCCAAGTTTGTTCTAGTTGTGGAGCAGTTATTTTGTTTCCTACCCACGCTACAACTGGTTTACCATTCCGTACATAGCTTTCTAATACAGAGAAATCCTGTCCTGTTAAATCTGTACCTCTTGCATGTTTATCAAGTAATTGTTTCAATGGTGCCGGGTTAATAGAGTAACCATAATTTATTCCTCTTACATCACCAACGAATCCGATGTCTGGATCACCCCAAACTGAAATTTTTCCATCACCTGTAGTCTGGCGTCGAGTTGTATCAAATGGCATTTGATTAGCAAAGTCTACTTTATTTAATGAGCGTCCTGTATAGTATTCTAAAAGCATTTGGAGTGAAACAACTGCACTTCCTTTTTGTAGTTCCGGCAATTGATTAATGGCAGGAACATTTAAGAGGAGCTTTGGACGTAAGAGATAAGACATGTTTATCCATTTCGGTCCTTTATCTGTACGAATTTGTACCCATCCGTCATCTCCCATAGCTAATTCTTCGATGCCGCCTTGTGGAGCATACTTTCCAGATATTTTAGAAGAAAAATTAGGGCTATCGTAAGCAAAAAATGTTCTTGGTATGTATGTTAGTTCTTTTCCTTCACCCTCTTTTAAATATGGATTCATCCATTGAAGCCCTTCGCTAGTGCGAATTTTTAACCAGATGCTATTTTCTTCAACGACTGTTACAGTTTGAGGGGGATATTTACCAACCACGTATCCTGTTCTTGACGGTCTATCAAAGGTAACAAAGTTTTTATCAATGTAGACTTGTTTCTCTTTTAATGGTGTCCACTTTAACCCATGATCCGTCGCAATTTTAATCCATCCGTTTTCAGATTCATCGAATACAGTAACGGTTTGTGGTGCATATTCAGCAAGTATACCTGAATGAAGAGAGGTTTCAGGATAAATAAAATAATGTTGTTTCATAGTAACTTGCTTTAATTTAATTTCTTTATCTTTCGATTGGTCTGTGCGAGCAACTAAACTTGCAGCTTCTGCACGGGTAATCGTGTTATCTGGATACCAATGACTACCACCATAGCCCAGTGAAATACCAAGAGCAACAAGAAGATTAGCCGATTTTTCACTCCAATGCCCTTTTAAATCTCGGAATACAGTAGGTAGTTTTTCAGTGGCTTTTTTGTCTAAGTTATATGCATGAACAAGCATAGAGGCCATAGCAGCTCTCGTTAGCTTTCCAGAAGGTTCGAAATTTCCATTCCCGACGCCTTTAATAATCCCAGCTTTTTCAACTGCAGCAATATAAGGAGTAGCCCAATGTTTTTGGGAATCTTTAAATGATGGCTTTGCTGAAGGGTCTATTTGTAAGTTTAATATTTTTGCCATGATAATTGCGGCAGAAGCTCTATCAATTTCAAGATTAGGTCCAAATGTACCGTCTGGTAAGCCAGATAAGACTTTTTTCTTTACTAAATAATCAACGGACGGCTTTGCCCAGCCAATAACATCAGGAAATTGATAGTAGTAATCGTCTTCGTCTTCGTAATTCTCCAATTGCGCATTATTTTTTTGTGTTACAGTTTCACTCACAGCGAAAGAACTAGATGGAGCGATGATAGCACCAAATAGCAACGCACTTGCCATAGTTATTTTTATTGTTTTCAAATTTCCATTCTCCTTCTATTTTTATGTGGGATAATTTAAAGAGTAAATTGAAAAAAGAAATAATTTAGTTACAAAATGTATGTTTGGAATGAGCATATGTAACATGTATGAAAGATATTATATGATAATTTTTGGAGACTGACAATAAAAATGTAAGATTATTGCTTGTGTCATTTTCAAATGAAAAGAAGGAATTTAATATAATTATACAGAATATTTAGATAAATAGGGGGTGTCGAATTTTGAGTGAAATTGAATTAAAAAGGAATGTAATTAAGACAGGGAGTGAGAAGAGCATCATTCTTCGGTTTATACTCGCTAGTCTCGTTGGGGTGTTTATGTTTTTCGTACCAGTTACGATAAATGGCGCTTCTTCCATAATGATTGATCATATCGTGTCGTGGATTAGAGCTTCGGTTCCGAGCGTCGTACCTTATTACGCACTACTCGTTATGGTAATGGGTGCAATTTATCCGTTTTATACGAAAAAATGGAATACATCTATCGTAGATATTTGCTTTTCGACTTTAAAAGTGGTTGGCGTCGTTTTCGGTGTATTATATTGTTTGAAAGTAGGGCCAGCTTGGTTCTTTGCGCCAGATGTTGGGCCGTTTTTGTATGAGAAACTAGTAATATCGGTAAGTTTACTCGTTCCGATTGGTTCGGCTTTTTTAGCATTATTAGTCGGGTATGGATTACTTGAATTTATCGGTACGTTTTGCCGTCCGATTATGAGGCCGTTATGGAAAACACCTGGACGATCAGCAATTGATGCGGTTGCGTCCTTTGTGGGAAGTTATTCACTGGCTTTATTAATTACGAACCGTGTCTATAAAGAAGGAAAGTATACAACAAAAGAAGCAGCCATTATCGCTACAGGATTTTCTACAGTATCCGCAACATTTATGATCATCATCGCAAAAACATTAGATATTATGCATTTATGGAATGTTTATTTTTGGACGACTCTCGTTGTAACATTCATCGTAACTGCTATCACCGTAAGACTTCCACCCCTTAGTAGAAAACCAGATACATATGTAACAGAAGAAGGGTTCCCAGAGCCTGTTTATAAAGAGAAAATGTTAGAACGCGCTTGGGAAGATGCATTAGAAGTATCAAAAACTGCACCAAGCGTTATGAAAAATATCGCAGTGAACTTAAAAGACGGCTTTATTATGACAATGGGAATTTTACCATCTATTATGTCTGTAGGGTTAATTGGTATTGTCTTAGCGAAGTTCACACCAATATTTGATTGGATCAGTTATATTTTTTATCCTTTTACATGGGCTTTGCAACTGCCAGAAGCAGACTTAGCTGCTAAAGCGGCATCCGTCGGTATTGCGGAAATGTTTTTACCATCATTATTAGTAGTTAGTGCACCACTTGTGACAAAGTTTGTCATTGCGGTTGTTTCGGTATCATCTATATTGTTTTTCTCAGCATCCATTCCTTGTATTTTATCGACAGATATTCCGTTAAAAGTATCAGAACTTATTATTCTGTACGTACAAAGAACGATATTAACATTGCTTATCATTACGCCGATTGCTTATTTGTTGCTTTAAAAAGGGGAAAGGTATAAAAAGAATCCTTCTATAAAAGGAAGGATTCTTTTGTTTAGTGTTTTTATCAAGTAAATACTTTAAAATGTACACTTTTTTGATGTTTTATTTGTTTTTCGAATATGACGTAATACTTCTTAAGAAAATTCCTAATCCTGCAAAAAAGAATCCTAAGCATAATAAGCTGCCTGGCGTTCCCCAAGTAATTTGATCTAGCATTTTTATATCCTCCCATTTACCCCATATGAATTAACTGTAAAACTTTCACTTTATTATTATATAGTATTTTTTGGGTGTAATCCAGAATTATCCATACTACCAAATTGAAAAAATAATCTTTTTGTAGAAATAATAGCGTTTTTGGTGTGCAAATCTTTCAATAATGCACACTAGACCTTTAGAAAAAGAAAAACCTTACATGAAATGAAACCAATATAAATGTAGCTTGATATAATGGGATGGACACGGTATTTGTTACAGGCTTTTACGGATTATTATGTAAGAAGGTATTAAAACTTGAATTTTAAGTGCATTTAAAAGTTAGTGTTAATGTTTTAATATCTATATAATTAAATGTTTATTTCTGTGATATAGTAAGAAAAAGGGGGCTTACAAATGGAAATCATTCACGAAAGAGCAAAGCTACGGTTAATGGATAGTAATGATGTCGAAACTTTGTTTTCGATTGTAGAAGGAAATCGGGAAATTTGGGCGTATTTAATCTCTAAAATGGATAGTATGCAAGATATGCAGCAATATGTGCAAAAAGCGATACAAGGTTATGGAAAAGGTACGCAAATCCCTTTCGTTGTAGTGGATCAACAGACGAATAAGATTGTAGGGAGTACACGTCTATATAATATTTCAGTGGAAGATAAAACAGTCGAGTTAGGACAAACGTGGTATCATCCAAGTGTCCAGCGTACGAGTATCAATACAGAGTGTAAGTATATGCTTCTCCAGTATGCTTTTGAAAAACTGCATATGCTCAGGGTACAAATTAAGACGGATGCAAGAAATGAAAAAGCACAACGAGCAATTGAAAGGTTAGGCGCAGTAAAAGAGGGTGTGCTTAGAAATGAAAGAAAATTATCAAATGGTTATGTGAGAGATGCAGTTGTGTACAGTATTATCTCAAGTGAATGGCCAGACGTGAAAGAACAATTGTTAGAAAAATTAGAGTTGTATAAAGAAAAGCTATAATTCGTGTTTTGAAAGGTATATTGTTCTTAAGGCATGAAAAATATACCTTTTTTCTTACAAAATGCTACTTTATTTTAATTCCTTTTGTTTCATCGTTCCCTTCTGAGACAAAATTCGTTACAATGTAGTTGTATGGTAATAAACTTATGAATTTAAAACATGTAATGAAAACCGCAAATGAAAATGAATTGATAATCCTCAATTTTAAATGAAAACCCTTTTATACATAAATAACAAGTAAAGTTCCTTCTTTTAAATAAACTCAAACAAAACGATTTGATATAAATGTTTTTTTATAGAAGTATGGATGATGTACGGAGGCAATTACAAATGAAAGAAAATAAGAAGAGTAAGAAAAGGCGAATCTTTCAAGTATTTTTACTAATGATTTGTTCTGCTATTTTATATGTAAGTTATGCAGCTTACGATATTTGGAGTTATCGTTTTAAAACAGATGATAGCGTGAAAACGGATGCTGGTATCGTACTAGGAGCAGCTTCTTGGAATGGAAAACCATCTCCTGTATTTAAAGAAAGAATTAATCATGCGATTTCTTTATATAAGAACGGAAATATTAAAAAGATTATTTTTACAGGTGGTACAAAGTTCGAGGCAGAGCTTGAGGAAGCGCGTACTGCAAGAGTATATGCAATGAAACAAGGTGTAAAAGAGGAAGATATTTTAATTGAAACAAAATCCCTTTTCACTGAAGAAAATTTAAAGAATGCGAAGGAAGTTGGAATAGAGAACGGAATACGCACATACACGATTGTAAGTGATCCACTTCATATGAAACGCGCAATGAGAATCGCAAAACATATTAATATTGAAGCGTATGCTTCACCAACGCCGACATCAGCATATAAAACGTTAGATACAGAAATACCATTCTTCTTTAAAGAATTATTCTCGTATATTGGATATGTAACCTCGTTGCCATTAAAGGTATTGAAGGGAGACTAATAAGAAAAGAACCTATCTTTAAATAGGAACTTTTCTTATTAGTCAAAAACATTGTATTTTTATCGGAATAGTGAAACAATAGAGAGGTAGCTTCATATAATCATAATGACAAAATGAACGGTTTATGAATCGAACATAAAGGAGATTATAGTATGGCACTCTCATTTGTTGAAACAGAAAAACAATCTTTCATTATTGAACAAATAAATAAATTGATTCCGAAGTTCATGGAAAGGGAGCATCAACTAAGTGAATTAGGATCATTTCCGTATGAAAATATAAATGATTTGAAAGATATCGGATATACGAAATTAACGTTACCGAAGGAATTTGGTGGTAGTGCGATTTCTTTATATGACTTCGTTCTATTTCAAGAGAAAATTGCGGAAGGCTGCGGGGCTACTGCATTATCGATTGGCTGGCATCTTGGCATTGTGAAAGAACTAGCGGAAAATCGCTCTTGGAATGATGAGATGTTTAAATGGTTTTGCGAAGAAGTGCGAAATGGGGCGCTCTTTAATAGGGCAGCAACAGAACCGAAAACAGGGAGTCCGACGCGTGGCGGTAAACCAGAAACAATAGCGGTTCAACAAGGCGAGAAGTGGGTTATAAATGGAAGGAAAACTTTTACAACGATGGCGCCAGTACTTGATTATTTTATTATTTCAGCGAGTATGGAAGGCCGTGAAGAAGTTGGTGAGTTTGTTATTCCAAGAAATACAATCGGTGTATCCATTGAAGAAACGTGGGATAGCGTTGCGATGCGAGGGACTGCTAGCCACGACCTTGTCTTACAAAATGTAGAGATAGAAAGTCGCTTTTTGACGGATGTAAAAGGCGGGAAAGTGAAACAAAAGGGTATTGGCTGGTTGCTACATATACCAGCATGTTATTTAGGAATTGCACAATCAGCAAGAAATTATGCAGTTCAGTTTGCGGGATCATACAAACCAAATAGTTTAAACCATTCTATTAGTTTATTACCGAATGTTAGAAGATTAGTTGGAGAATTAGAACTCGAGCTTATGCAAGCTCGCGTCTTTTTATATCAAATTGCGAAAAAATACGATGAGGCAGAAGATAAACTGTCACTGCAAGCAGAATTAGCGGCAGTGAAATACGCCGTAACAAATGCGGCGATATCGATAGTGGATAAATCAATGCGCATCGTAGGAGCAAAAAGTTTATCAGAAAAAAATCCGCTTCATCGTTACTATTTAAACGTAAGAGCAGGATTACACAATCCGCCGATGGACGATGCAACACTATCTATGTTGGCGGATGCTGCGTTTCGGTCGTAGTTTTTTTAGCTTGAACTTTATTATTTAAGTGCAATATAGTTGTTTTGAAAGCACGTGTTTGATTAGTAATCGAACACGTGCTTTTTATTCGTTGGATATACTAGTTTAAAAAGCACGCGTTTTAATATAAATGCTTATCATGATTTTGTAAGTGTTCCTTGTTGGAAAAACATTTGCCATCTTCCCTCTATTAGTTTCCAAATGGAGCTTCACAAAGTATTCTGCATTCTAGTTTCATCTCTTACACGATATGTTGCCAACACTGTATCGTCTGATATAGAGTATATTTCAAAATTAGAAAGAGTCATAAGGGTCACTATACACGCCCCTCAACTTAAGCAATTAATTGTTCACCAAAACGAAAAAAATAAGCCGAATTTATCTTGGGATAAATTCGGCTTTTAATTGTTAGAAATTATATTTGGTCATTTTAAGATTTCCGATAGCCTAAAAAACATAAAAGATTAAATAATAGTAATCCTCCACCAAAGTACCACGAATATCGGAATGCTTGAATAAGCCCATCTGTTTCCATATTGCCTTGTGAATCCATAAATGTTGCGGCAACTGCGGCACCAAATGCAATTGCAACGTTTTGTAACATACGTTGCACAGCTCCAATCGTACCTTGTTTCTCTTTAGATACAGATGTCATAATTGATGCAATATTAGCAGGCTGGAAAATTCCCCCTCCACCCCCATATAGAAGTAATAAGCTCACCATTATATATGGTGACCAATGGGCTTGGATAAAGCTTAATCCAACAAATGCTATAAACATAACACATAAACCTATTTTCATAAGTAATTTTGGCCCAAAACGTTCCATGTATTTTCCTGCTATTCGCGAAAATATTACTAAACCAAGCGGGGCTGATAATAAAACAAATCCTGTTTGCCAAGGAGTTAATTGCGTAAATGCTTGTAGGAAATAGGGTGGAATGATAAAAATAATTGCTGAGGCCACTCCAAAACCTACTGTTGCAAATATAGGAACGATAAAGTTTGAATGCTGGCATAAATGTACATCTATAATAGGGTGTTTTACTTTGGATTCATGAATTATAAAAGTAACTAATAAAATAATTGAAATCATGATATATTCCCATGTAGATATACTTTTCATTCCTACACTTGATCCATGAGAGAAACCAAAAAGAAATAGCAAGGCGCTTAAAGTGAAGTATATATTTCCTAATACATCGATAGGTGATGGATGTATTTCTTCTTTTATAACTCGAGAGATTTTGTAACAAGCCCATAATCCAATTAGGCATAATGGAATGTTAATCAAAAAAATCCATCGCCAACTTCCAAGTGAAATGAAAAATCCTCCTGCAGTGGGACCTAAAATAGGCCCTAATCCTATCATTACTCCTAAGGTACCTAATGCATGACTACGATTTTCAGGGGTGACAAGAGTTGTAATGAGAGCTGCAGATGTAGCTTGTAAAGCAGCAGCACCAATGCCCTGAATGGCTCGGAATACAAGCATTTGCCACATTTCTTGAGATAAACCGCATAATATAGAACTGAAAAGAAATAGAACAAACCCCCACAAACATATTCGGATTCGGCCTACGCGATCACTAAGTTTTCCAAATAAAAGGATAGTGGCACTAAGTGCCGTAACATATATAGTTACACTCCATGCCGTTATAGTTACTGTTGAGTGAAATTCTTTTTCTAGAAATGGTAAAGCAATATTGATAATACCAGTATCTAAAGATGATAAAAACATCCCGATACCAGCAGTCAGGATTACCATTTTTTCACTAAAATGAGAAAGTGCTCGGTTTGCAACAATATTCGTATTATTCATCAAGTTACCACAACCTTTTTACTTAATCTAAGCTTGACGGTAATCGGGCTTTCCTCACAAAATCTTTATTTAAGGTTAATCCCATATAAGGGGTCTTTCCAATCCTACCATTCTTAAGTATTGTAAAAACTGACCCGTATGAACGGCATCATGATAGGCAATTCTTAAAAGCATGTCACCCAAATATCGTTGATAGCCTACATCACTTCTATCAATAAGTCTTGATTCTAATTCTTCAGTTGATATGGATTCAACATATTCTATAAAATTGGAAAAATACGATTGCGATAACTCTATCTCTTTTTCAACAGAAGTGATTGGTTCTTTATCGTATGGAGTATGTATATCTGTCTTTATCGATCCGTCGTTCCTTAAGAGCAAATGATAATGGAAACTTGCACTCCACACATGACGGATCATCTCTCCAAAAGTCATTGCTTCGTTGTCAGGTTTCCAAGAAAGCAAGCTATCAGGAAGTGACCTCCACAGTTTGATAGAGCGCCTTCTCGTTTCTTTTAAATTTAATATACTAAGATCAATTGCATTCATAATACATTCTCCTTTACTGTTAAATTTAAAATAATTGTATCAATTTAATAGTTAGGGTATCATCGAAATATGAATGTATATCCGAATATCTCATATATAGCTAAACTTATTGCTGAACCTACAAGAGCAATTATCTTAGAGTGTTTAATGAATAATCAGGCACTACCTGCTAGCGAATTAGCTTATATGGCAAAGGTGTCACATCCAACAATTAGTTCTCATCTTTCTAAATTAGTAGAGGGGAATCTACTTAAAGTTGAACAACATGGTAGACATCGTTACTATCGACTTGCTAATCAAGAGGTAGCAGAGGTTCTTGAAAAGTTAGGAACAATCGCACCAACAGTTCAAGTTCGGTCTTTAAAACAATCAGATCAACTAAAACAAATTCGTTATGCTCGAACTTGTTACGATCATCTTGCAGGTAGACTCGGTGTAGAGATAACCGAAAAATTATTAGATAAGGAATTTATCATTTTAGAGAAAGGAGAATACATTGTAACGGAACAAGGTAAGCGATGGTTTCTGAATTTTGGAATAAATATTGAAACGGCAAATATAAAGAGAAGAATATTTGCAAAACCTTGTCTTGATTGGAGTGAACGACGCTACCATATTTCTGGTTGGTTAGGATCTGCAATAGCAAAACTATTTTTTGAACAGAAATGGATTACAAAAACGGATAAGAATCGGGCTGTCCATCTTACAAGAAAAGGTATGAAGTTCTTGAAAGACGAATTAGGCATTGACATGGAAAATAAAGAAATGAAATAACCTGAGTCTATACAAATGTAGACTCAGGTTATTTCATTTCTTTTAAAAATCTTTAGTGATATTTGCGCACGACAAATTAACCTCACTTGCTTTACGGAAAGAGATTAGCTGAAAAAATAGTAGTTGAGACGATTCTATTAAATTAGTAATCATATTCATTGAAAATTATGCGTAAGAATATAGTAAATGAAGGGAGATATAAAATGAATAAAGTGAAACTGAAAGTATTTAATATAAAGTATGTAATGATATGTCTTTTATTCACAATTATATGTATTCTCACTTCATTCTTCATTTCTAGTAATTCAAACGTATTTAAATCTTATTATATTAATCAATTATTAGGAACGAATTCTACGAAAGGCCTTATGTATATGATAGGCAGTGAAAATCGTTATTTTGCCGAAGAATTTCATAAAGAAAAAGGACGAGCGTCTTTGGAATCTTTTTTACTTTCACTTTCTACAAATATTAATGTAAATGACCTCCGGAGCTTATTAACTCGAGAACTTCCAAATATGAATCAATTTTATTCAGAAATATTAATTGCCGGGGAAGGAACAGATTATACGAACATTCCTGAAGAATCCAGCATTCCTTTAGAGAATATTCAAGATAAAGGTACTGCTGTTAAACACCCAAAGAGTGAGAAAGAAAACAATTCAAATACACAAAATAACGGTGAAAATAAAGTTTTTATTTATCATACACATAGTTGGGAGTCGTTTATTCCTCTCATTCCAGGTGCTACTAAACCTGATGATGCCTCTAGTACAAATAATGAAGTGAATATTACGTTTGTTGGAAATTATTTAAAACAAAAGTTAGAAGAAAAAGGAATAGGCGTTTCACATGATACGACAAATATGAGGGACTTTCTACGAAATAAAAATTTAAACTGGGCCCAATCTTACAAAGGATCTCGTCAAATATTACAAGAAAAATTAGCACAAGATAAAAATATTATGTTTCCCATTGATCTTCATAGGGACGATGCACGAAAAAATATTACGAAGAAAACGATTAATGGAAAGGATTATGCACGACTCTATTTTATTTTAGGTCGAGAAAATCCTAACTATGAAAAAAATAAAAAAATAGTAACGGCAATCAATTCATATTTAGACGAGAAGTATTACGGTTTAAGCCGAGGCATTTTTATTAAAGATCGTAAAAGCGGGAATGGAGTATATAATCAAGATCTTTCTCCAAATGCATTACTTATTGAAATGGGAGGGGTAGATAATACTCCAGAAGAACTGTATGCTTCCGTAGACGCATTAGTAGAAGCATTTAGCCATTATTATAATGAAGTAACTAAGAAAAATAACTAAAATAAAAAAGGAGTGACACCTAGTCGGAAGTGCTAGGAGGTTACTCCTTTTTTGTAGAAAATAAAATTACCAATAGATGTTAGTAGTTAAAAAATCTTTCTTTTCATTCTTCTTTTTATCGTTTTATAGGAGAATGCTATGCTTCTTATTTCACCTACTGTATAATAAGAAAAAAGCACGAAAAGAGGTTATCTCATGCTAGAGGTTATTGCAACATGTTTAGAAGACGTGAAACGAATTGAACGAGCTGGCGGGAAGCGAATTGAATTAATTTCATCTTATACAGAAGGCGGTTTAACGCCGAGTTATGCATTTATAAAAAAAGCGGTAGAAGCAGTACATATACCAATTCACGTTATGATTCGTCCGCATGCGAAGTCTTTTACATATACGGAAGAAGAAATTGAAATGATGAAAGAAGATATTGTAGTTGCTCAGAATTTAGGAGTAGCTGGTGTTGTATTAGGTGTATTAAATGAAAGAAATGAAGTGGATGAAGAGAAACTAGCGAATTTATTATCTGTGGTAGATGGGATAAATGTCACATATCACCGTGCAATAGACGACACGGAAAATCCAGTAGAAGCGATGAGAACGTTAAAGAAGTTTCATAAAGTGACTCACGTCTTAACTTCAGGTGGACAAGGGAATATAGTTGATAATATTCCGGTGCTTACAGATATGCAAAAGGTAAGCGATGGTCAAATTCAGCTTGTAGTTGGAGCTGGTGTAACGAAAGAAAATATAAAGCAATTGCTAAATGAAACTGGAATTTCGCAAGCTCATGTCGGTACAGCGGTAAGAGAAGGGAAATCATGTTTTGCTGAAATTGATCCTAATTTCGTACAAGAATTAGTTCAAATCATACAATAAACAATTAAGAAAGAGGAGAAACGATGAAGGAAAATACGAAGAAAGAATTATTCTCATGGGCGAAAACGATAGGATTTACCCTTGTATTAATCGCAATTATTCGCGGTGTTTTATTTACACCGTCATTAGTACAAGGCGAATCGATGATGCCCACTTTAGAAAATAACGAACGAGTTCTCGTGAACAAGATTGGTTACAGTATAAGTGGATTAGAACGTTTTGATATTATCGTCTTTCATGGAAAAGAAGGATACGATTTAGTAAAACGAGTAATTGGTTTACCAGGTGATACAGTTGAGTATAAAAATGATGTTTTATATGTAAACGGAAAAGCGATGGAAGAACCATATTTAAAAGAGTTTAAAGAAAAAGCAGCAGGCCGTGTATTAACTCCAGACTTTACGTTAGAACAAATCACAGGAAAAACGAAAGTGCCAGAAGGCCAAGTATTTGTTTTAGGGGATAATCGTGAAGTTTCTAAAGACGGTCGTATGTTTGGATTTATTTCAGAAGATGAAATTGTCGGAAAAGGACAAGCTGTTTTCTGGCCGTTGAAACAAGTAAGAGCGTTATAAAGAAAAAGTATGGGAGAAATATTCTTCCATACTTTTTTTATGCCTATTTATTTAAACGTTTGGTTCTGCTATAACTTGAGGTTTTGAAAGAGAACCATCATTATTTCTAAATTTTATTTTGTATTGACCTTACATAAAGGTTAAGTAGCTGAAAAATATATTGATAGAATTGAAAGAATATTTTATAATTTTAAATTATATGTTTGTTTCGAAAAACGGAATTTAAGTTCCGAAATTCGGAACAAGAGGGAGATAGAATGAGTATAAATAAAACGGCAGTTAAGACAATGGACATTTTAGAGTTGTTTTATGAGCATGAAGAGCTCAGTTTAACAGAGATGGTTCAGCTTACGAGTATGCCGAAAACATCTGTTTATCGTTTAATTGGTTCGTTAGAAGAAATGGAGTTTTTACAAAAAAATGAGAAGGGGAAATATCGTTTAGGAGTTGTGTTTTTACGGTTCGGTCAACTTGTTTCACAAAGACTATCCGTAAGAAATATTGCGATTCCATATATGAAAGAGCTTAGAGATAGTTTAGGGCAGGCAGTTAATTTAATTATTCAAGATGGTAATGATGCGATTTATGTGGAAAAGATGGAAGGCGTTCAGCCTGTACGTGTGTATACGGCGGTTGGAAGAAGAGCGCCACTTTATGCCGGTGCATGTCCGAGAATTTTACTATCGTATTTTTCTGAGGAAAAGAAACGGAAATACATAGAGGAAACGAATTTAAAACAATTTGCAGATGGAACAATCGTAGATAAGAAACAATTACTAGAAGTGTTACAAATGGCGAAAAAGGAAGGACACACCATTAGCTATTCTGAGTTAGAAAATCATACAGCAGCTATAGCAGCGCCCATTTTCGCAAATGATGGAACGGTTGTAGCAGGCATTAGCATTTCAGGATTAGCAATTGAGTACAGCGAAAGTAACATTTCATATTTTATCGCGAAGGTGAAAGAGACAGCGAATCGCATTTCGAAAGAACTTGGCTTTTTGGCATAGAAAGAGGGAGTAGGATGAAATTTTCTGCGTTAGGGGATCAAGCAATTATTGTTACATTTGGTGAAGAAATCGGGATGGATGTATACGAAAAAGTACAACGACTATTTCAAGCGTTGCAGCAACATCCGTTTGTAGGGATGGTTGAATGTGTTCCGTCGTTTACTTCATTAGCCGTTTACTACAATTTGTATGAAGTATGGAAGGGAAATGATAGAAAGATAAGACCATATGATTGCGTATGCCAATACATAGCTAGAATGTTAGATACGTATAAGGAAGAGCTGAAACGAGATGTGAAACATATTTCTATACCCGTTTATTACGGGGGAGAATATGGACCTGATTTAGAAGAGGTGGCACATTATCACGGTTTACAAGTAGAAGATGTCATTCGCATACATAGTGAAACAACGTATTTTGTATATATGTTAGGCTTTACACCAGGGTTCCCATATTTAGGAGGACTATCAAAAGAACTAGAAACACCTAGAAAAGAAATACCGCGGTTACAAATCTCTCCTGGTTCGGTAGGAATCGGCGGAAATCAAACAGGTATTTATCCGCTTGAAACACCGGGTGGATGGAATATTATTGGCCGAACACCAATCTCCTTATTTAATCCGGAAGAAGAAACACCAACCTTTATTCAAAGCGGGATGTATTTACGATTTATCCCAATAACGAAGGAAGAGTACGTATCACTTGAGGGGGCTAAAGAATGGATGTAGAGGTTTTGCATGCAGGGATGTTTACAACAGTCCAAGATTTAGGACGATCTCATTATCAACAATACGGTGTGCCAGTTGGCGGGGCGATGGATCAAAGTGCACTTCGGATGATCAATATGTTAGTTGGTAATGAAGAGAATGAGGCGGCACTCGAAATGACGATTATGGGACCGAAATTGTTAATAAAGAAAACGACGTTACTTGCGATTGGCGGTGCAGATATGGAACCGTTACTAAATGGGGAGCGTATACCATTATGGCGTCCCATTTTAGCGGAAGAAGGTAGTATGCTTTGCTTTGGAAAAGTGAAAAGTGGTTGCAGAACGTATGTGACTTTTGCAGGTGGTATCCATATTGATCGTACGATGGGAAGCAAAAGTACTTACATACGTGCTGCGATTGGAGGTATAGAAGGAAGAATGTTGAAAAAGGGTGACTACTTCCAAATTGGTGTACAACCAGAAATGGCGAATCGTTTCGTTCAAGACTTACAAAAAGATGAGAGAATAAAAACGAAATGGGCAATTAGCAACAGCGTACTACCAAAGTATAAGAAACATCCTAAGCTTCGTGTCATAGTTGACTTTGAATATAATCAATTTACAGAAGAAAGTAGAAAGGCATTTTTTACGAAAGAGTATAAGGTATCTAATTATGCTGACCGTATGGGCTATAGGGTTGAGGGAGAAGTATTAAATAGGATGGAAGAAAAAGAGATTTTATCGAGTCCTGTTACATTTGGAACCATTCAAGTTCCTAATGGTGGACAGCCGATTATATTAATGGCAGATAGGCAAACGACAGGTGGCTATCCGAGAATGGGAAATATCATTTCAGTAGATTTACCTCTTCTTGCCCAGCTAAAGCCGGGGGACTATGTTTCTTTTGAGAAAATTTCGCTTGAAGAAGCGGAACAATTGTACATAGAACAAGAAGTAAATATGAATCTATTAAAGAAATTCATTGCTTTACGAAGCTGAAATTAGGAGGGAAACAGTGTGACTACAATTGATTTAAATTGTGATTTAGGAGAAAGTTTTGGCGCTTATAAAATGGGGAATGATGATGAAATTCTCCCGTTCGTTTCCTCAATAAACGTTGCTTGCGGTTTTCATGCAGGTGATCCGTCCGTTATGCGTCAAACAGTTGAAAAGGCAATGCAACATAACGTTGCGATAGGGGCACACCCCGGATTTCCAGATTTAATTGGATTTGGTAGAAGGAATATGAACGTTCCAGCAAGTGAAGTATACGATTATGTTCTATATCAAATTGGTGCATTAGACGGTTTTGTAAAAGCAGCTGGCGGGAAGATGCATCATGTGAAACCCCACGGTGCTCTATATAATATGGCGGCAACTAATCCGGAAATTGCAGATGCAATTGCAAAGGCAATATATCATATAAATCCAAGTCTATTACTTTACGGATTAGCAAATAGCGAGGCGTTTATACAGGCTGCAGAAAAATACAATATAACTCTCATACAAGAAGCTTTCGCAGATCGTACGTATAAGCAAGATGGAACATTAACGAGTCGTACGGAAGAAAATGCGCTTATAAAAAATGAAGAAGAAGCGATAAAGCAAGTGCTTCAAATGGTGAAAGAAGGCTATGTAAATTCGGTGAATGGAGAGAAGGTAGCAGTTCAAGCGCAAACGATTTGTTTACACGGTGATGGAGAAAAAGCAGTACAATTTGCGAAAAGAATATACAGAACATTCGAACATAATGGTATTTCTATTTGTGCACCGAAATAAAAAAATGTGGGGAAGTGTTGGAATTGGTGAAATTAATCGGGATATTACTAGTTGCAGTGGGCTTTTTATTTAGATTAAATACACTTTTAGTCGTTATGGTTGCAGGTATTGTTACTGGTATGGTTTCAGGATTAAGTTTTTATGATGTGATTAGCATGTTCGGTAAATTTTTCATAGAAAATAGATATATGTCTATGCCTATCATATTAACTTTACCGGTAATCGGAATTTTAGAGCGTTACGGTTTGAAAGAAAGAGCAGAAGCACTTATAACGAAATCAAAAGGTGCAACAACTGGAAGAGTATTAATATCATATTTTACGATAAGAGAATCATCAGCAGCACTAGGGCTTAATATTGGTGGTCATGCACAAACGGTAAGACCACTCGTTGCACCGATGGCAGAAGGGGCTGCGCAAGGTAAATACGGTAAGCTCCCTGAAAAATTAAGAGAAAAGATTAAAGCAAATGCAGCGGCTGCGGAAAATACAGCTTGGTTTTTCGGAGAAGATATTTTTATCGCAACTGGTGCGATTCTATTAATGAAAGGGTTCTTCGATTCAGTAGGTATGCATGTCGGAGTATGGGATATGGCGCTTTGGGGTATCCCAACTGCAATATCTGCACTTATCGTAAGCTGGATTAGATTTAGAAGGTTTGATAAATATATAGCAAAAACGATGACATCAAAAGAAAAAGAAGAGAAGGAGGCGATATAAAATGAACATCATCACAATGGATACAATCTACTATGTATTAGGTATAATCGTTGCCTTTATCGCCGTTCGTATCGCATTCGATCGTGAACATCCAAATCGATTTGGTTCTAGTCTATTTTGGGCATTGTTTGCCGTTACATTTTTATTCGGAAATGTGATTCCTTCGTTTTACGTTGGCTGTATCGTACTCGCTATGGTTGTGTTAGCGTCAATGAATAAAGTAACAAAATCTCAGGAGAAAGAAGCACCAGTACAAGAACGTGTGAAACATGCGGAGAAATTAAAAAATAAAATTTTTATGCCTGCACTTTTAATACCTATTTTTACAATTATCGGTACGTTAACGTTAGGAAAAATCAAATGGGGAAATGTTTCTCTTGTTGATCCGGATAAAGTAACGCTAGTAGCATTAGCATTAGGAGCATTACTTGCATTCGTTGCGGCAATGCGTATTACAAAATCGAAAATAACAACGCCTGTACAAGAAGGAAGCAGACTATTACAAGCTGTCGGCTGGGCTGTTATTTTACCACAAATGTTAGCGGCACTTGGCGGTATTTTCGCAAAATCTGGCGTTGGACAAGTCGTTTCTGATTTAGTCGGACAAGTGTTACCGACAGAGTATCCGTTCGTTGCTGTTATGGCGTACTGTTTAGGAATGATGCTTTTCACAGTTGTAATGGGAAATGCTTTCGCAGCGTTTGCCGTTATTACTGGCGGAATTGGTTTACCTTTAATTGTACAAATGCACGGCGGGAATCCAGCGATTATGGCAGCGCTTGGTATGTTTGCGGGATATTGCGGAACGCTACTTACGCCAATGGCAGCAAACTTTAATATCGTTCCGGCAATGCTTTTAGAACTAAAAGATAAAAATGCCGTTATTAAAGCGCAGGTACCAATTGCTCTTTCCATTTTCATTATTAATATGTTTATCATGTACGGCCTAGTATATCGTTTCTAATTAGGAGGAGAAAACTATGAAAACAGTATTATTAACAGGATTTGATCCGTTCGGTGGAGAAAGTATCAATCCAGCTTGGGAAGTCGCAAAAAGTTTGCATGAAAAAACAATCGGAGAATACAAGATTATTAGTAAACAAGTACCCACTGTATTTCATAAATCAATCAGTGTATTAAAAGAGTATATAGAAGAACTAGCACCGGAATTCATTATATGCATTGGACAAGCTGGAGGTAGACCAGATATTACGATAGAGCGTGTCGCAATTAATATTGATGATGCAAGAATTGCTGACAATGAAGGAAACCAGCCGGTAGATGTACCAGTCGTAGAAGAAGGACCAGCTGCTTATTGGTCTACACTTCCGATGAAAGCAATTGTAAAAAAACTTCAAGAAGAAGGTATACCGGCTTCCGTTTCACAAACAGCAGGTACGTTCGTTTGTAATCATTTATTCTATGGTCTCATGCATGAACTAGAAAAACATGATACAAAAATGAAAGGCGGATTTATTCATATTCCGTTTTTACCAGAGCAAGCGAGTAATTATCCAGGGCAACCGAGTATGTCACTTTCTACTATTCGTAAAGGGATAGAGTTGGCAGTTGAAGTAACGACGACCGTTGAGGTGGATATTGTAGAGGTTGGTGGCACGACGCATTAAGTAGAATGAATTGTACGACACCTCCTGTAAACAACTGGTATAATATAGTATAGGAAAATACATAGAGGTGATTGTTGTGCAACAATTTGAAGAAGTACGTTCAATTTTAGAAAAAGCGAAGAAAATGACAGTATTAACAGGTGCAGGAGCAAGTACGGAAAGTGGTATCCCAGATTTTCGTTCAGCAAATGGATTGTATGCTGATGCGAATGTGGAAATGTACTTATCAAGAGGGTACTATAACCGAAGTCCGAAAGAATTTTGGAAGCATTATAAAGAAATATTTCAAATCAATACGTTTCATCAATATAAGCCAAATCGTGGACATCGCTTTTTAGCAGAACTAGAAGAACAAGGGAAAGATATTACGATTTTAACGCAAAATATTGATGGTTTACATCAATTAGGTGGTAGTAAACATGTTATTGATTTACACGGCACACTGCAAACAGCACATTGTCCGAAGTGTAAAACGGGATATGATTTGCAGTATATGATTGATCATGAGGTGCCGCGCTGTCAGAAGTGTAATTTCATTTTAAATCCAGACGTTGTGTTATACGGAGATACATTGCCACAATATCAAAACGCGATAAAACGTTTATATGAAACAGATGTACTTCTCGTAATGGGGACGTCACTCAAAGTACAGCCTGTCGCTTCATTCCCGCAAATTGCAAAGAGGGAAGTAGGAGCAACAACGATTTTAGTAAATGAAGAGTTAACAGGACAGGAATATAACTTTGATTATGTTTTTCAAAATAAGATTGGTGAATTTGTTGACGGATTGTCTTCAAGGAAATAAGTTATCGAAAAAACTGAGGTATCCGCCTCAGTTTTTTATTTGAGTAATCGTTATACTAAGCAGCGTGAAAACATGTCGATAATGTAGTAACAACATCTCTATAATTAATAAAAAAGTGTTTCGTAGGTAAAATAGCAGAGTAAGAAGTAGTATTATTTTTAACGAATACACAATCGTCATAAAGTAAGCTAATATGTAGCTGTTGTAAAGGTTTTATTTGGTGTTGTTTTATATATAAAACTAAGTCTTCGTAAAGTTGTCTACTAAAATCACTTACAGACCATTCTAATGAAAGCTGACCTGCTATGCTAGTCCACCATACTTTAAAACTACATATTAATTCTTTGAATAATTCTTTATTACATAAATGATTATCAAAAAGATTCTCATAAAAGATATGGTTTTCATCATAAAAAATTTGCGAATCATACTTGTCATTAGCCATTTGTTTGCGAAGTGAATGCCATAATTCTTTGAAATTTGCTTCAAAGTTAGTAGAAAAATTGAATTGTCTTGCTATGTAAGGAAATTTTAAATTTTCCTTTTTCTCTTTTTGGTTGAGATAAATATTTTGAATATAAATCATAAAGTTTAAACAATGGGGCGCATTAGTATGTATTGTAAATGAATCTGTCATTTTCGTTCTCTCCTTAAGTAATGTCTTTTATGAATTTATTTCTTTAGTATACAAATAAATGTAAACTAATGGTATAAAAATAAATTTGTACCATTTTTCTTTTAGAATAATATTCATGTTATTGTGCATTAAGGGAATGGTAATAAATAGGATATAAAATTAAAAAACTGAAAATTAAATCTTTTATTTCTTTTATAATTAATATAAAATTCTATATATATCATATAAATAAATTTGATACATAATGGTTCCATGTAGAAATGTTAATAGAATGAAGCGAGGGAGCGAAATGAGACAGAAAAAGGAGCAGAAGAAACAATCGAAAAAGAAAAAGACTCATATTCCTTTTCGGTTAAATGTACTATTTTTTATCGTCTTTCTTTTATTTTCAGCTATTATAATTCAATTAGGTAAAGTACAAATCATTGATGGAGAAACGTATAGAAATGAAGTGAACAAAAAGGAAGATGTAACGGTAAGTACACCTGTTCCTAGAGGGAAAATGTTTGATCGACAAGGTCAGGTGATTGTAAATAACAAACCACTACGAACCGTTACATATACGAAAATGAAAGGAGTAGATTCGAAAGAAGTTTTACAAGTAGCAAGACAGTTAGCCCAGTTAATTGAAATGTCGCCAGAGGATATAGACAAGTTAACAGAAACAGATAAAAAGGATTTTTGGATGCAGTTAAATGAAAAGCGGGCAGCAGAAAAAGTAACGAAAGAAGATGAGAGTAAATTTAGGAAGCAGGAGATAGAAGGAAAAGAATTAGATAAAAAAGTGGAAGAGTTACGTAGGGAAAGAATTACACAAGAAGAATTAAGCGAACTTTCAAAAGAAGACCTAGAAGTACTAGCTATTAAAAGCAAAATGAATGCGGGATATAAAATGACGCCGCAAATCGTTAAAAAAGATGTAAGTCAAAATGAATATGCAGTCGTAAGTGAAAGATTGGCAAGCTTGCCCGGAGTAGATACGACAGTAGACTGGGAACGTGAATACCCAAATGATAAAATACTTCGTTCTATTCTTGGTAGCGTTTCTACTGAAAATGAAGGATTGCCAAGGGAACAATTAGATTATTATTTAGTGCGTGATTATAACCGAAATGACCGCATTGGTAAGAGTTACATCGAAAAGCAATATGAAGACGCATTACATGGAACGAAAGAGCAATCTAGAAGCATTACAGATAAAGCAGGAAATATAATCCGGACAGAAAAAGTGACCGAAGGAAAAAGTGGAAATAATTTAATGTTAACAGTAGATATGGAGTTACAGAAAAAAGTAGAGGAAAGTCTTGAAAAGAATTTACGAGCATTTCATTCTGCAGAGCCGATGATGGATCGTGCATTCGTTGTAATGATGAATCCGAAAAACGGTCAAATTTTATCGATGGCAGGAAAGAAAATTGTAAATAAAGATGGCGGGATGCAAATAGAGGACTATGCTTTAGGGACGATGACAAGTTCTTATGAGTTAGGGTCAACTGTGAAAGGGGCTACATTATTAGCCGGCTATCAAACTGACACAATTAAGCCGTATACACATTTCTTTGATGCACCTATGTATTTTAAAGGAAGCTCTAAGCCGAAGAAATCGTGGAAAGACTTTGGTGATATTGATGATTTAAGAGCTTTACAAGTTTCATCAAACGTATATATGTTTAATACAGCATTAAAGATGGCAGGTATAAATTATGTGCCAAACAATCCATTAGATATTAAACAAGAGACATTTAATAAAATGCGCTACTATTTTAGACAATTTGGTTTAGGTGTACCGACTGGTATTGACTTGCCGAATGAATCGATTGGTCAAATGGGTAGAACGGATAACGTACCTGGTTTTTTACTTGATTATGCGATTGGACAGTACGATACATATACGCCGCTTCAACTTGCTCAATATATTTCAACCATTGCAAACGGTGGTTACAGAATGAAACCGCAAATTGTGCAAGAAGTGAGAGAACAACCACATAGACCAGAGGATGTTGGAAAAGTTATTCGATCTATTGAACCAGTTATTTTAAATCGAGTGGATATGAACACTTCATACATTAATCATGTAAAAGAAGGATTTAGAAGGGTTTTTCAAGAGAATGACGGAACAGGTACTGCAACGTTTAAAGGATTACCGTATAAACCAGCTGGAAAAACAGGGACAGCTGAAACTGTGTATGGTGGAGAAAGTGAAATTGGAAGAGATGAAAACAATAATCGAAAAAAATGTTATAATTTAACTCTTGCCGGTTATGCGCCGTATGATGCTGATCCGGAAGTAGCTTTTTCAGTTGTTGTACCATGGGTAAATGATGACAAATCAGGAATTAATTCCGCGATTGGTAAAGAGATTTTGGATGCGTATTTTGAATTGAAAGCGAAAAGAGCAGGTGGAAATCCAGTCCCAGTAGAGCAGCCGAACAAGGCCCAGTAAAAATAATATCACTGCATTGAGACATATGGTGCAGTGATATATTTTTTGATTTAAAAAGCGTTTGAATAAGGTGGGAATGGATATGAAACAGGAGATTAAAAGAGGTTGGGGGAAATACATACTCTTCGTGTTTGTTTTGGTAATAGCCTATCATTCTTTTACTTTATGTAAAGTGGAAGGGAAATCGATGCAACCGACTTTATATGAAGAAGACTACGTATTTGTAAATAAAGCAGCCGTACACTTTTCTGATTTAGAGCATGGAGAAATTGTCATTATAAAGGAAGAGGATGAGTCAAAATATTATGTAAAACGAGTAATAGGGCTTCCTGGTGACGTAATTAACATAACGAATGGATCTGTATATGTGAATGATAAAAAACAAGAAGAACCGTATACAAATAAAGATTTATTCAATAATACGCAAGTGTTTTATAACTTTCAAAAGACAAAAATCCCACCAAATAAATTATTTGTAATGGGAGATAATCGTGAACTTAGTAGAGATAGTCGAAACGGTTTAGGATATATTGAAGAAGATAATCTAATAGGCAAAGTGGAATTTGTATATTATCCTTTTTCAAAAATGAAGATCATAGAATAAGTGGGGGTTTCTCTATCCCCACTTATTAACGTTTCACTTTATCTTCTTTAAAAAACCTTTTGGGTTAAATGATATGAAAAACTTATGCTTAGATTCATCGATTATGAAATTGTTGTTTGTAGCTAAAAACTCTTCAACAGCTTCCATTGGGCCAGGTCCCCAATCAGGAGAAACAGGATTTCCATTAATAGATGTATCTTCTACTATAATATAACTGCCTTTAGTAACGATAGATTTATAAAGCAACAATTCTTTTGCTACATGCTCTTTACTATGATCTGAATCTAAAATAACTAAAATCACATCATCAGGTTTGCGCATACTTAATATTGTTTGCACAGCGGTTACTGAAACAGAAGAAGCTGTTAAATACGTAATACGATCATGGGATGGACGATTTGGTTGTGGAAATATATCAATAGTAAGAACATGACCTTTTCCAATTAAATCTAAAATGGAAGCTAAATACAGTGCGCTACCACCATAACAAGTGCCACATTCAATAATTAAATCGGGTTTTAATTCGTAAATCATTTCTTGATACAAAAAAAGATCAGAAGGAAGTTTGAGAATGGGGACTCCAAGCCAATGTGTATCATATAACCAGACGCGACTATCGTAAAATTGTTTTAAAAATTCGCTGCTTATGTTATCGATTTTGAACACTCCTTTCTGGAAACGAAAGTTGTACAATATATTATGTGAGATATGATTGTAAGGAGAATGTTTTTGAATAAAAATGAGCAAAATACCTCATTAAAAAAACAGTTGTTTGTATAATAAGAATTTTTTTATGCAGCAAGTCTAATCAAAATGCTGTTTAAATTTTTAGATGAGGGGAAAAAGAAAGGAAAGAAACGTATGTATAAGTACACAATTTGTTTCATTAGAAAAGGAAATAAAATACTCTTATTGAATAGAAATAAAAAGCCAAATATGGGAATGTGGAATGGTGTTGGTGGAAAAATTGAAGATAATGAAACGCCATATGAAGGAATAATTAGAGAAACGCTTGAAGAAACAGGCATAGATCTTCCAAGTGTAACGTATAAAGGGAATGTCGTTTTTAAAAGTAAGGACGAGTCTCAGGGGCGTGAAGGAATGTATGTATTCCTTGCTGATCTGCCAGATGGGGTACATATGGACACGCCAGTAAGTATGGCGGAAGGATTATTAGAATGGAAAGAAATTGATTGGATATTAAATAAGGATAATAGAGGTGTAGTGAGCAATTTACCAAAATACTTACCAATAGTATTAACAGAAGAAAATAAGTTAGAGCATATATTCACGTACGATAACGGGAATATTATTACTTACACAACTTCATATTTGACAGATGATAATGCGAACACACGATATGTAAAAAAAAATCTTTCATACTCAAGTTAATAAAATCTTTCAAAGAGCAATTAGCATTTGTATGTTGATTGCTCTCATTATATATAAGGGGGAAAGATATGTTTCAGAAATACAATTCATTGGCCATAATCGTTATATGTACGATGTTCCTCTTGGTAGCTTGTTCTAAAAGTGATAAAGAACTTAAAAACATTCAACAAGCGGACTATCTAGTATCCTATTCAAATGCAATGAAAGATGGTGGTTACATATATGCATATGATAAGAAAGGAAATACGATTAGTAAAATGGAAGTAGATGGTCAAAGTATGATGAGCAATGCAAAAGATGAAAAGGGATACTACTTTTCATCAAATAGAAATAACAATCATTATGCAATAAATAAGACAGGCAAGGTACAAGGGATCAATAGACCTAAAGAATTACAAGATGTAAACGCAGGGGCATATTTCATCCATGCAGAACAAGGATATGTATATTATGATGTGAATATTGGATTGGTAGACGAAAAGAAGGGATATACAAGTGAACTTGTATATTGGAAAGATAGTGACAAAAGGCAAGAGAGTGTAGAACTAAAGGGAACGATTCAAGGTGCACATATTATTGAGAATCATATATACGCATTTTCACAAACGCTAGACAAAGTATATATTTCAGAAATAGATTTGGTCACAAATAAAAAAACAAACGAATTTGAAATTCCTAATGAAAATGTGTATTTTGCACCAACTGCTCAAAAAATAATTTTTCAAAAGTATAAAGATAAATTATTGTTCGTACTAAGTGATAATGTAAATCAAAAGTTACCACCTAAATTAATTATGGTAAATACAAAGACTAGAGTAGTAGAAAAAGAAACAATATTAGACGAAAAGCAATTCATACCTGTTCTAGTGCAGGTGATTGAAGATAAGGTGTATATTTTAAATAATGATGAAAAAGTGAAAGAGCTAGATGAGAACTTGAACATCATACGTACATATTCATTACAAAGTGACAAAAATACAAAAATCACTAGAGAGGACAAAGGGATTTCGGATATACAAGTACATGGTAATAAGTTATACATCTTATACAAAGATATGAATCCAAAGAGTAAAACGAAACAATTGGTAGCTGAGATTGAAGGATATGATTTGTTAACAGGAGGAAGTATTGAAAAGACTACTTTACAATTAGAGAGGAAATGGGATGATATTACCTTTCTTGTATTAAAAGAGTAAAAAAATGATTTGAAGGGAGTGACTCAAATTATGACATTCAAAAACGAGGAAGAACTAAATAAAGCTTTCGAGGCGGCCAAAGCGAGTCTAGAAATAGAAGGCATGACTGTTACAAAGGAAATGGAAAAAATTATAAAAGAAAAGGTATCCGGAAAGATAACGCACGAGCAACTTATTACATTAGCTGATGTGATTGCAAGACGTGGACGTACTTAACAATCTAGAAACCACCACAAAATTTTTAAAAATAAACGGGGAAAAAGAGATGGTAGATCCATCTCTTTTTCATATGCTCCATGATTAACTGCGAATCGCCTTAATCAGAAAACGATGTTGCGTCACATCAAAATATCCTTTTTGTAAGATGACTTTATGTATACGATATAATTCCTCATAATACCTTTCGACAGTAAAATTAGGGATTTGCCACGGAATTGCTTTTAAATAATAGACAATAGCACCAATGTCGTAAAAGCGTTGGAAAGGAAACTCTTCTTTTGCTTCTAAAATAGTAAATCCATTTTCCTTTAACTCACTACATGCTGTTTCAAGAGACCAACTTGCAAATTCGTTATTTAGCGGTGCGTTAAACTGCTCATTTAGTTCCGCACAATCGAGACCACCAACTTGTTGTGTAAGAAATATTCCATTAGGAGAAAGTATTCTATTTACCTCAGAAGCAGAATAGGATTCATGTTGATTCATAATGAAATCAAATTGTTCATCTTGAAATGGTAAAGCAGTATCATCAATTACTGCCACAACTGTAACCCCTAAAGGTTCTAATTTCTTCCGAGCAATTGGCAAGTTTGGTGCATAACCCTCAGTCGCATAAATAGTTGGTGGGAACGGTTGTAACATAGATAAAAACTCTCCGCCGCCAGTCCCCATATCGAGCATTGATTCTGCATGCTGCATAAGCTGGAAAGCTGTACTGCCATATGACCACGATAAAGGCTCGCTCTTCATTCGACCCGTTTCTGAAATAAAAGAAAAATCCCAACCGCTAAAATTTGTATTAGCACTTTCTAATAAAGTTAAAAATAATGGATCACGTTTCATAATTGTATCCTCCTATTTTGTAAGTAAATGATATGGTGAGAAAAGAAAAAAGGAGGACCTCTTATGAAAGGGGAACGGTTTTACGTTTCGTGTTCGAATAGATTCATATACATTCGCTCCTTGTAAGAATGGTTATTTATATATTCGGGATAAGTAAGTGAAAGTCCTTTGAATTTGTGAGGGAAGGTTATGCTCTTCAATAATTGGGCCATTAAATGAAATAGTGCAATACGTATTGATTACATGAATTTTAACGTTTTTGAATTTTCTTGAATTATCCTCTTGAACCTCTAGTTACTTTAGGTTTTATAATGAATTTATATTTTTAATAGGGGGATTTACATGAATACGGATAAAAAGTTTTCTATTGGAGAATTCTCGAAAAAAACGGGCATACCAATTCCTACTTTGCATTACTATGATGAAATTGGATTGTTACAACCAGAAAAGAATCCTTCTTCAGGGCACCGCATTTATAAATATCAAGATATTATAACCTTACAAAAAATTATAAGTTTAAAATTTCTAGGCTATAGTCTAGATAAAGTCGCTAATTTGTTACATGAATCAAGCTTTAGCGTTGATCTGAATGAAAGCTTGTCTCTCCATTTGCAAGTGTTAGAAAGAGAACAAGAACAAATTGAGCAATCAATGCAAGTAATTAAAAGAGTAATGAAGTTAGTCGAAGAGGAAGAAGAGGTAGATAGTACTGTATTATTTAGTCTTATTTACGGTATGAATACTGAACATACACACAAAGAATGGACGGAACGCCATAAGTTAACGGATATCGTGGAAGAAATATCAAAGAAATCAGAAGAAGATAAAATTGCTTTGGATAAAACGTTCATTCAATTGTCTAAAAAGGTTAAGCAATTAAATGGTAAACCAGTCGAGGATTCGAAAGTACAAGAGATGATTAAGGAATATATTGAAGAGTCTTTTTCATTTCTTAATGAGGATCTGATACAAAAGTTAGCTAATACTAGTGTGGAAGAACTGGATATGCAAGAACTTGAAAATATGATACCTTCGCCTTTCGCAGAAGATGAACAAAAATGGCTTAATGAAGCGATGGAATATTATATGAAGCAAGTAGAAATGGAATAGGGATAGATTTTATGAGCAATGGTAGGTGGTTTAGCTTTATCGAAATAATACTATAGACCTTTCATTGAAGAAATGGAATGTTGGAAAAATACGTTTGTTATTGCTGTATTTAAAAGAAAGAAATGCGTATGCTTTATTTTTGAAGCATACGCGTTTTTGTTTAAAATACTCAAAAACAAAAATCTTTTGGTAAAGTACCATTTTTAATCACCGTTCGTAACCCATGTTTTATAATCCAAGGATTAACTGGATGCTGTTTATCACGTAATTGCTGCAACCATTGAAAAACGAGTTCTTTATCTTCTTTCGTAATATCGTTAATATGATTGGCTACAGATTTTTGAACATATTTAGAAGGGTCATTCATTAAAGGCTCAAGAAGCTGTAAATTGTACTTAAAGTCACTTTTCAGAGCTCCTATTTTTTTAGCCCAAGGAAGTCTTGGTCTTGTACCTTCGGAAACTAATCTTCTAATGTGGCTGTTTTCGTCATGAATCCACTGTTGTAATATGTTTAGTGTGTTTTCATGGTATGTTTCAAGAAAAGGCCGAATGGCATATTCAGCAGTATTCCTTTTCGTTATTTCATACATGGCGTTGAATGAGGTTTCAAATTCGTTAAGTCCATATTTTTCAACGTATTTTGCAATAGGCATGTACATATATCCGTTTGTAAATGTGCCTACTTCTGTTGTATTTTCTGGTCCTAATGTTTTCAGTAATGTATGTATTGCTTCATTAAAATCTTTTTGTAAAGCATTGTGTAATTCATCTGCAATTACTTCAATACGCTGCTTTAGCTCTAAATTTTCAACGTTACATGTTACGGAAGATACAAAGTTTCTTTTAGAGAAAGTAGGATCATGTTTACAAATAGAATCAGCCATTTTTTCTGCTAATTCTTCGTTAAATAAAAATTTTAATGGAACATATTTACCCATTTTTTCACCTCAGTGGTCAGTTGAAAACAAGTTTTATTTTTTAATCGACAATCCATAAACTAAAGTCTCACTCGGAGTCGTAATACTAAAACCTGTCGTCTTATAATCAAGCTTCACTGTATCACCAGTGTAGTCTTTCGTAAATGAATCCATTTGCAAGATAAGGTCTGCATCTTCATATACAACATCATTTGCAACATATGTATCCCAAATTAAATCGACATCAACGAAAATACTACAAGAGTTTGTCATTGTCCCTCTAATGCGAATGATCTTTTTGTCTTCACGTTCTAATCTATGTATAGCTGCTTTTGCTTCATCAGTAATGCGAATGTTCATGGTATCCCAACCTTTATTTATATTTTCTTTATTATTGCAAAAACAGAAGAAATAGGGAAGTAAAGAGGTTTGTAATAAAAAACGAGCAAACAAATTTGTTTGCTCGTCTCCCTTTATTTCAGTTCACATTTATCAAGTGGAATCACTTTTGTTTTCTTCGTAAATTTATATCCTAACCATAGTACTAAGAAGAGTGGTAAACCGATGTAAGAAACGAGTACACCGTTCCAATCGATTGATTCACCCATAAATGCGCCGTAGTTTTGTCCTAAAATTACGATGATACAAAGTGTAAATGCGAAAATTGGTCCGAACGGGAACCATTTTGCTCTATATGGTAAGTCATTTAAATCTTTTCCTTGTGCAATATATGCTTTACGGAAACGGTAATGACTAATTGCAATTCCAACCCAAGCGATAAAGCCAGACATTCCTGATGCATTTAATAACCAAATGTATACAACGCCGTCACCGAATAGAGAAGCAATGAAAGCGATACTACCGACAATTGATGTTACGATTAATGCGTTAACAGGTACACCGCGGCTATCTAATTTTCCTAAGAATTTTGGTGCTTTTCCTTGGCGAGCTAAATCCCAAAGCATACGAGTTGAAGCATACATACCAGAGTTACCAGCAGACAGTACTGCCGTTAAAATAACAGCGTTCATAACAGAAGCAGCGAAGGCAACGCCCGCTTTTTCAAAAATAAGTGTAAATGGACTTACTGTTACATCACTTGCTGCAAGGCTTTCAGTTGTATAAGGAATTAATAAACCGATAACGAGAATGGCAAGGATATAGAATAAAAGAATACGCCAGAAAATTGAACGAATTGCTTTCGGAATATTGCGTTCTGGATCAGAAGTTTCACCAGCAGCTACTCCAAGTAATTCAGTTCCTTGGAAGGAGAAACCAGCTGCCATAAATACTCCGATAATTGCCATTATACCACCGTTAAATGGTGCATCTGCAACAGTGAAGTTTTTGAAGCCAACAGTTTCGCCGCCCATAATTCCGAAAATCATCATGAAACCGACAATTAAAAAGATAATAATGGTAACTACTTTAATAAGTGCGAACCAATATTCAGATTCACCAAACCCTTTAACAGATAAGTAGTTTAAAAGGAAAATAATAGCTAAACATAATCCGCTCCAAATAAGAGAAGGGGTATCAGGGAACCAAAATTTCATAATTAATGTTACCGCCGCTAGTTCAGCAGCAATTGTAATGGCCCAGTTATACCAATAGTTCCAACCAAGTGCAAAGCCAAGTGATGGATCAACAAATTTTGTTGCGTACGTGCTAAAAGATCCAGTAACAGGCATGTAAGCTGCGAGTTCAGCTAAGCTTGTCATTAAAAAGTAAACCATAATTCCAATTGCGGCGTATGCAATTAATGCACCGCCAGGTCCAGCTGAATGGATGACACCACCGCTGGCAAGAAATAGTCCGGTACCAATTGTACCGCCGAGAGAAATCATCGTAAGGTGCCTTGATTTTAGACCGCGTCTTAATTCACCTTTTCCTTTTGTAGTTTCTGTTTGAGAGGTAGTTTGATTCGTTGCGCTATTCATGTTCAACACTCCTTTTCTTGTAAGATAGGAAGGAGCGGGGGAGAAAAATACAAAAAACCGCCAAAGGAATTTGGCGGAACGTTTCACAAATAACCACCCCATCATACCCTTCCGTTAAGATAGCACCCCACGTTTACACGGTAATTTTGTAAACGTGACAGTTCTGTTCCTTTCGGAGACAGCCCCAGCTCATATTTCCAGAGAAGAAATATAAACTTCGGCAACTTTTCCTTTCAAACGGAGTCGGTGACTTTCTCTGTGTCTCGTCCGTTTTACTCTTAAAAGTCGCAACCTCTACCTCATCGGATTGATGAGGATTTGATATATTGCTAAGATTTTTAATATATGGCAATTGTAATGAGTTTCTGAATATATTGCAAGATATTTTGTAGGAAAAAATCAAAAAATATCGGTTATTGTATAGGAAACGCTCGCAAAACTCCACCCGAACCTACTATTATGTAACAATAAGCAAAGAAAAAATTGTTATACAAATGTTTCGCAAAAAATATTGAAAAACCCTTCAAAAATTAAAAGAAAATTCAGAAAATATAATTCGACATTCATAATAAGGTCATATTTTTTGTTATAATTAGAGTAACGTTTAAGTAAAAAGGGGAAATCAAAATGAAATTAGAAACAGAAAGGCTTTATATAATGCCTTGTACAGAAGAGAGTATACACGTTGCTAACGAGCAAGGATATAATAGTGGTCCACATATTGTAGGACATGTAGAAAATGTAAAACAGGATAAGGATTTATTACCTTGGGGCGCCTGGTATGTCATTCGAAAAGAAGATGACATCGTTCTAGGTGATATAGGGTTTAAAGGGAAACCAAATGAGGAGCATACAGTAGAAATTGGTTACGGTTTTATTGAGAAATATTGGAATAAAGGGTATGCGACAGAAGCTGTACAAGAACTAATAGATTGGGCTTTTCAGACAGGAGAGGTAGAAACGATTATTGCAGAGACGCTCCTTGATAATTATGGTTCGATTCGTGTGTTAGAGAAGTTACATATGAAAAGAGTAGATTCGACAGAAACAATGATGAATTGGAAAATAGAAAAAAACCGCTCGAAGTAAGTTGAGCGGTTTTTTAGTAATTAAGGTAGCATCTGTTTTTGATCATTCGGATATTGGGCTGTTGATGTGTTAGAACGATTGGAATGATTGCGAACAGCAATGAAAATAGAAATAATAACGACAAGACCAATTACCACGTAAGAAAGTGAAATAATAGTTGGATCCACTTTAAAAGTAGTAAGTAGTGTACGAATGTTTGTAAAGATAATAAGGCCACCAACTAATACGCCAAGTAAATGAGAAGGAACGATGCGCACTAACCATGCAGCGATTGGAGCTGCGACAATACCGCCAAGCATTAACGAAAATACCCAAACCCAACTTACTTGTTCCCAGCCGAGTGAGATGAAGAAACCAATTGTTGCAGCAAGTGAAACAGGAAACTCACTCGTATCTACAGATCCGATAACTTTTCTAGCTTCATTTCCTCTTGCTAGAAGTACAGGTGTCGTAATCGGACCCCAGCCCCCACCACCAGTTGAATCAACGAATCCAGCGAATAAGCCAAGCGGAACAAGTTGTTTAGCCGACATACGTTTATTTGAAGTAACAACTTGTTTTTGAATAATGAATCGTAATAAAATATAAACCCCTAAAGTAAATAAAAATACAGAAATGTACGGTTTAATTACATCCCCAGGTAAATTGCTTAAAAAACATGCTCCAATAAATGCGCCAATTGCTCCTGGTAATGTAAGCCTGGAAACGGTATATTTATCAACGTTTCCAAATTTGATGTGAGATGCACCAGAAGCGGCGGTTGTAACGACTTCAGCTAAATGAACAGAAGCGGAAGCGACCGCTGGTGCGATACCAAACATTAGTAAAAGCGAGGTAGATGTTACCCCGTACGCCATTCCAAGCGCTCCATCGATCAATTGAGCGAAAAATCCAATAATAGCAAAGACAATTAATTTCTGCATAAATAATCCCCCTGTAATAGTAAATGAAAAAGGCACTTTTCCCGTATGAGAAAAGTGCCTTTGGTTTTTCCAATCAGCAATAATTAAATTTGTTTCATTATAATACACATTAATCGTATAAATCAACTAGGTTTTAAAGTTTTTTGAATTGAACGAAAGAAAAATAAAATATACAATAAAAGGATGGAGAGAAAGGGGAGAAAGACATGTTATTATTTGATCACCTCGTACATGCAGTGAACTGTACACCGGAGGAAGCGGCAAAACAAATGCAGGAGCGTGGATTTCATACTGCACTAGGCGGAGAGCATACTACTTGGGGTACTTGGAATAGTTTATGTTATTTTGATTTATCATATATAGAATTTTTAGCAGTTCAACATGAAGAAAAAGCGAAGAAAGCAGATAATCCATTAGTACAAGAAACGGTAGTGAAATTACAAGACGGTGAGGGTATGCTTCAAATCGCAATTCGAACAGATGCAATTGAAGAGCTAGCAGTAAAGTTTAGTAAGCACGGTTTACATACGATAGGACCATTTGAAGGGAAACGTATGAGAAAAGATGGCCGTCTTTTAGAATGGAAAATGTTATTTGTAAAGCAAGATAAGAACGGACCGAAATTACCTTTCTTTATACAGTGGAATGAAACGGACGAAGAAAGAAGAAATGATTTACGTAACATTGGCACGATCACTGAACATAAAAACAAAGTACAAAAAATTGAAACGATTCATTACGCAGTGAAAAATGTTCGAGAAACAGTACGGAAATGGAAAGCAGTCATGGAGCTAACTGCAACTCTAGTCATGAAAAATGAAGAATGGAATGCGGAGTGTCAAAGTGTATCGTTTGGTGACATTCAAGTACAGTTTTGTGAACCGATTGGAGAAGGTCTAGTACAAGAATACATAAAGAATTATGGTGAATATCCATTTGCAGTGGAATGTAAAGGAGAAAATAAACGAGAGCATGAAGTGTTAGGTAGTTTGTACATATATTAATAGAGGTGAACGTTGTGAATGAAATACTTAGAGAGATAGAGAGAAAACTAGAATGCCCTCGTATTATAAAGTGTACAGCTATTTCAAAAGGTTTCTCACATGAAGAGAAATATAAAATAGAATTAGAAAACAAAGTAACATATTTTGTAAAAGTATGTGATGCAGTTCATTTTGAACGTAAACAAGAAGAATATACGTATATGAAACAATTAGAGTCATTACATATTCCAACACCTAAGTTAATTCATTTCATAAAACTTGAGGAATTAAATAAATGTGTTCAAGTATTTGAATGGGCCCAAGGTGTAAATGGTGAAGAGGGCTTAAGTAAGCTATCGGCGGAAGAACAGTATCATGCAGGAAGAAAAGCTGGAGAAGTATTAAAGCGGATTCACTCAATTGAAAGAGAAAGTGCAAGTGATAAATGGGAAACATCTAGATGGAATAAATACGAAAAATACATAGAGGCATTAGCAGATTACGAAGTGAATTTTATAGATTTGAAGCCAGTATTAACTTTTGTAGAAAATCATAAAGACTTATTAAAAAATCGTCCAATCACATTTTTACACGATGACTTCCATCCAGCAAATAGTATGATTCATAATAAAGAATTTATCGTTATCGATTTTGGTGGATATGATTTTGGTGATCCAATTCACGATTTTTATAACGTAGCGATTTTTACTACGAGAATAAGCAAACCATTTGCGGTTGGACAAGTCCATGGTTATTGCAGAGGCGAACCATCGCTTTATTTTTGGAAAATGTACTCTTTATATGCAGCAATGACATTCCCAGCTGATATCGTATGGACAAACCGAAGCACGCCGCATTTAGTAGGTGATATGAAGGAAAGGTTAAACGGAATTTTAGAAGATCATAATCAATTTTCATCCTATATTCCAAAATGGTACCAATCAAGTGAATTTAATAAATAACGGAGGAATTTATATGAACAAAATAGCAGTAATTTCAGATATACATGGTAATATTCCGGCTTTAGAATCTGTACTACAAGATATTAAATTGAGAGGGATCGAACGCATTATTTGTCTTGGAGATTTAGTAGGAAAAGGTCCTCATTCTAGCGAAGTAATTGAAATCATTCGTAAAGAATGTGAAGTAGTCGTAATGGGGAACTGGGATGATTTTATTACAAAGCCGACTGAATTTGAAGCATTAAAATGGCATCAAAAACAACTATCGGAAGAACAAAATGACTATTTAAGAAGCTTACCATTTTCAATCGAGTTTTATATGAGTGGAAAACTCATTCGAATGTTCCACGCCTCACCAAGAAGTTTATATGAAAGAATTCAACCACACGCTTCAAGAGAAGAGCGTATTAGTATGTTCGAAAACAGTGAGCTCACAGAGAATATAGAAGGAGAAAGAAAACCAGATGTCGTTTGCTACGGTGATGTTCACCAAGCGTTCGTTCAAAATTTCAGAGGGAAAACGTTATGTAACGCTGGTAGCGTAGGAAATCCGCTTGAAATTACACAAGCTTCCTATTTAATATTCGAAGGAACTTACAATAAAAAAGAAGCAGCAAGTTTTTCCATCCAGCTTGTACGTGTACCGTACGATATTGAATTAGCTATAAGGCTGGCAGAAGAGCTCGATATGCCAGAAATTGAAGAATACAAACAAGAATTACGGACTGCTTTATATCGAGGGTTTAAGGGGAAGTAAGCTAATCAAAATATATCAACGATTTTTCAAATATATCTATCGTAACTTAAAATATATCAACGATTTTTTCGATTTATCGACGATTCGACATAGGATATCGACTTACCGACAAATAGTGACATAGAAAGTTAATTATAATTTTGTTATGTAAACTAAATGGAGGGGGAAATATCATGAACCGAAAACAACAAATTAAAGAAATTGTAGATCATATTTTAAAATTAAACTTAACTCACCCAACAAGAGTTGGAGTAAGCGGTATTACAGCATCAGGAAAAACAGCATTTGCAAATGAATTAGCGGAAGAAATACACAATCAAAAGTATATGTATAGCCTTTTATTAATAGTTATAATTCTCGTATAATTATATTAGCTTTAGAAAGTGAAAAACGGGGGATAAGGCAATAAGAAACGCAAAAAGGGGAGAAAAATAGAATGAATGAAGTACTAGAATTAAAAGAAGAACTACTACAAATTAAAAATAATAATTATGCTGTACCAGAAGACGTAGATGCATATCCATATGCGCAGTGGATGCTAGATTATATCGGATCACCTGATGCTGAATTACGTGATGATTTAATTTATAGTACGCTTCACACATGGATTACAAATGATGTATTTAGACAAAAAGAATTACGGGGATTAATGCTACAAGCAATTAGTCCTGATTATTTATTTTATAAAATTGGTGAAAAGGGAACAGACTCTGTTTTTAAACGTGCATTCTCTGTATTAATTCCACCACTTATTTTATCTGTTCATGAAAGAGAACCGTTGTTATCAGAAGAACAACTATACAGCGTAGCAGAACAAGTGCTGGAATATGTATATTTAGAAGAAGATGTAAGAGGTTATGTAGAAGGAAAAGGATGGGCACACTCTACTGCACATGCAGCGGATGCGCTCGATGCGTTAGCACGTACAATACAAAATCGTGAGTTTTCATATGCGATTCTTGCAGCTGTTCGTCAGAAAGTTCGCCTAAATGACTATGTTTACATACACTTTGAGGATGAGAGATTAGTAACGCCAATTATGTCGTTACGTAATCAAAATCTTTTAACAGAAGAAGAGTGGAGCAACTGGTTACATAGTATAGCAATTGTTGAAGACATCCCGCATCCTCAGTATGATATTTTAGTACAAAATATTAGAGCTTTCTTAAGAAGTTTATATTTTAGAGTTTTAGAGACAGAGGGTAGTACAGCCTTTACAGATGATATTTTGGAAACTTTGAAGGATTTGCGTAGGTATTAAAAATCCATTTTGCTAAAAGGAAATTACATAAAACCAGCACCTCCCAACCATACTAATAAAATGTGTTGGAGGTGAGTTTAATGGACAAAAAAGATTTTGAAAAAGTGTATAATGATTATTTATATCAAGGAGAAGAACAAGCTCAATTCGAAGTAGACCATGAAGTTAATACAGGAGCAGAACAAATAGTTGCAGTTCGTAAAAATGATGATGGGGATTTAATTGCTTTTAAAACAAGTAGCGGGAGAGAGTTAGATTATATGACTGCTCTTAGTGAAGCAAAATCAGGGAAGTTAGCTCATGTGGACGTATTTCATAAGTATGGCAGAGATATTATACGTAGCGAACCTGATGGAATAAAAGAAAATAACTTAGATAATTTACCTTCATTTTAAACGGGTAAACCCCAAGAAGAGAATGTTCATTTGGATATTCTCTTCTTTATTTTACGAAGTTTTTCTTGCAAATAGACGGTTCATTTTTAACGTGCGATAAAACTTTTAAAGAGTGCTCTAAATTTTTCTTTATCTTCTGCTGTAAATGGTTTCGGTCCCTTTGTACGTTTACCACTTTTTCGAACCATTGCACTTAAATATCGTGTTTGTAACAATTGTTCAATGTTATCATTCGTATACTTATAGCCTTTATGGTGTAGTACGATACAACCTTTTGCTAAAGCAAGCGAAGCAAGACCGTAATCTTGTGTTATGATTAAATCTTCTTTTTGGGCTAACTGCATAATTCGGTAATCCGCAGCATCTGCTCCAGAATCAACATAAATTGTTTCCACGCCTTTTGGTTGCTCTGCATTAGAATAATGAGAAAAGCTTGTAACGAGGGTAACAGGAATTTCTGCCTTCGTAGCTTCAAAAATAATTACATCTTTTACAGGGCAAGCATCTGCATCAACATAGATTTTCATTGGTATCACTCCTATAACTAGGTTCGTGTTGATGATAATGGTAGATTTAGGTTTTGTCAAACGAGGGTTTGTATCTAAAGTTACTTTTCACAAACCAAAATAGCCTCACGCAACCGAGAAATACCTTCCTCAATTTGATCAATATCCACTTTTCCATAAGATAAACGTATATAACCATCTTTCGCGCCGAAAATACTCCCCGGCATAAAGGCTATTTCTTGTTTTAAGCTTTGCATAATGAGTTGTTTTTCGTTTATCGGTTCTTTTAATTTCCCCCATATGTATATACCACCGGTCGGATTTGAAAAAGAGATTTTATTGTGAAGTTGCTCGTTTAGAGCACGGACGATAACGTTTCTTTTTTCTGCTAGTTGTTTTCGTAACGGTACGATATGAGACTGAAATGGTACGGTTTCGAAAAATTGCTGCATAAGCCACTGCGGGAAAATGCTCATACCTAATTCCATTTGGTGCCTTGCGTCGGATAACCTTTCTACTACCGATTGCGGGGCAACAAGCCAGCCGACTCGTAAACCTGGTGCAATCATTTTAGATAAAGAATGTACATAAATGACAGTTCCGTTTTCATCAATTGATTTTAAGGTAGGGCAAGGTTGTTTCTTTTCTAGCGTAAGTAAACTAGATGGATCATCTTCCACAATCGCAATTCGTAAGTCTGCACAAAGTGATAATAGTTTTTTTCTACGATTTGGATGCAGCATTGTGCCAGTAGGATTTTGGAAATTTGGATTTAAAAAGATCATTTTAATACGATGCTTTCTATATAGCTCTTGCACATCATCCGGATTAATACCGTGTTCATCGACAGGTAATGGGAAAATACGAATACCTGCTGATTGGAATAACGGTAAGGAATAACAGTGTGATGGACTTTCGAAAGCGACAGCATCACCTGGGTTTAATAAACATTGTACGATAAGGTGAAGTGCTTGCTGTGCGCCAGATGTAATCATAATCGATTGTTCAGTCGCTTCAACTTTTAAATATTCTTTCATATATTTTACTACCGCTTGTCTTAGCGGGAGGTACCCTTGCGGATGATCGTAACTTAATGAGTGCGTTAACGGTTGTTCTCGTAAAATTGTTTGTAGTTGATCGTGAGGATAGAGGTTACAACCGAGTTCTCCGTTTGCAAAATCTATAATATTTTCATTTTGTTGTACTTCTGCCCGAATATGGCGAAGTAACGGTAAGTTTGGTAAAAATGTACCACCTTCTACGAAATTTCTCCAGTTCGGCGTTAATGTCGGAGAAACGCCCCACATATGTGTACTCACGCGTGTTCCTTTACCAGTCGTACTTTCTACAATTCCCATAGCACGTAATTCATTATAAGCAGTAGTAACTGTACTTCGATTTACATTTAACTGCGTAGCTAATTTTCGTTCGGAAGGTAGGAAGCTTCCTGGAGGTAGTTCTCCGTATGTAATACGTTTCTCAATAAAGTCAACAACTTGCTGATAAATAGGGATTTTACTGTCACTATCTAGTTTCCATTCCATAAAAAAACGCCTCCGTATCTCTTATATACATCCAGTATAGCAAATTGGCTGGGTAAAAAAACAGCCAATTGGACGGTGTTATATCCAGCCAATTTTACTATGCTAAATATGGAAGGGGAGATTCGGATGAAACGATGGCAAATGGAATGGCTCCTAGTATCAGTAGCGTTAGTATGGGGAGCAAATTATACAATTGGAAAGTATGGCGTGGCATTTATGTCATCCATTCAATTTAATAGTTTACGATTTTTAGTAGCATCACCGGTATTATTACTTATTACTTTTATGATGGAACGCTCATTACGTATTGAAAGAAAAGATTGGTTACGATTAGTAGCAGTCGGCATCGTTGGAACGACAATGTATCAAACGATGTTTATGCTATCTGTGAAATATACTTCAGCAACGAACGCCTCATTATTAATTGCGATGTCACCTATATTTACAGGGATATTAGCGGTATTACACAAACAAGAACGTTTTTCCATGAAAGTACAGATTGGTTCAATAGTAGCATTTATTGGTGCAGCATTTGTTTTATTAACAGGGCATACGGGAGGAGCTACTTACGAGTATGCATGGCTCGGTAATATAATTGGATTAGTCGCAGCAATTGCGTGGGGATGGTATCCGATATTAGCGCAACCTCTTATTACAAAATACTCCGCAATGAGAGTCACATCATGGTCTACTTTAATTGGAATTGTACCTCTCGTTATATATTGTTTATTCAACGTAAACACATTAACGTGGCCAGTAGACATGCTAAGCTGGGGGTCTCTAGCATATTCAATCGTCTTCGCGACCATCTTCGGACTTGCGATGTGGTATGTCGGTATTAGTCAAATAGGCTCAACGAAAGTAATGGTATATATGTATCTTGTACCGTTGTTCGCAGTTATTTTTGCGGCAGTAACAATAGGGGAGCAAATCAATATGATGCAACTGGTTGGCGGACTTATTATCTTTGTGGGTCTATATGTTGTAAAAAAAGGTGGAATCAAAAAGCCAGCTCTCAATTTGAAAAAGGTAAGCTAACAGTAAAAAGGATCTCTTTCATATAGAAGGAGATCCTTTTTTGTTTCGTAATAAAAGCGCTTGTTCAACAGCCCATTTTTGATGATCATGAAGTAAATATTCTATAGCATGTAATGGAGACATCCACCTTAAAACATGATCCTCCTCACAGTTTCCAGTTCGTTTCTGCACCATGTTCGCAATATAAAAGAACCCATCGTTTAAATAATAAGTATCTTCTTTTTCCGCATAAAAATATCGCATTGCATTACCGATATATTGATTAATTTCAATTGCCCATCCTAATTCCTCTAGTAGTTCACGATGTAAGCATTCATCTTTTGTTTCGGTACCTTCCATACCACCGCCGGGTAAAAAATAACGGTCTCCTTTTTGGATAACAGCAATTTTTGAAGAAGTTGAGTTAAAAATAATTGCATAACAACTAGGCCGTAATACATATTGCTCAGTAGGCTTTTTATAGCCAAAAGTAAGTTTAGATATCATAAAACACGTCACCTCTCTATAAAATACATAAAATGGATAATAAGGTAAAAATGGAATTGTATAAGTATAATCTTACGAGATTGGAGTGATAACAAAATGATAAATCGAAAGTGTTCGCGCTGTAAAGAAATAACAGGTACATTGCACGGTGGTAAAAAAATTAAGGAAGAATTTTTATGTGAAGACTGTTTGCAAAAAGGAATTGCGAGTGGAGAAATCGAATTATCACAAGTGGAGCAAGAACAAACTTCGTATCTTTCTATAAAAATATTAAAAATAATGAGTGTGATTTATTTAATAGGATCTATTTTTATGGCTTTTTCAACTGGTCCATTTATACATAATCTTGGGTTTGATGAAATATCTATTTCGGGATCAGAATTAGGTTTAATAAGTATTGTTATGTTAGGTTCTATATTTCAGTCAGTTCTTGTATTTTGCGGGATATGGGTATTTATCCTTTTAGTAGAAACAGTCATTAAAATTTATGAAAAAATGAAGTGAGTGAGAGGGAGAAACGTATGCGAGTAAGAAACATCCAAGGGGAAGATTATGTAAAGATTCATTCTGTTTTAAATGATTGGTGGGGCGGGAGAGACATGGCTGCTATGTTGCCGAAATTGTTTTTCGTTCACTTTCAAGAAACGAGTTTTATCATTGAAGAAGATGGCGAAACGTTAGGTTTCTTATGCGGATTCTTTTCGCAAACGCATAAAGAGGAAGCGTACGTTCATTTTATCGGGGTAAATCCGAAGTATAGAAGAAGAGGAATTGCATCGACATTGTATTCGTATTTCTTTGATGTCGCACGTGCAAATAATCGTAAAGTTGTAAAAGCAATTACGTCACCAGTTAATAAAAAATCGATACAGTTTCATCAAGAAATCGGTTTTCGAATTGAGGCTGGGGATGATGAGGTAGAGGGTGTATCGGTACATACAAATTATGATGGGAACGGCGGGAGTAGAGTTTTATTTTTGAAAAATGTGTAAAAGTAGGCTAGCGAAAAGTTAGCCTTTTTGTTGTGAGGAGATAACAAGTATGGAGAATAAACAAAGTAGAAATGAGTATGTAAGACGCATACATAAGGTTCAAGATTATATAGAATCCAACATCGATAGTTCACTATCTATTGAAGAGCTAGCCGATGTAGCAGGATTTTCAAAGTATCATTTTCATAGAATTTTTAAAGGGATAGTAGATGAACCATTATCTCGGTATGTAAACCGATTGAAACTGGAAAGGGCAACAAACCTTCTTACATACCGTTCGGATATGACGATTACTGACATCGCTTACCATTTTGGTTTCACAGATTCGGCAGTTTTCTCCCGTACATTTAAAAATTATTACGGAGTAAGTCCGTCTCAATATCGAAACCATAATAGCAAGAATTGCAAAGACGTAAGAAGAACTTCTCAATACAATGAATGTAAGAAGGTTCGAGGAAATGTTGAAATTGTAACAGCGGACGATATAAACGTTGCATACATAAGACATATCGGTACATATAGGGAGTTAACTATAGCTTTTCCAAAAATGATAGAGAAATTATTTCATTACGCAGCTAAGCAAAACTATCATGTATTTGAGGATACGAAAGTATTAACCATTTACCACGATCATCATGAATTTACAGAGGACTATCAGTTAAGGACTAGTTTATGTATAACAATTCCGGATGAATCCGCAGTAGAAACGAACAACATTGGAATAATGGTAATACCTTCTGGAAAGTATGCGGTAAGTCATTTTGAAATACAACAAGATGAATATAAAGGAGCATGGGATTTTTTATACGGTGAATGGCTACCAAATAGCGGATATAAACCGAGAGATGCGTATCCTTTTGAAATGTATAAAAATGACCCAAGGCAGCACCCAGAAAATAAACATATAGTTGATATATATGTACCTATCGAACCTTTTTAATTATAGGTTAAAGGGGAAGGAATAATGAAAACTGCTGAAAAGTTAGATCAGATTATACAAGAAGAATATAAAAACATGAATGGTATGTTAGTAGTGCAGAAAGGTAATGTTATTTTTGAAAACTATTATAACGGGCATGGTCCAGATGATGCATTTCATGTAGCGTCAGTCACAAAAACGATAATCTCGGCCCTAATTGGGATATGTATAGATAAAGGCTATATAAAAAGCGTTGATCAAAAAGTAATAGAGTTTTTTCCTGAATATAAACGTAAGGAATCTGAAATAACAGTGCGACACTTACTTACAATGACAGCTCCATATCCTTTTGTAGACTGGCAGGAACCGTTAGAAGAATTATGTACACAACCAGACTGGGTACAGTATACACTTCATAGAATGGGGAACGGCGGAGAGATTGGAACTTTTAAATATTCATCTGCAGGAGCGCATGTACTATCAGCAATTATCACGAGTGCAACAGGAAAAAGTGCGCGTGAATTTGCGAATGAACAGCTATTTCAGCCACTCGACATGAGAGAAATTCCAAACTACAATATGAAAGCGTTTGGATTTGATGACTTATTCGGAAAAGATGTAAAAGGATGGGTTCATGATCCAAATGGTATTTCGACAGGCGGCTGGGGACTAACGTTAACAGTTAAAGATATGGCTAAGTTTGGACAGATGTATTTGAATGAAGGTATTCATAATGGAAAACAAATTTTATCAAAATCATGGATAAAAGAATCGACAACAATGAACCAAAATCAATATGGTTACTTATGGTGGTTACGAGAAGAGGATGGAATCTTTTCATACTGTGCTATGGGTGACGGTGGGAATATGATTTGTTGTATTCCGAAGCAGGATTTGGTTGTAGTAATTGCTTCTGAAGTTATACCAAATGCACGGGATAGATGGGAATTAATTGTGAAATGTATTCTTCCTTGTATACGGTCAAATAAATAATTTTAGTGAAAAGATGGTGTGAATTGGAGTTTCATACCATCTTTTTGTTTTATGACGAAAAGTTCAGAGGAATGTAAGAGAAATATTAAAAAATGTAAATATTAGGTTTTATAGGTATGAGGTTATTTTTTTTATGTATAATGAGGACAAGGCCTAAAAATACTTAAATATTTAAGTGAATATTTTAAAAAGGGAGATTAAGGATATATGAAAAGCTTACTTCAAAAAACTTTAGCTGTTACAGGACTAACTGCTTCTTTATTAGGTATGGTTTCTTCCGTTTCATTTGCTTCGATTAGTTGGGATAATAGTGCAAGGTGGTCAGGAGCCGGTTCGAAAGCTACGGCAACTGCCTACACTGCAAAATCAAATGAACCTCTTATGTACAAAATGACTGTAACAGCTAAATTTAGTGATGGCTCTTTTAGAAAAGAAGAAGTGGATAATGCACGAATTACAGATCGTATAGATCTTGAAATTTCATCTAAAGGGAAAGTGCATGGTGGTTATTCGACTCATGAATGGTCAGTCGTAGAGGATGATAGTGCGTTCGCCTATAAGGAAATGGCAATTAAATAAAAATCAACAAAGACCGTGAAAAAGGATATATACTTTTTTCACGGTTTTTAAAATAAGGAGGATATATGAATCTAGTATTAAAAGAAATAGTGGTGAACAAAGCGATATTCATTATGTTATTTATTGCGTTTGTATTGACAATATGGCCGATACTTATCGCAATGTCGACGAAAGATTATTATGATGAGAGATTTTATGATAGTAAAAATGGTTATTTTAATTATTACTATTCCGTTCAACTTACTAATATGGGGGAATTCAATTTCAAACAATTTCAGACGTTAGTAGAATCTGATTTTAAAAATGCTAGTGTTATTACAAATGATATTCGTATTACTATTCCAGATATCGGGCGAATAACAATGAATGGTCTCCTTAATAAAAATTGGTCTCCACCATTGCTAAAAGGTTCTCAGATGGAACAACATGAAGAAAATAGTGTAATAGTGGGGAGGAAAATTTATAAAAATACGGAAACAATAAAACTATTTAATAAGGAATATACAGTTAAAGGCGTAGCAGGAGTAAATACCGAATATGAGTATGATATGAAAATTTATGTCTCTTTACATGACATGCCAGATGAAGTGAAACAAAAGATACAAAATGAAAAGACATTCCACATGATCGTTCGTTCTAACGAAAACCCTAAAGAAGAGATAGAAACTTTCATACAGCATGTAAAGCAGAACAATAAAGATATAAATGCCAAAGTGTTTAGTGAAAAAGAGAACTATGAGAAGGAAAAAAACTCTAGTGAAGCCGTAGAAGAGTTACTCAGTTTTCCATATAGAATTTTTTGTATAGCTATAATTACTAGTATAATAGTCAGTTATTATTGGATTTATACAAAGAAAAAGAGTTTTTCGTTAAGGAAGGCTTTGGGAGCAAGTAATGTAAATCTTTTTATTTTTATATTTAGTCAATTGTTTTTATGTGCAATTGCTGCATCAGTTTGTGCAATATGCATACAATGGATTTTTAGCACTTTGAGTGAAAATATTTTAGAGTTTACAAGTTATAGCATTAGTTTACAGTCTACTCATATTGTAATGTGTATATTTCTTTCACTTACTATAGCTTTTATCCTCTCTGTAATACCAATTGTATATGTGCTTAAAAGTGAACCTGCTAAAGCATTAAAGGAGTAAAAATGATGAGAATAAAAAGTGCGTTCCTAGCATTAAAAAAGAGACTTCTATTTTCGGTACTTCTTCTAATACAGATTACATTTGGATTAGCAACTATAACGAGTTCAATTAATGTATTTTATAACTTACACCACCTAAACGATAAATCCAGCTCAGTATTAAATGTTGATAAAACATATTTAATTAATTTTGAAACGACGGCAGATAGGTCACAAAGCAATAAATTTAATAAAGAACAAATTCAAGAAGTTTATAAAACGATTCAACAAAATAAAGATGTGATTTCGTATGGTACATACGAGCAGAGAGTTATTGAAATAGAGTCAAGTAATAGACCACTTCAAACCAGTATGATTAATGATTTGAAACATAAAACGTATCACGATGACAGACCTACTATTAAAACAATTTTTGTAGATGAAAATTACTACAAATTGTTACATTTACCTTTGAAATTTGAAGAAGGCTTCTTACATGAAGATTTTCAAAAAAATAGTGAAGAGAAAACAAAGGTTTTAATGGGTTCTTACTTTAAGAAATATTTTCAAGTTGGGGATACAATTAATAATCAATATACAATTACAGGATTTTTGCCAGAAAATAAATTTATCGTAAATAATAATACGACGAACACATATTTGAAGTTGGATTACGCAATGATAATGCCTATGTCATCTAATAGATATGAAAAATATGAAGCGATGTTTTTAAGACTACATCAAAGTACAGTTTTATATTTACAAAAAGGTGCAGATATAAAGAAATTAGAAGAATCAATTCAACTTAAAGGAAACGATGGTACGTTTTATTTAAAAAGTTTAGGTGAAGAAATAAATGAAGGGGTTACTCTTGATAGCTATTCTGAAATACCTCAACTTATAGTCGGAATCTTATTTATTTTATTCTCAATCGTCGGAATTGTAGTAACGACTATTATTTCTATTTTGATGAGAAAGCGGGAATTTGGTATAAAAATAGCTTTTGGCGAAAGTAAATTTGGAATGTTTATTCAAATTGTTTTAGAAAATATTATTGTAGCAATAGTTGGCTTAGGGATGTCACTAGTATACTTTTCATGGAGATATGGGGCTCTATTGCAAATGTCAAAGGATATAAAAACAGTAACGGTATTAGACTTTAAATTGGATATGCCTATATTATTTTTAGTATTTCTATTCTTATTATTGATCATCGTTGTCTCGAATGTAATTGTCTTCTTATTTATTAGAAAGCTCGAACCGAAAACATTAATAGGAGGAATGGAATAATGAGTTTGATTGTGCTAAAAGATATTAAAAAGGTGTATAGTAACAAGAACCATAATACGTTCGCGTTAAACGGTATAAATTTAACGATAAATAAGGGCGAAATGATAGCGGTAATGGGGCGATCAGGCTCAGGGAAGAGTACATTACTAAATGTTATCGGGTTAATTGATATGCCAAATGAGGGTGAATATACGTTAAATGAAAAAACATTAACTGAAATTAGAGCAAATAAAGTTCATAAAACAAGAAATGAAATGATCGGATTTATTTTTCAATATTTTGCATTGTTAAAAGAACATACTGTACTGGATAATGTAGTGCTACCACTCACATATAGAAAGCTAAAGCAACGGGAAAAAGAAAATAAGGCGAAGTTCTATTTAGAAAAAGTAGGATTAAAAGAACATATGTATAAAACACCCGACGAGCTATCAGGTGGACAACAGCAGCGCGTCGCAATTGCAAGAGCGTTAGTGGGCGAACCAGAATTAATATTGGCAGATGAACCGACTGGAAATTTAGATAGAAAAACAGGAGAAGAAATTATGAATCTACTGTTACAACTGAATGAAGAAGGACGAACAATTATTATTGTAACGCATGATATGGAAGTAGCGAATAAGTGTAATAGAATTATTGAGTTAGTTGATGGGGAAGTTGTGCGGAGTTAGTAATTTAACAATTATATCTAATTTAAGAATCCGTATTGATTAATTTTTCAAGACGGATTCTTTTTATTTGTAGGATTAAAATAAAAAATCCCCCCGTAACTTTTTATGATAGAAAATCGTTTAACAAAAGAAAGGATTTTTAATGATGAATGGGGGAGAACCATGAAAATTCTAATACTAGGTGGTACACGATTTTTAGGCAGAGCATTTGTAGAAGAGGCTTTGAACAGGGGTCATGAAGTTACATTATTTAACCGCGGAACAAACAAAGAACTCTTTCCTGAAGTGGAGCAGTTAATCGGTGACAGAAATGGTGGTGTATCAAGCTTAGAAAATCGAAAATGGGATGTTGTCGTGGATACGTGTGGGTTTTCTCCACATCACATTCGGAATATTGGAGATGTCTTAAAAGATAATATAAAACATTATATATTCATCTCTAGCCTTTCCGTATATAAAGATTGGATTCCGCATGACATAAAAGAAGACTATATATTACAACCTGAACCAACGAAAGAGCAAATAAAGGCTGTAGAGAATAGTGAAATATCTCCTTATGAGCATTATGGTGCACTGAAAGTATTATGTGAAAAAGAAGCAGAGGAGTATTGGCCTCGGCGTGTTTTACACGTAAGAGCAGGACTTCTATCAGGAATGTTTGATTATACAGATCGACTTCCATACTGGATTCAGCGTGTAGCAAAAGGAGGTAAAGTGTTAGTTCCAGGAAGAAAAGACCGTCCAGTGCAGATAGTTGATATAAAAGACGTCGCAAACTGGGGACTCAACATGGCAGAAAACAATAAAGCAGGTATATTCAATGTAACAGCACCGAATGATGAATTGACGATGGAAGAGCTATTAAATACGTGTAAAAAGGTTACGAATAGTGATGCTGAATTTGTTTGGGTAGACGAATCGTTTATGAGTGAACATAATGTGCAGCCGTGGACAGAAATGCCTTTATGGATTCCGGAAACTTTTCCATTAGATGGTGAGACGAAGCCGTGGAAAGGCGGGTTTTCTATTAGTGTCGAGAATGCTGTGAAAGAAGGGCTTACTTTTAGAAGAATAGAAGAGACAGTTACAGACGTGTATGAGTGGATGAAGAGCACAGACGAATGGGAATTAAAAGCAGGTATTTCAGGCGAAAGGGAGAAGGAATTGTTAGAAAGATGGTATTAATAAATTTAGCGGAAAAATAACAATTTAAACCTAGTATTAAGAAAAAACGCCTTGTTACTAAAGAAACAAGGTGTTTTTCGTATGTGAATTTATAATTCAATTGGTTCTTCCTCGTACATTTCCCGCAGCTTAGAAAACATATTTTTCAGTCCTTCTTCGTCATCCTCATCCTAGTCTAACTTGATATCAACTTCCTCAAATTTTTCTTCTATTTCAAACTCTTTCTTTTTCACACTATCAGTTGTGCCAATTTTTCTGTAAAACACAACGAAGTCTTTATCGTGTATTAGCTAGTAGCAAGACCGCCGCCTCAAAATCCGGCTAATACAAGGAAGGCCTGTATAAATAAGTTGTATTAATTACATTATTAGATTGTGTTTGTAACTATATTTTGGAAAATTTCTGTTGATTTGAAATGTACGATAGTATATATTGTATATAAAGTATATATACAATATTTTTAAAAAGAGGTATTTGCATGCAAATCACTATTACGAACACTTCAAAGGAACCTATTTATGAACAAATTAGTGCCCAAATAAAAAAGCTTATTTTACTAGGTGATTTAAAACAAGGAGATGCTCTTCCTTCAATGCGTCAGTTAGCAAAAGATTTACGAGTAAGTATTATTACAACGAAAAGAGCATATGAAGAACTGGAAAAAGACGGTTTTATTAATTCAATTGTCGGAAGAGGGTCCTTTGTAGCAGAACAAAACATTGAAACTATGAAAGAAGAAAAATTAAAAACAGTTGAAGAAAAGTTATGTGAAGCGATTCAAAATGCTAAGCAAATGGATGTTTCTTTAAATGAGCTAAAAGAAATGCTTACAATTTTATACGAGGAGGAAAACTTTTGGAAAACGTAATAGAACTTCAAAATGTCAGTAAATCTTTTAAAGGGTTTCAAATAAACAATTTTTCGATGGAAGTAAAAAAAGGATTTGTTACGGGTTTTATTGGAGGAAATGGATCAGGTAAATCTACAACAATTAAAATGATTATGAATCTAATAAACCCGGATAGTGGAAACGTCTCCTTATTTGGCATGAACTATTCGACTGATGCGAAACGAATTAAAGAAAGAATTGGCTTCGTTTATGACGATAATGTGTTTTATGATGAACTCACATTAAAGGAAATTACTAAAATTATTGCACCTGCTTATAAAAAATGGGATTTTAACCAATTTACATATTATAAAGAGCTGTTCGAATTACCATTAAACAAAAAAATGAAAACATTCTCCAAAGGAATGAAAATGAAAGCCTCTCTCGCAATTGCCCTTTCACATCATGCTGAACTAATTATTATGGATGAACCTACATCTGGACTTGATCCTGTATTCAGAAGAGAATTATTGGATGTTCTACAAAATATTATGCAGGATGGAGAGAAAACTATCTTTTTCTCATCACATATTACAACGGATTTAGACCGCATTGCCGATTATATTACATTTATTCAAAATGGGAAGCATATTTTCACAAAAGATATTTATGCCATTGCAGAGGATTATGTTTTAGTCAAAGGACCACTAGATTTGTTAAAGTTTGATACTGAGCGTGAATTTATTTCTGTACGTAAGGCAAATACAGGTTTCGAGGGATTGATTGAAAATGCACATTCTATCGAAAATTTATTTGATAAGGATGTGGTGATTGAAAAACCGAGTTTAGAGGATATTATGTATTTCATGAAAAAGGGGGATTCAAGATGCTTAATTTAATTAAAAAGGATTTGATTTTACAAAAAACTTTCTTGCCTGCTTATCTCTTATTTCTAGTTACCTATTTGTGGGCCGGCATGGATGTAGCATATGTCATAATCATTTGTAGTGCCGTTTTTGTAATTAACACATATCAATCTGATGATAAAGATAATGCTAATATTTTAGTAAACTCATTACCGTATACTAGGAAGGAAATTATAAGTTCAAAATACGTTGGAACTTTACTTTTTACAATAGTAATCATCCCATTTTGTTTAGTTGGAAAATATTTCATTTTAGACAGCATGGAATTTCAACTTTCCATAGAAAGTTACATACTAGGCTTCTTGGCAGTCATGCTGATAACAGCATTTTACATCCCATTTTTTGTTGCATTTAAAGTGAAAACACTTGTACCAGTTTTTATATTTTTATCTATTGGAGTTATATATTTAATGAAAAATACTCCATATTTATTAAATAAATATGCTAATGGTGTACTGACCTTTTTAAAAGAGATTTCAGATTTGAAAATATTTCTTTTATTTGCTGTCATAGCAGTGGGGTGCTATGGGGTTTCATGGATATTATCTATTCGTATCTATCAGAACAAGGCTCTTTAATAGCAAGTTCTAAAAGGAGGATGGTTTAAATGAAATTAAAAAAAGAGCGTCCTAGTCGAATACGAAATTGGCTGAAAACTATTGGAGCATTTTTCGTTATGCAACTAATTTTTATCATCCTTGACATGAATTCGTGGATACCGAACTTCAAGGAAGGAGGAGTTGGGGATCGTCTCGTTAATTCAGAGTTCTTTACGGAATGGTTCGCTCCTTATAAAACAAAGCAATTTAATGTACTAACGGCAGTTATGGCTATTTTATTATTCCTAAATGTAGTAACAAGTGCAATAAAAGACGCTTTTTCTAGAAAAAGAATTAATTAGCACATAAGTTGACCTTGCGTCTTTTTAATAATGTCTTAACTATATTTAAAAACAACAGGAAAAAGATAAAAACTCCACTTATTGATGTTTCACTTTATCTTTTACAATGATTTCTTGAAAATTATTTGATTCTTCAATTTTGTATATTGATAGAGATAGATGCATTCGTCCCCCATACTGCTTCCAAAGTGTGCGCAGTAATTGTGACATATGTATTTATACTTGTGATGACAAATGATGTGTATAATTTTTGGAAAGTTCGAAAATTATTGAACGAACTAGAAAAATTTAGTAATCTTATTTGTACGATACATACATAATAGTTTTATAGCGATTTTTAAATGAAGTATAGGGGACAATCGTTGTGGATCTTACGTTCAAAGTTGAGAAAACATGTTTTAACTACCGAGTCGGAGCAATTTGTAAACATAATAATAAAATACTTATTCTTCAAAACAAAGGGGAAGATTATTGGTACGTACCCGGCGGTAGAGTGAAAATGCTAGAGAATAGTGAAGATGCGTTAAAACGAGAGCTTGCTGAAGAGTTAGCGGTTTCTATTGAGATAAAGAGATTATTATGGTCAGTAGAAAATTTCTTTACGCTTTCTGAGCGAAAGTTTCATGAAATTAGTTTTTATTATGAAGTAGAGCTACATGAGTTACCTGCGAATGGAGCGGATCAATATATTTTGGAAGAAGAGGGTAGAACGTATTTGTTTAGATGGGTGTCAGTAGAAGAACTGCATACATATAACTTACAGCCTGCATTTATAAAAGAGAAAGTAAAGGATATAGCAGTACATACAGAACATATCGTTTTACAAAAATAAACGTATTCGGAGGGAAAAAGGGTGAAGGGGACTAAAAAAGAGGTACATATAAATGACAAAGTAATTCGTTACACACATATCGAAAAAGGTTCTAGTACGGTTTGCTTTATGTTCTCAGGTTCAGGATATAATTACGATAAGCCGTTATTTTATTACGCGACGATGCTTATGCTTGAACATAAAATTGATGTTGTACATATTCATTACTCTTACGATGAACAGGTAATGAATAAACCAATAGAAGAACTAACGAAAGTAATGATGGATGATATTAATCCCGTAATAAATGAAGTGTTGAAAAATGAACAATACAGCAAATCGATGTTTTTAGGGAAGTCACTCGGAACAATTCCGATTGCAAATGATTTAATGAAGAGAGAAGAATTCACGCAGTCAAAAATGATAGTGCTTACACCTTTACTAACTTTTGAATCTATTTTTGATTCTATTTTACATAGTAGTCACGAAGGGCTTTTAGTTATTGGGGATAAAGATCATCAATATAATGCAGATCAAGTTAAGCAGTTATATAAAACGAATTTAACGATTGATGTTATCAAAAATGCAAATCATTCTGTAAATGTTGGGGAATTTGAAACAGAGAATTCAATTGAAGCGATAGCGAAAATAATAGAAAAGCTTAAAGAAATTGTTAGGGAAAACTAACTTATCAATACATGCAAAAAGAGGTGCGAATTGCACCTCTTTTATTTTAATAAGCCTTCAACACATGAAGCAAATAATCTTTCCGGTTCAGCGGATTATAATCAACACGTTTTCGAGTAGGGAAGGGAGCCGAAATTTTTGTGAAACCAGCTGGCTTCGTTGTAAATATTCCTTCTCCTTCAGTGAATGAATGAAGCATTCGCTTAAAATTCTCTGTTTTCGTAACAGGTAATGAGCCTGTTAATTGATAAGAATCATTATTGAATATAGGCTCTGCAAAAGTTGCTGGAATGGCAGCGAGCTTATACATTGTGGTACTAATTGCCTGCTCCGGTACAGTTAATTCAAACGCATTTACTGGTTCATATACATATGTTTCAGCTTTCTTTAAAGCATCCATTAAAACGAGTGGCGTTACGTTTCTAAAGTCACTCGCTGTTGTAACAGGACTAGCATAACCTGTATGCGTTAACGTGACAGAAATATCCGTAACTTCCCAACCGTATAAACCTTGTTTTAACGTTTGGAATACAGTATCTTCAATCGCTTTATGAAATGCTAAAGGTAGTGAGCCAAGTTCAACGCCTAATGTATATGTTATGCCAGAATTAAGTTCACCACGTTCGACTTTGAATCCAACTGTTGCGTAAAATGGATTCGCTTTTTCACCCATTACTTCAACGGAATTCCCAATGCCAATTGGTTTTTCAATACATACAACTCGCGTGCTTGAAAAAGTAACCTGCAAATTATATTTCTCAAAAAGAGTCGTTTCAATTACTTCTTTTTGTACTTCACCGAACAGGCGAATATATAGTTCATTATGAACATCATCTTTCCACACTTTAATGAGTGGATCTTCTTCACATAGTTCCATAAGTGCAGCGTATAAATCATGAATTCGTTCTTTAGGTACTGCATCGATGGCAGCTTCCATTTGTGGTTCGGCAAAGTGAATATCTTTTATATAATCAGTCCGTGCACCGATAATATCACCAATTTTAATATCACTTAGTCCCCACACTTTGCAAAATTCTCCGCTAGGAACGGTAGAAGTTTGAACAGCATCTCCATTATGAAACATGCACATTTTTTTAATCTTTTCCTTATGTGGTAGAGACTGATCACGCTGTATATCAACATGTTTTCTAACGTGTAAGCTACCAGAAAAAACTCTTACGTAAGCAATTTTTTCTCCAGAAGATTCACGTTCAATTTTAAAAACAACACCGGACAATTCTTCGTCTTGAGACAGATTATTAGCTGGAAGTAAGGTTGAAATATTTTCAAGTAGTTCAGATACTCCTATACCCGTCATTGCGGAACCGAAGAAAATCGGATACACATTTGCTTGCGCTATTTGTTTAATGAGTTCTTCTCTTAACATTGTGTCCGTTACGATTTCGTTATTTACATATGACTCAAGTAACGATTCATTATATGGTGCTAATCGTTCTATACAATCGTCATATGATTTATATTCAATAATACGAGCTTCCTTTGTTCCTTCGTTTTGGACAGAATAGAAGGGGAATGCTTCATTTGAAAGAATCGTTTTTATATGCTTTACAACTTTTTCAGTATTTGCACCACTACGATCAATTTTATTAACAAATAAAATAGTCGGTATGTTGAGTTTCTGTAATGTCCGCATTAAAATCTTCGTTTGTGCTTGCACACCTTCAACGGCAGAAATAACTAAAATCGCACCGTCTAAAACGCGAAATGATCGCTCCACTTCAGCGATAAAATCAGCGTGTCCAGGTGTATCAATGACATTTACTTTTATATCATCAATAAAGAAAGACACGACAGATGCTTTAATCGTAATTCCACGCTGTCTTTCTAATTCCATTGAGTCAGTTTGCGTGCTTCCACTATCAACTCGGCCAACTTCTTTAATCACATTCGTTTCATAAAGAATACGCTCAGTCAAACTCGTCTTGCCAGCGTCTACGTGCGCGACAATCCCTATATTTAATGTTGTCATATATCAATATCCTCATTTCATTTTCCATTTTCATTTCCTCATTTCTATTTGTGTATTGCCGCATTACAATCACTCTCCAGTCATTTAAATTATTACTATTATAATGTAATTTACATTTTTTGTAACGCGACAAAGCGCCTTAATTTGGAAAAATAAAAATGAAAACAAAAAGCTTGCAATCTAAATCGATATAGATTATATTAATTGACATATCAACTATTGATGCATCAAACATTTTCGTTTTGTATGTAAAGGAGGGATAGTTTGACAAGTTCATGCTCAAAAGAAGCGATTATTTTATATAAATTACACTTTCTAAATAAAGAAGTAAGTTCGAAATTTGAAGGGTGTACGGGTATGAGCCAGTCTCGATTAGAGCTTATACTTCAGTTATATGAAGTAGGTGAAATTAGTCAAAAAGCACTTCAACAAGAAGTGAATATTGATAATGCGGCGATTACGAGGCATTTAAAGCAGCTTGAGGCTAATGAAATGATTGTAAGACGTAAAAATCCAGAGGATAACAGAATTACGTTAGTTTCTCTAACTGAAGAGGGACGAAATAAAATTCAAGCGTTTCAAGAGGAAAAAGAACGTTTTGCAGCATCGGCATTTAAAGGATTAAGTGAAGAAGAACGCGATAATCTTTTAAATATGTTAATTCACATTCAAGAAAACATAAAAGAACTTTAAAAAAGGGAGAATACAACTATGACTAACTCAGTAAAAACAAATAATTTTAACGAAATTTTAACAGGACGCCGTTCAATCCGTAAATACGATACATCGGTGAAAATTAGCAAAGAAGAAATGACAGAAATTCTTACAGAAGCAACACTTGCACCATCATCAGTAAACATGCAACCATGGAGATTCCTTGTGATTGAAAGTGACGAAGCGAAAGCAACACTTGCACCACTTGCGAAATTCAATCAATCTCAAGTAGAAACATCTTCAGCAATGATCGCTTTATTTGGTGATTTAAACAACTTTGATAACGCAGAAGAAATTTACGGTACAGCAGTAGAGCGCGGTTTCATGCCAGCAGAAGTAAAAGAAGATCAAATGAAAAAACTTTCAGCTTACTTCTCAATGGTTACACCAGAAGTAATGAAAGATACTGTACTTATTGACGGCGGTCTTGTAGCAATGCAATTTATGCTAGCAGCTCGTGCTCACGGCTATGATACTTGTCCAATTGGTGGTTTTGAAAAAGACCAAATTGCTGAAGCGTTCGGATTAGATAAAGAACGTTACGTACCAGTTATGTTAATTTCAATCGGAAAAGCAGCTGACAGTGGTTACCAATCAGTACGTCTTCCAATTGAAAAAGTTGCAGAGTGGAAATAATTTTATAAAAGAACTTCAATAAGTGAAAGATGAGAGGGGAAACACCATGATTATTATTCACGCAATATTTCAAGTAGATCCAGCGAAACAACAATCATTTTTAGAAGAGATTCGTCCGCTGATTCATAGTTCAAGAGAAGAAAGTGGAAATATTTCTTATGACTTGTATAAGGACATAGAAAAAGAAAATGTGTATACAATGGTTGAAGTGTGGAAAGATGAAGCAGCAGTTGCGAGTCATAATACGAGTGAACACTTCACATCTTTCGTTAGCAAAGTAAAACAGTTTTTAACTGCTCCTCTTGATATAACAGCTTATAATGGAGAGTTAGTAAAATAATGAGAAAGATGACTTTAGCTTATAGTGCTAAGGTCATCTTTTTTATTTTGACAGGAATATATTTACTTTTACCGTAATGTGTTATAATTTGGAAAATAATAATTCTTAATTTTCGGAATAAAAGAAAATGGGGGGGTAAATAGATGAACACATTAAAGAAAATCACTAATAATATTTCGAAAGTTATTATAGGAAAAGATGAATCCATAGAACTTGCAGCCATTGCTCTAATAGCAAAAGGACATATTTTATTAGAAGATGTACCGGGGACAGGAAAAACAACACTAGCGAAAAGTTTGGCTAAAAGCGTGGACGCAAAATTTCAAAGAATACAATTTACAGCGGATACTTTGCCCGGAGATGTTATTGGTCTCGAATATTTTAATGTGAAGGAATCGGAATTTAAAACGAGGTTAGGTCCTATTTTTGCAAATATAGTAGTAGTGGATGAAATTAATCGTGCTGTACCGAGAACACAATCTTCGTTATTAGAAGTGATGGAAGAACGTACTGTTACAATTGCGAAACAGACACATTTATTACCAGAACCTTTTTTAGTAATTGCAACGCAAAATCCTCTTGAATCGGCCGGTACATTTCCTTTACCTGATGCTCAGTTAGACCGGTTTTTACTCACAATACGCCAAGGTTATCCTACGAGAGAAGCTGAAAAGGAAATGATGAATCGGTTTCAAACGAATGATCCGTTAGAAACATTACACTCTATTATTTCAAGTGAAGAAATTATTACGATGCAAAAACGTGCAAGAGAAGTGCTAGTAGGGAATGATGTGCAAGATTATCTTCTTGAAATTATTGAAGCAACTCGTAAGCATGAGCTAATTGAAATTGGTGTAAGCCCGCGGGGAACGTTGGCATTTATGAGAGCGATTCAAGCACGGGCAATATTAAATGAAAGAGATTACTGTACGCCAGATGATATAAAACAACTTGCTGCTTCCATATGTGCTCATCGTTTAACGTTAACGATTGAGGGAGAGATGAAAACGACGAAAGAACAAATTATGAAAGAAATTCTTCATACGATTAATGTGCCAGTGGAGAATGTACGATGAATCAACAACTTGTGTATACACCTTTAGCGGAGCCTTTCGTAATAGGAGTTATGTCAGTTGTAGCCGTTATTTTAAGTGTATTTTCAAGTAATTTACTCATATTATCTCTCGTATTTTTATATGTAATTTTAATAGGTGCTATGCATGTTTATATACGTAAAGTATCTCGTGTTGAATGGGAATACAGTCAAGGAAATTCGAATGTTTTTATAGGTGAAACGAACAGATGCAAAATAAAAATTTCAAACAAATCAATTTTTCCTATTTTTAATGTTGTATTTCGATTTAAATGTGAAAATAAGCTAACTTGGAATCATGATGAAATAAACAAAAATCATAGTACAGGTTCAAATTATTATATGAATTTTAATTTAAAAGGAAGAGAGTCAGTTTTATTTGATTTACAAGCTGTAGCTGTAAAAAGGGGAATTGCGAGATGGGAAGAAGTTGAAATTGTCATTACAGATCCCTTTGGATTTATGACGAACCATATCACATATAAACAAGTTGATGCGCCCTCTTATTTAGTCTTACCAGCTGTTCCGAAAATGCAAGTTCCTGAATTACAAGAATGGTCACGAGGATTTCGAAAAGCGATGTCATCACCCTTATATGATGAAACGAAAGTAATGGGAGTGAAGTCGTATGAAAATGAAGATTTTCGTTCTATCCACTGGAGTGCGACAGCGAAAACAGGGGCGATAACTGCGAAAAAGTATGAGCGAACGCAATCAGATAAATATGCGATTTATCTCAACTTGCAAAATAAAAGTGGTGTTTCTTTGCGAAATGATACAGAGGAACTAATCGAATTAACGGCGGGTATATGTAAACAATTGCTCATGCAAAACTGTTCATTTGAAGTATGGATCAATAGTATAAAAGATAACGGTTTGCTACATATAAAAAATGGGGATAATCGGAAACACTTGCAAAATGTATTAAGGGTACTTGCCTCGATATCAGACCAAGATACGCCTGTATCTTCTTCTTATTTTTACACAGCAGGCTTTCGTCGAAAGGAACTGGATGCGGTTCCTTTAATTATTGGTACTTCACCAAAGAAATACAGTAGAACGAATAAATGGATTGTAATGAAAGAATAAGAAGGGGCTTATGTCATGGCGAATAAAAAGCGACATATGAAAGTGAAGTTATGGGGTGTAAGAACTTTAATCATACTTTTCTTTGCGATTAGTGCGATAACGTTTTCACAAGGTGTTTTGTATGTGCAAGACATAGTAAAAGAACGTTTTTTTAGTGAAAAGAAATCTGAAAAAAATTATAAGGAAACTATAAACTACGGTGATACTGAAGAGTATGGAACACCTATAGAAGAGAAAAAAGTAGGAGATAATGGGGAGAGAACGACAACGGGTAAAAAATTTAAAGGTTTTAAAAAGGAAAGTTCATGGGGACACATATTTTCTGTTCTTTCAAATTCATGGATTAGTATAGTTTTTTATGTAATGATTGCAGGGATAATTATATATTTTCTTTATAAATCCGTTAGGAAAAAGGTAACGAAATCCGAAATAGAACAGGATAAACAATCGATAACAAATGAAAATACGGACAGAATCGAAAAGAACAAGAAAATGAAGCATCAGTTAGAACAGCCGTTACCACCAGATACGATAAGAAAAACGTTAGTTGAATGGGAAAGAACTTTACCATTTCATGAACAGAGAAGGTCTTATGAAACGATGCAACAGTGGTTAAAAAGAATTTGTAGAACAAGGGATATTATCCCGTTATATGAGTCTGTTCGTTATGGGGAAAAGACGTATACGGATTTAGAGGTGGAAGAAATAATGAAGTGGGTAGAGGGAGATGGGAAGGTGGATATGTAAATATCCACCTTTTCTTTTTTTATACGGAAATTTGATTAAAATGAAATTAACTATAAATTAACTTTATTTACTTATACTTCATTACATGTTAACCTATACTTAATTTTTATAAATTATAATTAATTTTTAAGTTTTTTAAGGGTGTGAAAATGTAATGAAATCAGTATTAAAAAGCATACTTATTTCTTTTGTTTTTTCTGCAGTAGGTATGTGTTGGTTGCTGTTCTTATTATTCAAAGGGGACGGAGACTGGTTATTGTCTTGGATAGGCGTATTAATGGCATATTTATCTTTATTCACTTTAATAGATTTATATTGTAAAACTACATACGACAAAAAAATAAATAAATGGCTTATAAAAACATCGGTGACTAGCTTTAGTTTTGCTGTGTTAGGAATTTCATTTTGTATCATACACGAGCTATTAACACCATGGAGTCTCAGTTTAATGGTGTGGTATTGGTTGGTAATGTTAGTGTTATTTTTAACGACTATACTATCATTAGTCAGTCTCGTATTTGTTAATCGTAAAAATCATAATTTCACCGGTGGATATAGAATACTTATACTTCTTAATCTACTTCTTACGTTAGGACCGGTATTATGGCCACTATTACTTTCTATTATCGGAAATGGTATGAACGCTAGTGCAGGATGGTAAAGGTGAATATAGATTAGTTGCTTAAATAAAAAAAGAACGTGTTTACATAAAAAATGAAAACACGTTCTTTTTTATTCATTTTAATACGAACACAATGAAACATCTTAAAATAATTAAGATAAGGTGAAATAAAAACGGGGGAAGTTAAGGGACTTTCCTTATTTTTTATGTCCTTTTTATTTTCATACATAATTCTTTCTTAGCAGATCGTATCAAACTTTAAACGTAAGTATTTTGTAAGGAATGGATAAGAAAAAAGAGAGTTTTATCATATAGGATAAAAGTATATTTCGAATCAAAATGATATGAATAGGGGAGAGAGAATCTTATGAAAAAACGTAATCCAATGAAGTTAGCAAGTTTGGCAGTTTTATTAGCGGGTACCACTGTATTCACACCAGGTTTTACTGTAAAAGCAGAGTCTACTCAAAATATTTCTAATTCGTCAGAAGCACATGATCAAAAGAATCGGAATGGTTGGAAAAGGGTCATGCAGGAAACAATTCAAATTGGAGCGCCAGGGGTATTAGCTAAGACGTCTAATAAAGGGAAAATTAGTAGTTATACTGCTGGCGTAGCAGATTTAAGCACAAAGAAACCGGTGAAATCAGATTATCGCTTTCGAATTGGTAGTGTGACGAAAACTTTTACCGCCACGACGGTTCTTCAATTAGTTGGAGAAAATCGCGTACAACTTGACGATTCAATTGAGAAGTGGTTACCGGGTCTCGTTCAAGGAAATGGGTATGATGGCAATCAAATTACGATACGCCAACTTTTGAATCATACAAGTGGTATCGCTGAATACTTAAAGTCAAAAGATGCTGACATAATGAATTCGAAAAAAACGTATACAGCTGAAGAAATAGTGAAAATAGGTCTTTCTCTACCTCCAGATTTCTCGCCGGGTAAAGACTGGTTGTATTCAAACACAGGATACGTAATACTAGGAATGCTTATTGAAAAAATAACTGGTAATAGTTATTCGGAAGAAATTGAAAAGCGAATTATTGAACCTCTGGACTTGCCAAATACGTTTTTACCAGGAAATTCACCCGTCATCCCAGGAAAGAATCATGCTCGTGGATATGTGAAAATGGACGAAACAGGCGAGTTGAAAGACATTACGTATTATAATCCGAGTTTAGCTAATGCAGCTGGAGATATGATTTCTAATGCGGATGATTTAAACAAGTTCTTTTCATCTTTACTCGGTGGTAAGTTACTGAAGGAACGCGAGTTAAAAGAAATGCTTACTACAGTTCCTATAGAAGGAAAAGGGGTTGGTGATGGATATGGCCTTGGAATCTATGAGACGAAACTTCCAAATGGTGTCTCAGTTTGGGGACACGGAGGATCAATTCCTGGGTTTATGACTTTTGCTGGTGGAGTAATTGGAGGCAAGCATACATTTGCTGTCAATGCTAATTCTTTAGGTCCGGTTGAAATCCTTACACAGTTTAATAAAATGATGCAAGTTGAATTTAATAAATAGATGAAGAAAAAGCGAATAGGTTTCTGCGATAGTTTTAAATAAAAGAGATGCTTTTTAAATTTCACAAATAAGGACAGTATTAACATTCATGATATGGTATTAAGTATATGTAGAACATAAATATGATACAAGTGTATTTCAAATTGCAATTCAATCTTATAGTTTAGTATAAAAAGGATGTCAGTTGCATGACATCCTTTTTGTTGTGGGACAAAGAGTTGTTGTTTGTTTTGAAAATTGTTATTTTTGAGATTATTCCATATAATGAGAGGTATAGGGGCTATACAGGGGAGTTATGAATGAATAATACTTTAGTTTATTAATTATTTTGTTTTAATAAAAAAAGTAAATTGATTTGGAGTGAACTACATTGGGACAAAATCAGTTCAGATGGAGTAACGAGCAATTACGAGAACATGTTGAAATAATAGACGGTACAAGAAATCCTCATAAATTATTAAAGAACGCAACATACTTAAATTCCTATATACGTGAATGGATGGAAGCAAATATTTGGATCTATGATGACAGAATTATATATGTAGGAGAAAAACTACCAGAGCAACTACATGAATGTGAAGTTATTGATTGTGATGGAAAGTATGTCGTTCCTAGTTACATGGAACCGCATGCACATCCATATCAATTATATAATCCAGAGACGTTAGCGAATCATGCGATGCAATTTGGGACAACAACTTTTATTAATGATAATTTAACTCTATTTTTCACATTAAAGCGTGAGGAATCATTTCATTTATTAGATAAATTTAAAAAGCTTCCAGCTAGTATGTATTGGTGGTGCCGTTTTGATGGACAAACTGAATTGCAAAATGGGCAATCTTTATTTAATAGTGAAGAAATAATAGAGTGGCTACAGCATGAAGCAGTTCTTCAAGGAGGAGAGCTAACAGCATGGCCAAAATTATTACATGGCGATGATGAAATGTTAAATTGGGTGCAGGAAACAAAGCGATTACAGAAAAAAGTAGAAGGACATTTCCCAGGAGCATCTGAAGCAACATTAGTAAAATTAAAACTGTTAGGTACAGACTGTGATCATGAAGCAATGACGGGTCAAGAATCGTTAACTCGTCTTATGCAAGGTTACACTGTTTCTCTTAGAAACTCTTCCATCCGACCAGATTTAGAAGTTTTATTAAAAGAACTATTGGAATTAGGTGTGAAGCAATTTGATAGATTCTTTTTCACAACAGATGGTTCTCATCCGTCCTTTTATGAAAACGGAATGACGAATGTAATGATTACTACTGCTATAAAGCAAGGTGTTCCAGTAATAGATGCATATCATATGGCAAGTTATAATATTGCTCGTTATTATAATATGGAGCATATACATGGTTCGATTGCGACAGGGAGAATTGCTAATATCAATATTTTAGAAAGTAAAGAAAACCCAGTGCCAGCGAGCGTTATTGCAAAGGGGAAATGGGTGAAGCGTGACGGTGTAAATACGCATGAAGCATTACATATAGACTGGGGTAAATGTAAAGTAACTCCATTATCATTAGATTGGTCCATAGAAAAAGAGGATATGATTTTCTCTAATAAAACGGGTATACACTTATTAAATAACGTTATTACAAAACCATATACTAGTAAAATCAACATAGAATGTAATGAATTGTCCACAGATCATGATGAATGTTTCCTTATGATGATTGCTCGTGATGGAAGTTGGCGAGTGAATACAGTTGTGAAAGGTTTTGCGAAAGAACTAGGTGGGCTTGCTAGCTCTTATTCTGGTACAGGTGACATCATTCTTATCGGAAAAAGAAAAGAAGATATGCTTATAGCTTTTCATAGAGTAAAAGAGCTTGGCGGGGGAATGGTAATAGCTGAGAAGAATGAAGTATTACATGAAATCGCATTACCATTGCTCGGAATTATGTCTAATTTAAAAATGAGTGAATTAATACAGGAAGAGAAACAGATGGTGAAATTACTACAAGAGCGTGGCTACGCGTATGATGATCCATCATTTACAATTTTATTCTTTTCTGCGACGCACTTGCCTTTTATACGGGTAACGCCTATAGGGCTATATGATGTGAAAAGTGGAAAGGTAGTTGCTTCGCCGGTGAATTTGATAAAGTAATATTAGAAAGAACTCCTCCGCTACAGTAGTTATGTAAAGTGGGGGAGTTTTATATTTTAGATGTATTGTTATAAATAGGGTTACATATAAATAATCTCAAAAATAACCTTAAACGAGAACAAATAGATAAATTAGGAAAATATATTCTTAAAACATACTTGACTCATAGGAATTAATGGATTAATATGTGGATATTACTTATTTTACCACTCATTATTTTAATGCTAAAACAAATTGAATAGCTGATTGGATAACCAAAGGCACGTATACATTTCATAATTTTGAAATGTGTTCGTGCCTTTTTGTATTATTCATAGAGCAAGGAGCGGAGGAGATATGAATAAAACGATGCCAACATTAATCGAAGAAACAGATTGGTTGTTTCGTAAAATGGTCCGTAAGTTTGTAAAGGAACGTGACAAAATTAAGATTGAAGGTATTATGTTGCCGGGCATCTTAATATTAAACAAAATTATTCGAGATGGTGAGCAGCGTCTAACTGACTTAGCAGAAGAACTGGATTTTACATCAGGAGCGATTACGGCATTATGCGATAAGTTAGAAGAAAGAGGCTTGGCTATTCGGAAACGTCATCAGGAAGATAGACGAATCACTTTACTTGATATTACTGAAGATGGCCTGAAATTTATAAAGCGAAATAATAAAATAAGAACAAGTTTTATGTCTGTTTTATTCGATGGATTTTCAATAGAAGAATTACACGTGCAGGCCGAAATTTTTAAACGCTTAGCCTATAATTTAGAACACCTTTCGGATAGGATTATGAAACTAAGTAATGAGAATACAGAGGAATAACAAAGAATACTATTACTCTAGTTATTTGGGTCTGAAAATTCAAACTATTAAAAGGTGACTTATTAATAATATGAATAGGAGTGGAAAGAATGGGACATCCAACAATTTATCCAACAGGGGCAACAGTATATAATCCCGGGAAAGCTTGGAGTGGTTATACAATTTATCAAGCTGCAGATCATGGTGCGTTATTAATTGATATGAATGGAAAGGAAGTACACTTATGGAAAGGACTGCGTGGATTTCCAAATAAGTTATTACCAGGCGGATATGTTTTTGGTCATACAGCACAAAGAGATCCTGAGTACGGTTTTCAAGATGAAGTAGATTTAGTTCAAGTAGATTGGGAAGGAAACATAGTCTGGAGATTTAACCGTCTGGAACACATTGAAGACCCAGGCCATGATCCGCAGTGGATGGCTAGAGCTCATCATGATTATCAGCGTGAGGGAAATCCCGTGGGTTACTATGCACCAGAATTAGAACCGAAAACAGATGGTGGAAATACGTTAATTTTAGCACACAAAAATGTACATAATCCGAATATATCCGATAAGCCGTTATTAGATGATGTCATTATTGAGGTAGATTGGGAAGGGAATATTATATGGGAGTGGGCTGTCAGTGATCATTTTGAAGAACTTGGATTTGATGAAAGTGCTAAAAATGTACTATTCCGTAATCCTAATATTAGATCCTTTGGTGGTAATTCGGATGGAGATTGGATGCATATAAATTCTATGTCTACAATTGGTCCGAATAAGTTTTATGACCAAGGAGATGAACGTTTTCATCCTGAAAATATTATTTGGGATGCTAGGGAGTCAAATATAATTGCCATTATTGACAAGAAGACAGGAAATATAGTTTGGAAACTCGGTCCTGATTATTCTAGCCCAGATGTTAAGCATTTAGGATGGATCATTGGACAACATCATGCACATATCATTCCGAAAGGATTGCCTGGAGAAGGGAATTTACTTGTATTTGATAATGGTGGTTGGGCAGGATACGGTCTTCCAAACCCTGCATCTCCATACGGTTCCAAAAATGCTGTTCGTGATCACTCGAGGATTCTAGAAATTAATCCAGTAACTTTAGAAATTGAGTGGCAATATACGTCAACTGAAGCTGGATATCAAGCTCCTTTAGATTCGTATCGATTTTACAGTCCATATATTAGTTCTGCCCAAAGGCTACCAAACGGAAATACATTGATTACAGAAGGAGCAGATGGTCGGATTTTTGAAGTTACTCGTGAGCATGAGCTTGTATGGGAATATATTTCACCTTATAAAAATAACAGAAACTCCAATATGGTTTACCGTGCGTATCGTGTACCGTATGAGTGGGTACCTCAACTAGAAAAACCAGAGGAGAAAGAAATTACTCCTCTTGATATAGCAGCATTTAGAGTCCCGAATGCTGCAGAAGCTGGTACGGAATCTGTTGTGACAGTCGAAGGAACAATATCTTACGGCACCGGAGATTTCTGTGTAGCGACATTGGAAGAAATAAATAAAATACGAGATTAACGCTAGTAATTTAAAGTGTGGGGAGAGTCATTTCCCCCACTTATTAAAATGAACTTGATAGGTTTGTTATATGACAAAACGTTTCCATTTCTTTATTTGTAATAATTTAACGTAATATTTAGGTTAAACAAATCTTACTTCAAGCTTGAACAAATTGTTATGGAGGAATGATAAATGGTGAAATTAAAGCCTTTATTTTTAAGTTTATCAATGATTACTAGTTTAGCTGTAGCAGGGTGCTCAAACTTTTCAAAAGAAAGTGTGGGAACGACAAAAAGTAATGGGAAAGAAACGGCCACGGTGAAAATGGCTATAGATACAGCTGCGGGCGGATCTTTTCAGTTTAGAGCTGCCGAGAAACAAGGCTATTTTGAGAAAAATAGTATTAAAGCTCAACTATCGAATTTTGCTTATGGAATTGATACAGTTAATGCGGTATTAACCGAACAAGCTGATACAGGTCTTGCTGCTGATTATGCGCTTTTAAATTCGTTAGGAAAAGGGGATATGGTCGTAATTTCAACACTTACGCGAGGAAATGAAAAATCATCAAAAGACAATGAGCTTCTAGTTAGAGAGGGTATTAAAACAGAAAATGATTTAAAAGGTAAAAAGTTAGGCGTACCTAAAGGGACTGTAACGGAGTATGTTTGGGCGAAATATTTGGCAGCGAAACATATTAATGAAAAGGATATTACCTTCGTTCCATATAGTACACCAGACGAAGCTATTGTAGGAATGAAAAATGGTGATATAGATGCTGTTTGGAGTTCTGGTGCATTAAAGGATAAATTTAAAAATATAAAAGGTGTAACAAAATTAGGTGATTTAGAAAGTGCTGGTGTCACAATTGACAGCTATTTACTAGCAAAAAGATCATTCGTCGAGAAGAATCCAAAAGCCGTTGAAAATACAATTAAGGCTCTTTCTGAAGGTATAAAGTACGTAGAAAACAATAAAAAAGAAACAGCAAAACTTGCTTTTGAACAATTGAAACTACCCGAGAAAGATGCATTAAAAGATATTGAAAGACAGAACTATGTTCTTGGATTTACAAAAGAAGATGCTAAGCATCTAGAAGATATGAAAAAATGGTTAGAAGAAAAAGGGAAGCTGAAAGATAAATATGAATTGAAAGATAAGATTGATCTTGAATCACTAAAGAAAGCTTTCCCTGAATCTGTTACTTATAAATAGAATAGGAGTGAAGTATGGTGAGTACAGTAAGTGAAAAAGAAGTATTGAAATCTCCTGTGGCCATTTCTATTTCTGGGTTATCTAAATCATTTAATAACGAACAATTTGTTTTAGAAGATGTAAATTTAACAATTGGGAATGGTGAATTTTTTATATTACTTGGCCCAAGCGGATGTGGAAAATCTACGTTATTAAGTATGCTTGCTGGATTTGTTGAAAAGACATCAGGGAAACTAATAGTCAATAATGAAGAGGTAATTAAGCCTGATAGAAATCGTGGCGTCGTATTTCAACAAGCAGACGCAGCGCTTTTTCCGTGGCTAACAATTAAAGAAAATATTGAATTTGGTTTAAAAATGAAAAAAATGATAAAGCAGACCCGAAATGATATATCCTCTCACTATATAAAACTTGTTGGACTAGATGGGCATGAAGGAAAATATCCAAGAGAACTTTCTGGAGGAATGAAACAAAGAGTTCAATTAGCACGTGTGTTAGCCAATGACTCGCAATTTTTATTAATGGATGAACCATTTGGAGCACTCGATGCAATGACTAGAAGAACAATGCAAATAGAGTTAATACGAATTTGGAAAGAAACAAACAAAACGATTATTTTTGTCACTCATGATATTCAAGAAGCGCTATTACTTGGGCAAAGAATAGGGGTAATGTCTAAAGGACCTTCTTCAAAAATTGAAAAGATTTACGATATTCCACTACCGTATCCGAGAACATTTACAGATAAAGAATTTAATTACTATTATCAAATGATTCAATCACACTTTGATTGAAAGGAGGTCCAAATATGAGCGTGTTGAAAGATGAGATTGCAAGAAAAGAGACTATTTATGAAACAAATAATTTCAAGATTGGTTTACAAAAGAAGCTATTACAAAGTGGAATTATCGCTTGGATACTTATTCTTACGATATGGAGTGTTGTAGCGAATTTTTCTGATCCGCAATTTTTGCCAAGTCCGATAGCAGTTTTGTATGGAGCAATTGAACTGAGTCAAAATGGTTCCTTATTTATATATATAGGAGTTAGTTTTTTAAGAGTAATAGCTGGATGGATTTTAGGGAATCTTGTAGCCATTCCGGTAGGATTATTAATTGGCCGAATCCCATGGTTAAGAGCGCTCTTTGATCCAGTTATCAATTTTATTCGCTTTATTCCACCTCTTGCCTTTATAACATTATTTATGCTTTGGTTTGGTATTGGAGAGCAATCTAAAATTTTTCTCATTATGTATGCAACTTTCTTTATTGTGACGATTAACACAATTACCGGTGTGCAAGCTGTTGAAGAAGATAAAATTCGCTCAGCGAGAAGTATGGGAGCATCAGAATGGCAAATTATGTTCCATGTCATCATACCAGCAGCACTTCCTTATATTTATACGGGGGCAAAGCTTGCAATGGGATCCTCATTTATGGCCATTGTTGGAGCTGAAATGGTTGCAGCTAATGAAGGAATTGGTTATATGATTTGGAATGCAAGGTTATATTTCAAAACAGATTGGATTTTTGTCGGTCTTGTTATTCTTGGATTGATGGGCTTCTTGATGGATCGGATATTTAATAAATTCGGAAGTGTAGTTCTGAAAAGATATAATGTGGTGAAAAAATAAAAAAGAGCCATTTAGCTGACTAAAAAAGGTTAGATAAATGGCTCTTTTTTATGAAAAAAGTCGATGCGTTCTTACTTCTTATTATTTTTCTATTTTGGTTTCAATCCTCTTCACCAAATCAGCTGACACGTTATGAAAATACTCTAACACTATCTTTCTAATATCATCAGATATAACTTTCAAATCACCAGCTAAGTTTTCGGCAAGATGTTCTTTTTCTATCGGTTTTAACTTCGTATAAAATTCACCAGCCTGCGTAAAGTCATCTTGTTTCGTTATTGAAGTTCTTTCAATTTTACCTTCAACGTATCTTCCGTCACCGCTCGTTATTTGATTAGCAGGTGTCCAATTTTGCTGTTGGTTAATCGTTAATTTCCGAAATTCGGGACCAATTCTTCTTCTTTGGGAATCACTATAAATGTTAGCTCGCCCTTGCAACATTTTATCATCTGATAATTCAGCACCGTCAAGTAAATTAGAAGGGGAGAAAGCGACTTTTTCTACTTGTTCCATATAATTTTCAGGGTTTTTATTTAATACCATTTTGCCGACTGGTATAAGAGGATACGCTTTTTCATCCCATATCTTTGTATCATCTAAAGGATCGTAAGAAAGATGCGCTTCATCTTTCGGGTCCATGAGCTGGACATATAAACCATATTCCACAGGTTTACTATTTGCAATTGCATCATATAAATCTTTCCCGCTATAATCTGGGTTTTCAGCAGCAAGTTTATTTGCTTCCTCACTAGTAATGAATTGTACACCTTCAAATGGGTACCAATGATACTTTACATACTTTCTATTGCCTTCTGCATTTCTCCAAACATATGTATTTACACTATGTCCTGGGATGTGGCGAAGGCTTTTGACCGTACCATTATCAGAGTACAAACGTACAACGAAATGTATGGATTCAGGTGCTCTAGCGACAAAGCTCCAAAATCTATTAGGGTCTAATAAGTTATTTTTAGGTGAAGGTGACAACGCTTGAATGGTTTCAGGGAAACGCATCGGATCGCGTACAGAAAAGACAGGAATGTGATTACATAATAGATCGAAAATACCTTCTTTAGTATAAAATTTTGTAGAAAAACCGCGTACATTTCTAGAAGTATCAGGTGTTCCTTTCGTGCTAACAGCTAATGAAAATCGCACCATAACGGGAACTTTCTCATTAGCATTTTGTAGGAAATTTAGTTTAGTATGTTCGGGCATTGGATAGATTGTTTGAAAATAACCGAACGCACCAAATCCTTTTACATGAACAGGTCTTTCTAAAATTTTTTCGTGAATAAATTGTTGTAACGCCTCGTGAAGCACACTATCTTGCTCTAGAACAGGTCCACGTGAACCAACTGTTTGAGAGTGAAGTATAGCTTGTTCATTACGTTCTCCATTATCATTAAAGTCTTTCCTTAGTAAAGATTGTCTCTGTTTATCATAGTGTTCATTCATCAATATAGCCTCCAAATCTTTTTCGTCCATTGTTACTAAATATGATTTTATAGCCTTGATTATGTATAACACGCTAAGTTCAAACTAGTTACAGACCGCTAGATGAGAAAAACGCGTATGTAGTGGACCTGTTGAAATAGAAGAAATTATGGAAAAATGAATATCGGGAAGAACATTACTATTAAAATTTCAATCTTAAAAATGAATTTATACATGACTTTATAGAAAATGAACATAAATAAAACAGGGAGAATAACTAGGAGGAATGTAACATGTCGGATTGGTTTCAATTAGATAAAGAGTATATGATGTCAACGTACTGTCGTACAAAGCTTGCGATAGAAAGAGGAGAAGGGTGTAAGCTGTATGATGTGGATGGTAAAGAGTATTTAGATTTATTTTCTGGTGTAGGCGTAAATGTATTAGGATACAATCATCCGAAAATTGTGCAAACGACAATGGATCAAGTTACGAAGTCGTTGCATTTACCGTTTCATTTTTTAAATCCAGTTGCGATTGAATATGCAAAGAAATTAGTTGATTGCTCTTTAAAAAACGGAAAGGTCTTTTTTACAAACTCAGGTACGGAAGCGACAGAAACAACGTTGAAATTAATTGATAAATATAGAGCTATTATGCATGAAGAACGTGAAGGAATTGTAGTGTTAAAGAATAGTTTCCACGGGCGTACGTTGGGGGCACTTCATTTTACAAGACAAGAAAGTGTATATCAAAATTTCCCGAAAACATCGATCCCAGTATATGAAGTTGAGCGCGAGAATATAGAGCAATTAGAAGAAACAATTATTCATGAAAATCCAATTGCAATTCTGTTAGAACCTGTATTAGGAAGCGGGGGAATTTATCCATTATCGGGTGAATTTTTACATGGTGTTCAAAATTTATGTGAGAAATATAATGTATTACTTATCGTTGATGAAGTTCAAAGTGGTATGGGGAGAACAGGAAAACTATTTGCTTATCAAAATTTCAATATTACACCACATATTATTCAAATTGGTAAAGGAGCAGGAGGCGGGATACCACTTGGCGGAATTATTGTAGGTGAAAAGTTATGTGATGTATTTGCACCAGGAGATCACGGCACCACATTTGCTCATTCATCAATGGGAACGGCTTTAGGTTTAACGGTATTAAATACATTACTTGACGATGGTTTAATGCAAGAAGCATATGAAACGTCACTATATTTGAATGACAAACTGCAAGACATTCAGAAAGAAAATTCTTATTATATTCAGGAAGTGCGTCATGCGGGGATGATGTTTGGAATAAGTGTGAATGATACGAATGAAAATGTGAAGAAATTACAGATTGAGTTAATGAGTAAAGGAATGTTGGTCGATGTAACACAAGGGAATATTATTCGATTACTTCCGCCGTATATTATTACGAAAGAGGAAATTGACGCATTCACTTATGAGTTTATTTCTTGTGTTCATAACATAGCTGCTACAGCAAGTATTTAAAAAAATATAAAAAGCTGAAGAAGCCGCTAAAATAGCGACTTCTTCAGCTTTTTAAAATAGTAAATTACTTAACCTAGAGAGCATCTCATTGGACAAATAATTAATTATGTGAAACAATAATAACAGATAAGGAGACGTTAATTTTCCTTAAGTGCTTCGAATTAATTTTATTCAATAAGAGAAGGTGTGCTTAAAGAAGTTAAATTAAATAAGGAGCTGTTTTATTATATGCAACAAAATAATGATTTAAATTTTGAACCTCAAGACGTTAATATTGTTAATCCTAAACAAGCCAGGAAAGCAGTAGTTGCTACTGGTATAGGGAACGCAATGGAGTGGTTTGACTTCGGATTATACGCGTATTTAGCGGTAATTTTAAGTCAATTATTCTTCTCAGGTGTTGATAATAGTGGATTGCAACTTGTACTTACATTCGGTACATTTGCAGCGGCCTTCCTCGTTCGACCAATCGGAGGTGTATTCTTTGGTAGAATAGGAGATAAGTACGGCCGAAAAATCGTGTTAAGTACTACTATTATTTTAATGGCACTTTCTACATTATTCATCGCATTACTACCAACCTATGAACAAATTGGTGTATGGGCACCAATACTACTTTTAGTTGCCCGAATGATTCAAGGCTTCTCTACAGGCGGCGAATATTCAGGAGCAATGGTTTATATCGCAGAATCTTCTCCAGATAAAAAGCGTGGTATACTCGGTAGTGGTCTTGAAATTGGAACACTCTCAGGTTACATTGCTGCATCGGTAATTGTTACCATTTTGACGTTATTGTTAACAGATGAACAAATGCTCAGCTGGGGCTGGCGTATTCCTTTCTTAATAGCTGCACCAATTGGTTTGGTCGGTTTATACTTACGCCGTCATTTAGATGAATCTCCCATCTTTGAAGAGATGGAAAAAGCACAAGAGGAATCTGAAGACAATGAACAATTTTCATTTATGGATATTATGAAATATCACAAAAAAGACTTCTTATTAAGCACAGTAATTGTCGCCTTCTTTAATATTACAAATTATATGATTCTTTCGTATATTCCTTCTTATCTAACTCAAGTACTTAAAGTCGAAGAAACAACAGGCTTACTAATTATTTCTATTACGATGGCACTTATGATTCCACTAGCACTATATTTCGGTAAATTAAGTGATAAAATTGGTAATAAACGCGTCGTGCAAATTGGTTTACTTGGTTTAACTGTATTTGCAATCCCTGCATTTTTACTAATAGGTAACGGGCATATTGCAGCTATATTTGCAGGTATTTTCGTATTAGGTTTCTTCCTAAGTGTATATGAAGGAACATTACCTTCATTATTACCATCACTCTTTTTCACTGATGTACGTTATCGAGCACTTTCGATCTCATTTAATATTTCTGTATCGATATTTGGTGGTACAACACCACTTGTATGTTCATACTTAGTTCATGCAACCGGTAACCCGCTTGCACCGGCATTTTATTTAACAGGTGTAAGTATTATTGGATTAGTTGTATTTAGTGTACTATTCGTTACAACATCAGGACGTGCGCTAAAAGGTTCATATCCTACAGTAGAATCGAAAAAAGAAGCACACCAAATTGCTAAAGAAGATCCTGAAGAAACACTTTGGTGGCATGAAGAGTCATTAGAGATTGAAGCAGGGAAAAACGCCTCAATTTAAAAAGTAACGTAGAAGTATAAAAAGACTCCTATGAAAATAGGAGTCTTTTTGTTGTGTTATTTCTTTCTTTTCTTTAAACTTTTCTGATATGCATAGAGTTTATGGATTTCTTCCTTAAATTCATACAAAAGTACGGTGTTTTCCCCATTTGAATAACGCACTGTATTATAAGCATTACTAATAATATGACTCTGAATATTTACATCTTCTTCACTATTTATTCTATCTAACCATGCCTCAATAGTTTCTCCTCGATTTCTATTTAAAGGGGGAGTTAACTTACTTTCAAGCTTAAAAATCTCTTTTCGAATTTCGTTATGTGGCGGTTTGTTTCGTTTCAAACGTTTTTGGCTCATTCCTTCTTTATCAGTGATGATAGTAGATTCAAAGACAGGTATATTTGGTAAACTGAATTGTTTTCGTTTTTTTATTATTTTCCAAACGACATAAATAGCAATGGCTACACAGGCTATTATGGTAATGCTATTTATAAGAGTTGGATCAAAATCAGGAGGTGTTTTTCCATCTTCAATTTGTGGTTTTAAGAGATGACCTTTACTCGCCCAAACCCCTTCCGTATCTTTCAATTCAGCTGCTACGAGAAATGGATTTAAAATATAACCGACCCCTAATGCGACTATTTCTATGATAAAACTAAAAATAACTCGAATAAAAGGAAATACTTGAACAATTAATATACTCATTACACCAATCGTAATGATAGAAGTGAAACGTAATAACTGTTGATTCCGATTTGCCCCGGTTAACCAAAATGTAATCATAATGTGTATAACTAATAGTAACAGTTTCCCGAGCGTTGGAAAGGGAGCATAAAATATAGCTGAAACACCAAACCAAACAATACCACCTAACGATTTTTGAACTGGGTATCCTGGTCCAACTACATGTACGATAAAGAAGAAAAGCGGTAACATAATTGTGCCAAATAGAGAGAACGGGAGAAAAATAGAACAACCGATTATTTGAGTCATTAACAGTATGACAAATCCTGTTGTTTTTTTCTTCGTGAATGTATGGATTAGAAATACACCAATATAGCTTAGTGCTAAAAATATAGTAATAGCTATAAGTTCGTCCCTTTCTGTTAATAACGAAAGGAGGAGCAGCAGAAGAAAGTCATTAATGTGATAGAGCCAAGTTTTCAAGCTTTTCCACCATCCCTTCGTTATTTATGAGAAACGTAGGTTGCGATAGAAGAGAGAGGTCATTCTTCTGCAAGCCAATGTAAATCATTGTAGACGATCGTTCTCCTTTTCTATTTGTATAATGGAGAAATCCTTGTTTCGGAATTAATGTGCTATCGTCTGAAATACGTGCCAATTCCTCTAAAGCTTTTGCGTAATGTGTTTGCCCTTCATTTAATGGTAAGTGCAGAGGACCACCTTCAGCTAATATACTAATAAATAATTCAAACGGTATTTGATGCTTCGTAGCGTATTGACAAATGTATGTTGCAAATGAAATAAGATCTTCTATATTATCTTTCCAACCAAACCCGCGATCAGCAGCTAAAGAAAGACAGATCGTCCAACTATAATTTTTTACAGGTTCATATTGCTTCGCCTGTAATTCCTGCATTTTAGCAGATGCTTTCCAATGAATAGAACGGAAAGACTCACGTTCATATCGTTTCACACCAATAATAGATGTTTCATCATTGTAAAAAGAAAAATTCGTTCGATAAGATCCATTTAAAAGTTGCTGAAGTTCTTGCAAACCTGCTACTTCTTTAGGAGAAGGGTACACAATAATTTCAGTTCTTAATTTATCAAATACAGGTAAATGTACAGATAATAAATGAAAAGGATCTTTCAAAACACATTCGAATTGTTCAATTTGAAACACGCCACGCTTCGTTGCAGTTAATGATAAATCCCATTTTTGCGCTGAATGGGCAGGTTGTGAAAATGGGAAAGAGAATAGTGTTTTTGATATTTGTTCAATTCCTTGATCTTTATGCGGTAGTAGGGACGGATCTAAATGAAAATAACAAACACCGTTAACGAGTGGTATGTTTGCTCCGTTTTTTAAATGAATAAAAAATTGTCCAGATTCATTAGGAAATAAGCGAGTTGTTTGTTTCTCGTTTAGCACTTGAAACTGTTTTTCTATATATGCGACATATTTATAAATGAAAATCGCAAATAAATAGTAGAAGAAAAAGAAAAACATAATGATTCGTTGCGGCATAAAAAATGTAAATAGTATCGCGCCTGGAACAGATAGTTGAATAATATGAAGTTGAAAAAATAAAGGTACAGTTACAACGCGCTGTCCATTCATGTTTGCTCAATCTCCACTGGTACGTCAACCTCTTTTAAAATCTTTTGCATCATTTCATTTTTTGTCGTACGTAATGCACCTTCCATTGATAAGACGATACGGTGATTCCAAACAGAAGGAACTAACAATTGTATATCTTCTGGTGTGCAATATTCTCTCCCGCGTAAAAAGGCTAAAGCTTGAACAGCACGTACTAAAGCAAGTGTGGCACGCGGACTTACACCGTTAGCGATATAATCATGATTTCTTGTAGCATGAGCAAGCTTAATGATGTAATGTTCTAACGGTTCTGATACGAAAATTTCTTTCACTCGTTTCTGTGCCTCTAAAATATCATCTAAAGTAATAACAGATGTGACACTTTCTAGTGGTGTATCGTTACGAAAACGTCGCATCATTTGTAGTTCGTCTTCAGGATTCGGATAACCTATAGAAATTGTCATTAAAAAGCGATCAAGCTGTGCATCAGGAAGAGGGAAGGTTCCTTGTGATTCAATTGGATTTTGCGTCGCAATAACAAAGAACGGTTTTGGAAGAGGAGTTGACTGCTTTTCAAGCGTCACTTGTCGTTCTTCCATCGCTTCTAATAAACTAGACTGTGTTCTCGGCATTGCACGGTTAATTTCATCTGCCAGTAGAATGTTTGCCACGACTGGTCCGAATCTTAACTCGAATTCGCTCGTTTTCGGATTGAAATATTCAATACCTGTCACATCACTCGGAAGTACATCCGGTGTAAATTGAACGCGAGAAAAATTACCACCAATACTTTTTGAAAGTGTTTTCGCAAGTAACGTTTTCCCAGTACCAGGTACATCCTCAAGAAGTACATGACCATCAGCAAGCAAGGAAACGATTAATAAATCTATAACATTTTCTTTACCTACAAAAACTGAACCTATATTTTCTTTCAATTTATTTATCATATGTATCATTCCTTTCAAAATATAAACGGATATTTCTATATTTTAACAAATTATTCAGAAAATTTATATGATTTTTCAATTCAAAGAAATAAATATTCAATTATTAAATTATACTCTTGCATATTTTGGAATGTGAATATATAATATCGGTATACGATGTATCGCAAGTCGATATATCATGAAGCGATGTATCGGAGGTGGTTATAATGAATACGAAAGCGAGAAAATATATTCCGTTAACTGAGGCGACATATTACATATTGTTATCCCTAGTGAAACCAATGCACGGATATGGAATTATGCAAATGGTAGAAGAGATGACAAATGGAGAAGTAAAACTCGGTCCTGGAACTTTATACGGGAATACGACGAAGTTATTAAAAGAGAAATTAATTATTGAAGTTGCCTCAACAGATAGAAAGAAGTGCTATGAGTTAACGCCACTTGGTAAAGAAGTATTAGAGCTAGAGTATAACAGGTTGCAGAGATCTGTAAGGAATGGGAATAGTATATTAGGGGAGTGAATGGAAGATGGAGACAAAAAGGGTATTCAAGTTTTTTACGGCATGGAATTTAGAAAAAGAAGAAGCTTTTTTACGAAAGATGCATCAGCAAGGTTGGGCATTACAAAAATATAATTTAATGTATACGTTTCAGAAAACGGAGCCAAAAGATGTAATGTACAAAGCTGATTTTAGATTGGTTTATAGAGATTCGAAAGAACAACAACAAGAATATTTCGAAATATACGAAATGTCAGGTTGGAAACGCGTAACAAGTTTCACAAGATGGAATTATTTTTGTAAAGAAGTAGAAGAAGTAAATGAATTGCCTGATATTTACTCAGAAAAGGAGACGAGGATACAAAAACTAAATGAATTATTGTTATTCCTTGTTATTATATCAGCAAGTTTATTACCATCAATGTATAATCTGTTTTTAAGCCCGATGGAATCAAGAGTGCCAATGTGGGCGAAAGTTATGACCGGTCTTACAGGTGGTATGTGGATGTACTTCTTTATAAGACTTTCTTGGAAAATCAAGAAATTAAAAAGTGAAATATTATAATAAAAAGTGGAGTTTAAAAGAAGTTGATTTTGTAAAGAGGTAATTAATATGGGAATCAACTTCTTTTGTTTCTATATAATCGTATTTTTGCTCACTCTTTTTTATATAATAAAAATCTATATGAAGGCATAAAATTAACAATATCAAAGCCGCAATTTACCCTGAAAATAATAAATGAAGAAAAAAGATTCATATTGAGGATCAAAAAATAAAAGATGACTAAAAAGATGTGGGGTGTAACTTATAATAAGGAAGAAACACGTTTTTTATTAAAGTACAAAACGAAAAAATCCCCTATAGAAAAATCTATTTCTACAAGGGATAATCATGTTTTTATTAGAAAGACTGATTTTGAGCAGGTTTAATAAATTGTTCAGGATTTTCAACAAGTCCGCATACAGCGCATTGGACTCTGTATGTAGGTCCTTGATAAGCCATATGAAAAGCGTTCATCGTTTCGTTTGTGTATTCTTCTTCTACTTGGCCAGTTTGTGGATTTAACTTAACGGGTTTTACTTGTTGCTCAAGAATATTAAAGCGGGTACGGTTCGTTTTACAGCTTGGACATAGCATTGGTTCCATATGTATACACCTCCATTTGTAGCATTTCTTAAATTCTTTAATTTTATGCAAATAAAAAAACTTTCTCAATATAAATAGGTATTTAATGTATTTAAAATTCAGAAAAAATAAAATATAATAAGAGTACGAACTGGTTATGTCCAAACCAAATCTCCTGTTTTATGCCAATAAGCTGGGGGGCCGAGAAATCGGCCTCATTTTTTTATGCTCGCTACTATAGGAAACAAGGTTTTTATGAGACTTTTGTCGAAATTTTAGGGATGGATATAAAGGGGGAAGTAAAATGAATTTAAAAATGAAGTACATCATTTTATATGTAGAAAAGTTTGAGGAATGTTTAAAATTCTATAAAGATATTTTACAGTTGCCTATAAAAGCAGAGCACGGTACATATATTGAATTTAATACGGGATCTACAATATTAGCAATGAATACGCGGCAAGACGTGAAAGAATTAACAGGATTACCACTTACAGAAGGCGAGTTACAATCTTCTCATTTTGAATTAGGATTCGTTGTTGAAAATGTAGAAAAAACAATTGAGCAATTTAGAGAACAAGGTATTACGATTTTAGTTGAACCAATTGTAAAGCCGTGGGGACAAACAATTGCATATATTGCCGATCCAGATGGAAATTATATTGAAATTTGCAGTTCATTAGAATAGAAGGAGAAAAAGAGATGGGGTTTCCGAAACTAGAAACAGAACGTTTACAATTAAGAGAATTAACGCTGTTAGATGCAGAAACGATGTTCCGTTATTTTTCAAAAGAATCTGTTATACGTTATTTCGGAATGGATTCTTTCGAAAATATTGAGCAAGCGAAAACAACGATTCAAACGTTTAAAAATCGTTATGAAGAGGGAAATGTATTTCGCTGGGGAATAGAGAAAAAGGGGACGGGCCAATTAATCGGAACGTGCGGTTTTCATTTAATAAACAATCATCATAAGCGAGCTGAAATTGGTTATGAATTAGACGATACATATTGGGGACAAGGATACGCCTCGGAAGCGTTACAGGCGATTTTAGCTTACGGGTTTGAAACGTTGCAACTTATAAGAATTGCTGCTGTTGTATATGTAGAGAATAAAGCTTCTCAAAAATTATTAAGTAAAGCAGGATTTCAAGAAGAAGGATTACTTCGAAAACATATGATTCAAAATGGAGTTGCGCATGATACGATTTTATATTCTTTATTAAAAGAAGAGTGGAAGAAATAATGAGTACGAGTGAATTGATAAATGTTATGAAGAAGCATAAAGAAAATAGGTTCATTTTAGGTATAGATGGTTTAAGTCGTTCAGGAAAAACAACATTTGTTGCAAATTTAAAGGAAAATATGAAACAGGAAAGCATTCCGTTTCATATTTTTCATATTGATGATTATATAGTGGAGCGTAATAAACGCTATGATACCGGATTTGAAGAATGGTATGAGTATTATTATTTGCAATGGGATATTGAGTGGCTTCGGCAGAAATTTTTTCGAAAGTTACAAAATGAAACAAAACTAAAATTACCGTTCTATAATGATAAGACAGACTCATGCGAAATGAAAAAAGTACAGATCCCCATAGTAGGTGTCATAGTAATTGAAGGTGTTTTTCTACAGCGAAAAGAATGGAGAGATTTCTTTCATTATATGGTGTACTTGGATTGTCCAAGAGAGACACGTTTTCTTCGGGAGAGTCCGGAAAAGAACCTTTCAAAGTTTAAGAATAGGTATTGGAAAGCAGAGGATTATTACTTAGAAACGGAATTGCCGAAGGATTGGGCGGATTTAGTTATAAATTGATTTGAAGAAAACCTCAACTTTTTGTTTGAAAAGTTGAGGTTTCTCTATGTAATAGCAGATTAATTATTTCAATTAATGAGAAGGAGAATATTATTATAATTTGAATTATATATTTATAGATAAATCTATAGATGAAAAGATTCCAATAAAGCGAGTGATTACATGAGTATTTTCATTTTAGAAGACGATGTCATACAAGCACAGCAAATGAAGCGGCTAGTTGAAGAGATTTGTGAGAAGTATAGGTTGCCTTTTGATTTTATTGAGGTGACTAGTAAAAGTGAAAATATTATTACTAATATTCCGAAGGCGAAGTATGTCCCAATCTATTTTTTAGATATAGAGATTAAAAGGGAAGAGCGTAAAGGGTTACAAGTAGCACAAGAGATACGAAAGTATGATACGCAAGGAATTATTGTTTTTGTAACGACGCATTCTGAATTTGCACCTATTTCATATCAATACATGGTATCAGCTTTAACTTTTATTGATAAAGGGTTGCCATACGAGGAGAGATATAAAGTTTTTGAACAATGTTTACTTCAATATGAAGCAAGAAATAAGCATATTATTCCGTCGGATGACTTTATCGTTGCAAATAGTAATGCCACTGTGCGGGTTCCTTTTCATGAAGTTGAATATGTTATGACTGATGAACCGCACCGGTTAGCATTAGTGACGTTAGATCGAATCGTTTATTTTTATGGAGCATTAAAGGAGATAGAAATAATAGATGAACGTTTATTTCGTTGCCATCAGTCATATATCGTGAATACGAAGCAAATGTCTTCTTACGATGCGAAACAAAAAATGATAGTTTTAAAAAGCGGGAAACGCATTCCAGTGTCACGGCGTTTAGTGAGTAAAGTACGTAACATGTTAAAGGGTGAGATGTAATGTATATTTATGATTTATTTGCAATACTGCTTACTAGTATGTGTCATACGTTTTTATATATACAATTAATCCGATACAACAGATTGTCAGTTAGAATGTTAATAGCTTTAAGTACGGTATTCATTATTTTACTTGCTATTGTCGTAACAGTAACGAGATATCCAGAATTGAATAGTACGATTGTGTTATTTTTAATAAGTTTAGGATTAATGCAAAATGAATTGAAATTTAAGCATAATTTATATTTTGCACTGGTGAGTATGGTGATTATAACGTTAGTGAAAATGTTGCTATTAGATTTAGGGATGAAAATCTTTATGTTAACGCCATTCAATTTATATTTATGGACAGGTAGTATTATTCATCTTATCGTATCAATCCTTACTTTTATCGGTATTTTAGTAGCGCGAAAAAGAATTCAAAAAATCGCTCAATATATAGTAAGTAGTCCGTTATACTATGTAACTTATATATTATTAATGATCGGGTTTATTATTGAATTAATTTTAACTCAGCCGTCAACTGAGTTTTTAGCAAAAATAAATCAACAATACAGTGAAGTAAGTTATAATTCAGCGATTATTATTTTTTTATTATTACTAATCATCGTACTAATAAGCTCACATTTATCGAAAGAAAAGTTACGAGAAGAGCATGAAAAACGTTTAGATAAAGAGTTATTAGATTATGTGGAAAAATTAGAGGATATGCATGATGAGCTTGCTAGTTTTCGTCATGATTATATGAATGTATTACTATCGTTAGAAGAAGGAATACGTACAAAAAATGTGAAAGAAATTGAGCAAGTGTACTATGATGTTGTCGCACCTACATTAAAAACAATAAATGATCATGAACTTGATATCGCGAAATTATCCCGCGTACAAATTCCTGAAGTAAGAAGCGTATTAAGAGCGAAAGTTAGCGATGCTCAGCAGCAACAAATAAAAGTAATGCTTGATATACCGGAGAACATTGAAAGTGTTTCGATGACGATTATTTCATTTATCCGTATCATTTCAGTTTTAGTAGATAATGCAATTGAGGAAGCAGTACGTAGTGAGGAAAAGATATTACAAATCGCATTCTTTGAAATGGATTTACGACAATATTTTATCGTGCGTAATAGTTCAAAGAGTGAAGGGATTGATTTGCAAAAAATTTATGAAAAAAACCATTCAAGTAAAGAAGGGACTAGAGGATACGGACTATTCTCATTAAAACGTATCATAAATAAAACAAATAATGCGACGTTAGAAACAACTTATGTAAGTCCCTATTTCACGCAAACATTTATATTAAGTGAGATGAAATGACCATCTATGATGAAAAGGAAACCGAATAAGAAATAACTACATACTTTCTTCACTCAATTTTATACACTTCAAGTAAGAGGTGAAGCGAGATGAATGGTCTAATTTTTACAACAATGATTAGCTTTGGTTTACCGCTTATTGCACTTTTATATGCTTTTTGGAAGAAACGCTATATTCCATATATGTTAGGCGTATTGGCTTTTGTTGTATCACAAATATTGATTCGCATACCAATACTGAATTATGTAAATGGAACTAGCACAGATTTTCAAATGTTTTCTGTTATGCAGCCTATACTATTTGCGGTTTTGCTTAGTATATCAGCTGGAATTTTTGAAGAGATAGCTCGTTTTATCGCAATGCGTTATTTTATGAAGCAACGAGATTGGCAGTCTGGTTTTTTATTTGGAGCAGGGCATGGTGGTATTGAGGCGGTGTTGATAGTCGGTATCCCAGTAATATCCCTATTATTATCACAAACAGTCATTCAAAATGGTGACAGTTATTATCTCGGTGGTATTGAGCGCATCTTTGCGATGGTATTACATGTTGGGCTTTCTTTCATTGTATTGCAAGCTGTCGTCCAAAAGAAATTTCGTTATGTTGTATATGCAATTCTCATCCATGGGACTGTAAATGCATTAGCGGGCATTATCTCGCTATATGTGCCAGGGAAAATTGGGATTATTATGTCAGAAGTTTCAATAGCAATTTGTGCGTTATTCGTTTTGAGTTATAGTTTCATTTTAAAAAGAAAGGGTGTATGAAAATGAGAAAAATGTTACTTATTATTATAAGTGCTATCGCGGCGTTTGCACTTGCAGCATGTACCGGTAATAAAGTAGATGAAAGTACGTCTAAAAAATTTATTTCGAAAGCGGAAGAAGTTGTATCATTATTAAATGAGGCAAAATATAAAGAAGTGCATGAGAAATTTGATAGTAAAATGACAGCTGCATTGTCAGAAGAAAAGATGAAAGATCTTACACCTATAATCGAGAAAGCTGGTACGTTTGAAAAAATTGAAAAACAATCGATTGAAGAAAAAGATGGTTTATATACGGTTATTCTTGTAGCGAAATATAGTAAAGAACAACGTACCTTCATCATAACTTATAATGATAAAGAAGAAATAGCAGGTTTAGTTATTAAATAAAAAACAGATACAGTGGAAGTTCCCGCTGTATCTGTTTTTTATTGATTTAACCAAATTATGGTTATTTGTGCTAATATGAACTTATAGCTATATAGAAGGGGTGAGTTAGTATGAAAACTGAACTAGTTCCTAAAAAGAAGTACAGTATAATAAGCTACATATGTTTACTCATCGGTATTTTATGTTTTTTGTTCGTATTTATTACACCGACAAGGATAGCGAATGCAGGTAATATAGTGGGAGATTATATTACCGTTGCCCTGACAGTTGCAGGTATCATACTTTCTATCATTACAATGACGAAAAAAACAGAGAAGAAGGGGATTGCTATTCTTTCATTCATACTGTCCTCATCATTTTTTATATTTTGGATCATCGCAATTATCTTATTGTTTACTGGTCAAATTAGTTTTGCGCCGTAATGTGCAGTAAAAAGAGTCCTTCTCGTATGAAGGACTCTTTTTATTCGCTTTCTTCCGGTTGATATTCTAAAATATCTCCAGGTTGGCATTCTAATGCTTTACAAATGGCTTCTAAAGTTGAAAAACGGACTGCTTTTGCTTTTCCATTTTTCAAGATCGAAAGGTTAGCCATTGTAATTCCAACCTTCTCCGAAAGCTCTGTTACACTCATTTTTCTTTTCGCTAACATTACATCAATATTAATAATAATTGCCATATTATTCACCTCAGACCGTTAAATCATTTTCTGATTTTATATCTATCGCATCTTTTAATAGTCTTTGGAGTACGGCAGCAAAGACCGCGATTACCATTGAAGCAAAAATTATAATCATTCCAATAATAATAATGCCAGGGGCGTCATCTCTCTCTGCCACAAGATAGAAAAGTGGCATACCTAATACATATAATACACTAATGGCTAGTGCGCTGTACTTAATATTTTTTAAAGCTTTAACAGACAGCTCAGAGAATGCGTTGTTTTTATCAATATAGTTTAAAAGTTTGAATGTTTGATACAGCGCAAAATAATAAGGTATTGCTGTTGCGTATAAGTTGATAAATACAAGATATTTAATATATGCAATATCAGGATAAAGTTCTGCGGCGAAGTTTCCTATTTTAGGAACTAAAAAAATGCACATAGCAAGAACAGGGATACCCATTAGAATCACAGCTGTCTTTAGGAAGAGTGTTGATCCTTGTTTCATAAAAAGCACCTCATTTATTTAATATCTTATTAATTTACCACGAAATTTATTGTTAAACAATAAATTTTTATTTAATTCAATTGGGGATTTATTGTTTAACAAGTTAATAATAAAAAATCTTCTTTATAAGATAGATGAACTATACCGAGATGTAATGAATAAGAAAGTTCCTATTGTTAGCTTTAGAAAAATTGGGAACTAATAAAACATATGTAGGCAGTCAGAATTTTGTATGTAAATGAATGTGAAACTAATGGAGGCGCAATCATGTTTGTATTGGGTTTAAAGATGAAGAAGTTACTGTTAGTAGGAACAATCACACTAAGTATGTTATGTACTGAAAGTATGATGAATGATCATACGGTGGAAGCTAAAGTGAAAAAAGTAGAACGACAACCGAAAAATGTAATCATGATGGTTATGGACGGAACGAGTTCTTCAGCAACCACATTAGCTCGCTTGTATAAAGGGAAACCACTTGCATTAGATGAAATTGTAACAGGAGGAGTTCGTACATATTCGGCGGAATCAGCTATAACAGACTCAGCTCCAGCAGCTACAGCTTTAGCAACGGGGAATAAATCGAATTCAGGATTTGTAGGGGTATTACCTACAATTGTGAGTTCACCTGGCTTAAAACCAATAAAAGAAGAGGACAAGTTACGGCCAGTTGCCAATGTTTTAGAAGGTGCCAAACGTACTGGTCGCGCTACTGGAATTGTTGCTACAGCTGAAATTCAGCATGCTACTCCTGCTGGATTCTCCGCTCATCATTTGAATCGTAAAAATTTTGAAGTGCTCGCGGAGCAACAAGTATATCAAAATATAGATGTCGTATTAGGCGGGGGAAAAGCAGCACTTCTACCTGAGACAGATAGTGGGATTCGAAAAGATGGTGAAGATTTAGTAAAAGTGATTCAAAATAAAGGCTACGACTTTATTGAAACGAAAGAGGCATTATTGAAATCTAAATCTAATAAAATTTGGGGCTCATTCTCACATAATGCCTTAGCATTTGATATGAATCGTGAAGCAACAAATCCGGAGCAACCAACACTTTCGCAAATGACGGAAAAAGCCATTCAAACGTTATCAAAAGATAAAGATGGGTTCTTTTTATTTGTGGAAGGAAGTAAGCCAGATTGGGCTGCACATGTGAATGATCCAATTGGGATGATTAGTGATGTGTTAGCATTTGATCATGCAGTTGCAGAAGCATTAAGATTTGCAAAAAAAGATGGTAATACGATGCTAATAGCCGTAGCGGACCATGGTAACAGCGGTATTTCTATTGGCAATATGAATACGACAAAAGGTTATAATACTACGCCGGTCTCTGCATATATTGATCCATTGAAAAAAGCGAAAATGACACTTGAAGGGACTATCAATAATTTGAAATCTGATCTATCCAATGTAGAAGAGGTAGCTAAATTATACGGGTTGGACAATTTAACTTATGATGAAAAAGAAAGGTTAAAAGTGGTTAAAAAGAAAATAGACGTAGGTCCAATTTTCACTACATTATTGGCTAACCGTGCGAACATAGGCTTTACAACAGGAGGTCATACTGGTGAGGATGTATTTTTATATTCATACGGCCCTCAAAAGCCAGTTGGTTTGATTCAAAACACGGACGTTGCAAAGACAATAGCGAAAGCGATGGGCTTTAATTTAGAAGAAGTAACAAACAAATTATTTGTAGAGAGTGAATTAGCCTTTAAGCAGAATGGTGCAACTGTAACAATAGATAAAACTGATGTAGCGAATCCTGTACTCATAGTAAAACATAATAATGTAACAGCTCAATTATTTGTTAACAAAAATATAATTCGTATTAAGAATAAAGATTATGAACTAGGAAGTGTTGTTGTAGAAAGCAATGGTAAGTTCTATGTACCAGAAGAAGCAAGTCGTTTATTCATAAAGCATTCTCGTTAAAAAAATGCCAATTCCTTAGCTACTACTTAGGAATTGGCATTTTTGTATAGATGAGATTTCATTCGAAAAAAGGAGGAAAGAGAACCACAAATTCTAGAGTGAACTTCCTGTAAATTTACCTGTTTTATGTTTTTCATCCTAGAAAAAATATTTCTCAACATTTTAGCACTTTAAAAAGATTGAATATTCGTATTATAACGAATATTATATTGCTATCGGCAAAAATCGATAATTTGCAGACACTAGGGAGGAAATACATTGAGAAAGAAAAAGAAATTAAAACCTTTAGCGGTATTAACAACAGCAGCAGTGCTAAGTAGTACGTTTGCTTTTGGAAGTCATGCAGCGTATGCTGATACGCCACCATCTCTACCAATTGATGAGCATTTAATACCAGAGGAACGCTTGGCAGAAGCGCTGAAGCAACGGGGAGTAATCGATCAATCTGCATCACAAGCTGAGACATCAAAGGCTGTCGAAAAATATGTTGAGAAAAAGAAAGGGGAAAACCCTGGAAAAGAAATCTTGACAGGAGATAATCTTACGCAAGAAGCTTCAGATTTTATGAAAAAAGTAAAAGATGCAAAAATGAAGGAAAATGAACAAGCGCAGCAGCCCGAAGTAGGACCAGTAGCTGGGCAAGGTCCAGGATTGAACCCAGGAAAATTAAATGGAAAAGTACCGACTACACCAGCGAAGCAAGCTGAGTACAATGGGGCTGTTCGAAAAGATAAAGTACTTGTATTACTCGTAGAATTTAGCGATTTTAAGCATAATAATATCGATCAAGAACCGGGGTATATGTATTCTAAGGACTTTAATCGTGAACATTATCAAAAAATGTTATTTGGTGATGAGCCATTTACGTTATTTGATGGATCGAAGATTAATACATTTAAACAATATTATGAAGAACAATCTGGCGGAAGCTACACAGTTGATGGAACTGTAACAGAATGGCTTACTGTTCCAGGAAAAGCGTCAGATTATGGTGCTGATGCGGGAACTGGTCATGACAACAAAGGTCCTTTAGGCCCAAAAGATTTTGTGAAAGAAGCATTGAAAGCAGCAGTAGCAAAAGGTATCAATTTAGCAGATTATGACCAATTTGATCAATACGATCAAGATGGTGATGGAAATAAAAATGAGCCAGATGGAATCATCGATCATTTAATGGTAGTACATGCAGGCGTGGGTCAAGAAGCTGGCGGTGGTAAATTGAAAGATGATGCAATTTGGTCTCATCGTTCAAAACTAGGGTCGAAGCCATATGCGATTGATGGTACAAAATCTTCTGTTTCGAACTGGGGCGGAAAGATGGCTGCATACGATTATACAATCGAGCCTGAAGACGGAGCGGTTGGTGTATTTGCACATGAGTATGGTCATGATTTAGGCTTGCCAGATGAATACGATACAAAGTATTCAGGACAAGGTGAACCAGTTGAATCATGGTCTCTAATGAGTGGCGGTAGCTGGGCTGGAAAAATTGCAGGTACAGAGCCAACAAGTTTCTCACCGCAAAATAAAGAGTTTTTCCAAAAAAATATGAAGGGGAACTGGGCGAATATTATTGAGGTTGATTATGATAAACTTCGCACGGGAATCGGTACTGCAACGTATTTAGATCAAAGTGTGACAAAATCAAAACGACCAGGAATCATTCGTGTTAACTTGCCAGACAAAGATATAAAAAATATTGAGTCAGCATTTGGTAAGAAGTTTTATTACAGCACGAAAGGAAATGACATTCATACAACACTTGAGACACCAGTATTTGACTTAACGACTGCAACGGATGCCAAGTTCGATTATAAGGCATTTTACGAACTGGAAGCGAAGTATGATTTCCTTGACGTATATGCGATTGCAGAAGATGGAACGAAGACACGCATTGATCGAATGGGCGAAAAAGATGTAAAAGGCGGTATAGATACAACGGATGGTAAGTGGATTGATAAATCATATGATTTAAATCAATTCAAAGGAAAGAAAGTAAAACTGCAATTTGAGTATGTAACAGATATTGCAGTAGCATATAAAGGATTTGCGTTAGACAATGCAGCATTAACTGTAGATGGAAAAGTTGTTTTCTCTGATGACGCAGAAGGCCAGCCAGCAATGACATTAAAAGGATTTACTGTGTCTAACGGATTTGAACAGAAGAAACATAACTACTATATCGAGTGGCGTAATTACGCTGGGTCTGATACTGCATTACAATATGCACGTGGTCCAGTATTTAATACAGGAATGGTTGTATGGTATGCGGATCAAAGCTTTACAGATAACTGGGTAGGCGTTCATCCAGGTGAAGGGTTCCTTGGAGTAGTAGATTCTCATCCAGAGGCAATCGTAGGAACATTAAACGGACAACCTACTGTGAAGAGCAGTACACGTTATCAAATTGCCGATGCGGCATTCTCATTTGATCAAACGCCAGCATGGAAAGTAAATTCACCAACTCGCGGTATCTTTGACTATAAAGGATTACCAGGAGTTGCAAAATTTGATGATTCTAAGCAATACATCAACAGCGTTATTCCAGATGCGGGACGTAAGTTACCTAAACTAGGATTGAAGTTTGAAGTAGTAGGTCAAGCTGAAGACAAGTCTGCAGGTGCAGTTTGGATCCATCGATAAAATAAAATGAAGAGGAGCTGCCATAAGCCGGTGAAACTGACTTATGGCAGCTCTTTTCTGCTTGTGAAAAAGTTTGTAGAAGTTCATTTTATAAATAAAACGCTCCATTTGTCCAATTATAGCGCTATTTGGGGAGTAAGTAATTTGTAAGTATTGAGTAAGAAAAAAGAGATTTTTATAGTATATAATATTTATCCCGCATTAACGGGCAGTAAGACCCTCACCTCAAAATTCAGCGGAAGCAAAGAAGTTAGGTGGGGGATCAACTGCCCGTAAAAGCCCGATTGGTTCAACTAATAATCAGTGGGGGATGAACAAAACCCCCACTGATTAAAGTTTCACTTTATTTCATGCTTTTTTGAAAGGGTGTTTTTAATGGAAAAAAAAGTATCTGCCATTCCTCAGCCGAAAACATATGGACCGCTGGGTAATCTCCCATTAATCGATAAAGATAAACCGACCCTATCCTTTATCAAGATAGCGGAAGAGTATGGTCCCATTTTTCAAATTCAAACTTTAAGTGATACCATCATTGTCGTTTCTGGACATGAATTGGTAGCAGAAGTTTGTGACGAAACACGGTTCGATAAAAGTATAGAGGGTGCTTTAGCAAAAGTTCGTGCCTTTGCTGGAGACGGATTATTTACTAGCGAGACTCACGAGCCTAACTGGAAAAAAGCTCATAATATTTTGATGCCTACATTCAGCCAACGGGCAATGAAAGATTACCATGCCATGATGGTCGATATTGCTGTACAACTCGTTCAAAAATGGGCACGGCTTAATCCGAATGAAAACGTAGATGTTCCGGAGGATATGACTCGCCTTACGTTAGATACAATTGGTCTATGTGGTTTTAATTACCGATTTAATAGCTTTTATCGTGAGACCCCTCATCCTTTTATTACTAGCATGACCCGTGCTCTAGATGAGGCGATGCACCAATTACAGAGGCTGGATATAGAAGACAAACTCATGTGGAGAACGAAACGTCAATTTCAGCATGATATTCAATCTATGTTTTCTTTAGTAGATAATATTATTGCTGAACGTAAAAGTAGTGGAGATCAGGAAGAAAATGATTTACTTTCCCGTATGTTAAATGTGAAGGATCCGGAAACTGGTGAAAAATTAGATGATGAAAATATTCGTTTTCAAATTATTACCTTTTTAATAGCTGGACATGAGACAACAAGTGGATTGTTATCTTTTGCGATTTACTTTTTATTAAAGAATCCGGATAAGTTGAAAAAAGCCTATGAAGAAGTAGACCGTGTTTTGACAGATCCTACTCCAACATACGAACAAGTTATGAAACTGAAGTATATACGGATGATTTTAAATGAATCGCTACGTCTATGGCCTACCGCTCCAGCATTCAGTCTCTATGCAAAAGAAGATACAGTGATTGGCGGGAAATACCCAATTAAGAAAGGAAAAGATCGTATTTCTGTTCTTATTCCACAGCTACATAGGGATAAAGATGCATGGGGAGACAATGTGGAAGAATTCCAACCTGAACGATTTGAAGAGCTAGATAAGGTTCCTCATCATGCTTATAAGCCATTTGGAAATGGCCAGAGAGCATGTATCGGTATGCAATTTGCACTTCATGAAGCCACTCTTGTAATGGGAATGCTTCTTCAACATTTTGAATTAATCGATTATCAAAACTATCAGCTGGACGTAAAACAAACATTAACGCTAAAGCCCGGTGATTTTAAGATTAGGATTCTACCCCGAAAACAAACTATTAGTCATCCTACTGTTCTTGCATCTACAGAGGAAAAGCTGAAAAACGATGAAATTAAGCAGCACGTCCAGAAGACACCTTCTATTATTGGGGCCGATAATCTTTCACTTCTTGTTCTGTACGGTTCGGATACAGGGGTAGCAGAAGGTATTGCAAGAGAATTAGCAGATACAGCTAGTTTAGAAGGGGTTCAAACGGAAGTGGTAGCTCTTAACGATCGAATTGGAAGTTTGCCAAAAGAAGGAGCGGTACTTATTGTGACTTCTTCTTATAATGGAAAACCGCCAAGTAATGCAGGGCAGTTTGTGCAATGGTTGGAGGAACTAAAACCAGATGAGCTAAAAGGGGTTCAATACGCAGTTTTTGGTTGTGGAGATCATAATTGGGCTAGTACCTACCAACGGATTCCAAGATACATTGATGAGCAAATGGCTCAAAAAGGAGCAACAAGATTTTCTAAACGCGGAGAAGCAGATGCAAGTGGTGATTTCGAGGAACAGCTTGAGCAATGGAAACAAAACATGTGGTCTGATGCGATGAAGGCATTTGGATTGGAGCTCAACAAAAATATGGAAAAAGAGCGCAGTACTTTGAGTCTGCAATTTGTCAGTCGTCTTGGAGGATCTCCTCTTGCACGAACATATGAAGCAGTTTATGCATCTATACTAGAAAATCGTGAACTTCAATCATCCAGCAGTGATAGAAGTACACGACATATCGAGGTATCTTTGCCAGAAGGCGCTACATATAAAGAAGGAGACCACCTTGGAGTGTTGCCAGTTAATAGCGAGAAAAATATCAACCGAATTTTAAAACGTTTTGGATTAAATGGGAAGGATCAAGTTATACTGAGTGCAAGTGGACGAAGTATAAATCACATACCTCTAGACAGTCCTGTTAGTTTATTGGACCTTCTTAGTTATAGTGTTGAAGTTCAAGAAGCTGCCACTCGAGCACAAATACGAGAAATGGTAACATTCACAGCATGTCCTCCTCATAAAAAAGAATTGGAAGCATTATTAGAAGAAGGAGTTTACCATGAACAAATATTAAAGAAACGGATTTCAATGTTGGACCTTCTTGAAAAGTATGAGGCTTGTGAAATCCGATTTGAACGCTTTTTAGAACTTCTTCCTGCGCTCAAACCGCGTTACTATTCTATTTCAAGCTCTCCACTCGTTGCACACAATCGTCTGAGCATTACGGTCGGTGTTGTTAATGCGCCTGCATGGAGTGGGGAAGGGACATATGAAGGAGTCGCTTCTAATTACTTAGCTCAGCGTCATAATAAAGATGAGATTATCTGTTTCATTCGAACGCCACAATCAAACTTTGAATTACCTAAAAATCCAGAAACACCAATTATTATGGTTGGGCCAGGTACTGGAATTGCACCATTCCGTGGATTCTTGCAAGCGCGTCGTGTTCAAAAGCAAAAAGGTATGAACTTAGGACAAGCGCATCTATATTTTGGTTGTCGTCATCCTGAAAAAGATTATCTCTATCGTACAGAATTAGAAAATGATGAAAGAGATGGATTAATCTCTTTACACACAGCTTTTTCTCGTCTAGAGGGACATCCAAAAACATATGTACAGCATTTGATAAAACAAGATAGAATCAATTTAATTTCGTTATTAGATAATGGAGCTCATCTTTATATATGTGGTGATGGAAGTAAAATGGCTCCGGATGTAGAAGATACCCTTTGTCAAGCATATCAAGAAATTCATGAAGTCAGTGAACAAGAAGCAAGAAATTGGTTGGATCGTGTGCAAGATGAAGGGCGATATGGAAAAGATGTTTGGGCTGGTATATGAATGTTTCTTAATTAGATACATATTAACTAATGAACTTCTTTCGAATAAATTTCACTTTATTAGTATAGTGTATTTAGATGAATAGTGATTAACCAGATTATTTAGTATCTACTAAATAAAAAACAGGACCTGATATACATCTATCAGGTCCTGTTTCACATAGACATTATACATCGATATTTTCCACACATTATCAATGTTTGTAATGTAGTTAGCCTTTTGAGTCAGCTATAAAATCAGATATTATTTTTTCGATATCGAAAGGAGTAATCCCTTTATTCAAAGAGAAAATAGTTTCTGCTTCTTCGATGTCTTGAACGAGTTCACCTCTAGCTTCAATATGTAATCGGAACAAGTCATATAAATTCGGTTTAACTAAATTAGTTAAAGCCTTTCCAACTAGTATCATACCTTTTTGATTAGCTTCGATGGTATTATCATAAGTTAGATCTCTTGTAAGAGACAAATCTGTCCAAATCAATTTTCGTTCCTTTAAGTCTAAAATAACTGGAATAGAGATTTGGGTGTCGGCAGTAATATCCACTTTATCTTGAACAGTAGAAGGTTCAAATATTTCACCTGAACCAGGATATTGACGAACCATCCAACCAGTAAAGCATTCTGGTAAATCTTTATATGGTTGGTCTGTGTAAGAAAGCAAAGTCATAACTACATAGCGTCCACCATATTTCAGCACAGACGGAATATCGAAATCAATGAATTCAGATGCCCCCTTTGGTGCAGAAGTAATATCTCCGCTATGGTAGGCTTTGAAATTTTTTGAACGTAAGTTCGTGAAGGATACATGTTCTTTGTATTGCCAATCTTCGTCGTACATTGCAGCAGACAAATCAATGTCAACACGTCCTGTATGTTGTCCATTCACATAGCCTTCTTTCCACCATAGGAAAAAACGAATCGTATCTCCTTCTGGCAAATCTACTTTACTTCCTCGAGATAATGTGCGAAGCGCTTTGCTGGCTGAACGTTGAGAGAAGGGAACTAAGTGATTTTTTAACTGTTCATCCAAAAATACTTTTCCGAGACTTGGAAGTTCTGCGAAGCGATTTTTTAAAGTATCTTCACACATTTTTACAATCATTAAACAAATATCCTCTGAGATAAATGGAAGTGTATTTTCAATACCTATAGCTTTTGCTACATTTCCCTTTGGAAAAAAGGTGCGAAATTCATTTTTATCATTTCGATGCTTAAAATGAGCCGTGAGTTGAAGTAATACAGGAGTAGAAACGTCTCCTATTATACTTAGAAACTCTTCGAGAATATTGAAAACATCTGTTGATGTATCACTACATAAACGGATTAAATGATCCAAGCGTCTGGCAAATTCCCCCGGGCGAGTTTTTAAAAGATTTTTCGCTGTCATGATATCACGATTCAACAAAGCTGCTTCTATTTTTCCATTAAATGTTTCAACTTTAATGTTGTTGCGAAGCATCTCAAATGCTCGGTGGGTTTTTGGGAAACGAGTATGATATTCTGCTGGATGAAGAATTTCACCTAAACGAATCCAACGTTTTTTGTATCGAAGCATATCTTCGGTAATGTTTCCGCATTGCTCTAACAATCCTAAAAGGAAGCGTCTTTCTGCTCGGTTAAACTTCTTGAATCGAACGGAGGATGCTAAACTCACATCACCTTCAGATAAAGCAACTGCAAGGCGAAGAACATCAGTTGCTGTTTTAAAATACTTTGCAGCAGCATCGGCTGATATTTTTCTGTTTATTAATAAAACCCCAATTATAAAAGACATATTTTCCTTATGGGGAATTACATTAGGTAGAAAACATGAAACATCTTCAGTGTGTGTAATAGCCCATTCTACATCTGTCTTATCAGTTGAGGAAATAGAGCTGTTTGCACGAATCAATTGAGAAATCATTTGATTAAAATCTTCTTCACTTCCTAAGTCAATAACTTTCAAATCAACGCTATCTAAAAGAGGAAGTCGTTCTTCTACTTTTGATACAGGTAGGCGCAACGTCACATAATGAATAACGGCATTGATGTATAAATCAGCGTCACTTAAATCCATCATTTGTTGCGGAAAGTTTGGATACATAGGAGTAAACTGAATATGTGCACCAACCATTTCTTTTAAATGTTTTACCAACTCTTTGTAAAACGATGTGAATGCACCAACCGAAAGTGTTTGCAACTCTTCTATTAAAGGCTCAGAAAAAGTAAATCCTAAACTTTCCAAGTTTTTTAAAGCAGTGGCTAAATACATGTTCGGTAGTTTATTTTCTTCTCTTTTTATAATTACTTTCAAACTTCTTCTTATATAAATAGAATTTTTCATGAGAACGCCGATTATTCACTCCTTATAAAAGAGGGGAATAGTCTGACTGTCCTCCTTTCAGTGGTAGATTTTTATTTTTACATGCATAAACACACTAATTGTAGAGAAATGCACTGAGGGTATAAAGCTATTTTTTAGTGAAAAATTAGGGGTATAACATTTAGGTGTTAAGTGGTAATTTGTTAATTACGAAAAGAAAACCTCTACATCAATGGTTGATAAACTAAAGTTTATTCAGGACCAAAGAAGAAAGAGGTTTTATAGTCTAATTATTTTCATAGGAAATTGACAACTCTAAAACAATTTGAAATTTCTACAAAGAAGGAAGAATTGTCATAGCCTATGTGTTTAGCAGGAAAGTAACATCCCTATTTCGCCAAAGAAGTTAGAAGGAAGGAACGTCATAGCCTGCTTTATTAGTATATTCTCTTGCG
>WPCI01331748.1_pt1 | contig 115554 bp, 103 predicted proteins | sample 5399871 | NCBI WGS metagenome assembly WPCI01 (sample SAMN12869469, study PRJNA574797) | sludge metagenome | isolation source: wastewater treatment of pH7 | place: China:Beijing | collected 2019-05-20
CACCTTCGATGCCGCCGGCAACGTGACCTACACGCCGAACCCGAACTTCTCCGGCAGCGACAGCTTCACCTACACCGTGACCTCCGGCGGCGTCAGCGAAACCGCCACCGTCAACGTCACCGTCAATCCGATTAATGATCCGCCAGCCGGTCAGGATCGCATCGTGACGACTTTGGAAGACACGCCGGTGGTATTCACCCTGGCGCAGTTCCTGATGAACGACGTCGAGGATGGCGCCAACAGCAATCCGACAACCATCCGTATCGACACGCTGCCGGCCAACGGCGCGCTGTATCTCAACGGCGTGCCGGTCACGACCGGCCAGGTCGTCACGGCGGCACAGATAGCGGCCGCTGGCCTGCAATTCGTGCCGGCGCCCGATGCCAACGGCACCAACTACGCGAGCTTCACGTTCAGCGTGCAGGACAGCGCGGGCGATTTCGACCCCGCGCCCAACACGATCACGATCGAAGTCACCGCGGTCAACGACGGCGCGCCGCTGGCAGGCAACGACAACTTCGTGACAACGCTCGGCACGCCCATCATCCTCACCGAAGCGCAACTGCTGTCCAACGATTTCCTGCCCGACCATGCCCGTATCACCGGTAATACTGTGGTGTCGAGTGGCACGCTGGTCAACAACGGCAACGGAACCTGGACCTACACCCCTGCCGCTGTAGGCAATGCCACTTTCAGCTACACGATTACGGATGATGATGGTCAGACCAGCGTGGCCAGCGTTACCGTCCAGACCGTGGCGGGGAATGCCGATTTGGCCACCGTGCACGAAAGTGCGCTGCCCGACGGCACCGGCGGCGGCACTACCGTGGCCAGTGGCAACCTGTTCGCCAACGACGGCGGCGGCACCAGCCTCTCCAACGTGAATGGCGTCACCGACGGATCAGCCGGCGACAGCGACAGCCGTGCCGGCTTCATCGGCATCAACACCACGATCGGCCGCTTGGTCGTCGACACGAGCGGTGCCGGTGCCGGCGACTATACCTATACGCTGCTGCGCAATGCCGACAACAGCGCGCCGGCCAACGACAACGCCATCACCGAGACCTTCAACTACACGTCCAACGTCGCCAGCTCGCAACTGCTGGTGGACGTGCGCGACGACGCGCCGCTAGCCTACAACCGCACCGTGCAGGTGTCCGAAGACGTGCTGCCCAGCTACCGACTGGTGTTGGTGCTCGATGTGTCGGGATCCATGGATACTGCGTCTGCCGGCGGTGAAGTGCGGCAGATCAACGATGATGGATCAGTCACGGTAACGACCCGCCTGGCCATGGCCAGGGAGGCATTGTCACAGCTCGTCACCGAGTACTTCAACCAGGCGCAGAACGTCTCGATCACGCTGGTCACGTTCTCCGGTTCGGCCACGATCGTCAACCCGGGCGCGCCGTATACCGACAAGGATGCGGCGATCGCCGCGATCATGGCAGCGGACGGCACAGGCGGTACCAACTACGAAGACGCGCTGACCGCCGTGCAGAGTGCGTTTGGCACGGTCGACCCGTCGCTGCAGAACACGGTGTACTTCCTGTCCGACGGCGCACCCTCTGTTGGGGAATTGGTTGATCCGGCCGGCACCTCGGGCTACGACACCTTTGTCACCGCCAATGGCATCGACTCGTTCGCGGTCGGCATCGGCACCGGCATTTCGAACACAGGGCCGCTCGACGGCATCCACAATGTGGACAGCGACGGTGACGGATCGAGCGATGGTGCGATCATCGTGCCGGATCTAAACCAGCTCGACTCGGCGCTGCTGTCAACTGTGCCGCTGGCCTTTGGCGGCAACGTGGTCAGCAACTCCAATCTCGGCAACGTGCTCGGTGCCGACGGCGGCTACGTGCAGACGATCACGATCGATCTGGACAGCAACGGCGATGGCAATAACGACACCAGCGTCACCTTCACCTACGACCCGGGTACTGGCCAGATCAGCCGCAGCGGCAGCTTCCCGGCCGGCTTCCCGATCAGTGGCGACCTGCTGACGCTGGATGACACCAGTGGCTTTGGTCTGGGCACGCTGACCTTCAATTTCAGCACCGGTGCGTATACCTACTTCACCGACGGCACGGCGGTTCAGGGCGACAGTTTCTTCTTTACCTTCGTGGCGCGCGATAATGACGGTGATGTCACCGCGCCTTCGACGCTGACGGTGCAGATCACAGACGGACAGCCCATCGCACGGCCCGACACCGACACACTTGTGGCCAACCAGACGCATCTCGAAGGCAACGTCATAAGCGGCCTCGGTACCGACGGCGGACTTGCCCTGGGCGGGCAGCTTGCCAACTTCTCGGCCCAGGGCACTGGCGTGGACGACGCGATCGACGGCGCTCAGGTCAGCTCGGTCGATTTCAAGGGCCAGACCTATGACCTGACCGCCAACGGCTCGGGCAGCGGCGCCGGTTTCACCTGGAACGTGAGCGGCGGCCAACTCACCTGGACTGCCACCAGCGGCGGCGAACAACTGGTATTCGCACAGACCGGCTACTACGACTACACGCCACCGACGAGCGCGGTGCCAACCAACACCACCGGCGCACTGCTGACGACCAACTTCAATACTGCAGGCAACGCAGCCGCCAACGGCGTTGTATTGTCGGGAATCAGTCGCACCGGTACCGCGTCAGCCGTCACCCATACAAATGATTTTGGCACGGCCACCGACGGTGCGGGAGTCACGGGCAACACCAACAGCATGGTGGACAACCTCGAGACCCTGGTCGTCAGCTTCAGCACGGCCACCCACCCCCGCGGCGTTCAGGGCGTGAGCTTCGTGATCAGCGCGGATGCAAGCAATCTTGGGGACAATGGTTCCGGCACCATCCGCTCGCTGACCTATACCATTTACGACGTGGCCGGCAACCAACTCGGCCAGTTTTACAGCTTCGCCGAAGGCACGGTCACCTTGCCCGCCGAATATGCCAATATCGGCCGCATCGAGATCGAGGCCAACAGCGCGGCGGACGCGCGCATCACGAATGTGAGCTTCCGCTCGATCACCGGCACCGCAGCAACGACAGAAGTGCCGCCGGTAGATGTCGGCTACACGCTCACCGACACCGACGGCGACAGCAGCTCTTCGACATTGACGCTGCGCGTGATAAGCAACAACCTGTTTGGCGACGGGGCCGACAACACCGTCAATGGAACGGCTGTCAATGATCGCATCGACGGTGGCGCTGGCAGTGACACTTTGTCAGGCGCGGCAGGCAACGACTTGCTGATCGGCGGTGCCGGCAACGACACGCTCACAGGTGGCGACGGCGCGGACGAACTGCGTGGCGGTATCGGCAACGACACGCTTGATGGCGGCAATGGCGACGACATGCTGGTCGGCGGTGCGGGCAACGACTTGTTGATCGGCGGCGCCGGTTCCGACGTGTTCCGCTGGGAACTCGCCGACCGCGGCACAGCCGGTTCACCGGCCATCGACACGGTTGCCGACTTCGACAACGGGCCGGTGGGGAGTGGCGGCGACGTGCTCGACCTGCGCGACCTGCTGCAGGGCGAGACCATGGAAGGTGGTGTGTCGGGCAACCTGACCAGCTACTTGCACTTCGCCGCCTCGGGCATCGATACGGTGATCCAGATCAGCGCCAACGGTGGCTTCTCGTCGGGCTTCAATGCCGGTGCCATCGACCAGACCATCGTGCTGCAAGGCGTCAACCTCACGGCTTCGGGAACGCTCACCGACCAGCAGATCATCCAGACGCTGCTAAACAACAACAAGTTGATTACCGATTGACAATCAGGGGCGGGAATTCGAATACCACGATTTCCCGCATGATTGATCCAACTCGATTTGTATTTTCAGGGAATCGAAATGCCATATATCAAGCGCGACGAACAGGGCCGGATTTGCATGGTCAATCTGGAAGCCGAAGAGGGCTTGCAGGAAGTGCCTGCCAACTCACCGGAAATCATCGAGTTCATGAAATCCATGGGCATGGAACAAAGCAATCTCGAACAGTCTGACATGCGCCTGGTACGCGTGCTGGAGGACTTGATCGACTTGCTGATCACCCGCAATGTGATTCACTTTACCGACCTGCCGCAGGCCGCGCAGGAAAAGCTGATGGAACGCCGCTCGCTACGTCAATCGCTGACTGCGCTCAATCTTCTTGGTGGCGGCAACGAAACGGTTTGATGTTTTCCAGGATAAAGACAAAGGGCAGCTAATAGCTGCCCTTGTTTTTTGAGTCTCTTCCTCCGGCTGTTAAAGATTCAACTCAACACCACACCGGGCCCGGTCATGCCGTCAAAACCCAGCCCCACCAGACAATGATTCTCGTGCTGATTCAACACCCCTTCGGCGATGGCCATCATGCCCATAGTGTGCGCTATCGTGCAGACTCCGCGCAGGAAGGTCTGATTCCCCGGGCTCTTGTCAATGTCATGAATGATGGAACCATCAATCTTCAGGTAATCCAGCCCAAGGTCATGCAGTTCGCCGATATGATGAATCTGGTTGCCGACATGCTCCAGCCCGATCTTGCAGCCCAGCGGCTTCAGGGTATTGCAAAACTCGCGGAAAGCCCTGGCGTGCAAATAGGCGCCGAATTCGGGAATGTCGATCCAGAGCCTTCCGGCCAGTGTCGGGAATCGGCTGAGCGCCTGATGCATGCGTTCTGTCAGTGCGGCATCGCACATGGATTGCGGCGACAGGTTGATGCAAAGTGATCCGGTTTCATTTTCGAGCCACGACATCGCGTGCCCGAATATCGCCTGATCAATTTGCTTGATCAATCCCAAACGGCTTGCCCAGGGGATGAATTCCTGCCCGGACATCCATAGCGCATCCTGGATGATCTGCATGCGCGCAGGCGCTTCATAGTGAATCAGCTTGCCCTGCGCGTTCAGAACGGGAAAAGTGGCAAACTTGATACGGTTCTTCTCCAGCGCCGTTTCAATCAGGTCTTTCCAGGCGGCCAGGCTGGAAGCAGGTTGCGTGTCGATGTTTGACGACTCGGTTTCAACCGCGCTGCCGCCTTTCTGTTCGGCTCGCGCCAGCGCGGTATCCGCGTGCGCCAATAGTTGTTCCACCGAATCGCCATGATGATAGACCGCCGCACCCACCAGAACTTTCTGTTCGGAAGGCGTGCTGGGATCGTTGATCGACAACAGGGTGTGCGAAAAGATTTGATGCGCCAGCATTTCAACAGAGCCGACATTGGGCGCCAGCACGGCGAACTCACCGCCATTCAGGCGGCCGATCTGACATCCTTCCCACTCACCGCAAAATTCATCCAGCGCCTCGGAAATCCTGCGCAGCAAGGCATCGGTCGAATCCCGACCAATATCCTTGTTCATCTGCACCAACTCCGGCAAACGCAAAACAAACAGCGCGCCCGTTGGCGCCATGTTCTCACCTTGCAGCGCCTGTCTGGTCTGTTTCAGGAAATGCTCGCGGTTCAGCAATCCAGTAAGCGGGTCGTACTGCGCATCGCGCCGCAACTGTTCCAGCCGCACCGATTCATCTTCCAGCATGGTGCGGACTTGCGTCGCATGAGTGTTCATGGCACGAACAAGGCTGCGGAATTCCAGGGTATGCGGCTCGCGAAGCGTGATAAACCGCCGCGCGCCAATCGCTTCCGCCTGTTCGACTACGTCACGAAGCGGTCGGGTGATGAGCCGAAGGATAACCGTGCCGATCAGCCCGATGGCAACCGCGCAAGCCAGAAACCAGTACAGCAGGTTCAGGCTGCCCTGCCACAGGGCCTGTTGCGCAAAGCGGCTGTGGCTGTTAATGGTCAAGGTGCCAAACTGGCGCCAGCCATCCTGCACCTTGGCGATGCCGGGCTCAGCGTGAATCGGGATCAGGCTGGCAAACCAGGCGGGTACCTTGCCGCCGCCGGCATCGCCCGTGCGCGACACCATCACTTCTCCTGTCGGGGAAGTCAGGCCAATGTACTGGTAATGTCCGCTGTCAAACTGGGCCGCGATCAGCAATTCGATTGTGACGGGGTCCTTCTGCATTTGCGACATTGAGAGGGCCAGCGAATTGGCGTTGTCGATATTTTTCAGCCGCAACTGATCTTCCAGATAGTTCCTGGCGGATAGCGCGCTTATCAGAAAACTCACGCCGAAAGCGATGGTCATGATTGCCAGAATGGCAAACCAGAGTTGCTTGGTCAGTGACATGGCATTTCCTTACGGAACTGTTGGTTCAATCGATTCCCTCCTCACGCATCCTGGCAAGCAGCTTCCGCCACCTGGACAATCGCTCAGTAGAGTGAGTCTCCCTGGATTGCGACCCGCCAACCCATACACCTTCCGTATTAAAACTGAAAACGGGAAATAAATCAGGCCGGCGTGAGGCAACACGAACGTCGGATACAAGATTATCCAGCACCAGAGGTTCATCATTGGGGGTTTGATAATAACTAAGCACCATGTGAGCCTGGGTGGTGGTGCTGTGGGCGCCGCCAATCCGGGCCTTGACATAGGTAAGCTGAAGTTTCTGGACTGGAATGCCAAGAATCCTGAGCGTCGCGAATTTGGCTATGGCGAAATCCTCGCAATCGCCCTGTCCCCGCCCAAGCATTTCGACAGGCGTTGCCCAGTAATCCCGCTCGCCCCAGATGTTGATATCTTCCTCGAACTGGACTTTTCGATTGAAAAACTCATTTACCTGACGAATCTGGACAGACTCGGCCTGATTGGCCGCATCCAGCAATAATTTCCGCCAGGCACTGACAGATTCCAGGCCATGGTTGCCATACTTCTGCGCAGCTACCAGCAAGACCTTGTCCAGATCGGCCCCGGCGAATGTCAGGGTTGAACCGAAAACCAGAAGCAAGGCCAGCCGCCATCGGTCCAGATTTCGAAAGTATCGCTGAAAATTCGACATTGGGCGGCTGGTCTAGTAGCGGTGGCGTCAGGTTTCTTGGTTATTTTTTACAAAGCGCCCTTTACTCCGGGATTGGTCGCCACGTAATATCTTCAAACCCCCCCTTTCTTAGGGGTTTCAAGCCCGGCGAATCCCGCTTTCAAGACAACCCGCGCCGCGCCCAGGTAAAAAAATATTAATAAATCATGCAGGTACGATAGTTGCTGTCACATGTTCGCACCGTCCTACATTTAAGTAATCGGCTCGAATCAAAAGGGTTTTATAAAAATGCAAAAAAGAAAAATTTCATTGGCTCTGGCCTTAGTCGCAGCCCTCTCGGCAGAAGCGGGCGCGGCGCCTGCCAGCACGCTTAAGGATGCCGTCAAGAAAGCCATTGTCAGCAATCCCGAAGTGCAGGCGCGCTGGCATGATTTTCTTGCATCGCAGGACGAAGTGGATGTCGCCAGGGGCGGCTACTATCCCCGGCTCGATTTAAGCGCAGGCGTTGGGAGGGAAAACCTCAAGCAGCCCAGCCTGCCAAGCGACAGTTTTACCCGTCGCGGCGCTGCGCTCACGCTCAACCAGATGATTTACGACGGCTTCGCCACAAAAAGCGAAGTCACCAAACTGGCCTACGCCAAACTGACACGCTACTACGAAGTTCTGGACGCAACGGAAACAACCGCTCTGGAAGTGACCCGGGCTTATGAGGATGTGCTGCGCTATCGTGAACTTTCAAAACTGGCGCAGGAGAACTATGCCCAGCACAAACAGATTTTCGACCAGATTCAACAGCGGGTTCAGGCAGGTGTCGGTCGGCGTGTCGATCTTGAACAGGCGGGTGGCCGTCTTGCACTGGCGCAATCCAACCTGCTCACGGAAGCCAGCAATTTGCATGATGTAAGTGCACGCTATCAGCGCATTGTTGGCGAACTGCCGCCCGGCGAGATGGTTTCCCCGGAATTGCTCAAACAGGGCATCCCTCCCTCCATTGAAGAGGCGTTGAGGCTGGCCTTTCAGGGTAGCCCCGCTTTCAATGCCACCCTGGAAAACGTCCGCGCCGCCCAGGCCGAAATCGGCGCCGCCAAGGCCAACTTTCATCCCCGTGTTGACCTGCGCGCCAGCAAGGACATCGCATTCAATGACAACGGAGTCTCCGGCCGCCGCGATGATGAAATCATCGAGCTGGTGCTGAATTACAATCTGTTCAAAGGCGGTTCTGACCGTGCCCGAGTCAACCAGTTTTCCAAGCGCCTGGAACTGGCGAAAGACCTGCGTGACAAATCCTGCCGCGACATCCGCCAGACGCTGGCGATCGCCTACAACGATGTGGGCCGTCTGTCCAAACAGCTCGCTTTCCTCGATCAGCATCAGCTTTCCATCGAGAAGGCTCGCGAAGCCTACCGGAAGCAGTTCGACATCGGACAACGCACCCTGCTCGATTTGCTGGATACGGAAAACGAATATTTCCAGGCCCGCCGCGCCTATTCCAATGCCACCTATGATTACGCCATTGCCCACGCCCGCACCTTGGCAGGCATGGGAGCGCTTGTCCCCGCGTTGCAAGTGGCAAGAGAAGGCATGCCGACCGCCCAGGAACTGGGGCAGGATCGTAAAAGTGTGGATGCGGCTGATATTCAGTGCCCCGGAGAAGCACCTGTTCTGGCTGTGAATGAACTCGATATCGCTCAAGCCAAGCCGGTCCCGCCTCCACCTCCACTACCTGAAAAGCCCATTGCATCTGTTGGTCCGACAGTACAGCAGGCTTTGAATGACTGGGCCGCCGCGTGGTCCGCCAAGGACACGCCGCGCTATCTCGGTTTTTACTCGAAGAACTTCCAGCCAGAAGACGGCCGCCCGCTTGAGCAGTGGACAAAGGAACGCCGCTCCCGGCTGGCCAAGCCAGGCGACATCCGGGTGGACATTTCCGACCTGAAAGTAGACCAGGCCAGTCCGGACAAGGCGGTTACAGAATTCCGCCAGGTTTATACATCTCAGGATTACAGGGACATTGTCAGCAAACGCCTGGACTGGGAACGTGAAGCAGGTCAATGGAAAATCCAGCGCGAGCAAGTGCTCTCTTCGCTGGCCAGCCTGGACGGCTCGCAGAAACCCCTGACAAAGAAGGCCAAAAAACGCGTCAAGTACTGCCCCTGTCCGGTTTCCGCGAAATAATCGGCCGCTCCACTAACACAAGGATGGCCGCTGGCCATCCTTTTCTTTTTATAAAGCGGTTGAAATAAGCGCAAACGTGGTTCAAAGTAAGCCGGCACGCTCGGGGAACCTGGGAAGCGGGCTATGCTCTGAATGTCTATTGATCGGGGAAACTGGTAATGAACATGACCGGGTGGCTCAATGAATCGACGTGACGCTCTTCGCGCCTTGCTGGCTTTTTCCGCGCTCGCCGTTTTTACGCGACCCGCTGCCGCATACCAGCCCAACGCGCGCGCGCGAGTCGACCGCAGCCTGATCCTGGGCGATATCGATATCGTTGCCTTTGTTGACGTTCCCGCGGATGCCGCCGTTGCCTGGTCGGTATTGACTGATTACAACAAGCTGGCCGAATTTGTTCCCGACATGCATGTCTCCCGCGTCATCAGCAAACCCGGCGAAGTTCCTCATGTTTACCAGAAGGGCGACAAAACCTGGTTGCTCATCGGCATGCCGCTGGAGATGGTATTCCGCATGGACGAAACCCCAAGTTCGCGCATCAAGTTCCGCCTCGTATCAGGCAACATCAAAAAAATGTTTGGTGAATGGCTGATTGTCCAGAAAGGCGCCATTACCCGCATCAACTATCGCGCCCACATGGAGCCTGGCCTCCTGTCACTTCGCGCGCCCGGCGATCATTTGCTCATCGAGTCGGACATCGAAAACATGATGAATGCCATCGGCAAGGAAATCCTCAGACGCACATCTTCCGCATCCAGCCTATGATGGATTGGCGGAACGCAATCCGGCTCGCGCTTTTAACTGTTTGCCTTTGCGGTTCCGCGATATCGCGAGCGGAGGCAACAGTCACGGTTGAAGCCAACGCAACCACCATCCACGTCAGCGCCGAAATTGACACCACGGTCAATCGCGACACTGCCTGGAAAGTGCTTTCCGATTACAACCGCTGGGCCGAATTCATTCCGGACATGCTGGTCAGCCGCGTGGTTTCAAAACCAGGCGAACCCTTGCTGGTCGAACAGCGCGGCGTGATCCCTTGGATGCCCAACTTCCCGCTGGTGGTGATCGCAAGCGTTCAGGAAACACCCGGAAAGGGCCTGCGCTTTCAGCGCGTCGCGGGCAATATCCGTGCAATAGAAGGCGAGTGGGAAATTCGTGGCTGGCGCAAGGCCCGTCTTGTCTATCGTTCTACGGTCGAGCCCGGTTTCCCCATCCCGCCGCAAATGTCAGTCGAAATATTCAAGCAAGACGCCAAGGCCAAGCTTGAAGCAATGGCGCGAGAAATGGCGCGGGTAAAGAGCCAGAAGACCGTGAAAAATTAAGCCGTCCTGGCAACAGCAGGCCTGCTCCGCTGCATCCCGTGTGTCAGGAAAAGCGATATCCCCCGGCCCGCGCAGACCAGGAACAGCGCCAGAAACAAGCCGTACACGACATTGTTGACCAGCAGCAGGCCATACATGGTGGCAACGGCCAGGCCGAATATCGCCTGATGGGTTTTCTTCAGCGGCGTGGTCGCGGGATCGGGGATCATGTACAGCGTGAACAGCATGAAGGCCACGCTGGTCATGGGCGCGAGGGGAACCACCACGGGGATGTCATACAGCCAGCTGCGAGTCAGCGCCTGCAGCACGAATCCGGTTATCCATGCCATCACCAGGACCAGCCGGCCAGTGAACAGGGCGTGGATCACGATTCCGGAAGTCAGCAAAATGCCCGGCGCAACCCAGTCCCACGCGCCGGTGATGCCCTCGGTGAAATGATAGGGCGGCGCGACTCCCACGAACGGGAGCACCAGCAAGGTCGCCGTCATGCCGAAATTGGACGGATTGAACACATGCTGGGTCAGGTTGTTACCCACCGGCGCTCGCACGAGCACTTTTGAGGCGATGGACAGCACCGCTGCGAAAGCCACCGGCCAGAGTTGGTCGTTGGGATAAAGCAGGGTGGCGATGGCCAGGCCGGGAATAATGGCGGGTGGCAGGAAATTGATGAAGTTGGACATGCCACCCGCAAACCGCAACGGACGGCCCTTGGATCGCGCATCCACCCATTCCAGAAAAACATGCGTCGACACCGCCGCGCCCAGACAAACCAAATGATGCGCCCAGGCCTGTTCGAAGCCGAGGATGGTGTGGCCAAGAAAGGTGCCGATGATGAGCAGGATGGTGAAGTACCAAAGCGCAAACAGCCGCATGCGCGGGTCGTTGCGTGGGTAGAACTGAAGCGTGGCCAGCGTTTCCTTCATGACTGTATCTTCTCCGGCCCCAGCAGGATGGTATGCCAGCCGGGAGAAAGTTTCAGGGTCGTGCTTTGCGGTACACCCCCCGCTCCGCGCCAGCGCAATTCCACCTTGAGCGATTCGTCGCCCAGCCTGCCCAAACCGAAATGCAGTTCTGGCGCACGTTTGCCCGAATGACCGGAACCGCCGTCCACCTGTGCCACCTTGCGCTGCCCGTTTGGCAGGATCACGGTTGCCTGGGCGCCGATGGCGGGGCGTCCCTGCATGACCACGCGTCCCTTGCGCACTGCCAAAATTGAGTTCTGGCCGGTTGCAGGCAGAAGCAGATTCAGCCCCAGAAAATTGCCGGCTCTCGGGCTGTCATTCCGGTAAAACACTGATGTTTCGTACTGATTGGCCAGGGCCATGTCCAGATCGCCATCTCCATCGACATCGGCGATGGCAATGCCGCGGCTGACCACAGGTTTGCCCAATCCGATATCGCGGGCAATATCATGGTAACGGCCATTCTTGTCACGGACGAAGAAACAGTTCGGCTCGTGGCCGGAAAGATCGTCGCCGGGCTTGAAGCGCGGCCAGTTGCGCGGGTCATGCACCAGCGTATCGTTGACCGTCCCAAGCGCCTGCATTTCCGGCCAGCGGTTGACCTTGCCCTTGATGAATCCGGTGGCCTGCACCACTTCCACCGCGCCGTCATTGTCGAAATCAGCCAGGCGGGCATCCCACGCCCAGCCGCTGCGCGACAGGCCATGGCGCTCGCTCTCCTGCCTGTAGGGCGCGATGCCTTGGCGCAGTTTTTCCGGCTCGCCCGTGCTCACCCACAACAGGTGGCTTTCCTGAAACGCGTAAGGCGCAGCGATATTGCTGACATACATGTCCAGCCAGCCGTCGCCATTCATGTCGGCGTAATCGATGCCCATGCCCTTGAAGGAATCGCGGCCCAGAACGAAGGAAGCCGGCGTAATGAAATCTTTTGTTCCTTCGGCCAATGCAAAACTCAATTGGCCAGGCCGCGAACGATTATGCAAGAGGCGGTCGGGACCGTAATCGTTGGCGAAATAGATTTCCGGCAACAGGTCGCCATCCAGGTCGGCCATGCCCAGGGCCAGCGTCCAGCCGCGCGCAACGTCTTCCGCCAGCAGGCCTTTTGCTTCGCCAAAAACAACAGATGGCGCTTCACCCGATGACGCGCCAGACCATACAAGAACACGGTTCCAGCCGCCGTTGAATGCTCGCGAACGGCTTTCAGGCAGGACTTCGACACCCATCCCGTGCGCATCGAGGATGTGCGCGCCATCCTGCGAGGTGTTGCCGATTACCAGATCCAGATGCCCGTCGCCATCCAGATCGGCAAACGCGGCCGAATTGCTGTACCAGCGCTCTCGTTCAGGCATGATTTCCCGCGCGACAAATGACGATGCATCGAGATTTGTTCCAGGCCTTCTGAGAAACGCGACAGGCGTGCGGCCCCAGTAATAAACCAGCAGATCGGGCTGGCCGTCTTCGTTCATGTCGCCGGGCAGACAACCCATGGGCGCCATCGTGGCATCCATCGGCAAATTGCCTGCATCAAGAAAGAAAGGTACATAACGGTTGCCTGTTCCCGGCACTGGCGAGAGCGTCACCCGGTCCGTGCGCGGGTCGACATGACAAACATCATTGGCCAATCCATCGCCATCCAGATCGTGAAGCGCAACCGCCGCCCCCAGCGCGGAAACCATTGCCGACAGGCGAGAAAAACTCGGGTGGACCTGACGGACGTTCTTGTATTCAACATCCTCCCACTCGTATAGAGGCAATTCGGAGAACTTGAAGCGTGCCGCGGCGTCCTGCCGGGCCGCATCCGGCAATGCGGACTCGGACGTGAACCAATAACCTGCTGCAACCAGCAATGCCGCGGTAATGGGTGTGGCATAGCGCCAGAGAAATGTAGACTTGCCTGCCTTGGAACTCATCGGGCCATACTTGATTGAATAAACTCAACGCGAGATTTAACGCCCCGGGCAACTGGTTTTTTATTCTATCCGTTAATTACTCTAGTTATGTCACCAGTAATTCCCAATGGAACCCACATTGACAGATTTGGATAAAAATCCTGATTCCTCAGATTCTGCTTTCGTATCTCAACATCGCAATCCCGTGACAGACAGCCGAAAAAGCCAGCAAGCCTAGCGCTTCGGGCATCACTTGAGTCACCCCGCCGCCGCGAACAAAGACATCCTGAAAACCGTCCAGTCCCCATGACAGGGGCGAAAAGACCGCCAGATCCTGCATCAACGGCGGCATGACTGCTTTGGGAACAAGAATGCCACCCAGCGCCGCCATGATCATTACCACGGCAGAACTGAAACTGGCTGCCTGTTCCGCCGTGCGCGCATACATGGCCACAGCGATGCCAAATCCGATGGCAGCAAGGCTGGCCGACGCACCCATGACCAGAATCGCCAGCGGGGAATGCCCCAGGCCAAGCCGGTCGCCGCCCAGTAGTGGCAGCACATAAACACTCACCGCCAGGATGGACGCCATCTGAATCAGGTTGATGACAAAATAGGGCAGCGCCTTGCCGCCCAGTACCACCCAGGCCGGCACGGTCATGGTTTGCAGGCGGAACAGGCTGCCCTGCTCGCGTTCCTTGATGAACGACACCGACAGCGGCACGGTCAGGAAAAACATGGCCAGCAGCGTCCATGCCGGCGCATTTTGCTGCACCGAGGTCGGCGTGGGGTCGCCCAACCCCCTGGTAACCACCTCGCTATCGATGGGCGTAAACACTGGCGTTTGCTCCATGTCGGGTATCGGGACATAGCGTTCGCCCAATGTGGATTTCAGCATTTGATCCAGTTGCTTTCCGCCCATACGCATTTCCACGCCGTGCAAGGCCAAGCTCAGCGCCCCTTCCAGCACTTTTCGGTAATCGCCGCGCAGGGCAGGATCGGCCAGCACCCGAACATTCACCGGCTTTTCCATCAACAGGTCTTTTGGAACGCGCGCGGCAATTTCCCCGATTCTCCGTTTGGCCTGTTCTGTCGCACCGGGTGGGATCAAAACGGCAAACATGTAGCGGCCCTCAATCAGCCACTGGCGCACTTGCGCTTCGGAAGCATGCTCGGACTCGGTTAATTGAAGATGCGAATTGGATCGAAAAGCCTGAATCACGCTGGCACTGATTTCGCCTCGGTCACCCGCCACCACAAGCACCGGAAAGCTCGCGCCCGGACGTTCGCCAAAGGCGTCACGCAAAGCCAGGGAAAGGATCAGTACGAACACCACAGGCATGACAAAAAACAGGAACAGGGCCTGCCGGTCACGGCCGATGATGCGCGCTTCCTTCAGAATGCTGGCTGCCAGCTTGGCCAGGTTCTGCTTCATTTTTCCGCTCGGCTTTCGGTCAGCGAAAGGAAAACCTGCTCCAGGCTGGAAGCACCAAAGCTCATCGAATGCACACCCAGTCCGTACTCATGCACGATCTGCATCAATTGAACGGCTACTTCATCGGGTCGTTCCGCCGTCACCATCACGCATCGCCCGCTGACAAACGCATTACGCAATCCGGGAAACTGTTGCAGCCTGCGCGCCAGCGCTTCCGGCGGATCGCCGGTTAGCTGCATCTGTATGGTTTCATTGCGCTGCAAGGCAAGCAGATCGCCCACCGTGCCCTGCACCAGAATCCGCCCGTGATGCATGATGGCGATCTCCTGGCAAAGCTGCTCGGCCTCTTCCATGTAATGCGTCGAAATCAGGACGGTAATGCCGGCGGCGTGAAGTTCGCGCAGGCGTTGGTGAATCAGCGCGCGCGAATGCGGATCGATGGCCACCGTGGGCTCGTCCAGGATCAGGATCCTCGGCTCATGGATCAGGCCGATCACCAGATTCAGCCGCCGCTTGAATCCACCGGAGAAATGCTCCACCCGCTGATCGGCCTCGCCGGAAATTTCGGCAATCCCAAGACAGGCTTCGACACGGGACTGAAGGTGTTTGCCGGACAGGCCCTGCATGCGGCCAAAATATTCAAGGTTTTCGCGGGCGGTAAGCGTGGGATAAATGGCGGGTTCCTGGGGCACCATGCCCAGCACGCGCTTGACCTCCTTGCGATGACTGGACAGTTCCTTGCCATTGATCCGCACCTCGCCGGAACTCGGTTTGAGCAGGCCGCCCAGTACCGACATCAGGGTGGTCTTTCCCGCGCCATTGGGGCCAAGAATGCCGAAAAAACCGCCCTCCCTGACCATCAGGTCAATGCCATTCAATGCCGGGGCGCGTGCGCCCTTGTATACCTTGGACAACTGCCGCAATTCGATAGCAGCCGCGCCACCTTTCTTGACGGCGTGCTGCATGGAAAACGGGCAGGGGTTATTCATTGCTATGGGCTTTGGGAAATGAAACTGGCTGATTTGAATACAAAGCTTGGCAACAGGCCGTCATTCTAGCAGTGAGCGCCCATGCAACCGCGGACCATCTTAAACCCATCCGACACAGGCCTTAATTTAGTTTGCGGCTGGAAGCCCTTGTGGCTAAAAGGGAATTCCCCCTTGCCATTGCCCCAGCCCCCGGCTTGGCGCTAGAATATATGCCCTTTTTGCCCGTTTTCCAGGTAATTTTTCGGGCAACTTCTAACGCAGTTTTTAACGCGGTTTTTACGTGAGCGTCATGAACAGACAAGATTGGCTCGAGGGCACGCTTTACTCCCCCGACTTTGAACAGGATTCCTGCGGCTTCGGGCTGATTGCCCAGATGGACGACCTGCCCTCGCACAAGCTGGTGCAGACAGCCATCCATTCGCTGGGCTGCATGACACACCGTGGCGCCATTGCCGCCGACGGCCTGTCAGGCGACGGCTGCGGCCTGCTGTTCAAGAAGCCGGATGCCTTCCTGCGCGCCGTGGCGAAGGAAGCCGGCTTCGCACTGGCGGAGCACTACGCCGCCGGCCTGGTGTTCCTGTCTCAGGATGAAGTCACCCGCAAGGCAGCCAAGGATGTGCTGGCCCGTGAGCTTCAGGCACAGAAGCTCGTCGTTGCCGGTTTCAGAGCCGTGCCGGTCAACACCTCGGTCTGCGGCCAGTACGCGCTGGCCTCGCTGCCGGTGATCGAGCAGGTGTTCGTCAACTGCCCGGATAGCCTGGATGAAGAACACTTCGAACGTGCGCTGTACATTGCACGCCGCCGCACGGAAAAAGCCCTATCCGCAGACAAGACCTATTACATCCCGACCCTGTCCTCGCGCGTGATGTCCTACAAGGGCTTGGTCATGCCGGAAAACCTGCCGGTTTTCTACCCGGATTTGAACGACGAGCGTTTCGCTTCGTCGCTCATCGTGTTCCATCAGCGCTTTTCGACCAATACGTGGCCGCAGTGGAAACTGGCGCAGCCCTTCCGTTTCCTGGCCCACAATGGCGAGATCAACACCCTGCAGGGCAACCGCAACTGGAGCCGCGCGCGGGAGATGAAGTTCGAATCCGATCTCATCCCCGACATGGGTGATGTGCGGCCGATCGTGAATACAGATGGCTCCGACTCCAGCTCGCTCGACAACATGCTCGAAGGTCTGGTCATGGGCGGCACAAGCCTGTTCCGCGCCGTGCGCCTGCTGGTACCGCCGGCATGGCAGAACGTCGAGGACATGGATCCCGACATGCGTGCCTTCTACGAATACAACTCCATGCACATGGAGGCCTGGGACGGTCCGGCCGGTCTGGTGATAACCGACGGCCGCTACGGCGTCTGCGCACTGGACCGCAATGGCCTGCGCCCCGCGCGCTGGGTGCTGACCCGCGACCGCATTCTCACCATCGCCTCGGAAGTAGGCGTGTGGAACTACGGCCCGGAAAACGTGGTGATGAAGGGCCGCGTGCGGCCCGGCCAGATGGTGGCTGCCGACCTTGCCACCGGCAAATTGCTGCTGCCGGAAGATATCGACAATGAACTGAAAAAACGCCACCCCTATCGCGAGTGGCTGAAGGAAGCGACCAAGCTGGAATTCGGTGCCTACCCCGATGGCGACATGCAGCCCATGGATGCCGCCTCGCTGCTCACACACCAGAAGCTGTTCAACGTCAGCCTGGAGGAACGCGACCAGATCCTTCGTGTGCTGGCCGAGGATGGGCAAGAGGCGATTGGCTCGATGGGCGACGACACGCCCATGGCGGTACTGTCGCAAAAGGTGCGCTCGCCATTCGACTATCTGCGCCAGCAGTTCGCGCAGGTGACCAACCCGCCGATCGATCCGATCCGCGAATCCATTGTCATGTCGCTGGCCACCTGCTTTGGCCCCGAGCGCAATCTGTTCAAGGAATCGAAGCAGCACGCGCACCGGCTGGAAGTCAGTTCGCCGCTGCTGTCGGAAACTGCCTTCAAGGCCATCACCGCGCAGAAAGACCCCGCTTACAAGAGTCATCGCCTGTCGCTCAATTTCGATTCCGGCAAACAGACATTGAAAGCCGCCACGGAAAAACTCGCCGCCGATGCCGTTGCGGCGATCAAGGGCGGCGCGGTCATCCTGGTGCTGTCCGATCACGCCATCGGCAAGGACACGCTGCCCATTCCCGCGCTGTTCGCCGTGGGCGCGGTGCATCACGCGCTGATCGACGCCGGCCTGCGCTGCGACGCCAACATCGTGGCCGAAACCGGCACGGTGCGCGACCCGCACCACTACGCCTGTTTGATCGGCTACGGCGCAACCGCCGTCTATCCCTACCTCGCCTACGAAGTCATCGCCGATCTGGTGAAGACCGGCGAATGCAAGGCGCCGCTGGACAAAGCGTTGTCCAACTACCGCAAGGGCATGGACAAAGGCATCTACAAGGTGCTGTCGAAGATGGGCATTTCGCTGGTGGCGAGCTATCGCGGCGCGCAACTGTTCGAGGCTGTGGGCTTGAATGAAGAAGTAATCGACCTGTGCCTGAAGGGCACGGTTTCACGTGTTTCCGGCGCGGACTTCGCCGACTTCGAAGCCGATCAGAAACAACTGCACAAGAATGCCAACAACCCGCTGAAGGGACTGCCCGCTGGTGGACTGCTCAAGTTCATGTTCGGCGAGGAATTCCACGCCTACAACCCGGACGTGGTGCAGCAGCTTCAGAAGGCCGTGCAAAACGGCGATTACGAAGAATACAAGAAGTACTCCGAAATCGTGAACACGCGCCCGGTGGCGATGATGCGCGACTTGATGAAAGTGAAGTTCGGCGCAGCACATAACATGCAGCCCATCTCCATCGACGAAGTCGAGCCGATCGAAAATATTCTCAAGCGCTTCGACTCGGCCGGCATGTCGCTGGGCGCACTGTCGCCCGAAGCGCACGAAGCGCTGGCCGAGGGCATGAACCGCATCGGCGGCCGCTCCAACTCCGGTGAAGGCGGTGAAGATCCGAAGCGCTACGGCACCATCAGGATGTCCAAAATCAAGCAGGTGGCGTCCGGCCGTTTCGGTGTCACGCCGGCTTATCTGGTCAACGCCGAAGTCCTGCAGATCAAGATCGCGCAGGGCGCCAAGCCCGGCGAGGGCGGCCAGTTGCCCGGCGACAAGGTGTCCGCCACCATCGCCACGCTGCGCCATTGCAAGCCCGGCACGCCGCTGATTTCGCCGCCGCCGCATCACGACATTTATTCCATCGAAGACCTGGCGCAGCTGATTTTCGACCTTAAGCAGGTCAACCCCGCCGCCCAGGTTTCGGTGAAACTCGTCGCCGAACCCGGTGTGGGCACTGTTGCAGCGGGCGTTGCCAAGGCCTATGCCGATCTCATCACCATTTCCGGTTATGACGGCGGCACCGGCGCATCGCCCTTGACCAGCGTGAAATACGCCGGCACGCCGTGGGAACTGGGCCTGTCCGAAGCGCAGCAGGTTCTGCGCGCCAACGGTTTGAGAGGCCGTGTGCGCGTGCAAACAGATGGCGGTCTCAAGACCGGCCTCGACGTGATCAAGGCCGCCATTCTTGGCGCGGAATCCTTCGGTTTCGGCACCGGCCCCATGGTCGCGCTCGGCTGCAAGTATCTGCGCATCTGCCACCTCAATAATTGCGCGACCGGCGTGGCTACGCAGAACGACAAACTGCGCAAGGAATACTTCATCGGCCTGCCCGACATGGTGGTGAATTTCTTTACCTTCATGGCCATGGAAACACGCGAGCTGATGGCGCAGCTTGGCATTCGCAAGCTGACCGACCTCATTGGCCGCACGGATCTGCTTGAACTGATGGAAGGCCAGTCCAGCAAGCAGAAGAAACTCAAGCTGGATGTGCTGCTTGATCAGGGCAGCATTCCGGCGACCGAACCGCGCTTCGCGCAGCAGGACCGCAATCCATCGTTCGACAAGGGCGAGTTGGCCGAGAAAATGGTCAGCGATGCATTGCCGTTTATCAAGAAGCGCGAGAAAAAGTCGCTCACCTACGCCATTCAGAACGTGAATCGTTCCATCGGCGCGCGCGTCTCCGGCGAAATTGCCAAGATCTGGGGCAATGCGGGTCTGCCCGATGACACGCTGCACATCAAGCTGCTGGGCTCGGCCGGCCAAAGCTTTGGCGTGTGGAACGCCAACGGCCTGACGCTGGAACTGGAAGGCGACGCCAACGACTATGTGGGCAAGGGCATGAACGGCGGGCGGCTGGTGATCTACCCGCCGAAGCAATCCAGCTTCGAACCGCATCGCAACATCATCATCGGCAACACCTGCCTGTACGGTGCAACCGGCGGCGAGCTGTTCGCCTCCGGCATGGCGGGCGAACGATTCGGCGTGCGCAACTCCGGCGCCTTTGCCGTGGTGGAAGGCGCGGGCGACCACTGCTGCGAATACATGACCGGTGGCACCATCATCGTGCTGGGCGACACCGGGCTTAATTTCGGCGCCGGCATGTCCGGCGGCATGGCCTTCGTCTATGACGAATCGGAAAAATTCGCCACCCGCATCAACCGCGAACTGGTCGACGCGCACAAGCTCGTCGGCGACGAAACCGAAGCCTACCGCGTCTTCCTCAAGGCCCGCATCGCGCGCCACGCCGAACTGACCGGCTCGCCCCGTGCACAAAGTTTGCTGGCGAACTTTGATGCCGACATCGGCAAATTCTGGCTGGTGAAGCCCAAGCGCGTTTCGCTCGAAGCCCTGCTGGATGACCTGCCCGGCGCCAACAAGGAAGCCGTAGCCGCTTAACCGAAGACAAGAACATGAGCGACGTATTTCAATTTCTCGACAAGCCCCGCCGCGACGGCGAAAAAACCGCGGCCGTCATCCGCATTCACGAATTCAAGGAAATCTACGCCAAAATGGACGTGGATCAGGCGAAGGAACAAGCCGGGCGCTGCCTCGCCTGCGGCAATCCGTATTGCGAATGGAAGTGCCCGGTGCACAACTACATTCCCAATTGGCTGAAGCTCGTTGACGAAGGCCGCCTGTTCGAGGCGGCTGAACTTTCGCACCAGACCAATTCGCTGCCCGAGGTCTGCGGCCGTGTCTGTCCGCAGGATCGTCTGTGTGAAGGCGCCTGCACGTTGAACTCGGGTTTCGGCGCCGTCACCATCGGTCAGGTCGAAAAGTTTATTTCCGAGGAAGCGTTCAAGGCGGGCTGGCGTCCGGACGTGTCGAACGTCGCCGCCACCGGCAAGAAGGTTGCCATCATCGGTGCAGGCCCTGCCGGCCTGGGTTGCGCGGATGTGCTGGCGAGGAACGGCGTGAAGGCCGTGGTTTTCGACCGCTATCCCGAAATCGGCGGGCTCCTTACATACGGCATCCCCGAATTCAAAATGGAAAAGTGGGTCATGTCCCGCCGCCGCGAAGTATTCGAAGGCATGGGCATCGAGTTCCGCCTGAACACCGAAGTCGGCAAGGATGTTTCCATGGACAGCCTGCTCAAGGAATACGATGCCGTGTTTCTTGGCATGGGCACCTACACCTACATGAAGGGCGGCTTCCCCGGCGAGGATCTGCCCGGCGTGCTGGAAGCCCTGCCCTTCCTGATTTCCAACGTCAAGAACTGCCTGGGACAACTCGGCGGGAACGAATCCTTTCACGACATGAAAGGCCAGCGTGTGGTGGTGCTGGGCGGCGGCGACACCGCCATGGACTGCAACCGCACCTCCATCCGCCAAGGCGCTTCCAGCGTCACCTGCGCCTATCGTCGCGACGAGGAAAACATGCCCGGCTCCAAGCGCGAAGTCGCCAACGCAAAAGAAGAAGGCGTGAAATTCCTGTGGAACCGCCAGCCGGTGGAAATCGTTGGCGCCGACAAAGTCGAGGGCATCAAGCTTGTCACCACCGAACTCGGCCCGCCCGATGCGCGCGGCCGCCGCACCCCGGTCGTCGTGCCGGGCTCCGAGGAAATCGTCCCCGCCGACCGCGTCATCATCGCCTTTGGTTTCCGTCCCAATCCGCAGCCGTGGTTCACCGAACTCGGCATCACCACCGACCAGGGCGGCCGGGTCATCGCCAAGGGCAACACCCATCCCTTCCAGACCGCGAATGAGAAAATCTTCGCCGGCGGCGACATGGTGCGCGGTTCCGACCTCGTCGTCACCGCTGTGTGGGAAGGGCGCGAGGCGGCGAAAGGCATCCTCGGCTATTTGGACATTGCCTGAACTGCTTGGGATTCGGTTGAACAAAGGCCTCGATCGAGGCCTTTTTTGTGGCCGATACAAACCGGTTACAACTCCTTACACACGGTTACCCACTCAAAACACTCCGCAAACAACTCGCGCATAAAGTGCAATCGTGCGCTGTTGATTTGAATCTGCACCAACCAAAAAAGATTCCGGTGGCACAACCCTTAAACTGAATAGGAGTGAGAAATGAAAACCAAGATGATTCTGAAAACCTTGGGCCTGGCTGCCGTGATGGCGGTTTCTTCTGGCGCCTTTGCCGATGGCTGGAGTGATGACGGTCCGCGCTTTGGCTTCCCCGGCTACAACAATGGTCCGGCCTTCAAGCAAAACCTGGAGCTGATCAAGAACGTCAATGATCGCCAGGATCAGCAGCTTGAGCGCATCCTTGGCCGTTACTACGAAGGCCGCCTGACGCAGCCGGAGTTCCGCAAGCTGATGGACGAACAGACCGACATCCGCAAGATGGAACGCAGCTTCATGGCGGATGGCTTCCTGAACCGCTTCGAATACCAGAAGCTGGACAATGCCCTGGAAACCGCCAGCAGGAACATCTTCCGCGAGGCGCATGATGGCAATGGCAAACCTGGGTATGGATATGGTTACGGCAAACCCTACAACGGCCCCGCCCCCTGGAACCATTAATCACTGACGCATCCAGCCAATAGCAACCTGCCGGGGGAACCCGGCGGGTTTTTTCGCGCTGTCCGTCTGTCGTAATCGGCTTAACAATGCATGCCGATATCCGTAATTGAATACATGTTTGACCAAGAGGAAACCCACATGAAAACCGCCTTAAGCCTTGCCCTGATTGCCTTGATGTCCACTGGCGCCGCGCTGGCCGATCCGCCACGTCATGCCCCCGCGCATGGCTATTACAAGGACAAGCACCACGACGACGATGACGACCACCATCATCGCAAGCACAAGGAACACAAATATCACGGTAAAAGCGGTGCCTACTACGTCCGCGACTATGGCATCAGCTCAGGCAAGTGCAACCGTGACGAAATCGGCGCGGTGATTGGCGGCGTGGCCGGCGCGGTAATCGGCAGCCAGGTTGCCGACAAGGATGATCGCGTGGTCGGCATGGTGATCGGCGGCGTGCTGGGTGCGGTGCTGGGCCACGCCATCGGCGACGAGATCAACGACAATGATCGCGCCTGCATGGGCCATGCGCTGGAACTCGGCCGTCCCGGCGTTCCCGTCGTGTGGAGAGGAGACGGTCATCATTACCACTTCACCCCGCGTGGCGAAGCACGAGGTGGCTGCCGCTACGCAACGCTGGCCGTCGATGGCCGCAAGCCAAGAGAAGTGCTGGCCTGCCCGCGAGGGCGCGGTGAATGGGAGTTTCGCAAGTCTTGATGCATGAGCAGGTCGGCCCGCTTATCGGCTTTTAACTGTTTGTTAAAAACGTAGCGAGAGGTTGTCAGGCTAGGAGGAAAGCGGCGAGCAAGCGGAGTGTATGTTGTTATACATGAGCATTGCGAGCCGATTTCTGACGCCGAATCACGCCCTCGCAGTAGTTTTCACTGGCCTGTTAAACTTGGGGCTTTGCAATTAACCGCTCATCCCCATGTCCGCCCTTAAAAACGATACCTTCCTGCGCGCGCTGTTGCGCGAACCCGTTGATTACACCCCCAGCTGGCTGATGCGCCAGGCCGGGCGTTACCTGCCTGAATACAATGCAACGCGCGCAAGGGCGGGCGACTTCCTCACGCTGTGCAAAACACCGGATCTGGCGACCGAGGTAACGATGCAACCACTGGCACGTTACCCGCTGGATGCCGCCATCCTGTTTTCGGACATCCTCACCGTGCCGGATGCGATGGGGCTGGGACTGTATTTTGCCCAAGGCGAGGGCCCACGCTTTGAGCGGCCCCTCAGGGAAGAGTGGGCGATCCGCGATCTGGCCGCACCCGATCCCAATGACAAGCTCGGCTATGTCATGGATGCCGTACGCAGCATCCGCAAGGCCCTTGATGGCACCGTGCCGCTGATTGGTTTCTCGGGAAGCCCGTTTACGCTGGCCTGCTACATGGTCGAAGGCGGCGGCTCGGACGATTTCCGCACCGTGAAAACCATGCTGTACCAGCGGCCCGATCTGCTGCACCACATTCTGGAAGTGACCGCCAAGGCAGTAACCGACTACCTTAACGCGCAGATTGAAGCCGGCGCGCAGGCGGCGATGATTTTCGATACCTGGGGCGGCATGCTGAGCCATCGCGCCTATCGCGAATTTTCACTCCCTTACATGGCGCGCGTGATCGAAGGCCTGAAGAAGGAAAACGAAGGCCGCCGCGTACCCAGCATCCTGTTCACCAAGGGCGGAGGCCTGTGGCTGGAATCGATGGCGGACACGGGCTGCGATGCGCTGGGACTGGACTGGACGGTGGACATCGGCGAGGCCAGAAAACGCGTGGGGAACAAAGTTGCCTTGCAGGGAAATTTCGATCCGCTGTGTCTGATGGGCAGCCCGGAATCCATCGTCAAGGAAGCCGAAACCATTCTGCAAAGTTATGGCCAGGGCTCGGGGCATGTATTCAACTTGGGACATGGCATCAACCAGTTCACCCCTCCGGATAGTGTGGACTTACTGTTGAATACCATTAGAAATACCAGCCGCCAATATCACCAGAAATAATCCATCAGCGCTTACTTATGCACAATTTGGGCGCATGGTGGAAATTTTTTGATGTTCAGGCTTGACAGGTGCGCGTACTTTACAACTTGTTGTTTTTAAATGGTTTGGCGCTGCGCCTGTTTATTAACCGATTCGTCATGTTGGCTTATTGACGCCTTATTGGGGTTATTCAGATCAATCATCCACAAAATTATCCACAGAAACCGTGGACAACCCAGAAACCTTTAATAATCATAGAGATTTACGCAAGATTTCACGAATAAACTCCAGCTTCCGCCGCTAACTTTCCCAACTTATCCACTAGCAATGCTCCGCTTCGCCCGTATAGCGCTGGATGTTCCGCTACCCCGGCTGTTTGAATACCAGGCGCCGGGCATTTCGGCCGGGGATGTCGGCCGCCGGGTACAAATTCCGTTCGGGAAAAAAAATGTGGTCGGGCTGGTGCTGGAAGTTACGGATTCGCCGGATTTCCCCGAGGAAAAACTCAAATCCCTCAAGGCCATCGACACCGCACAGCCTCCCCTGCCGGATGACGTGCTCGATCTGTTCCGGTTCTGCGCGAGTTATTACCACTATCCAATTGGCCAGGTTGCGTTGTCTGCCCTGCCCACCGCATTGCGGCGCTGGGAATTTGAACCACCGAAACCCTTACTTCGCTATGCATTGACCCTTGAAGGCCAGCAAGCGTTGCCGGATGCCTTGCCCGCCCGCGCCGTGGCAAAACACAGGCTGGCCACGCGCCTGAAGTCCGGCAGCGCCGATTCGACTGAACTCAGTCGCCTGTGCGGCGATGCGCCGAAAGTCATTCAGGACTGGCTGGAAAAGGGCTGGGCGATCCTTCATGAAGATGCTCCGGCGGTTACCATTATTCGTCCCGTACTGCTCAAGGAACAGCAGGCAGTTGTTGAAACCGTCACGCAGACCTTGGACAGGTTTGCTGCGTTTCTGCTTCACGGCGTCACCGGCAGCGGCAAAACCGAGGTGTATCTGCGTCTGATGGAAGAGGCGCTTTCCAGTGGCAAACAGGCGCTGGTTCTGGTGCCGGAGATCGGGCTTACGCCGCAATTTACCCAGCGGGTTGCCGCGCGGTTCCCCGAAACGCCAATCAGCTTGCTGCACAGCGGGCTGGCCGAAGGTGAGCGCCTGCTCCGATGGAAACAGGCCGCGGCAGGCAAGGCGGGCATCGTGCTGGGCACGCGGCTGTCGGTATTTACGCCCATGCCGGATCTTGGGTTGATCATCGTGGACGAAGAACACGATGCCTCGTTTTCCCAGCAGGAAGGCTTGCGCTATTCGGCACGCGACCTGGCGGTTTTTCGCGCCCGACAGCGCAACATTCCTGTGGTGCTCGGATCAGCCACGCCCAGCCTGGAAAGCTGGCACAACGCGGAAAGCGGGCGCTACGCCCGTCTTACCCTTCTCGAGCGCGCAACCGGGGCGTCGCTGCCTGAACTATCGCTGGTCGACATCCGCAACCAGCCGCTGGATGAAGGACTGAGTCCGCTTGCCGTCAAGGTTATTGGCGAAACCCTGTCGCGCAAGGAGCAGGTGCTGGTGTTCATCAACCGGCGGGGCTACGCACCTGTATTGCACTGCCCCGTCTGCGCCTGGGTGGCGCCCTGCCCGCGCTGCTCAATCCGGCTGACTTTGCATCGTCATGGACATCGATTGCGCTGCCATCACTGCGGTCATGAAGAACGCATTCCAACCGCTTGCCCGGCATGCGGCAATCCCGACATTCGCGCCATTGGCCAAGGTACGCAAAGAGTGGAGGATGCGCTGGCGCGGCACTTTCCGGCTGCACGAATTGTGCGTGCCGACCGCGACAGCACCCGTCGCAAGGGCAGCTGGGACGCCATGCAGGCCAGCATACACAGCGGGGATGCGGACCTGATCGTTGGCACCCAGCTCGTCGCCAAGGGTCATGATTTCCCCAACCTGACACTGGTGGTTGCACTGGATGCGGATGGCGCGCTGTTCAGCCTCGATTTCCGCGCGGAGGAAAGACTGTTCGCGCAACTCATGCAAGTGGCTGGGCGCGCGGGCCGGGCCGACAAACCCGGCAAGGTGCTGATTCAGACCGGCTTTCCGGACCATCCGTTATTTTCCAGTCTGGTCACGCATGACTACGCAGGCTTTGTCCAGGCACAGCTTGCAACACGGAAAGCGGGCATGCTGCCGCCATTTTCGCGCCAGGCGGTTCTTCGCGCGGAAGCGCATGAATTGGGCACGGCAATGAAATGGCTGGCGCGCGCGCGTGAACTGATCCCGGCTCATCCGGATGTCGAGGTATTCGAGCCAGTGACCGCACCCATGCTCAAAAAAGCTGGACTGGAACGAGGCCAGCTCTGGCTTCAATCTCCGTCGCGCGGTAGTCTGCAAAAAGTGTTGCAGGAATGGGCGCCACGGCTGCATGCACTGCGCGCGGCCGGCACACGATGGCACCTGGACGTGGACCCGATTGAAAACTAGTAACCGGCAATCTGGTAGAAATGACACTTGCCAGCCAGCCGCCGGTAACGCATAAACAGTACATTGAACCCGAGGAGATCGCCATGTTCCGCACATTTTCAAGCGCAACGCTATTCCTTTTATTCTGCCTGCCAGCCATGGCCGAGGAAGTCACCGTGGCTCATCAGGGCCTGAACCTAAAAGCCAACCTGGAAATGGCCGACGGCAAAAGCCTGAAGGACGGCGTGATTCTGATGACGCACGGCACGCTGGCGCATGGCCGCATGGAAATCATGTCCACGTTGCAGGAGAACATGAAGGCCCGCGGCTACAACAGCCTGTCGATCAATTTGTCTTACGCAGTGGACAGCCGGCCTTTCGCCATGCAGGAATGCGCGGCACCGCAAACTCACCGGCACGAGGATGCCGTCGGTGAAATCGCTGCCTGGACAGCCTGGCTGAAATCGAAGGGTGCCAGCAGGATTGCCGTGCTGGGCCATTCGCGCGGCGGCAACCAGACGGCCTGGTATGCGTCGGACAAGCCCGATGCAGTCATGAAGGCGGTGGTGCTGATCGCGCCCGGCTCCTGGACCGAGCCGTATCTGGCCGAGGATTACCAGAAGCGCTTCGGCATGGCGCTCGCGCCTGTGCTGGACAATGCGCGCAAGCAGATCAAGGCCGGCAAGGGCAAGGAGAAAATCGCCAAGGGCAACGTGGTGTACTGTAAGGATACCCAGACCACGGTCGAAACCCTGGTTTCCTATCACGCCTTCGATCCGCGCCTGGCCACGTTTGATCTGCTGAAGAAAATGCCCGTGCCGGTGCTGGTGATCGCCGGATCAGCCGATGAAACCACGCCGGGCGTGGCGGAAAAAGCCAGACCGCATGCCGATGGCACGAAAGTGCAACTCGTCAGCATTGATGGCGCGGATCATTTTTTCCGCGACTTGTACGCCGAAGAAGCCGCGGATGCCATCCAAACCTTCCTCAAGGGGCAGAAGTTCTAGTCGCGGTATAATTTTGCCCTTACATTCCAGGCGCGCCCGCCACATCAAAACATTCGGCCGGACGCGGATTTTTGCATGACACTGAAAGTACATCTCGCCAACTTGTTGGAACAGGCGGTCGCCGATATCCTGCCCGGCCAGCAGGCGGCTATCGAACTGGAGCGCCCGAAATCGGCTGACCACGGCGATTTCGCCTGCAACATCGCCATGCGCCTGGCCAAGCCGTTGAAGAAAAATCCGCGCGAACTGGCCCAGGCAATTGTCGGCGCATTGCCTCATTCCGATCTCATTGAAAAGACGGAAATCGCCGGCGCGGGATTCATCAACCTCAAGCTCAAGCCCGCTGCATGGGCGGGAATCGTGCGGGCCATCCATGAACAGGGAACACGGTTCGGCCGTAGCAATCTGGGCAAAGGCCAATCGATCCAGGTTGAATTTGTTTCCGCCAATCCCACCGGCCCGCTGCATGTCGGGCATGGGCGCGGCGCGGCCTATGGCGCCAGCCTCGCCAATGTGCTGGAAGCGGCAGGTTATGGCGTCACGCGCGAATACTATGTGAATGACGCGGGCCGGCAGATGGACATCCTGGCGCTATCCGCCTGGCTGCGTTATCTGGAATTGCAGGGCATTCTTGTTCCCTTTCCTTCCAACGCCTATCAGGGCGAATACGTCCGCGAGATGGCGCAAGCCATTTTCCGGGAACATGGCGACCGCTATGTGCATGATCCATCGCGTATCCTCGATGGCGTGCCGGCACGGCCAGACAGCGAACTGGTGGAAGGCGGCGACCCGCAGGCCAAAGCGCAAAACGAAGCCCATCTTGACGGCCTGATCGCCGCCGCAAAAAAACTGCTCGGCATCGACTACGGATATTTTCACGGCTTTGTGCTCAACGAACAGCTATCCGATTGCAAGGAAGACCTGCTTGAATTCGGCGTGAGCTTTGACGAGTGGTTCTCGGAAAAAAGCCTGTTCGACACAGGCAAGGTCGCCGAGGCCGTGAAAAAGCTGGATGCCGCCGGCCACCTTTACGAGCAGGATGGCGCGCGCTGGTTCAAGGCCACTGCATTTGGCGATGAAAAGGATCGCGTGGTGCAGCGCGCCAATGGCGAATTCACTTACTTTGCCTCGGACATTGCCTATCACGCCAACAAATTCGAGCGCGGTTTCAATCAGATCATCGATGTCTGGGGCGCCGACCATCACGGCTACATTCCACGCGTGAAGGCCGCACTGACCGCGATGGGCCTTGATGCGGACAGGCTGATCGTTTCGCTCGTCCAGTTTGCCGTACTCTATCGCGGCGGGCAGAAAGTGCAGATGTCCACCCGTTCCGGATCGTTTGTCACGCTGCGCGAGTTGCGCGGCGAAGTCGGCAATGACGCGGCGCGTTTCTACTATGTGCTGCGCAAATCGGATCAGCATCTGGATTTCGATCTCGATCTGGCCAAGTCGCAAAGCAACGACAACCCCGTTTACTACATCCAGTACGCACATGCGCGGATTTGCAGCGTACTGACAGAATGGGGAGGCAACCTCTCAGCCCTGACCCATGCCGATCTCGGTACGCTGACTTCGCCATACGAGCTGGATATGATGAAGCGATTGATGGCCTATCCGGAAACACTGGAAGCCGCCGCAAGAGAATTGTCGCCACACCAGATCGCCTATTACCTGAAAGACCTGGCGGGCGACCTGCACACCTATTACAACGCGGAAAAATTTCTTGTTGAGGATGAGGCACTAAAACTGGCCCGGCTTTCACTCATCACCGCCACCCGTCAGGTATTGTCCAGCGGCCTGGCCATCCTGGGTGTGAGCGCACCCGAGAAAATGTAATGGCCGCGGCAAAACGTCCTTTCCTCAGTGGTTTCCTGACCGGCCTTGCGGTTGGGCTGGGCCTCGCCCTCGCCGTTGCAATCTGGGTTGGATTCAGCAATCCATTTGTCGAACCCCCCGCCGCCGCCGTGTCACCGAGTGAAGGCCAGGCCGCGCCCAAGGAAGCGCCCAGCTACGATTTTTACAAAACATTACCCAGCGAAACTGCCCCGGATGCACCGAAAGACGCCGTCCCGTCCAAAGCAGAAGCCACATACTACTTGCAGGCAGGGGCTTTCCTTAATGTGGCGGACGCCGAGGAAATGAAAGCCCGGCTGGCCCTGCTCGGATTCGAGGCCATCATTCTCAAGGTTGCAGATGCTGAAGCCATCCATTTGCACAAGGTCCGTATCGGCCCGTTCAAGGGCATGGATGAACTAAATAAAACACGGGCGCGTCTGACACAAAACAGCATCGAAACCCTGTTGATTAAAGTTGCGCCCGAAAACCCTACCAAGGAGACCCCGTAATGCGTGTTTCAGTGATTTCTCGCGGATTTGCCATGCTGGCATCGATCATCTTTGCCGGCGCGGCGCTGGCTGCCGATCCCGCGGTCGAAGGAACCGATTTCAAACGGTTGTCAAAACCCCTGGCCGTGGAAACCGGCAAGCAAATCGAAGTGGCTGAGTTTTTCTGGTACCGCTGTCCGCACTGCAATCAGCTTGAACCTGGTTTGAAGGTCTGGTCCAAAAATCTCCCCGCTGATACCAAATTAAGACCCGTGCCTACCGTGTTCAACGATAACTGGCTGCCAGGCGCCAAGATTTATTACACCCTGCAGGAAATGGGCGTACTCGACAAATTGCACGGAAAAGTCTTTGAGGCCTACCACAAGGAAGCCCTGAACCTGAATGACGATGCCCAGCTCATGGCCTGGATCAAGCGGCAGGGATTGAACGAGGCCGCCTTCCAGAACGCTTACCGTTCATTCTCGGTTCAGACCAAGGCCATGAAGGGCGCCACTGCCGCCCGCGCGGCAGGGCTGGACGGCGTGCCTGCTCTGCTGGTGGATGGCAAATACCTGACCTCCGTATCCATGACGATCACGGAAGACCGCCTGTTTGAAGTACTCGACGAATTGATCGCGCGCGCGCGCAAGGAGCGCGGCGGCAATATCGTCAAAATCAAACCCGCCGCCAAAGCAGCCGCAACAGCCAAGCAGCCGGCCAAGCCCGTTGCAGCGGCCAAATAAGCCACCTGTAGTCTTCATCACCGGCGCCTCCAGCGGACTGGGCGCCGCACTGGCCCGGCATTACGGAGAGCAGGGCGCCATACTCGGCCTGACCGGCAGGCGGGCTGACGCACTTGAAAAAACCGCTGCCGGATTGAACGCGCATTGCCATGTCGCTGATGTCCGCAACCCTCAGGCCATGCAAGAAGCCGCGCAAAGCTTTATCAGCGCCGCCGGCACGCCGGATATAGTCATTGCCTGCGCGGGAATTTCCGTTGGCACACTTACCGAAGAGAAAGAGGATCTTGCAGTTTTCCAGGCCGTCATGGATGCCAACGTCATGGGGCTGGCGCACACTTTTCATCCCTTCATCGCCGGCATGAAAGCTCGAGGCTCTGGCGTTTTGTGCGGCATTTCCAGCGTGGCCGGAATACGCGGCCTGCCGGGCGGAGGCGCCTATTCGGCCTCGAAGGCGGCGGTTCGCGTTTATCTGGAATCCTTGCGGCTTGAGCTCAAATCCTCGGGCATCAGCGTGGTTTCAATCTTGCCGGGCTATATCAGCACGCCTATGACACAGGTCAATCCCTATCCCATGCCGTTCAAGTTATCTGCGGAAATGGCTGCGCAAAAGATTGCCCTGCTGATTGAAAAACGAAAATCTGAAAGGGTGATTCCCTGGCAGATGTCCATCGTTGCATCACTCCTGCGCTGCATGCCGCGCGCCATTTACGACCGCCTTTTCGAAAAAGCACCCCGCAAGCCGAGAAACCTGCCAACCTGAGCGGTCTTGGCGGGATGGAACATCTGTACTATATTCACTTTCACCTGACATAAATCAAAAAAACCACGGGGGAGAAATGGGAAGTGCATTAAATGTGGTGGTGGTTGATGACCACCCCCTGTTGAGAATGGGCGCCGCCAACTCAATCAATCAGGCTGAAGACATGGAGCTGGCCGCACAGTTTGCCGATGCGGCCTCGCTTAAAGCCTGGGTAGTCGAGGGCAACCGTGCCGATGTGGTATTGCTTGACCGTTCATTGCCCGATGCTGACGGACTCGACCTCGTTTCCGACATCCGCGAAGCCGGCATGAAAGTCATCATGCTCACCATAGCCGATTCAGAGGAAGAAATTTCCGAAGCCATCAGTGCCGGCGTGGATGGCTATGTCATAAAAAGCAGCGAACCGGATCATGTCCTTTCCGCTATCCGCAGCGTATGCGCTGGACAAGGCAGCTTTCCGCTGAATGTCATGCAGCGCATGGCCAAGGGCGAACTGGGCCAATACGCCCTCGACGCGCTGACGCCACGCGAGCAGGAAATCGTCGAATTCGTGAAGCAGGGGCAAAGCAACAAGATGATTGCCTACAACCTCAAACTTTCGGAAAACACCGTGCGCAACCACCTGCGCAACATCATGGAAAAACTTGGGTTGAAAAATCGCGTGCAGGTCGCGACACTTGCTTTAAAGGAAGACCGGCGGCGGCGGTAAGGCGATACTGGCCTCTGCATATTCAGCTTTTTCCACTTTGATCTGTAGGCATGAATTGCATTCATCCCGCTTGAAATGGCTTTAAAAAGCCATCTCCAGTTAAATCTTCGCGCGACTCCAGGTTACTTCAGGTAATGACTTCCGACCCACAAGCTGCATACATGCTCGCCACCCTGGAAAAACTGGAACAAAGTCAGTGGTGGCCAGCAGAGCAGCACCTGGCTACGCAATTCAATATGTTGCGCCCGTTGCTGGCTCATGCCGCGCGTACAGTTCCCTTTTACAGAAAGCGGTTCAAAGCTGCCGGCGTCAATCCAAGTATATTGCCCAACGGAAAATCCTGGTCGAAGGTTCCACTCTTGACCCGACGCGACATTCAGGAAGCTGGTGAATTGCTGGTAAGCAAGGAACCGCCATCGGATCACGGACTCATTATCCAGACATCCACTTCGGGTTCCACCGGGCAGCCTGTGCATGTCAAATCGACCGTACTGAACACGCTGCTATGGCGAATCTTCACTGTCAGGGAACATCTTTGGCACAAGCGCGATTTCAATGGCAAGGTGGCTTCAATTCGCCAGTTTAGCGAGGGCGTTGCGTTACCACCAGAAGGCAAGGTTACTGATGGCTGGGGGGCTGCCGAGAATGCGCTTTTCAAAACTGGCTCCTGCGCCATGCTGTCCATCCTCGCAAGCGTCAGAGAACAGGCAGAGTGGCTGATCAGACAAGCACCGGATTACTTGCTGAGTTACCCTTCTAACCTGCTTGCGCTGACACGCTATTTCGAAGATGCCGGGCTGGCTCTGCCCCACCTCAAACAGGTTCTTGCCATATCGGAAACGGTGTCTCCCACATTGCGCGAAACCTGTCTAAAAGTATGGGGGACACCGGTAGTGGACACCTACAGCTCCAGGGAAATGGGTTACATTGCCAGCCAGTGTCCCGAACATGAACATCTTCATGTGCACGCGGAAAACGTGCTGGTTGAAGTTCTCGACGCAAACAACAGACCTTGCCAACCCGGCCAAACCGGAAAACTGGTTATCACCAGCCTTTACAACTATGCCATGCCCCTCATCCGGTACCAGATCGGTGATTACGCCGAAGTGGGCGAACCGTGCCCCTGCGGCCGCGGGCTTCCTGTGCTCAAGCGCATTCTGGGGCGGGAAAGGAACATGCTTCACTTACCGAACGGTGAAGTGCGTTGGCCCATTATCGGCGGGCCCATTCCAGGACATCTCAGTTTGCCGCCGCGCCAATATCAGGCTGTACAAAAAACCCTGGATGCAATTGAGGTCCGGGTCGCTTCGGCCCGGCCTTTCACGGATGAAGAAATCGAATCCCTTACAGCTGCATTCAGAAAGGCTTTCGGACACGATTTCGAAATTCGCTGGGTTTACGTTAACGAATTCCCCCCAAGCCCTTCCGGCAAATTTGAGGAGTTCATCTCAGAAATTTCCAGCTAGCCTGCATGCACTGAATTTGGTCAACAGTGTCTGATTTACCGGCTACCAGGTGATTTGAAGACTGGCTGGTCCACGCAAGCTCAGATTGTCACGCCAGACAGGCGCGGCTGCAATCCGCCAATTTACGGGCATGCGGCGGAAAAGCTGCTCAAAGGCAATGCGCAAGGTCAGTCGCGCAAGATGTATACCAAGACAGACATGAATGCCCTTGCCGAACACAAGGGTATCGCCGGGAACTTGCCTTGAAACATCAAAGCTGTCGGGATCATCAAACGTTCGCTTATCCCGGCTAGCTGCCCCTAATACGACCGTCACAGGGTCACCCCTGCGAATCAGGGTTTCCCCGACAACCGTATCCATTGCAGCCGTCCGGGCCACCGTATACTGAACGGGCGGTTCATAGCGCAATATTTCCTCTACCGCGTTCGGCATGCGCTTGATATCCGACAATACCCAGGCAAGCGCCTCAGGATGGTTGGAAAAAAGGCAAACCCCATTGCCAATCGCATCGGATACGGTTTCCTGGCCTGCAAAAAGCAGAAGGGACAACAAACAGACAATATCGTCCTCCGCCAGGGCTTCTGCTCCTGGCGGAGGGTATAGCAAATCCCTCAAAAGCCCTGCATTTCCCTGGCCCGACCTTCGTTCCGCAATGCTGGCCCGCAGAAAATCTGTCATTTCGGACAAAGCATCAGATGCGCCGGCATAGGCATCCGTCGTATTCCTGATGCTCAGGGCATTTGCCATGGCGCGGGTGTTTTTTTTGAACCAGCGCAAATCCGGGACAGTTATGCCAAGAACATGAGAAATCACACTCAGGGAAAGCGGATAAGCATAATCCCACATCATATCCAGGCCGCCCTGTACGAGCGCTTGCTCGCTTAAGCTTCTCGCTGTCCGCTCAATATGGGCTTCAAGTTGTTTGACATTGTCCTGCCTGAATGGCCCGGCAACCCGCCCCCTGAGCGCTGAGTGCGCTGGCGGGTCGCGGAGCAGGAACCAGTTTCCCAGAAATTCCCAAAGCTTCTGCTGATCGCCAGTGAGATCAAGTATGGAGCCCGCCGACTGCCTCAACGCCTTGTTTCGTTCGTGGATGAAGGCCGGATCGCGAAGAACTGTTTTCGCTTCGTCGAAACCGAATACATACCAGCCATTGGGGTACTCGGGCATGGCAGATTTGCCCAAATGGATGGCGCCAGCCTCAAGGAAACGACGATAGGTCGGATAAGGGTCCACTTTCATGATTGCATCGAATGGATCAAACAAGGGCATTTCCATCATGAGAGGACTGTCAATTCAACTCTGCGCAATAAATGACCCGATACCCACCGGAAGCTTGGTCTCCCGGAAAAAAATCGGGCAGCACCAGCACAAAGCGACAATGCATGGTGCGATGAAAAAAACGAAGTGCCGGGTCGGCAAGAAACTCTTCCATCGTAGGGAATGCACCGCCTTGCATGTAGCGATCGATGGCCGCCTTGAATACCGGGGACTGCCTGATAATCTTTCCACTCTCTTCACCGCCATTGTAGGAGGGGCAACGGCCATCACCCACGATATAGCGGCAACCCTCTGCCCGCACCCGATCAATCGCTCCAGTTAGGAGATTACGGATAAGGCCGCTGCCGCGCATTTCGGGATGAACACTCATGTTGTATCCGTATACAGCATTGAATTCGTCCTGGCGCTGGCCACTTGCAAACTCCACAAAATTTTTCGGGAATGCCTCGATATCGTCAGGATAAAACGTGACATGCCTGTAGGCAATGAGGCCAAGCAGGTGATTTTCTATCCAGGCCCCGATCATCGTGTGGCCTGAATCAAAACGGGATAGAAGGAGATCCGGCCTGGCCTGCAACTCAGCCGGCCAGCAGGCTTTTTCCAGCAGATTGATGGCGGGCAGGTCATGCCTGGCTAATTCGGCAACCCGTATTCCCATGCCCCCGTACCCATCATTTCCCTTAACCATTAATGTTAGCTTGCCTAAAAAGACCAAGGGTCAAAACAAGAATGTCTGAACCTGCACGAATGCGCTAGTAATCACTTATACACTTAATTCTGTCAGGTGCCGACAAACATCATTTTGCCTGCTTAGTTTGGCGGGCTAGGGCTCGACAAAAACAAAAAGCGCCATACGGCGCTTTTGTGTGGATTCAAACTAAACTATTCCGGTACTACGATGGGACCTTCACCACCTGTTCCACCATTGTCCCTCGCAGAAATGACTGCCAATGTTGTAGCAGCCAGAACGACACCCCCAACAATCAAACCTTCCGTTGACAAGCCTTCAAAAGCTTTCATCATAGCGGGCGATGTCGTATTCACACCATGTACATAAACTCCTTTTACGCCCTTGTCGTTGAAACGGAAATCTACAATTGCTGGCCTTAAAGGGGCAGAAAAGGATGAAACCAGATTGCCGGTATTGTCACGAACCACTTGGTCCATGCGGAAACCGAATGCATGACGATCCTTGCTAGTTTGGGAACTTGCCAACGGAATTTGCCAGTAGGCAGTTGCTGAAGGCTCTGCGGTAAATTCACCCGCATACGCTTGAGTAATGGCCAAAGGCAGCATGCATATTGCCGGAATAAACTTTTTCATGATGACTCCTCCCTATGAATAAGGCTTAATTGCCCGTTCAATTTACATTTCAGGGGGGCTTTGGTCAAGACTTGCCTGGCCAAGACAAGAATCATGCGGATTTTCAGTGGTATATAGGCATCAAGTGTGCCAATTTAAACTGGCTTAACCAAGTGAGATTGGCATCAGAATTATTCCACTGTCACGCTTTTTGCCAGATTGCGCGGCTTGTCCACATCCGTGCCTTTCTGTAGCGCTGCGTGATAGGACAGCAGCTGCAACGGCAAGGTATGCAAAATGGGTGAAAGTGGTCCGGCGTGGCTGCCCAGCTGGATGACGTGCACGCCTTCTTCTTCCCGGATGTGGGTTTCCATGTCAGCGAACACATAAAGCTCGCCACCACGCGCACGGACCTCCTGAAGATTTGATTTCAGTTTGTCTAGCAGTTGATCATTGGGCGCAACGGCCACCACTGGCATGTCCTTGTCCACCAATGCCAGCGGGCCGTGCTTGAGTTCGCCGGCGGGATAGGCCTCGGCATGGATATAGGAAATTTCCTTGAGTTTGAGTGCGCCTTCCAGCGCTATTGGGTAATGCTGGCCACGGCCCAGAAACAACGCATGATGTTTATTGGCGAATCGTCTTGCCCATTCTTCGACCGCGGGCTCAAGCTTGAGCACTTCCTGCGCCTGCAAGGGAAGCTGGCGCAGCGCCTGAAGGTGTGCGGCCTCCTGTTCCGGACTCAAACGTCCACGCAGCTTGGCAAGCACCAAGGTCAACAGAAACAAGGCAGCCAGCTGGGTAGTAAAAGCTTTCGTTGATGCCACGCCAATCTCCGGCCCGGCGCGGGTTAGAAACTTGAGTTTGCTGGCGCGCGTAAGCGCGGACTCGGGCACATTGCAGATGGTCAGCGTGTGGGTGTGCCCCAATTCGATGGCGTTTTGTAACGCGGCCAGAGTATCGGCTGTTTCTCCGGACTGGGAGATGGTCACGATCAGTGCATCCGGATTGGGAATGGTGTCGCGATAGCGATACTCGCTGGCGATTTCCACATTGGCCGGAATGCCGGCGATGGACTCCAGCCAATAGCCGGCAACGCGCCCCGCATGATAGCTGGTACCGCACGCCAGAATGGTGACAGCCTTGACTCTGGACAGCGTGGCTTCAGCCTCGGGACCAAACAACGCTGGCGAGAGCGTCGCTCCCATGACGGCGGTTTGCAGCGTGTCCGTCAACGCTCGCGGCTGCTCGTGAATTTCCTTCTGCATGTAGTGGCGATAATGGCCAAGCTCCGCCATGTCTGCCGTCAGTTCGGAAACATGCACGGCACGAGTGATCTCCTCGCCCTTGCGGTTATAAATGTTGGCGTGGAGAAGACCCAGATCGGCGATGTCTCCGTCCTCCAGATAGATCAGCCGCTGGGTAACCGGCAGAAGCGCCGAGGCATCCGATGCGATGAAATGCTCCTCGATGCCCATGCCGATGATGAGCGGACTGCCCTTGCGTGCGCAGACAAGCTGATGCGGTGAATCCTTTGCGATGACGCCGATGGCATAGGCGCCCTGCAGTTCGGCTACGGTTTGCCTGACGGCATCAAGCAGATTCCGGTTCTGGTAATAATGGTGATGCACGAGATGGACGATGACTTCGGTGTCGGTCTCTGACTCGAAGTGATAACCCAGACCTTTCAATTTTTCGCGCAATTCCTCGTGGTTTTCGATGATCCCGTTGTGCACCACCGCCACCTCGTCACGGCTCAGATGAGGGTGCGCGTTGGATTCGGTAGGCGCGCCATGTGTTGCCCAGCGGGTGTGGGCGATACCCAGATGCCCGTGCACACCCTGCGCCCTGGTATCTTCTGAAAGTGATGCCACACGGCCCACGCTGCGCACGCGCTTCAATCCACCATTCACCGTCACCAGCCCGGCGGAGTCATAGCCGCGATACTCAAGGCGACGCAAACCTTCCAGCAGAATCGGAACCACATTGCGCTGTGCTACCGCACCGACAATGCCACACATGATCAGTTTTCCTTTTTCGTTTTTACCGGCCGTTTCCAGCCGGTAATGGTAAGTTGTTTGCCGCGCGCAAGCGTGAGCTCGCCCGCGGGCGCGTCCTTGGTGATTACGGATCCCGCCCCGATCGTCGCACCATCGCCTATTGTCACGGGTGCGACCAGCGCTGTATTGGAGCCAATAAACGCGTTTTCTCCAATGATGGTCTTGTGCTTGTTGGCGCCATCGTAATTGCAGGTGATTGTTCCGGCACCGATATTGGTCTTGGCACCGACTTCGGCATCACCCACGTAAGACAGGTGATTGACCTTGGCGCCTTCCGCCACCACGCTGTTCTTGATCTCGACGAAATTGCCCACATGCGCATCGCGCATGAGTCTTGTGCCGGGACGCGTGCGGGAAAAAGGCCCGATGCGCGCGTCTTCACCGATATCAGATTCCACCAGGTGCGAGAAGGCATCGATTTTCGTGCCGGAGGCAATCCGCGCATTCTTCAGCACGCAATAGGGCCCGATCGAAACGCCGTTGCCAATTTCCACCCGGCCTTCAAAGATGCAGCCTACATCAATCACGACATCGCGGCCGCAAACCAGCTCACCCCGAACGTCAATTCGTGCCGGATCGATCAGCGTGACACCGTCATCCAATAATGCTTTGGCGATATTGCGTTGATGAATTCTCTCCAGCTCGGCCAGCTGGGATTTGCTGTTTACACCCAGCACTTCCCATTCATCCGCCGGGTGGCTGGTCAGTACATCCACACCATCCGCCACCGCCATGGCGATAATGTCCGTCAGGTAATACTCGCCCTGCGCGTTGTTGCTTTTCAGTTGGCCCAGCCAGGCATGCAACTTCGCGGTGGACGCGGCAAGTATGCCGGTATTCACCTCGCGGATTTCCCGCTCGATTTCCGTGGCATCCTTGTGCTCGATGATGCGCGCCACCCGTCCGTTTTCCCTGACGATGCGTCCATAGCCCGCGGGATCATGCAGCATCACCGTCAACAACCCCAGATTCCCTGCCTGCGCCGCGGCGATCAGGGGCTTGAGCGTATCCGGGCGTATCAGCGGCACGTCGCCATACAACACCAGCGTCACGCCATTTGCATCGAGGGCAGGCAAAGCCTGCTGCACGGCATGGCCTGTACCCAGCTGTTCCGCCTGCAACACGAACGTCAGACTTTCATCATTCAGCATTCTGGGCACTGCATCGCCACCAAAACCATAGACCACGCAAATCTCTTTGCCGCCGATGGCCCGTGCTGCCGAGATTACATGCGATACAAGCGGCCTGCCCGCCAACGGGTGCAGCACCTTGGGCAAATCCGAACGCATGCGGGTACCCTTGCCTGCGGCCAGAATGACGATATCGAGTGGAAACTGGTTCATGGTTGTACGTTATATCCACGCATGGCGTGCAAAATGCAGGCCAAGTATAAACAATGGTTCAGGGTTATTTGCGTATCAGTTGATAGCCTGCCGGTATGGAAAACACATCCTGTGCGATGGGTTCTCTGGAAAAATCCTGAAAGGTAATGCTCAGCCTGGCCGGAATTCTGCGGGCCAGGTTTGCCATCGGGCCATTTCCTTCATAGCTCGTCTCCACCTCCCCCGAGCAAAGCAGCCCCTTGGGCGCCAGCCTGCGAATGACTTCACTGAGCGCCGCCGACTGCGCGGGCGACACCTTGGCAACCGCCGGAATACCCAGAAAAAAATCCGGCTTTCTGGCCATCCTGGTCAGCGCACTGATTTCGGCCAGCTCCTTTACCTTGCTCGCAACCCATAGCTGTCCTTTCAAATGAAATACCGTTTCTTCATTGCCCAGGCGGGCCGGCATGCTGGCAGTCAAGGTGTGTTCTTCGCATTTCCAGTGCTTCAAGGGCCTCGCATTGCCGGTTTTCTCCAGGGTCATTTTCAGGCCCTTCAAGGGCGCGCTGACTTCGGTTGCGGCCTGCACTGCGGACAAATCATGAACCTCGGCCACTCGCGTCATGTGATCAATGATGGCCGCCTGCCGCTGGGCCAGATCGTACAGATGCGTATAAGCGCGGCCCCGGTCAACAAAATCCCTGCGTAGGGTCGTTTTGCGAATCCATATCTTTTCCTGGCTGGACATGGGCATGTTTACCGTACCTGCCATGCTGTGGCCAGTCAGCGTCAAATCCGCACCGCTGAAAGACGGCCACAAACCCAGCATCGCCAACAAAATCAGCACGCCTCTTCTTGTTGTCATCGGTATTTTTCCTCGTTTTCCTGCTCGCTCAGGCTCAACCGCTGATATATCCGCATCAAGGGCTTGGGCGCCCACCAGTTCAGCCACCCCAGCAAGCGCAACGTGGAGGGAACCAGCAGCATGCGTACCAGTGTGGCATCAACAAACACCGACAGCAACAAGCCGAGTCCGATTGCCTTGATGAACACAACCTCGCCCATGGCGAAAGCGCCCAGCACCACTCCGATCAGCAGGGCTGCGTTGGTGATGATGGGCCCGCTGCGCTGCATGCCGATGGAAACGGATTTCAGGTTGTCGCCCTTGGTCGCGTCGCAAACTTCCTTGACGCGGGAAAGCAGGAATACCTCGTAGTCGATGGACAGGCCGAATGCGCTGGCAAAAATCAGCACCAGTATGGTTCCATCCAGCGCGCCCTGCGGTGTAAACCCAAGCAGCCCGGACAGGTGCCCCTCCTGAATGATCCACACCAGCACGCCGTATGTGGCGGACAGGGACAGCAGATTGGTCAGCACGACTTTAACGGGAACCAGAAGGCTGCCCAGCATCAGGAACAGCAGCACGAATATCACGATCACGATCGCGGCAAATACCTTGGGCACTTCGCTGCGAAGCGACGCGAGGTAATCAAGATGGAACGCGGAAAATCCACCAACCTGCATTTCCGCCAAGGCGGGTGGCAAAGGCAGCGCTCGAATACGCATCACCAGCTCCCGCGCTTCGGCCGAAGTCGAATCCGGTTTGATATGGACCGTTATCAATGTGCTTTGCCCATGCCCATATTCCGCCAGCGCCCCTGAGGCCTGCGGAAACTGTCCGGGGTTTTGATACAGCAACTGGTAATCGGACAAGCCCAGCGAATCATCCAGACTCATCAAGCCCGCAACGCGCGCGACACCTGGCAGATGATTGATTTCGTGCGTAAGCCGGTACAAGGCGGACAGGCTTTCCGCTGATGCCAATTCCCCTTTGGTTCGCACCACCACCATGACCGGGGTCAGCTCATTAGCCGCAAATGCTGACTGTAGCGTCTCCTGGACCTGACGGCTTTCGGCGGATGCCGGCAACGAGCGGCTGTCGGCGGGTCCCACTTTCATGCCGGCGACCGGCAATCCCATGACCAGCAAAATTGCAAGGGATGCCGCCAGGATGAGGCGGGCATTTCGCATGACGAAATGACTGAATTGGTACCACCGCCCCTCTTCACTGAGCATTGATGACTGTTTTGCCAGAAACGGCGGCACCCATTGATTGACCCGTTTTCCAAGCAGGAACAGCATCGCCGGCAGTAGCAGGATGGTTACAAACATAGCCGATGCGACGGAAATGCCGCCCGCCAGCCCCATGTTGTGAAAGAAGCGCTGCGGAAGCAGGAAAAGACAGAACAGACTGGCCGCCACGGTCAGCCCGCTGAACATGAGCGTGCGCCCCGCCGTCAGCATCGTGGTTCTCAGCGCTCTGTCGACTGGATGGCCCAGCACCAGTTCTTCGCGGAAACGCGACACCATGAACAGGCTGTAATCCACGGCCAGGCCCAATCCCAGCATGGACACCACATTGGGTGCATAAACGTTGATGTCGGTGAAATTTGTCGTCACCTTCAGCCAGGCGGTGCTGCTCAATATCGTGACGGCTCCCACCACCAGGGGCAGCATGGCCGCCACGGCGGAACGGAATACCCAGACCAGCAGTACTGCCAGCAACATGAAACTGATCAGTTCGGCTCTTTTCAGGTCGCGATCGAGCTGTTCCCGAACATCCACATACACGGCCAGTTCGCCGCCCAGCTTGATTTGCAGCTGCTCGCTGGCAACACTTTCCCTCAACCGGCGATAGGCGGCCACGCCCTCATCCTCACCACGCTTGAGATTCACAATGGCGTATGTCATGCGGCCATCATGGGATTTCAGCCTGGCATTGCCGGTGGAGTAGTACGTAAAAACACTGTTGACCTGGGCGCTGCTGAATAATGGCAACAGAGCCATTTCGACTGCCTGACGATAGGCAAGCTGATCAACATGGTCTAGCTCGGCCACCTTCGGACTGAAAAGCAGAATCACTGGTGTTTCATCCCGACCAAGATCGTCGCGCAATTGCCTTGCTGCGCGTTCCGATCCGCTGCCGGGCGCGTCCCAGCCGGGATTGAGTGTCAGCCGTTTTTCAATATCAAGCCCGTAGAGACCGCTTAGCACCGCCCACAAGACGATAAAGCCGATCAGAGCCCAGGGAAATCGGTTGGCCAATCTGGCCAGCAGGGAAAAAATCTATGGCTCCTCGATGCGATATTGATTGAAAATTCTTGTTTCGATTTCGAGCCAGACGATTCCGGTCAAGTGCACTCCGCCATCACTCGACCGTATTGCCAAATGCAGTGAAAACGTGATTTTCTTCCAATCTGCCGCCTCATGCCAGCCCGGATCAGGGTTATGTTGATGGTTAGGCAACAACATATAAAAAAACAAAGGCAGCCGAAGCTGCCCTGGTAAGCCCTCAAGCCATGCTGCCGCGATCAGACCTTTTTACGCAGTTTCTGAATCGCCGCCAGCTGCGCCACGGCGGAAGCCAGTTCCGCCTGTGCCTGGGCAAGATCCATGGCGGCGGATTTGTCCTTCATCGCCTCTTCGGCGGCGCGTTTGGCCTCCAGCGCTTTTGCTTCATCCAGATCGTGGCCGCGAATAGCGGTGTCGGACAGGATGGTGACCACATGCGGCTGCACTTCCAGCACGCCGCCGGAAACGAAAATGAGTTCTTCATCCGCCGCATCCGGTTTCTTGATGCGCACTGCGCCGGGCTTGAGCCGGGTCAACAGCGGCGTGTGGCGCGGATAGATACCCAGTTCACCCATCTCGCCCGGCACGGACAGGAATTCCGCTGTACCGGAAAAAAGCGAGCTTTCCGCGCTGACGATATCGACGTGTAGTGTCATTGCCATACGACCTTACCTTTATTGTAGGGTTTTGGCTTTTTCAACCGCTTCTTCGATCGGACCAACCATGTAGAAGGCCTGCTCGGGCAAGTGATCATACTCGCCGTTGACGATCGCCTTGAAACCGGCAATGGTGTCCTTCAAACCGACGTATTTGCCGGGGGCGCCGGTAAACACTTCCGCCACGAAGAAAGGCTGCGACAGGAAGCGCTGAATTTTACGCGCGCGTGCCACGGCCAGTTTATCCTCGGGCGACAGTTCGTCCATGCCCAGAATGGCGATGATGTCACGCAGTTCCTTGTATTTTTGCAGCGTACCCTGAACGGCGCGGGCGACGTTGTAGTGCTCTTCGCCCACGACCTGCGGGTCAAGCTGGCGGGAAGTCGAATCCAGCGGATCGACCGCAGGGTAGATACCCAGTTCGGCGACCTGGCGGGACAGCACCAGCGTCGCATCCAGGTGGGCGAAAGTCGTGGCGGGCGACGGGTCGGTCAGGTCGTCCGCCGGCACGTACACGGCCTGGAAGGACGTGATCGAGCCGGTCTTGGTCGAGGTGATGCGCTCCTGCAGGCGGCCCATCTCGTCGGCCAGCGTCGGCTGGTAGCCCACCGCGGACGGCATGCGGCCCAGCAGCGCGGACACTTCGGTACCGGCCAGGGTGTAGCGGTAGATGTTGTCGACGAACAGCAGCACGTCGCGGCCTTCGTCACGGAAGTATTCGGCCATGGTCAGGCCGGTCAGCGCGACGCGCAGGCGGTTGCCGGGGGGTTCGTTCATCTGGCCGTAGACCAGGGCAACCTTGTCCAGCACGCCGCCTTCCTTCATCTCGTGGTAGAAGTCGTTGCCTTCTCGGGTACGCTCGCCCACGCCGGCAAACACCGAGAAGCCACTGTGCTGCACGGCGATGTTGCGGATCAGTTCCATCAGCGTCACGGTCTTGCCTACGCCCGCGCCACCGAACAGGCCAATCTTGCCGCCCTTGGCAATCGGCATGATGAGGTCGATCACCTTGATGCCCGTTTCCAGAATCTCGACGTTGGCAGCCTGCTCGTCGAATGCCGGCGGCTTGCGGTGAATGGGCATGCGCGCGTCGGTGGCAATCGGGCCGGCCTCGTCAATCGGCGTGCCCAGCACATTCATGATGCGGCCCAGCGTCGCCTGACCGACAGGCACCTGAATCGGGCTGCCCGTGGCAAGCACCTCCATGCCGCGGCGCAGGCCGTCGGTGGAGCCCATCGCAATGGTGCGCACCACGCCGTCGCCCATTTGCTGCTGCACTTCAAACGTGGTTTCGGGGTTTGGCAATTTCAGCGCATCAAATACCCTGGGCATGGACTCGCGGGGGAATTGCACATCCACCACCGCGCCAATGACCTGAACGATTTTTCCGTTGCTCATGGTTTTTCCTGATTCAATCAATATTCAATTCTGTTTGACTATCAAACTGCAGCCGCGCCGGCGACAATCTCGGACAGCTCTTTTGTGATCGCTGCCTGACGGGTCTTGTTGTACAGCAACTTCAGTTCGCCGATAACGTTCTTGGCGTTGTCGGACGCGGCTTTCATCGCCACCATCCGCGCCGACTGTTCGCAGGCGATATTTTCCACCACGCCCTGATAGACGATGGACTCGATGTAGCGTGTCAGCAGCGCATCCACCACGGGTTTGGCATCCGGTTCGTAGATGTAATCCCAGTGGTGCTTGAGCTTGTCTTCTTCACTGCCCGCAGCCTGTTCCAGCGGCAGCAGCTGTTTGATCGTGGGCTCCTGCTTCATGGTGTTGATGAAGCGGTTGTAGACCAGATATAGCGCATCGATCCTGCCTTCCACGTAGGCATCCAGCATGATCTTGACCGGGCCGATCAGGCGCTCCATGTGTGGCGCATCGCCCAGCGCGGTCAGCTGGGAGACGACATTGCCGCCCATGCGCTGCATGAAACCCAGGCCCTTGTTGCCGATGGCGGTGACATCCACGCCCACGCCCTGACCTTCCCACTCCTTGATCTTGTTCACCACCACTCTTAATGCATTGGTGTTCAGACCGCCGCACAAGCCCTTGTCGGAGGTGACAACGATCAGGCCCACGCGTTTGACACCTTCGCGGCGCAAAATGAAAGGATGCTTGTACTCCGGATGCGCATACGCCATGTGCACGGCGACATTGGCAATTTTTTCCGCATAGGGACGGGCCGCCTTCATACGGTCCTGCGCCTTGCGCATCTTGCTTGCCGCCACCATTTCCATGGCTTTGGTGATCTTGCGCGTGTTTTCCACGCTCTTGATCTTGGTTCGTATTTCCTTGCCTGCGGCCATTGCCGGGACTCCTTAAATCAGTGCCGAATCAATGCCAGGTTAATAAACTGCGGTCTGCTTGAAGGACTCGAGCGCCGACTTGAGCGCAGCCTCGTTATCGCCGCTCATCTCGCCACTGGCATTGATGGCATCGACCAGTCCTTTTTGCTTGTCGCGCATGTAGGCCTGCAATGCCGCCTCAAAGGGCAGCACTTTCTTCACCTCCAGGCCATCCATGTAGCCATTGTTCACGGCAAACAGGGTGATGGCCATTTCCGCCACGCTCATCGGCGAGTACTGCGCCTGCTTCATCAGCTCGGTCACGATCTTGCCGCGCTCAAGCTGCTTCTTGGTGGCATCGTCGAGGTCGGAAGCGAACTGTGCAAACGCCGCCAGTTCCCGGTACTGCGCCAGCGCCAGACGGATACCGCCGCCCAGCTTCTTGATGACCTTGGTTTGCGCGGCGCCGCCCACGCGGGACACGGACAGACCCGCGTTGATGGCGGGACGGATGCCGGCGTTGAACAGATCGGTTTCCAGGAAAATCTGGCCGTCGGTAATCGAAATCACGTTGGTCGGCACGAAGGCGGACACATCGCCGGCCTGCGTTTCAATGATCGGCAGCGCGGTCAGCGAACCGGTCTTGCCCTTGACGGCGCCCTTGGTGGCTTTTTCGACAAAGTCGGCATTCACGCGCGCGGCCCGCTCCAGCAGACGGGAGTGCAGATAGAACACGTCGCCGGGATAGGCTTCGCGGCCTGGCGGACGGCGCAGCAGCAGGGAAATCTGGCGGTATGCCCAGGCCTGCTTGGTCAGATCGTCGTACACGATCAGGGCGTCTTCGCCACTGTCACGGAAGTATTCGCCCATGGCGCAACCGGCATAGGGCGCCAGGAACTGCATGGCGGCAGAATCGGACGCCGACGCGGCAACGATGATGGTATGCGCCATGGCGCCATGCTCTTCGAGCTTGCGCACCACGTTGGCGATTGATGAGGCTTTCTGCCCCACCGCCACGTACACGCAGGTAACACCCGTGCCTTTCTGGTTGATGATGGCGTCAATCGCCACCGCCGTCTTGCCGGTCTGGCGGTCGCCAATAATCAGCTCGCGCTGGCCGCGGCCGATCGGCACCATGGAGTCGATCGATTTGAGACCAGTCTGCACCGGCTGGCTTACCGACTGGCGCTCAATAACCCCGGGCGCGATCACTTCCATGGGGGAAGTGCGGGAGGTATTGATGGGGCCTTTGCCATCGATGGGCTGGCCCAGCGCGTTGACCACGCGGCCTTTCAGTTCGGAGCCAATGGGCACTTCCAGAATGCGGCCAGTGCATTTGGCGGTATCGCCTTCCTTCAGGTGTTCATAGTCGCCCAGCACCACCACGCCGACGGAGTCGCGTTCGAGGTTGAGCGCCACGCCGAACACGTTGCCCGGCAGTTCGATCATTTCGCCAGACATCACATCTGACAGGCCGTGAACACGGATGATGCCGTCGGTCACGGACACGATGGTGCCCTGGGTGCGCAATTCGGAACCGGTTCCCAGGTTCTCGATCTTGGCTTTAATCAGTTCGCTGATTTCGCTTGGGTTCAGTTGCATGGTCCTCTCCGGTCTTGCCGGTTCCGTATCTAAATTAAGTTATAAGCTGCCAAATTCTGCAAGCCGCGTCATCACGCAGCGAGCGAGGCGGCCATTTTTTGCAGACGGCCCTTCACCGAGCCGTCAATTACCTGGTCGCCTATCGTAATCACTGCCCCACCAATCAGGCCGGGGTCCACCTCAACGCTCGCCTGCACATCGCGGCCAAATTTGGACTTGAGCGCCATCATCATGTCGGCTTTCTGCGCTTCGCTCATTTCCTGCGCGGAAACAATGGTGGCTTCCAGCTTGCCTTCGGCCTCGGCCTTCAGCACCTCAAACTGGCTGGCGATTTCCGGCAACAATGTCAGGCGGTCATTACCTGCCAGCACAGCCAGCAGACTGTTGCCTGCTTCACCCAGCACCTTGCCGCCAATCGAACCCACCAGTTCGGCAGCCTTGGCCGCGCTGGTGTTGGGGTCGGCGATTACCGCCTGCATGCGCGCATCGGACACAATCGCCGCCAATGTGGCGAGGCGGTCGGCCCATTCGCCCAGCGCATTATTTTCCCTGGCCAGACGGAACACCGCTTCGGCGTAAGGACGGGCGATGGTGGAAAGTTCGGCCATGATTACAGTTCGGCTTTCAGCTGGTTAAGCAGGTCGGCATGCGACTGGGCATTGACTTCACGGCGCAGGATTTTTTCCGCGCCGGCCACAGCCAGTTGCGCGACTTGCTCGCGCAAGCCTTCGCGCGCGCGGTTGGTTTCCATTTCGATATTGGCTTGTGCCGCTGCAATTTGGCGGTCGCCTTCTGCCTTGGCGGCATTCTTGGCATCCTCGACAATCTGCGCCGCGCGCTTTTCCGCTTGCGCCAGCACTTCTGCCGCCTGGGCCTTTGCATCGCGCATGTTGTCGGCTGCCTTCCTGGCAGCCAGTTCCAGTTCATGCTTGCCACGATCCGCGGCCGCCAAACCATCGGCGATCTGCTTCTTGCGCGCTTCGAGCGCGTTCATGATGGGCGGCCACACGTACTTCATGCAAAACCACACGAAGAAGATAAACGTGATGGACTGGCCGATCAGGGTAGCGTTGAAATTCATATCCGCACCTTAAACGGTAGGTTAATCAAACTCGCTGATATCAGGCTGCGATTAACCGGCGACAGCAAACAGCACGTACATGGCCAGGCCGACAGCAATCATCGGCACGGCGTCAACAAGACCCATGACAATGAAGAACTGCGTACGCAGCATGGGAATGAGTTCGGGCTGGCGGGCTGCGCCTTCAAGGAAACGGCCACCGAGAATACCGATACCCACGGCTGCGCCCAGAGCGCCCAGGCCCATCATCAGCGCACCTGCGATATACAGTACGGCTTGAGTCATTTCCATTTGTTTACTCCTTGAGTTTTCAGATTGAGTTGAAAAAGTAACCGCTAATTTTTAATGGTGCTCGGAATGCGCCATGTCCAGATACACAATGGTCAGCGTCATGAAAATGAACGCCTGCAGGGTGATGATCAGGATATGGAACACCGCCCACGCCCACTGCAGCACGCCGCCAAACACGCCCAACAGCACGCCGCCGCCGAACATCAGCGCAATCAGGATAAAGATCATCTCGCCAGCGTACATGTTGCCAAACAGACGCAGCGCCAGTGAAATCGGCTTGGCGATCAGGCCCACGCCTTCCAGCAGCAGGTTGACCGGGAACAGCCATTTCGGGAAAGGCTGGAAGGCCAGTTCGGAGAAGAAACCGCCGGGGCCTTTCATTTTGACGCTGTAATACAGCACCAGGAAGAAAATGGACAACGACAGTCCAAACGTGACGTTGGGGTCGGTGGAAGGCACCACTTTAAGGAACGGCAACCCGGTTGCGCTGGCAACCAGCGGCAGCCAGTCGATGGGTAACAGATCCATGAAGTTCATCAGGAACACCCACATGAACACGGTCAGCGCCAGCGGTGCGACCAGCGGATTGTGGTGAGAGAAGGAACCGCGCACCGATCCGTCGATGAACTCGACGACCCATTCAACGAAATTCTGCAAGCCCGAAGGCGTGTCCGCAGTTGCCTTTTTTGCCGCCGAACGGAACAGCAGCAGAAACAGCAGCCCCAGGCCGATCGCAAAACCCATGCTGTCCAGATTGATGGCCCAGAAGCCCATTTCCTTGGCTTCCTGCGCGCTGTGCGCCAAGCCCCAGGTGCCATCCTGGTGCTGCCCGAAGGTCAGATTTTGCAGGTGGTGCTTGATGTACTCGCCGGAGGTATGCGCTTCGCCAGACATGGTTATCGTTTTAATTTCAAGTAAGTTTTGATTGCGTCCGCATGGTCATTTGAATGCGCAATCAGAACACACCTGTCTTGCCTATTTCTTGAGGGCCGCCAGCCAGCCAAGCTGCCCGGCAATAAACCCGGTAATCAGCGCCAGTGGTTCGGTCTTGCCTGACAAAAAACCCAGTGCCAGCAAGCTTCCCGCCAATAAATACCGTTCCGCCGCCAACCGGAAAAACTGTCCCAGCTGCCGTTGGGCAGTCCATTCGGAATGAGATTCGCTTTCCCTCTCCCTGGCCAGCATCAACAGGCTGCCCAGCAACGTGACGGCCGCTCCATATGCCGCTGATAACGCGGTCTTTTCACCCTGCACGACATAGGCAGTTGCCGCAACGGCAAGGAGGATGACGACCTGAAAAACCGCCACCCGGGTGGTGGGCCTCAACATTAGCCCGGGATGATACCCGAATTAGAAATGCTGATGCAACCATAAGAAGGGGCGGTGCGTTGCCAAAAGCCGCCTTGGTCGTTAACAACCGCCATATCCAGATTTATGCGGCAACCCGCGGAAGCAGATGGCGATTTTCAGGAATTAACGGGTTCGCAATGCGCGCGAATGGATTTACAGGCTTGCGGGCGTAAAGCGAGGATCGGCACGTGCGACCGCGTAACGCCGCGATCTGGAAGCAACCTTACTTGCCGGAGCGCATGGAGTCGAAGAACTCCCCGTTGTTCTTGGTGGCACGCATTTTGTCGAGTAAAAATTCCATGGCTTCCAGATCATCCATGTTGTACAGCAGCTTCCGCAGTATCCAGACTTTTTGCAGAACGTCTTGCGGCAGCAGCAGTTCCTCGCGGCGGGTGCCGGAACGGTTGACGTTGATGGCAGGATAGACGCGCTTCTCGGCCATACGGCGGTCGAGATGGATTTCCATGTTGCCGGTGCCCTTGAATTCCTCATAGATCACATCGTCCATGCGGCTGCCGGTGTCGATCAGCGCGGTGGCAATGATGGTCAGCGAGCCGCCTTCCTCGATGTTGCGCGCGGCGCCGAAGAAGCGCTTGGGTTTCTGCAGCGCGTTGGCATCCACACCACCGGTCAGCACCTTGCCGGAGGCCGGCTGCACGGTGTTGTAGGCGCGGGCCAGGCGGGTGATGGAGTCGAGCAGGATAACCACATCCTTTTTGTGTTCAACCAGACGTTTGGCCTTTTCGATCACCATTTCCGCCACCTGCACGTGCCGGCTGGCGGGTTCGTCGAAGGTGGAGGCCACGACTTCGCCACGCACCATGCGGCTCATCTCGGTCACTTCTTCCGGGCGCTCGTCAATCAGCAAAACAATCAGCTCCACTTCGGGATGATTGGAAGTGATCGCATGGGCAATATGCTGGAGCATCACGGTCTTGCCCGACTTGGGGCTGGCCACCAGCAGGCCGCGCTGGCCTTTTCCGATGGGCGCGATGATGTCGATGACGCGGCTGGTGACATTTTCCTCGGCGCGGATGTCGCGTTCCAGCTTGAGCGGCTTGTCCGGATGCAGCGGCGTCAGGTTTTCGAACAGTATCTTGTTCTTGGCCGCCTCGGGGGTTTCCTTGTTGACCGTATCCAGCTTGCTGATGGCGAAGTAGCGCTCGCCATCCTTGGGCGTGCGGATTTCGCCATCGATCGCATCGCCAGTGTGCAGGTTGAAGCGACGTATCTGCGAAGGCGAAACGTAAATGTCGTCAGGGCTGGCCAGATAAGAGGTATCGGGCGAACGCAGAAAGCCGAATCCATCCGGCAACACTTCCAGCACCCCACCGCCATAAATGCTTTCGCCCTTCTTGGCGTGGTTTTTCAGGATGGCGAACAGCAATTCCTGGCGGCGCATCCGGTTGGCATTGTCGATGCCGTTGGTAGTGGCCATTTCCACCAGCTGGGTCACGTGATACTGCTTGAGTTCGGAAAGATGCATGGATGTGAGTGGCCTGGGGCCGGAGAAAAAGGATTGAGACAGGTTTTGGAGAAACCACCCGCGGGCGCGGGCGGCGGAATTTGTTTTGTATTACGGCTTGAAGCGCGTTGGACTTAAATTTAGTTGGGTTAAATGTTGCTGTCAACAAAAGCCGTCAACTGGGATTTGGACAGCGCGCCCACCTTGGTCGCCTCGACGTTGCCGTTCTTGAAGATCATCAGGGTGGGAATGCCGCGGATGCCGAACTTGGGCGGGGTGGCCTGATTTTCGTCGATATTGAGTTTGCAGACCTTGAGTTTGCCGGTGTATTCCTTGGCAACCTCGTCTAGCACCGGGGAAATCATCTTGCACGGGCCGCACCAGTCGGCCCAGTAATCGACCAGCACCGGCAGCGGCGATTGCAATACCTCCTGCTCGAACGACGCATCGGAGATGTAATGGATATGTTCACTCATGCTAAGAGGGCTCCTGCAGAAATCAGTGACATGCCGGAACAGTCCGGCAACGGTGAGAATTTATGGTCCAAGGCTGGCAAAACCAAGATGTTGCCGCTATCCTACCTGAAAACTTGTGTAAATTAAAAGCGCCCTCGTCAACCGGGCTTTTTCTGATCTGCCAAATCCGCAACCATGACCTACGTCGTTACCGAACCCTGTATCAAGTGCAAATACACCGATTGCGTCGATGTCTGCCCGGTGGACTGCTTCCGTGAAGGTGAAAACTTCCTAGTCATTGATCCGGACGAGTGCATCGACTGCACCCTGTGCGTGGCCGAGTGTCCGGTCGAGGCAATCTTCGCCGAAGATGATTGCCCGGACGATCAGCGCCACTACCTGGAAATCAACGCCGACCTGGCGAAAAAGTGGAAGCCCATCATCGAACGCAAGGATGCCCTGCCCGATGCCGATGATTGGGCGAAGGTGAAGGACAAGCTGCAATACCTGGTGAAGTGAACGTTCCGGGAATCGTCACGATTCCCCTTTCCGGCAGCAACCTGGCCGAGACGGCCGCCCGCCATCTTCTCGCCAATCACGCCGGTTCACTTCCCGACCTGTCGAATCTGGCCGTTCTCGTGCCCAACCATCGGGCCGGGCAGGATTTGATTCATGCGCTCTCCCGCCATTCCGGACTTTCCGCATTCATTCCTCCCCGCATCACACCGCTCAAATCCTGGGCGCTACAGCATGCCACGAGCGCTCCCGAGCCGCAGGCCGGGCGGCTTGCCCGCCTGCATGCCGCATTGCGCGCGCAAAAATGGCTGGGCGAAGTGGATCGCTGGACACTGGCCAGTGAGCTGCTGCAACTGGCGGATGAACTTTCCGCCGCCCGGATACCGGCTGAAGCGGGCGAGCGCATCCGCGCCTTGAACGGCAAACCTCTGGAACAGGAAACCGCGCTGATCGAGGCCGTCTGGCACGCCATGAACCTCGGCGGATCGGACCCGCAAGCCTGTTACGCGCAATCCTTGCGAGCCATTCCGCCCAGCCAGCCTCTTTATGGGTATGCGCTGGGGCCGCTTACCGGGCTGGAGAAAAATTTTCTTGAACGCTACGCACAGTCCGCTCCCGTCACCCTGTTCACCCAGAACGCGGATGAAAATAACCCCGTCCTGCACACCCTGGGCTCAGCCTGGGCCACCGACGCAGCGCCAATCAAGGAAAGAGCGGACGCGCTGGCCCGCATTCACACAAGCTCGCCCCTGCACGATCAACTGAAACTCGGCCCGGCCCCGCATCTGGAAGCCGAAGCGCGCGCCATCGCCACCTGGGTAACCGATCAATTGCGAGCCGGACACAGCCGCATCGCCTTGATCGCGCTCGACCGCGAAACCGCCCGCCGGACCCGCGCCTTGCTGGAGCGCATGAATGTGCTGATCGCGGATGAAACCGGCTGGACACTTTCCACAACCGCGGCGGCGGCAATCATTGATCGCTGGCTCACCTGCGTGGCGGAGGATTTTCCCCACATCGAATTGCTCGACCTTTTGAAATCGCCCTTTGTGCTGGGCGGTTTGGCCGGAAGGCAGGATGACGTACTGGCGCTGGAACTGGCCATGCGCAAACATGGCGTGTCACAAGGCCAGACAAACATGCTGCGGCTGTCACATCAGGAGATACCCGGCGCGCTTTCAATCCTGGAACCCCTGATTGCGGCAGCCCGCGAGTTTGCCCAGACCCGCGCCCCGCTCGCTGTCTGGCTGCAACGCCTGCTCGACAGCCTTGGCCGCCTGAATGCCGCCGATTCACTGGCGGCAGATGCCGCTGGCCGGCATGTCCTCAACGCGCTGTTGCGGCTTCAGCGTGAACTGGCCGGCGACAATGAAAAGTATCATTTCAGTGAATGGCGGCGCTGGCTCAATCTGGCGCTGGAATCCGAAAGCTTTACCGACGAAAGCGTGGCAAGCCCTGTCGTACTGACTTCGTTGCCCAATGCGCGCGGGTGTGTGTTCGAGGCCATCGCCCTCATCGGCGCCGATGCCCGGCACCTCCCCGCCAACGCCGCGCCCGGACTTTTCCCACAGAGCGTGCGCGCGCAACTCGGTCTGCCAGTCGCGCAAGACGCCATCACGCAAACCACCGAAGACTTGCTGCAATTGCTGGCGCAAGGACCTTCTCTTTTAAGCTGGCAAGCCTGGCACAACGACGAACCCAATCCGCCTTCCCCTTACATAGTGCGTTTGCAGGCACTGCACCAGGCCGCCTGGCAATGCGGGCTGGATATACAACCGGCCGGTCGGCCGCCGGCTTGTCAGGATGGCATGCCCGAAGCAGCGCATCAGCCCGCGCCTGGCATAGATGCCCGGCAAATGCCTCGGCGTTATTCCGCCACCGCCTACCAGACGCTCATCGATTGCCCCTACCGTTTTTTCGCGCGCCATGTGCTGGGGCTGAAGGAACTCGACGAAGCCGATGAGGCACTGGACAAAAGCGATTACGGAATTGCCTTGCACCGCATTCTCAAACGTTTCCATGATAGTCAGCCGCCGCAGGAACACGGGGCGGCATTGGCTTTGCTGAACAGTTTGTCGGAAACGGAATTCGCTACCCTGCCGGCCTACACCGCTGCGGCATGGCGAAGCAAATGGGCGCCGATGCAACCCGCCTACATCGATTTCTGGCTGGGACAGGTTCATGACGGCTGGCAATACCAGTCCGGCGAAACCCGGCTTTCCGCGCGAATCGACATCCCTGCCCTGGGTGAAGTCGAACTCTTTGGCGATGCGGACCGCATCGATACCAAAGGCAGTGCGCTGAATGTGATTGACTACAAAACCGGCGCCGCCAGCGGCCTGAAAAGAAAACTCAAAGACCCCGCCGAAGCCGTCCAGCTGCCGTTCTACGCCTGGCTCGCCGATGCCGCGGCCGCCTATCTGCCCATCAGCGAAATCCCCATTGCACCCGTCACGCTTGATGGCGAAACCGATGTCGAAGCCATCAGTCTGCGCCTGCCGAAACTGCTGGAGGCCATTGTCCAGGGTGCACCTCTCCCCGCCCAGGGCGTCGATGCCGTTTGCCGGTATTGCGAAGCGCGGGGACTGTGCCGCAAGGGAATGTGGCATGAGTGAGCCGCTCGACATGACTGTCGCCCTCGACCCGACTCGCTCTGTCGTGGTCGAAGCCTGCGCGGGCAGCGGCAAGACCTGGTTGCTGGTGTCGCGCATGATCCGCCTGCTGCTGGACGGGGCTAAGCCTTCGGAATTGCTGGCAATCACCTTCACACGCAAGGCGGCGCAGGAAATGACAGACCGGCTGCAGGAATGGCTGCAATTGCTGGCGCTGGGCGATGACGTTGAGGTGCGCGAATTTTTACGCAAGCGCGAAGTCGCCGAAGACAAAATCGACTCGCTGCTGCCGCACGCACGCGATCTGCTCGAATCCGTGCTGGCCGCTCAGCCCGGGCCAACGATCACCACGTTTCATGGCTGGTTTCTGGATTTGCTTAAACGCGCCCCGCTGGAAGCCGGCCTGCCTTGGGGTGCACCTTTGCTGGAAAACGAATCGCTGCTGCGACGCGAAGTGTGGGAGCAGCTTACCGCCAAATGGGCCGCCCAGCCGGATTCGCCGCACGGACAGGCATTGTTGGCGTTGTTGGATGAACTTGGCGATGCCAATCTTAAAAAACTGCTGTTCCGGTTTTTAAGCCGCCGCGCGGAATGGTGGGCTTATACCGAAGGGCAGGATGATCCCGTTGCACATGCGCTCGACATCCTGCGCAATCAATTGGAATTTGATCCCGAAACCGACCCGGTCGCGGCCTTCTGGGCCGACGAATCGATGGTGCAGCGAGTAAAACGTGTGGGCTACGCATTGGAGAAAGGGACAGAAACAGAGCAGATACGCGGTGCTGAAATTTTACGCAGCACTGCACTTGCCGCCGAGGCGGCGCACGAAGTCCTGATGACCAAGTTGATGACTGCGGGCAAGCGCCGTAAAACCCAGGCTACCAAGCCGATGCAAAAAAATCTTGGCACGGCGCTGGATGACTACCTGCGTGATCTCGATATGCTCGAAACGGAGCTGGAAAATATCGCCGCGCACCAGTCCGAAATCCGCATCTGGAACCTCAACCGCCACGGCCTGCTGCTGGGACACGATTTCATTCAGGCTTATCAAGCCGCCAAGATGCGACAGGGTGTGATTGATTTCAACGACGCGGAATGGCTGGCCTGCAAACTGCTGCAAAACGAGGATCTTGCCCCCGCGCTCAATCTCAAGCTGGACGCGCGGTACCGCCACCTGCTGCTGGATGAATTTCAGGACACCAACCCGCTGCAATGGCAGGCGCTTTCGACCTGGCTGGGCGAAGCGCGGGCCGCGGACGCGGACATGACCGTGTTCATGGTGGGCGATCCCAAGCAGGCGATTTACCGTTTTCGCCGGGGCGAGGCGCGCGTGTTCGATGCGGCGGCGGATTTCCTGAGCAAGAAGTTTCAGGCAATCAGGCTTGCCAACAACCAGACCCGCAGGCTCGCGCCGGAAGTGGTCAAATCCCTCAATCTGGTCTTTGCGAATGAGCCCTGGTTTGAGCCGCATGATCACGCCGCCGAAAATGAAACCCTGCCCGGCGTGCTGCGCTGCGTGCCGGTAGCCGCCGAAAACTCCAGGGCGGAGAGCAGTATCTCGCCTGCGCTTCGCAATCCGCTGACCACCCCGCTGGAAGAAGCCGAAGACAAGGCCATCCATCTGGAAGCCGCCGCGTTCGCCCGCATGCTGAAAAGTGAAGTGCTGGGCCAGTGGGAAATCCGGAGCGAAGCCAACAGTCACGCCGCGAGACCGGGCGACGTGCTGGCGCTGGTCAGAAAGCGTACGCATCTGAAGGTTTACGAACAGGCGTTGGAAGCCGCGGGCATTCCCTTCATCACCTCGCGCCGGGGCGGGCTGCTGCACGCGCTTGAAGCGCAGGATCTCGTTGCCCTGCTGGAAACCCTGCTGATGCCGCACGCCAATCTTAAACTGGCGCATGCCCTGAAATGCCCGGTGTTTGATTGCGGTGATGGCGAGCTTTTGCGGCTATTCAAACCGGATGGTCCGCCTGGCTGGGACACCTTGAGCACGCTGACAGCCTCAACGGCCTGCCCCCCTGCGCTGTCACGCGCAGCGCGGCTGCTTGCAGGCTGGCGCGAGCATGTGGGCACCTTGCCGGTACACGATCTGCTTGACCGCATTTATTTCGAGGGCGATGTCGAGGCACGCTATGCCGCGGCCGTGCCCGTGGCGATGCGCCCGCTGGTTTCCGCCAATCTGCGCGCCTTCATGCAACTGGCGCTTACCCAGGACGGCGGACGCTATCCGTCGCTGGCGGGTTTCATCCGCGAGCTGAAAACCCTGGTGAACGATGCCGACGCCGCGCCCGACGAAGGCATTGCGGCGGACGGCGAAAATGCCGTGCGGCTGCTGACCATCCATGGCGCCAAGGGGCTGGAAGCGCCCATCGTCTGGCTGCTGGGCGGCACCGATCACGACAACGGCAACAACTACGACGTGCTGTCACCCTGGCCACCCACGCACTCCCGGCCCGAGCACTTTTCGCTTTTTGGCAGGAAGGAAGATCGCGGCGCGTTCCGCGAAGCCTGGTTTGCAGAGGAGGATGCGCAGGATCAGCGTGAAGACGCAAATCTTTTATACGTGGCGCTCACCCGCGCCCAGCAGGCCTTGATCGTCAGCGGCAATGGCGAGCGCGCAAAATCCACCGGCAAAATGAAATGCGCTTGGCTGGATCGCGTATCGACCGCATGGGAAAACGTTTCCCTGCCCGCCAGCCTGCCGTCCGCGCCCGATGTCCGCGAAGACGTCTTGCCCAATCAGACCACGCTGACTTTGCCCGTTCTTGATATTGGCCAACGGCTGGCCGCGCGACCGCAATCCTTTGATGCCCTGCTGGGTGAGTTTTTCCATGCCTGCCTGGAGCATTACGCACCACCCGGGAATGCGCGTGACCTGCCCTCGCTGGCCTTGCAGCTTGGGCTGGACAGCGATGAATGCAGCCGTGCCGAAACACAGGCAAAAGCCTTGCTTGCCCACCCCGGCCTGGCGCGCTTTTTTGACCCTTCCTTCTATTTAATGGCCCGCAATGAGCTGGCATTCATCAATCAGGCCGGAGATGTCAGGCGGATCGACAGACTGGTGGAATTCAAGGATGAAATCTGGGTGCTGGACTACAAGACCGGCGAGGCCGATGCCACGCAGGAAGCCAACCAACTGATTGACCGTCATCGCGGCCAGCTTGAAGAATATGCCCGCGCGGCCAGCGCGCTTTGGCCGGGCAAGCCGGTTCATGCAGCGCTGGTGCTGGCCAGCGGCAAACTTATTCCCCTGTAAAAAATCGTTATAGAAGCGTAAAACGTGGCTGTTTCTGCTCTAATGAACCGTGCAGTCATTCCCCGCTATTGATGGAGGCTCAATGAAACACCTGATTTCGATGCTGCTGATCGCGCCCCTGGGCGGCTGCATCTCCTTCAACTCCAGCGAGCCCGGCACGCCGGATTACGCGTCGTATTGCGAAAACAAGGAAGCCCAATGTCGCGAAATCTGCGGCTCCCAAGGCATCCAGTCGTTTTCCTGCAAGGCCGCGCCTCGCGAAGGCCTGGATTTCAAATGCGAATGCAAGAAACCCTCCGGGACGAACATTTAGCACCCGAACGGCCTTTTTCCGAGGCCTGCGAGCGCAACAAAACCCCCATTCAGGTCATTCTGCACGGGGTGTTTGATGTGCCCGGCCACATCCTCGAAATCGGCTCGGGCACGGGGCAGCACGCCGTGCATTTCGGCGCGGCCTTGCCGCACCTGACGTGGCAAACCAGCGACTTGCCGGAAAACCACACCGGCATCCGCATGTGGCTGGAGAGCGCCGGGCTTCCCAACGTACTTGCGCCCATCTCGCTGGACGTCAGCGGCGCATGGCCGCAGATGGAGTTCGATGGAATCTTTACCGCCAACACCCTGCACATCATGCCGTGGGAAACCGGCCAAAAGCTGATCGAAGGCGCCTCCAAGATGCTGAAACAAAGCGGCAAACTTGTCATTTATGGCCCGTTCAACTATGGCGGCGCCTACACTTCGGAAAGCAACGCGCGCTTTGACGAGTGGCTGAAAGCCCGCGACCCCCGCTCCGCCATCCGTGATTTCGAGGCGGTGATCGAATGCGCCAGCCACTCTGGACTGAGGTTATGCGCCGATCACGCCATGCCGGCCAATAACCGCATTCTGGTTTTCACCAAAAAAATAACGGGCTGTTGAGCAACTCCGGGGCCTGTTCCCGGAGAGTTGTCCTTGCCTGCCCGTGTCCAGAAATTCAGGCCTCCGCCAAATTTAAGCTTGGCACCGCGCCATGGTGGGCTATAAAAACAAGTATGAAAATCGCCGACCTGATTCCCAGGTGGGGAAGCCAGACGCACGCAGCGCTGGCGGGCAAGCCCTGCCATGTCCAATTGAATTTGCGGGATGCCGCCCGCATCGAAGCCTTGCAGGTCATGTACCCGGACTGCTCGGAAGAGGAAATCGTCGCCGACCTGTTGCGTGCCGCGCTGGATGAACTTGAAGTCGCCATGCCCTACGTGCCGGGCAACCGCATCATCGCCGAAGACGATCAGGGTGATCCCATCTATGAAGACCTGGGCCCCACGCCCCGTTTCTATACGCTCAGTCATGAATTTCTGCGCAAGCTATCGCGCGGTGCCCGCAAATAAGCCTGTCGGCATTATTTACAACTCTCTTCGACGCAAAATTATTGGTCGCCTGAAAGCCCTGATATTTCAAGCTCCCAGACTTTTGGCACAGGGGTTGCTTTATCCCGGTTAAACCATAACGAGATAGACCGGAGAAGAGCCATGTACCTTGGACCTGCTTTTATTTTTGCGGCATTTGCCAGTTTGTTCTTCGTGCCCGGATTCCTTGATATTCCGCTGGCGCAAATCACCTTCCGGCAAATCGTTTCCCAGTTTTTATTCATGGGTTTTGCCTTGATCTCATTGGCCGCCCTCGCCCGCTCGATCGAATTCGATCCGGTCTGGCCTTGGAAGCCCAGTTTTCGCAGGGTAATGGGCAAACTGGGTTTTCTGCCGCGCGCGGAATAAGGCAGGCCGCCTTAAAATAGGGGTTTTCCATTCGGGAAACCCCTTATGCCCGTCAATCTCACCACCCCCGATCCCGCTTCGCTCCTGCCTGTTCCCGGTGTCTCGCTGGGCATTTCATCCGCCGGCATCAAGAAACCAGGTCGCCGTGACATCACGCTGATCGAACTCGCGCCCGGCACAAAAGTCGCCGGCGTGTTCACGCAAAACCGTTTCTGCGCCGCGCCGGTCACGCTTTGCCGTGAACGGCTTGCCGCAGGCAGTGCAATTCGAGCGCTAATTATTAACACCGGCAACGCCAACGCAGGTACCGGCGAAGAAGGCCTGGCCCGCGCGCAGCAGACCTGCGAAGCAGTGGCATCCGTGATGGGAATGAAGCCCGAGAACGTCCTGCCGTTTTCCACCGGCGTGATTCTCGAGCCGTTGCCCATAACCAAGATCATCCCCGCACTGCCCGATGCGAAAGCCGATCTCGCTACGAACCACTGGAACGAAGCCGCGCACGCCATCATGACCACCGACATTGTCGCCAAGGCGGCAAGTGCTCAAGCAGCCATCGGCGGCAAGACCGTCACCGTCACCGGCATGGCCAAGGGTTCCGGCATGATCCATCCCAACATGGCGACCATGCTGGGCTATGTCGCCACCGATGCGGCCGTTTCGCAATCGCTGTTGAATCAGCTGGTGAATGAAATTGCCGATGTCTCGTTCAACTGCGTGACAGTCGATGGCGACACCTCGACCAACGATTCCTTCATTTTGATGGCGACAGGCCTTGCCGGAAACCGCGAAATCACCGATGCCGCTTCCGCTGATTACGCCACCCTGAAAAACGCGCTGGCGGAAGTTTCGATCAGGCTCGCGCAGGCGATGGCGCGCGACGGGGAGGGCGCCACCAAGTTCATGACGGTGCAGATCGAGAAGGGCCGCGACCATGCCGAATGCAAACAGATTGCCTATGCGATTGCGCGCTCGCCGCTGATCAAGACCGCCTTCTTCGCCAGCGACCCCAACCTGGGCCGCATCCTCGCGGCCATCGGCTATGCGGGCATCATGGATCTGGATGTAAACGCCATTCAGGTTTATCTGGGCAGCGTGCTGGTGGCGGAGAAGGGCGGACGCGCGGCCAGCTACACCGAGGCGCAGGGCGCGGCGGTCATGAAGGAAGCGGAAATCACCATCCGCGTGGTACTGAATCGCGGCGTGGAAAATGCAACCGTGTGGACCTGCGATTTTTCCTACGACTACGTGAAAATCAACGCCGAATATCGCACCTGATGGATCGATTCAATCATCTGCTGCCCCGCATCGAAAAATTGCTCGACCTGCTGGAAGGTTCGCCCGCCGCAAACATCGACTGGAAAAAAACCCATGCCGCGCGCTGGGTCGCCGAAACCCGCCAGTTGCGCGCCATCCATCATCCCCACCGGATCGAGGCAAAACACCTGCTTGCCATCGACGAACAAAAACAGAAGATCGATGCCAACACGCTGCAATTCGTCGAGGGAAGGCCGGCCAATAACGTGCTACTGACCGGCGCGCGCGGCACCGGCAAGTCTTCACTGGTGAAAGCCATGCTGGCGAAATACGCCGGCAAGGGATTGAGGCTGGTCGAAGTGGACAAGGCCGGGCTTGCCCACTTGCCCGAACTGTTCGACATGCTGCCGCAAGGCCCGCAGCGCTTCATCCTGTTTTGCGACGACTTGTCGTTCACGGCAGACGAACCCGGTTATCCCGCGCTCAAGGCCGCACTGGACGGCTCGCTTTCCACACCCGCGGACAATGTGCTGATTTACGCCACCAGCAACCGCCGCCATCTAATGCCCGAGTACATGGCCGAAAACCTTGAAGCCCGGCATATTGGCGGCGAAGTGCATCCCGGCGAAGCCACCGAGGAAAAAGTGTCGCTTTCCGAACGCTTCGGCCTGTGGGTGAGTTTTTATCCCATGGATCAGGACGATTACCTTTCCATCGCCGCGCATTGGGCGAGGGTACTCGGTGCAAAGGATCATCAATCGGAAAGTTTCATGCGCGCGGCGCTGCAATGGAGCCTGTCGCGAGGCGCCCGCTCGGGCAGGGTGGCGCAGCAGTTTGCCCGGGACTGGACAGGACAAGGTAAATGACACCACCTGTCGAAGTCGTGGCTGCCGTGCTCACCCGGCCCAATGGAGAAGTCATGCTGGCCTCGCGTCCCGCCGACAAGGTCTATGCTGGCTACTGGGAATTCCCCGGCGGCAAGGTGGAGCCGGGCGAAACACTCGAACACGCCCTGCATCGCGAACTGAAGGAAGAACTCGGCATCGATGTCATCCGCGCCACGCGCTGGATCACGCGTCTGTTTACTTATCCCCATGCCACCGTGCGGCTGAATTTTTTCCGCGTCTGGGACTGGCGTGGCGAGCCGCACCCGCACGAAGGCCAGACCTTTGCCTGGGAACTGCCCGGCGCGCACACCGTGCAGCCGCTGTTGCCAGCCAACTTTCCCATCCTCAAGGCGCTGGAACTACCGCCGGTTTACGGCATTACCCATGCCAAATCACTGGGCCGCGAGATATTTCTGCAAAGGCTGGATTCCGCGCTGGATAAAGGCCTCAAGCTGATCCAGGTGCGCGACAAGGACTTGCCCGAAGCAGAACGCCTGGAACTGGCGCGTGAAATCGTCCAGCGCGCGCGCCCGTTCAGCGCGAAAGTGCTGGTGAATGGCTCGCTCTCGCTGGTCAACGAAGCCGTCGCTGACGGCATCCATCTCGACAGCGGCGCGCTGATGCAGCTGGAATCGCGGCCCGATTGCGAGTGGGTGGGAGCGTCCTGCCACAGCACAGAAGAGCTCGGCAGGGCAGGGGAGCTCGCCGATTTCGCCATGCTGTCTCCTGTCCTGCCCACCGCCAGCCATCCCGGCGAACCCACGCTGGGCTGGGAAGCTTTCTCGCAACTCGCGGCGCAAAGCCCGATTCCGGTTTATGCGCTCGGCGGGGTCAACTGGCCGGATGTTGAAATCGCACGAACGCATGGCGCGCACGGCATCGCCATGTTGCGCGGGGCATGGACATGATGAAACGTCTGGCCGTACCAATCCTGATTCTTGCCGCGCTGGCTGGCCTCGCCATCTGGGGCGCGCTGCAGAAGAACCGGCCTGAACAGGTTCAGCCCATTCCCTGCATTAACCCGGTTGCGGGCTGCACATTCGTCCACAATGGCACGCCTGCGCGGATCAGCTTTTCATCCACGCCCGAAACCATGAAACCGTTTGTCATCACCCTGTCGCACCCCGCACTGCAACAGGCTTCCGCATCTTTTCAAATGATCGGCATGGACATGGGCTTCAACCGCTACGACCTGAAACGCGGGCCGGACGGCAACTGGACCGCGCGCATCGTCCTGCCCGTCTGCACCGCCAGCCGCGCCGACTGGGTTGCGGAACTTAAACTCGACGGGCAGTTCTACAGTTTGCCCTTTGGCACCCGATAATTTCCTAATCGCGCCCGCTGTCACGAATTTGTCACACGCCGGCCTATAATCTCATCTGTCAGGAGACTTAAAAGATGCCCGCAGAACATACCTTCAAGCAATTCGACACCGAACTGGAAAGTGTCCGTTCCAACGTCCTCAAGATGGGCGGCCTGGTCGAAGAGCAGATCACCCGCGCCGTCGATGCGCTGGTCAACGGCAACATGGTGCTGGCCGAGGAGGTCATCAACCACGATCACAGCGTCAATGCGCTGGAAGTGCAGATCGACGAAGAAGTCGCCCACATCATCGCCCGCCGCGCGCCGACCGCATCCGACCTGCGCATGCTGATGATGGTGGTCAAGACCATTACCGACCTCGAGCGCATCGGTGACGAAGCCGCCAAGATCGCCCGCATGGCCAAGCTGGTGCATGCCAGCGAACGGTTGACCCTGCCGCGCTTCAATGAAGTGAAATACATGGCCACGCTGGTGCTCGACATGCTGCGCAAGGCACTGGACGGTTTCGCCCGGCTGGACGCCAGCAACGCGCCCAGCATCGCCCGCCAGGACGAAGAAGTGGATGAAGAATTCCGCCTCAACCTGCGCCACCTCATCACCTTCATGATGGAAGACCCTCGTACCATTACCGTCTCCATCGACATCCTGTTCGTGGCCAAGGCCATCGAACGCATGGGCGACCATGCCAAGAACATGTCCGAGTATGTAATCTACATGGTCAAGGGCAAGGACGTGCGCCACACCTCGCTGGAACAGATGGAAAAGGAAATCCTGTAATTTCCCGCTGGATCCGGAGCAGAAAAAACGGGCCGCTCGGCCCGTTTTTCAATTCTGGATTGCAGTGCAGTCGATAACCGCCGTCGAGCGCATCCTTGGTCAGGATCATCAAATCCACCAGCGGCCTCACGGTGAGGTTGCCTCGAAAAGAACTCGACCCTGGCCCGTTAATTTTTCTTAATTATGGTGTGACGTCATCAAAGCGGCTGATCTCAAGACTTGGCCGAGTAAGGTCTTGGAAAAACAATTCGAGGCCCCTTTGATTCTCCCCAGACTTTTTTGTTACCTATCTCCCCGACCGGTCAGATATTCCGCTGGTGACTCAAGCAAGATGTATTGGACCTGACTTTCTTCACGGCGGCGTATAGAAGTTGCTGTGAAGTTGGTTACTAGCGCCTCAACGACGGGATTTCTATTTTCTTCTTTTCCCCCGACATGATAGAAATGTTCTCTCGTAAGAACGTGATGTTCTGACCATAGGCACTTCACATATTCATTTTCGCGATAATCATTGTGATGCCAGGTCGATAAAATGAACTTTCCGCTAAAGCCTGATAGCCCACTAAAAAGCTCTCGTTCGTGGGCATCGTCCCATCCGTTGTAATAATCAACATGCCGGTCAATGTACGGCGGGTCACAATAAATTATGTCGTTCGGTGATGCATCTCGTATTGTTTTGTTGAAATCTTGGCATTTGAAAGTGAATTCTTTTGCCTTAATGATTTTTCTTACCCACGCAACTTGATTGGCGATCTTGGTTACATAAGCCTGTGCAAACCGTTGGGGCTTTCTACAAAATGGAATATTGAATCCACCCTTTCTGTTAAAGCGGATCATTCCATTGAACCCAGCGCGATTGACGAACAAAAAATCGAGAGGGGAATGTTCTGCGTTAAATCTGTCTCTGACGAAGTAGTAGTGGTCTTCGCCTTTTGACAACAACATATCTCCTTCGCGGGTAAGAAATTCCTTGACCACTTCGGGCGTTATTTCGCCTGACGCTATGCCGGCATAAAACTTAACTAGGTGGGGGTTTGAATCACACAATATGGCGCGCCGTGGTGCGACGTTGAAGGCCACGGCTCCGGTGCCCATGAACGGTTCAATCCAAGTGCCGTTAAAGTCGCTCGGAAGTATGCTCTGTATCCAAGGGACGAGCTTCGTCTTTATGCCCTGCGACTTGATCGGTGGCACTCCAACTTTCATGATCATTCTTCGCCGTTCCTTTTGTTGACTACCAACGAAACATCACCGCCCTTGTATTCGACGAATTCTCGAAGCGTGGATATTTTCTTGGTGCCACCTTCTCCGTCTTGGACAGTTATCTTCTTGTAGTTCATCCAATATTCATCAAACCACTTCTCTCCGAGCTTCGAGAACATTCCCTTGCCCGCGATGATGTCAGCGATATTGTTTATGCTGCCAATGTTGGCTGTGTTGCCGCTTCCGCCTCGATCACTTGCAATCTTCCACTTCTCGGTGATAAAGAAATGGAAGTTTCGTGCCACGGAGGTGATTGAGTGAAGCTCATCAATTCCATGGGCTCTTGTTTCGTCGATTGTCGCGCCCTCAGCCCTATCGTAAATGATGCCAAGGCAGAAATGGCCCGAGTAACTCCCATAGGGAAACTGGATGTTCTTGGTGCTGGTTCTGTTCTCAAAATATTCGCCATGCGAGCCAAGCGTAAAGCCATTGCACAGGTGCGGCTTTTTCAGATTTCTGTATGTAGTCTTGAAATCAACGGCAAACCTTACGGATTCATCACTTGCTTTGACGAACGAAATGTCAGGATAGTAATTTTGATGCTCGGCGAGAACGACTTTGTACCCATTGGCTTGGGCAAACGCGAGAATTTTTGGGAATAGGTGTATCTCAAGAATCTTCGACACGATCTTTGTATCGGACGAGATCGTGTAAACATTCTTGAAGATGTCGATAAATCCTTTGACAGTCCATTGACCATCGCCGCTGCTGATGTGATCTCGTAATTCGGATACGAACTGTTCCAGTTTTCGCGCAAATTTTGCTTTTTCAGTCATCTGATTGCTGCCGCAATGATAGCCAAGCGATCATGTTACCGGTTACGCGCGGGAATCAAACGAATCAAACGGGCCAGGGTGAGATTTATTTCGCCGGCGGCACAAACCCAGCGACCTGATCAGCACCGGCACCGAAGAAATACTGCTCCATCTGCGTCATCAGGTATTTTCGCGACTGCGGGTCGGCGAGGTTAAGGCGGTTTTCGTTGATGAGCATGGTCTGGTGGCGGGTCCAGGCGGCCCAGGCTTCCTTGGAAACATTTTCGAAAATCTTTTTGCCGAGTTCGCCGGGCACGGGCGGGAAGGCGAGGCCTTCGGCCTCGCGGCCGAGTTTGACGCAGTGAACCATACGGGTCATGGGTTGCTCCTTGCTGAATTCAGATAGGCGTTAGTTTAACTGTTGCGACCGGGCAGGGGCAGGGTTGCCTGCGATCCGGTGTTTCCCCCTCACCCCAGCCCTCTCACGCGAGGGGAGAGGGAGTTTAAATCCCCCGGCACTTTGTGCCACTCCCATTATCAAGCGGGTAGATTGGGCCCCCCTTGTCAAAGGGGGGTTGGGGGGATTTGCCATGGTTGAATCCCCCGGCTCACTTTCGTTCGCCACCCCCTTTATCAAGGGGGTTAACTGCCAGGGCTTTTTCGATGCGTTTGGCGAAGACGGTCATTTCCTTGGCGGCCTGGATGTCGCCTTTTGCGTTGGCGACTTCGATGCCCTGGCGGTAGGCGGCCAGCGCGGCTTGGGGATCGCCGGATTCGTTAAGCGCTTTTCCCAGCAGTTTCCATGCGGCGGAATATTTCGGGTCGTGCTCGACTGCCTTTTGCAGATGCGGCACGGCTTTGGCCGGATCGTTTGCACTTAGATAGGCGTTGCCGAGCGAGAAGCGGAGCAGGGCGTTGTCCTTGCCCTGCGCCAGCATTTTTTCGAAGTTCTCGATGGCGGCGCTCATCAACTGCGCCAGAAGGTGCGGGTGAACAATACAAAGAAGGTGAACAATTCCAGCCGCCCCAGCAGCATGGCAAAGGTGCAGATCCAGGTCTGGAAATCGGTGAGCACGGCATAGGTGGTGGCCGGGCCGACCTTGTCCAGGCCGGGACCGGTGTTGTTGATGCTGACCAGCACGGCGGAAAAGCTGGAAATGAAATCCAGCCCGCTGGCCGTCATCAGCAGGGTCATGAACACCACGCTGACGAGGTAGAGAAACAGGTAGGCCAGCACGGCATAAATGATGTTGTTGGGCACGACCATGTCCTGCAACTTGACCGGCAGCACGGCGTTGGGGTGAATCAGCTTGGCCATTTCACGCAGCCCCTGCTTGAACAGCAGCATGGCGCGGACCATCTTGATGCCACCGCCGGTGGAACCTGAACTGGAAGCAAAACACGACAAAAGCAACATCAGCAAAGGCGCGAAGATCGGCCACTGGTTGTAATCTGTGCTGGCATAGCCGGTGCTGGTGGCAATGGAAACGGTATTGAACAGGCTGAAGCGCAGGGCCGTCAGGAAATCCGGATATACCTTCCAGACCAGCAGGTAGATGGCAATGATGAGCGCGCTGCCCAGGGTAACGATCCAGAAGGCCTGTGCCTCGCTATCGGCGAAATACGCACGCGGGCTGCGGTTGCGGAAAGCCAGGAAATGCGTGGCGAAATTGACGCCGGCAATCAGCATGAAAACCACGCACACCATTTCGATCAATGGCGAATTGAAATAGCCGAAGCTGGAATCGTGCGTGGAGAAACCGCCCAGACCCATGGTGGTGAAGGCGTGGATCACGGCGTCGAACTTGCTCATGCCCGCCGCCCAGTAGGCGAGGATGCAGGCCAGCGTGATCAGCGCATACACCAGCCACAGTCCCTTTGCCGTCTGCGCGATGCGCGGTGTGAGCTGCGATTCCTTCATCGGGCCGGGCGTTTCCGCCTTGAACATCTGCCGGCCGCCAATGCCCAGCAGCGGGAGAATGGCGACCGCCAGAACGATCAAGCCCATGCCGCCCACCCACACCAGTTCCGCCCGCCACATGTTGATGGAGGGAGGCAGGGTGTCGAGGCCGGCGAGAACGGTCGAACCTGTCGTGGTCATGCCGGACACGGTTTCGAAATAGGCGTCGGTAAAGGAAATGTCGGGGAAATAAATCAGAAACGGAAGAGTGGCAAAAGCCGGCAAAACAGCCCACACCATGGCGACCAGCAGAAAGCCATCCTTGATTTGCAACTCACGCTTTTTGTGGCGGGTGGCCAGCCACATCAGCAGGCCCGCGCCAAACGTGATGAGGAAAGCCTCGTCGTAGGCGCGCTGCGCGGTATCGTCAAAGTAAATCGCTGTCGCCACCGGCAACAACAGGGCAAAGGCAAAAATGAGCACCACCAGGCCCAGCACGTGGACGACGGGAAAAATGCGGTTCATAGAAAGCTGAAGCCGGCCTGGAAGAGTTTTTCCACCTTGGGAATGATGCGCTTGTTGATCACGAAGAGGATGACGTGATCCTCGGACTGGATAAGGGTGTCGTGGTGGGCAATGATGACTTCCTCGCCGCGAATGATGGCGCCGATGGTGGCGCCCTCGGGCAGACTGATTTCCTCGATGCGGTGGCCCGCCACCTTGGAATTTTTGGCGTCGCCGTGCACGACGATTTCCAGTGCCTCGGCCGCGCCGCGCCGCAGGGAATGCACCACGGCCATGTCGCCACGGCGGATTTTCGAGAGCAGTGGCCCCAGGGTGGCCTGCGCCGGAGAAATGGCGACATCGATCTCGCCGCCCTGCACCAGATCGACATAGGACGAGCGGTTGATCAGCGCCATGACACGGTGCGCGCCCATGCGCTTGGCCAGCAGCGCGGCCATGATGTTGTCCTCGTCGTCGTTTGTCAGCGCGCAGAACACGTCCATGTCCTGCACGCCTTCCTGGTCGAGCAGCTCCTCGTCAGTAACTTCGCCCATCAGCACCAGCGTTCTGTGCAGCTCCGCGCCCAGTTGCGCGCAGCGCTGCTTGTTGTGGTCGATGAGCTTGACCTCGTAATTTTTTTCCAGCGTGGCTGCAAGCCGCTTGCCGATGTTGCCGCCGCCCGCGATCATGACCTTGCGCACGGGACGGTCCATGCGCCGCAGTTCGCGCATGACGCTGGGTATGTCTTCCTTTTTGGCCAGGAAAAACACTTCGTCGCCGGGTTCGATGACGGTATGGCCCTCGGGCACGATGCCGCGATCCTTGCGGAAGATGGCCGCCACGCGGCAATCCAGATCGGGCATGTGCTTGCGGATGACCTGCAGTTCATGGCCAACGAGCGGGCCGCCATGATAGGCGCGCACCGCCACCAGCCGCACGCGGCCCTCGGCGAAATCCAGCACCTGCAGGGCTTCGGGGTGTTCCACCAGCCGGCGCAGGTAGTGGGTGATTTCCTGTTCCGGGCTGATCGTATGGTCAACGGCAAAATGTTTGCGTGCCAGGGTTTCGCCGTCGTCCTCGTCCTGCGAGAGATAGTCCGGCGAGCGGATACGCGCCACCCGCGTCGGCACGTTGAATTCGCTGGCGCACAGCTTGCACGCCACCAGATTTGCCTCGTCGCTTTGCGTGACCGCGACCACCATGTCGGCATCCGCAGCGCCGGCTTTCTGCAAAACCGCCGGGTGCGCGGCATGGCCCTGCACCGTGCGCAGATCGAAACGGTCCTGCAGGATCGCCAGACGTTCACGATCCATGTCGACGATGGTCAGATCATTGTTTTCCGCGACCAGGCTCGCGGCCAGCGTGCCGCCAACCTGTCCCGCGCCGAGGATGATGATTTTCATTTGTAAGGGAAGGGAGAAGGGAGAAGGGAGAAGGGGCAGGTATTGGCCAATCCACTCGCATCGTCGCAGGCAAGTTCATTTTGGCATGGGGGTAAAGGGGCGAAGCGCGCGTTTTTACCCTTCCCTCTTCTCCCTTCCCCCTTCACTACCATCCCCTTCACTTGTTCAAAGGTCCTCATCCAGCCTTTTTCCATGGCGAATATTCAGCTGTTTGAGTTTCCGGTAAAGATGCGTGCGCTCCAGTCCGGCCTTTTCGGCCACGCGGGTCATGCTGCCTCCCTCTTTCTGGATCAGATGCTCGAAGTAAAGCCTTTCGAACACGTCGCGCGCTTCGCGCAGCGGCGCGTCCAGAGGAATCATCTGGCCCAGCGGCGGGCTGGAAGCCTGCTTGAGTGGCGACACCACGCGGCTGACATCCTCGCTCTCGATTTCATCCGACAGCGAAGTGATGGCAAGTGTGCGAACGACATTGTTCAGTTGCGGCAAGTTGCCGGGCCAATCGAAATTGCGCAGCTGATTGAGCGCGGCGACGGTGAATTTTCGGGGCTGGCATTCGCTACTTTCAATCAGCTGGGTGAGCATGAAATTGGCGATGTCGGGCACATCCTCGCGATGCTCGCGCAGCGTGGGCACTTTTACGCTGACCGAGGACAAGCGGTAATACAGCCGCGAATCGAACTCGCCCGAGCCGAGCAGGGCATCCATGTTGCGGCTTGAAGCGCAGACCAGGCGCGCGGTTCCGCCGTTGAGCTTGTCGATCAGCAGCGCCAGTCCCTTTTGTTCCAGCTTGCCAAGCTCGGAAAGCTCGGGCAGGTAGAGCGTGCCGTTTTCAACCTTTTCCACATAGCTCTGTGGCGAAGCCACAAGCTGGGCGCGATCATTGATTTCCACCCACGGGCTGTTGGCGGGATGCAGAAACTTTGCGCACAGCTCGAATCCGCTGCCCGGCTCGCCTGACAGCAGCACGGGCGTGGTGTGGCCGGCGATCTGGGTCAGGCGTTTTTTCAGGTCCTGCACGACCTGGCTTTTGCCCAGCGCGGAAAGTTCCAGCGAGGGGATGCGGCGCGGCGCATCGGCTTTCTTGATTGCCTTGGTAACCGTTGCCAGCAGCTTGGCCAGCGCGATGGGTTTTTCGAGGAAATCGACGGCGCCCATTTTGGTTGCCTCGACAGCGGTATCGATGGTGGCATGACCGGACATCATCACCACCGGCATGGTGAGCTGGCCGCCCGCGGCCCACTCCTTGAGCAGGGTGACACCGTCGGTATCGGGCATCCAGATATCCAGCAGTACCAGATCGGGACGCTGCTTCACCCGGAAATTCCGGGCCTCGTCGGCGTTCTCCGCCACATGCACGTCGTAACCTTCCTCGGTCAGAATTTCCGACAGCAACTCACGGATGCCGATTTCGTCATCCACCACCAATACATGGCCGCTCACTGCATTTCCCCTTTGCGGTATACCGGCAACGTCACGCACACACATGCGCCCCCGGCTGCCAGATTTTCCACTTTAATACTTCCCTGATGCTCTTCAATGATTTTTTTTACAATCGCCAGACCCAGCCCTGTCCCCTTGGGTTTCGTCGTCGCATAGGGCTCGAACAATCGCGCCATCAGATGCTCGGGGAAACCCGGCCCGTTATCCGAAATGATCAGCATGACTTCGTTTTCAAGGCCCTCGGTACGGATGCTGATGCTGCCAGCCGGTTGACCGCTCAAGGCATCCTGCGCATTTTGCAGCAAATTATGAATGACTTGTCGCATGAGTGTGGAGTCTCCCGCGGCAAGAGGCAAGCCCTTCGTCAATTCGGCATGGATGGGGATGCCATCATAGAGCGTCAGCACTTCCATGATCAGCGCATTCAGGTCCAGCGGCGCGATCTTTGCGCTGGGCATGCGCGCATAGCTGGCAAACGCGTCCACCATGCTCTTCATGGCACCCACCTGGTTGACGATGGTGTCGGTGGCGCGCTTGAGCATGTCCGCATCGTTCTCGGCCAGTTTGTCGGTCAGCCGCATGGACAGACGTTCGGCGGAAAGCTGGATGGGCGTGAGGGGGTTCTTGATCTCATGCGCCAGCCTTCGTGCCACTTCGCCCCAGGCCGCGTCGCGCTCGGCGCGGATGAGCTTGGTGACATCGTCAAACACCAGGGTGTAGCCGCGCTGGACATCGACGGGCAGTTTGCTTCCGCGCGCCAGCAGATTCTGGCTTTGTCCCGGCCGGGCAAATTCCAGCTGCGCATTCCAGTCTTCGCCTTCCGCCGCCACGAAGCGCTCCGCCACCTGCTCGCCAAACTGGCGCAGGGGAGAGCCGGACTCACCCCATTCAACCAGCGGCTTGCCGGACAGGTTTTCCGAAGCCGCATCCAGGATGCGTAGGGCGGCATCGTTGATGGCGCGCACGCGCAGCTTGTGGTCCAGCGCGACTACGCCGGAAGACAGATTGGCCAGCACGCTTTCCAGATAAGCCTTGGCCTGCTCGGTTTGCAGGTGGTTGCGCTCCGCCTCGGCGCGGGCATCGGAAAGCTGTCGCGTCATGCGATTGAAGGATTTGATCAGCGCGCCAAGTTCGTCGCGGCTTTCGACGGGATGCATTTGCGAAAAATCGCCCTGCGCCACCGCCCGCGTTCCCCGGGCCAGCGTGCGCAACGGAGATCCCAGCCGCTCGGACAACAGGTAAGCCAGAACGACGGTCAGCAGCAGCGCCAGAAATAATGTCAAGGTGAGCGCCACGCCGTATAGCCGTTTCAGGCCAAGGCGCGAAACCGCGATTTCCTGATAGTCACGATATGCGGCCTGGACGGCCTGGGCGTCGCGGGCAAGGCTGGGCGGCACCGGCTGTATGGCCTGCAGGACACGGGTGTCGCCGGCGAACGACACACTGTAGACCGGGACCAGCACGCGCATGACAAGGCCATTGCCCGGCAGGTCATCGACCCGGCTATAGGCTTGCTCCTGGCGCACCTGCCAGAGTATGGATTTGTCGGGCAATTCCGGCAGCAGGTCGGCCTTTTCGCCCGCCGCCGTGGCCACCACCCGGCCGCGCTCATCAAATAGCGTGACTTCCTGGATCGCTGCCTGGTCGCGCAGGGAAGAGAGCATGGTGATGACGGTGCCAGCGCCTTCATCGGACAGCGACAGGGCCATGCGTTCGGTCTTCTTGGTGAGATCGGCCAGCAGATCGTCCAGTGCCGCCTGGCCAAGATTGACACCGGAACCCAGGGCTGTGTCCACCCGCACATCGAACCAGCTTTCAATGCTGCGATTGAGGAAAAAAACCGATGCGCCAAACACGACCGTGGCCGGCAGCAGCGCCACCAGTCCAAACCACAGCATCAACCGCAGGGTGAGCTTGCTGCCGAACACGCCAGCACGAATGCGGCGGCGCAATTGCCAGAACTGCCAGCCAACCAGCGCAACAAGACCCACCGCGATGGCCGCGCCCGCCGCCAGCAGTTTGGGGAAATTTTCGGAGAGCAGGGGGCTGTCCTGGCTGGCGGAAAAAAGCAGCGCGATGACCACTGCCCCCAAGGTGGCAGCGGCCAGCAGGATGTAACGAATTAAGGTGCTGCTTCCCACTCGTGCCAGTCGCCTTCAACATCCCACTTGCCGGTTGCCAGCGCGTTGATTTGCAGCGGCTTGGACAGCAAACCCAGATCCAGCCGCATGCGGATCGCGGCCAGATAGCGCTCACCCGGCTTGATGGTCTTTTTTGGAGCAATCACCCAGTTTTCGATACGGCCCAATCCCGCCAGCGCATCGGCCAGGGTGTCATAGCCCTTGTAGCCCTCGACGGTTTCCACCTGGTAGCGGCGCGTGAGCGGGCTGTAATTCAATCGGCCAATCCGGTTGGCTTCGACCAGGCTCTCGTTCAGCCACCACGAGCGGACGCGCTCCAGTTCGAAGTCCGTGACAAAATGCAGCGTCACGCCTTTCTTCAGGGCCTCTTCCTGAATCTTGTTGAGCTGAACGACAAAACTGGCATTCAGTGCCCAGCCTTCTTCCGATGGTTTGAGCTGTGCCGACTGAACGGAGATGGACTCTTCCTGCTTGCCGGCCGACGCGGGCATCGTGAAAAAAATCAGCGATACCGACAGCAGCAGCGCCCGGCTAAGCACGCTGAAGCAGCGCATAGAAAAATCCGTCGTGATCGTCATCGGGGAGCAGTTGGCCATCACCCAGCTCTTCCGGCAGCGCGAGCCGGATCGCATCCGCGTGACGCGCCAGAAAAGACTGGATCTGTTGGGCATTTTCTTCCGGGAAAATGGAGCAGGTAACGTAAAGCAATTTACCACCGGGCGCGAGTATCGGCCAGAGTGCATCCAGAATGGCGGACTGCTGCCGCGCAAACTTGCGGATGTCTTCTGGGCGTCTTAGCCATTTGATGTCCGGGTTGCGCCGTTCCACGCCGGACGCCGAGCAGGGTACATCGGCCAGAATCCGGTCGAATGGCCGGCCACCCCACCAGGATGACGGCTGTGCCGCATCACCTGTTTTCAGTTGCGCCGGCAAACCCAGCCGGTCAAGATTCTGTTGCACGCGCCCAAGCCGCGTTTCGTCGAGATCGAGCGCCATTACATCGACATCGGCGGTCTCAAGAATGTGGCAAGTCTTGCCGCCCGGCGCAGCGCAGGCATCCAGCACCCGCTGCCCGTTTTTCACATCAAGCAGCGCCGCCACCCACTGCGCGCCGGCATCCTGCACCGAGAGCTTGCCTTCCGCGAAGCCCGGAATTTTTCCGACCGGAACGGGCTTGTCGAGGGTAATCGCCCAAGGGCCAGTCTGCCTTGCGCCGATACCCGCCGACAAAAGTTCTGCCATGACCTGTTCGACGGTTGTCTTGCGGCGGTTGACCCTCAATGTCATGGGCGGATGCAGCTGGCTGGCGGCCAGGATGTGCTCCCACTTGACGGGATACGCGGTCTGGAGTTTTTCCACCCACCATGCCGGATGATTGGTGCGGCCTTCCACGGTTTGAGCCGCCCCGGATAGCAGCGCTTCCTGTTTGCGCTGAAAGTTGCGCAACACGGCGTTGACCAGGTTGCGGTATTTCCTTGGAGCCGCTTCAACGGCGTTGTTCACCACCGCATAAGGCGCCGCGCGGGTATGCGCAAGTTGATACAGCGCCGACAGCAACAGGGCATGGACAAAACCATCGTCCAGCGGCTTTTGCAGGAGCTGGCCAAGCACGCCCTCCAGTTCTCCCTTGTAACGTAGCACGCCATATGAAATGTCCCGGACAGCGCCTTGGGTCGAGTCGGATTGCCTGTTCAGATTGGCGGCATCCAGCGCCTGCGTGAGCGTTTGCCCGTAGGCAACGCCGGATAAAATTTCGGCGGCCAGAGCCGCCGAAATGTTTTTGACGGGCTTGCCCGATTCAGGCGCCACGAGCCATTGCCAACAATTTGGCCACGCGCTCATCCGTGGAAGGATGAGTCGAAAACAGGCTCTTGATGCCGTTGGCCGACAGGGGATTGATGATCATCATCTGCGCCGTTTCGGGATGCGCTTCGGCGGTGGGCATGGGCAGACCCTTGGCATAGGCCTCGATTTTCTTCAGCGCGGACGCCAGCGCCTCTGGGTCGCGGGAGATTTCCGCTCCGCCCGCATCGGCACCAAACTCGCGGGCACGGGAAATTGCCATCTGGATCAGCATGGCGGCGATTGGCGCGATGATCATGACGGCAATGGCCACCACCGGATTGGCGCGGCCCTCGCTGTCGCGCCCGCCGAACATCATGCCGAAATTGGCCAGCATGGAAATGGCGCCGGCCACGGTCGCGCTCATGGTGGAAATCAGCGTATCGCGGTGTTTCACGTGCGCCAGTTCGTGCGCCATCACGCCGCGCAGCTCGCGTTCGGACAATAGCTGCATGATGCCGGTGGTGGCGGCAACCGCCGCGTGCTCCGGATTGCGGCCGGTGGCGAAAGCGTTTGGCTGGGCTTCGTTGATGAGGTAGACGCGCGGCATGGGCAAACCGGCATTTTGCGACAATTCCCTGACCATGGCGTAGTAGCGCCCGCCGGTACTCGCATCGACTTCCTGCGCGTTGTACATGCGCAGCACCATCTTGTCGGAATTCCAGTAAGCGAACAGATTCATGGCCGCGCCAATCCCCAGTGCGATCAGCATGCCCGACTTTCCGCCCAGCAGCATGCCCACGGCGCCAAACAGCGCGACGATGCCTGCCATGAGTATCGTGGTCTTGACCCAATTGAACATTGCCCAATCTCCGAATGAAAAAATAAGTCGCTGATTAGATGGTGGGACGAACTGAAAATTCAATTCCCCAACTGCGTGCCAACGGGAATTTTAAGGCCGGACAGAAACGTTGCGGCATCCATGCGTCTGGCGCCGGCCCTTTGCAGTTCCATAATCTTGATGGCGCCTTCCCCGCATCCAACAACCAATCCCTCAGCACTGGCGGCCAGCACTTCTCCTGGCTTCCCCTTGCTGGAATCCGGCGTTGCCCGCCAGATCTTGAGCGGCTCTCCATTCAGCAGCGTCCATGCGCCGGGCACGGGATTGAATGCGCGAATCTTGCGTGCCAGTTCTGTGGCGGACAATTGCCAGTCCAGCCGGGCGTCATCCTTGCCGAGCTTGGCCGCGTAGGTCACGCCTTCTGACGGCTGCGGCACGGGTACAAGCCTGCCATGACTTTCCAGCGCCTCGACGATGGCTTTCGCGCCCAGGACGGCCAGTTTGTCATGCAGGCTCTCACCGGTATCGGATTCGGTGATGGGCAGGCGTTTTTCGATCAGCGCCGGGCCGGTATCCAGGCCTGCTTCCATCTGCATGATGCAGATGCCGGTTTCGCTATCGCCCGCCTCGATCGCTCGCTGAATGGGCGCCGCGCCTCGCCAGCGCGGCAGGAGCGATGCGTGGATGTTGAAACAGCCAAGTTTGGGAATATCCAGCACGGCTTGAGGCAGAATCAGGCCGTAAGCCGCGACGACCATGACATCGGCGCCCGCTGTCCTGATGGGTTCGTGACTGGCCGGATCCTTGAGTTTTTCAGGCTGGCAGACCGGGATGCCGTGATTCTCGGCTTCGACCTTGACCGGACTGGGGGTGAGCTTCATGCCACGTCCACTAGGGCGATCGGGCTGAGTAAGCACCAGCACCACCTCGTGTCCGGCGGCGATGATGGCGGCAAGCGCCTGCCGGGCAAACTCTGGCGTGCCGGCGAAAATGACTTTCACTTGATTAGTTAAAGGCTGGCGCGGCTGGGATGCGCTTCCCGATGCTCGCGTTCCTGCTTGACGAGCTTGGTCTTGATGCGATTCTGCTTGAGCCGCGAGAGGTATTCGACGAAGACCTTGCCCAGCAGATGATCCATTTCGTGTTGAACGCATACCGCCAGTAGGCCGTCAGCATCAAATTCATAAGTCTCGCCAGCGCGATTCAGCGCACGCACGCGGATGATTTCGGCCCGGTGCACCTTGTCATAAATGCCGGGAACCGACAGGCAGCCTTCTTCCCATTCCACGTCCCCGGATTTGGACAGGATTTCCGGATTGATCAGTACGCGCAGGTCGCTTTTGTCCTCGGAAATATCGATGACAATCACCCGCTCATGAACATTGACCTGAGTCGCGGCCAGCCCGATACCCGGCGCGGCGTACATGGTTTCGGCCATATCGTCGACCAGTTTCTGGATGCGCGCATCCACCGCCTGCACGGGTTTTGCCACCGTGTGCAGCTGGGAATCCGGGTAACGAAGAATATCTAGCTTCATAACTACTTGTATTTACAGGGACTTGAAGGCACACTTTCAGCAAAATTCCAGGGCACTGCTAAATTTCCGTCAGTAATGTCCGCAAACGCAACAGTAGCTTTTTAAAGAAAATTAGACAAGGTCTAAATAGAGGGTTCTCATGCGTAAACTTCTGCTTTCCCTGGCCATTTCCGCCTGCGTCCTGACCCAGCCGCTGTCAGCCGATGAACTGAAACTGCGCGAGGACGCCCCCGACAAATATGTCGTCGTCAAGGGCGATACCCTCTGGGACATTTCCGGCAAGTTTCTGAAAAGCCCCTGGCGCTGGCCCGAAATCTGGGGCCTGAACAAGGACGCAATCAAGGATCCTCACTGGATTTATCCCGGCGACCTGATCGTCCTCGACCAATCCAGTGGCCAGCCAAGACTGAGCCTGGTTAAAGGCGATCAGCACGGCATGACCACGGTCAAGCTCTCACCTTATTCCCGTGAGCAGCTGATCGGCGACGGCCCGATCCACACCATCCCCATTTCTGCCATTCATTCTTTCCTGTCGCAGCCGCGAGTCGTTTCCGCCGGTGCAATCGACAGCGCGCCCTTCATTCTTGGCACCAACGAAGACCGCGTCATCCTGGGCCGCGGCGACGATGCCTTCGCCACCGGCGGCCCGGCTGGCGTCTCGCGCTGGAACATCCTGCGTCCAGGCAAGGTATTGAAAGACCCCGAGACCGGCGAGGTGCTGGGCCACGAAGTGGAATATGTTGGCGATGCCCGCACGCTGTCGGATGGCGCGCCGCAGAAAATCCGCATTACCAGCGCAGCCCAGGAAGTGTTGACCAAGGACAAGCTGCTCCCCGCCGCCGACACCACCGCATTTGAGTACATTCCGCGCGCGCCTGAAACCCAGGTCGCCGGGCGGATCATTTCCGCCTATGGCAGCGTGTCTGACACGGGCCGCTATCAAACTGTCGTGCTGAATCGCGGCAGCAACCACGGCCTGGCGCCCGGTCACGTGCTGGCCATCCACCATACCGGCAATACCGTCAAGCTCAGCAAGGACGAGCTCGACAAGATGAAGTGGCTCTCCGGGAAGCAAGGCAATGTACCCGATGGCGGCGCCTGGCTGTATACCGATGTGCGCTGCCTGAAGGACAAGAGCAAGATCACCTACGACCAGACAGCCGAACTCAAGGCCCTGACCCGCGTGGGCTGCTTTGAACAGGACGACAGCAAGGTCAAGCTGCCGGACGCGCGTGCCGGTCTGGCCATGGTCTATCGCGTGTTCGACAAGGTTTCCTACGCGCTGGTCATGCAATCCGATGGTCCGGTGTACCTGCTGGATACCGTCAAGAATCCCTGATACATTCAATCCGCCTGCAAAGCGGTAACCCTGCCAACCGCCCTTCGGGGCGGTTTTTATTTCAACAAAAGGAGAAGAAGCATGAGCCAGGATCTGGAAAAGGCACGTAATCTGACGCAGATCATCTATTTTTTGTACGCGGCCTCCATCATCGTGGGCGTTACCGCCATCGTGGCCATCATCATCAACTACGTGAAGCGGGATGACGTCGCGGGCACCTGGCTGGAAAGCCATTTCCGCTGGCAGATTCGCACCTTCTGGTTTTCGGTTCTATGGGGCGCCATCGGAACAATCACCAGCATCATCGGCATTGGCATCGTGGTGTTGATCGTCGCGGGCATCTGGGCCATCTACCGCATTGTCAAAGGCATGCTGAATTTCTACGACAACAAGCCCATGTATGCCTAAGCCCGCTCAGGATCATGAATCCTGGCTGCGGCTGGGACTGATACCCGGTGTTGGCGATGGTGCAATGCGCCGTCTGCTGGAATCATTTGGCTCGCCCGGGGCAGCCTTGTCCGCAAATCGCGCGCAATTGGCACCGTATCTGAGCAAAAAACAGATTGACGGCCTGCAGGACGGGCCGGATCCGGATCTGCTGGCCCTCACCATGGCCTGGCTGTCCCAGCCTGGTCACCATCTCATTACCTTGCTTGACGAAGACTATCCGCCGCTGTTGCGCGAAACCGCCGATCCGCCCGCGCTGCTTTATGGCGCCGGACGCCGCGAACTTCTTTTGCAAGGCTGTCTTGCCATCGTTGGCAGCCGCAATGCCACGCCCCAGGGCGAATCCAATGCGGAAGCCTTCGGCCACACCCTTTCCAGTGCGGGTATCACCGTCGTCAGCGGGCTGGCGCTGGGCATAGACGCCGCCGCGCACAAAGGCGGCTTGAAGGGACCCGGATCGACCATTGCCGTGGTCGGCACCGGGCTCGACCGGGTGTATCCCGCGCGAAACAAGGCGCTGGCGCATGAAATCGCCGAAAAGGGCTTGCTCCTGTCCGAATTTGCCCTGGGCACTATTTCCGCGCCGGGCCACTTTCCCAAGCGCAACCGGATTATTTCAGGGCTATCCCGGGGCGTGCTGGTGGTGGAAGCGGCGCTCAATTCCGGCTCGCTGATCACGGCCCGGCAGGCGCTGGAACAGGGGCGCGAAGTCATGGCCATTCCCGGGTCGATTCACTCTCCGCTGTCCAAGGGCTGCCATGCACTGATCAAGCAGGGCGCCAAGCTGGTGGAATCGGCGCAAGACATCATTGAAGAGCTGGCGTGGCCAGTCATGCCGGCGGTTCGCGCCACCGCAACTCCGGCGGGCATGGAAACTGAACCGCTTTTACAACACCTGGGCCACGACCCGGTCAGTATCGACTTGCTTGCCGAGCGAAGCGGGTTGACGGTGGATGCGCTTTCGGCGAAGCTGTTGACGCTCGAACTGGAAGGGCACGTCGCCCAGCTTCCCGGCGGGCGCTACCAACGACTCTTATAAAAACGATGCTAGATATCCTGGTTTACCTGTACGAAAGCTACCGCATGGCGGAGCTTGCTCCCGACCGCGACTCGCTGGAAAAAAAGCTTTATGCCGCCGGCTTCGACGAATCCTCGGTCAAGGGTGCCCTGGACTGGTTTGCCCACATGTCCACCACGGAATCCCACCCCAGATTGCTGGAATCGCCCCATTTCCGGCATTACGCTCCCGAGGAGCAGGAACGACTGGATGAAGACTGCATCGCCACGCTGCGTTTTCTGGAGGAATCGGAAATTCTCGACGCCGAATCGCGCGAATGGGTCATCAATGGCCTGATGCATCTTCACGGCGAAGATATCGCGCCTGAGCAGGTGCGCTGGATGAGCCTGATCGTGCTGTGGAGCCGGGGCCAGATCGAGCACTACACTTTTCTGGAAGAATTTCTGCTCAACGAAACCACGCTGCACTAATCAGCCGGACACAAACCCCTATGAAACTGGTTGTTGTTGAGTCTCCTTCAAAATCCAAAACGCTGAAGAAGTATCTGGGCGCGGACTACGAAATTCTCGCCTCCTACGGCCACGTGCGCGATCTGGAACCGAAGACCGGCGCGGTCGACACGGCCAACCACTTCGCCATGAAGTACCAGCTCATAGAGCGCAACGAAAAGCATGTCTCCGCCATCTGCAAGGCGGCGAAGAAGGCCGACGAAATCCTGCTGGCAACCGACCCGGACCGCGAGGGCGAGGCCATTTCCTGGCACCTCGCCGAAATTCTCAACGAGCGCAAGCTGCTCAAGCCGGGCAAGCTCAAGCGCATCGTGTTCTATGAAATCACCGAAAGCGCGGTGAAGGATGCGGTGGCGCATCCGCGCGATGTGTCCATGGACCTGGTCAACGCGCAGCAGGCGCGCCGCGCGCTGGATTACCTGGTCGGTTTCAATCTCTCGCCGCTGCTGTGGAAAAAAATCAGCCCCGGCCTTTCCGCGGGCCGCGTGCAAAGTCCCGCATTGCGCCTGATCGTCGAGCGCGAGGAGGAAATCGAGAAGTTCAAGCCGCGCGAATACTGGACGCTGCATCTGGACACGCACAAGGACAAGCAGGCTTTTTCCGCACGGCTCACGCATTTCGAGGGCGAAAAACTCAACCAGTTTTCGGTGGAAACCGAAGCGCGCCAGGCGGAAATGCTCAAGCTTCTGCAGGCAAAGGAAGCCAGGGTCATGCAGGTGGAAAAGAAGCGCAAGGCGCGGCATGCGCCGCCGCCCTTCACCACCTCGACCATGCAGCAGGCCGCCGTTCGCCAGCTCGGCATGACCACCGACCGCGCCATGCGCACCGCCCAGCAGCTGTACGAAGGCATCGATGTTGGCTCCGGTACCGTCGGTCTCATCACCTACATGCGTACCGACTCGGTGAATCTGGCCAATGAGGCAATCACCGAAATCCGCGAATTCGTCGGCAATAAATTCGACAAGGATTACCTGCCCAGCCAGCCGCTGCATTACCGCGCCAAGACCAAGAACGCGCAGGAAGCGCACGAGGCCATCCGGCCCACGTCCGCCTCGCGCACGCCCGAAAGCCTGAAGAATTTTCTCTCGCACGACCAGATGCGGCTGTACGAGCTGATCTGGAAGCGCGCGGTGGCCTCGCAAATGACTGCTGCACAGTTTGACACCATCGCCGCCGATCTCATGGTGGCGCAGGGCGTGTTCCGCGCAACCGGCCAGACGCTGGCGTTTGCCGGATTTCTCGCCGTCTATCACGACGACGAGGAAGACGAGGAAGAAGCCAAACTGCCGCCGCTGAAGGAAGGCGAAGTGTTACCCGTGGACAAGCTTTATGGCGAACAGCACTTCACCCAGCCGCCGCCACGCTATACCGAAGCATCACTGGTCAAGGCGCTGGAAGAATTCGGCATCGGCCGGCCTTCGACATATGCCAGCATCATTTCCACCCTGCAGGATCGCGAGTACGCCATTCTCGACAAGAAGCGTTTCATGCCCACGCCCATCGGCCGGCTGGTGAACGGTTTCCTGACGCTGCACTTCAACCACTACGTCGATTACGATTTCACCGCCAAGCTGGAAGACAAGCTCGATGACGTTTCCAACGGCAAGCGCGAGTGGACTCGGCTGCTGGGCGAGTTCTGGAAGGAATTCGACGGCAATCTCGCCGCCAAGCAGGAAGTCGAACGCGGCATCCCGATGGATGAAAAGTGCCCCAAATGCGGCTCAGTGCTCAACATGCAGGCCAGCAAGCGCGGACTGTTCATCGGCTGCTCGGCCTACCCGAAATGCGATTACACCCGTCCGCTGCACGGCAACGAGGATGGCCCTACTGTGCTGGGCAAATATCCTCCCACCGGCGAGGACGTGCTGCTGATGAATGGCCGCTTCGGCTGGTATGTGCAGGTCGGCCCCACGCCCGAGGACAAGAAAGCGCCCAAACCCAGGCGAGCCTCCATGCCCAAGGGCCTGCCACCGGAATCCGCGACGCTGGAAATGGCGCTCAAGTGGCTGTCGCTGCCGCGCGAAGTCGGCCACAACCCCAAGACCGGCCTGCCCATCGTCGCCAACATCGGCCGCTTCGGCCCTTATCTGCTGCACGATGGCAAGTTCAAATCTGTTCCCAAGGATGATGACGTTTACACCATCGGCCTCGAGCGCGCGGTGGAAGTGCTGGAAATGCCGGCCACGCGCGGGCGCGGCGCGGCCGCCAGCGAAAAGAAGGAGCTGGGCAAACACCCGGACGACGGCAAACCGGTCAATATCCAGAACGGCCGCTATGGCTGGTACGTCAGCCACAACAAGATCAACGCCACGCTGCCAAAGGACCTCGATCCTCAAAGCGTGACCCTGCTCGATGCGCTGCCCCTGATTGCCGCCAAGGCGGAAAAAGGCGGCACGACAAAGAAGGGGGCGGCGAAGCGCGCACCGGCCCGCAAGGCCGCCGCGCCCAAGACCGAGGCCAAGGCAAAACCGAAAAAAGAGACCGCCGCCAAGGCCACTGCCAAGAAGCCCGCCACCAAAAGCGCGGCCAAAGGCAAATCTTCCAAAGCCTGATTCCTGTTTATACTGCGCGGCCCCGGGCTGTCGCCGCTGATCTGCTTTTTTGCCATGTCCGTACTGAATATTTCCACCTATAGATTCATCACGCTGGACGATCGCGAATCATTGCGCGGCCGCATTCAGCAGCAGTGCGATGCCTTGGGGTTGAAGGGCACGATCCTGCTGGCGCCGGAAGGGATCAACATTTTTCTGGCGGGTGACGCGGCGTCCATACACGGCTTTTTCGACTGGCTGCGGCAGGATGCGCGCTTCGCCGACATCGCCGTCAAGGAAAGCTGGTCGGGCAGCGCGCCGTTCCGGAAAATGCGCGTGCGCCTGAAAAAGGAAATCATCACCATGAAGGTAGCGGACATCCGGCCCGAGGACCATCGCGCGGAAACAGTTTCACCTGTCCAGCTCAGAACCTGGCTGGATCGCGGTCACGACGATCAGGGGCGCGAGATTGTCATGATCGATACCCGCAATATCTTTGAAGTCGAAGCAGGCACCTTCATCAATGCCCTGGACTTCGGCATTGAATGCTTTTCGCAATATCCGGAAGCCATCGCCGCGCGCAGGAACGATTTTGCCGGCAAGGCGGTAGTGACGTTTTGTACCGGCGGCATCCGCTGTGAAAAAGCCGTGCTGTACATGAACCGCATCGGCATGGACAACGTGTACCAGCTTGACGGCGGCATCCTCAAGTATTTCGAGGAAGCGGGCGGCGCGCACTGGACAGGCAACTGCGTGGTGTTTGATGACCGCAATGAAATCGACTCCGCGCTGAGGCCCGCTCGCGAGCCGTTGCCACACCGGTAATAAATGCCCAGGAAACTGCTTTGTGTCGTCGAAGCCATCGGCTTTAACACGCTTGCGCCGTTGCTTGAAGAAAGCGGCTTTGAGATCGCCGTGGAAACCTCTTCGCGCCGCGCCATGAGCCGGCTGAAAACCTGGCAGCCGGATGTGCTGGTGGCCGATTTCTACAGGCGCTATTTCCATGATCGCGTCAGCAATCTTGAATCCCTGCTGGCGCTGGCCACGCGCGATGACTCAACCCGTATTGTCGTTATCTACGACCCGTTTCACGCGGCCGACATGGAACTGCTGAAGCAGCGTCACCGCATCGATGCGGCCTTGCCGCTGCCCCTGTCCGCCTCCGCGCTTCAAGCGGCACTGGCAGCCTCGACATAACACCACTCTCCCGGTTTCAAATCCGCCGGCAATTCAAACTCGCCCATGCGTTCCCGGTGCAATGCCTCGACGCGATTGCCCGCTGCCGCCACCATGCGTTTGACCTGATGGTACTTGCCCCCGGTCAGCGTCAGTTCCAGCGTATGCGCATCGCGCGCGATGGCCGACTGCGCCACCACCGGATCGGGATCATCATGCAGCACCACACCGGCATGAAGAGCAGCAAGTTGCGTTTCGTCCAGGGGATGCTTGACCGTTGCCCGGTACACCTTGGCGATGTTCTTCTTTGGGGAGGTATAGACATGCAGAAACTGCCCATCATCCGTCAGCAGCAATAATCCGGTGGTGTCCTCATCCAGCCGCCCCACGGTTTGCAGGCCACGATTGCGCAACTGAACGGGTAGCAGACTTAACACACTCGGATGATGCTTTGGCTTTTGCGAACACTCATGCCCCGCGGGTTTGTTCATAAGCACATACACCTTCTCGCGGTATTGCCAGTCCTTGCCGTCCACCGAAAACACCAGGCCTTCAGGATTGGTTTCGGCATCGGCATCCATGATTTCCTGGCCGCCGATCGCAACAAGGCCGGACTGGATCAGGTTCCGGCATTCGCGACGCGTGCCAAAGCCCTGGGATTGAAGCAGTTTGGTGAAGTTCATGCCGGGATTTTACCTGTCCGGCTGTAAGGCTTCATTTTATCGAACGACAAATATGGAAACCAGGAGACGCCCATGATCACTCGCCGAAATATTCTTCTGGCCGGCTTTGCCGCCATGCTGCCCAAACCCCTGCTGGCGCAGATGTGCGTCGCCGCGCCGGACATTTCCGGAACCGGCCCATGGTTCAACAGCACGCCGCAGTCATTGGCCCGCCTCAAGGGCAAGGTGGTTCTGGTGGAGTTCTGGACGTTTGGATGCTACAACTGCCGCAACGTCGAGCCCTACGTCAAACAATGGCACGCGCGTTACGCCAGCGAAGGGCTGATTGTGATCGGCGTGCACACGCCGGAGTTCGCCCACGAGGCCGACCTCGGGCGCGTCAGGAAATACCTGAACGAAAACGGCATCACACACCCTGTCGTGCTGGACAACGATTACGCCATCTGGAATCGCTGGCGCAACCGCTACTGGCCCGCGATGTATCTGCTGAACAAATCCGGCGAACTCTGTTACCGGCATTTCGGCGAAGGCCGCTATGCCGAAACCGAGGCGCAGATCAAGCGCCTGCTGGCTTGATCTATTTCAACACAAACGTCAGCTTCATGCGCACACGGTATTCGGTGATCTTGCCCTTGCTGACGACAACGTCCTGATCCATGACCCAGGCACCCGTGATGTTGGCCAGGCTTTCCGCTGCCTTGGCGACCCCGGCCTTGATGGCATCGTCAAAACTTTTCTTGGAGCTGGCGGAAATTTCAATGGTTTTTGCGACAGTCATGGTCTTCTCCTCCTTGGTTAATGAAAGCCTGTGTTTTCAGCTTATCAGCTAAAGGACAAAATCAAAGTGCTGGAGTATTAATTCTGCAGGTGGTTACTTGTCTTTCTTGAGTATGGCGCGCATTTCGTCAAAGCGCGCCAGCGCTTCCGGGTCAGGACCGGGATAAGACAAGTCAAGAGACTTCAAGGTATCGCGGATGATCTCGGCCACGGTCAAACGCATGAAACCCTTGTTGTCGGCGGGAATGGCATACCACGGCGCCCACGGGCGCGATGTCTCGTTCAGCCCCTCCTCGTAGACTGCCATGTACTTGTCCCAGTGCGCGCGCGCGGCCACATCCTTCTCTGAAAACTTCCAGTGTTTTTCCGGCTCTTCAAGACGAGAGAGAAAGCGCTTGCGCTGCTCGTCCTTCGAGACATTGAGAAAAAACTTCAGGATCACCGTGCCGTTGCGGGCAAGATGCTGCTCATGCTCGCGGATGGATTCGTAGCGCCACTGCCAGAAATTCCTGTTGCTCACGCCATTTGGTAGGCGCTGCGCGCCAAGGAATTCCGGATGCACGCGCACCACCAGCACTTCCTCGTAATAGCTGCGGTTGAACACGCCGATGCGCCCGCGCTCCGGCAGGTGGCGCGTAGTGCGCCAGAGAAAATCGTGGTCGTGTTCTTCGGCTGACGGTACCTTGAAAGAAGTCACGTGGCATCCCGCCGGGTTCACGCCTGAAAGCACTGCACGGATCGTGCCGTCCTTGCCCGCCGCGTCCATCGCCTGGAACACCAGTAGCAGCGCGTAGCGGTCATGCGCATACAACACGTGCTGCAGGTCTGCAATTTCTTCCACGCACTCCGCCAACCTGCGCTCGCACTCCTCATCATCAGGCGCTTTTTTGCCTGGATCGGTGGAGGCTTTTTTCAGCTTGAAGCTGTTGTCGTCTGGAACGAGAAAGGAATGAGAAGGCGCTTTGAACATATGTGCAATTTATTTAGCACACTCATCCTGAAATAAGGCTTGCACGTTATCGTTGAATAAGAAGGTATTGACCTTCCATGCGTTTCTCGGTTGGTAAAAATCAAAATGCCAGACCAAAGCATGTTTTTCAAACTTTTGAATATATGAATACCGTTTGAAAATGTTGCTGACCCCTTTCTCGCAGAAAAACTGGGTCCCTAATGGTTTTCCAAATCGTTCATTAATTACAGGTAATTGCTGTTTGAATTGGTATACCACCGTATCAATTTCATGCTTTGGTATGGGCCAATGTGGACGCAAGATGTCAATTGCCTTTTCAATATTTCCCAAATCCACTTGTTTAATAGCACTATCAGTCAGTACTTTGAGATCCTGCTCATTTGCCAAGTCAGCTACGCACAGTGACGGTATAAACAGAAAACTAGCAATTATTTTTTTCACGCTATCCCCTTTTATACATCCAAATTCCTTACCCCCAGCGCATTGGTTTCGATGAATGCGCGGCGGGGTTCGACTTCGTCGCCCATGAGGGTGGTGAAGATGGCGTCGGAGGAAATGGCGTCTTCGATGCGGACTTTCATCAGGCGGCGCACCTTGGGGTCCATGGTGGTTTCCCACAGCTGCTCGGGGTTCATTTCGCCCAGGCCCTTGTAGCGCTGGATGCCCATGTTGCGTTTGACTTCGTTGAGCAGCCAGTCCATGGCTTCCTTGAAGCTGGTCACGCCGGCGGTCTTTTCGCCGCGCGATACGCTGGCGCCCGCGCCGATGAGGCCTTGCAGCATTTCGCCGGTTTTCCGCAGCTGGGTGTAGTCGCCGGATTCGAGCAGGTCTTCCTCGAGGAAGTTGACGATGACGTTGCCATGCAGGTGACGGGTGATCTTGAGCCGATGGGCTTCGGTTTCCGGAATGAATTCGGTTTCCACCGTGTAGATGTCGCCGTTGATCTGCGCGGCCAGGGCGGCTTCGGCCATCATGGCCTGGGTGGCGTCGCGCAGTGACAGCGTGGGCGTGTGCATGAGGGCGTGCAGCACGTCTTCGGGCAGGATGCGCGTGAGGCGATCGATGACCGCTTCGGCCAGGAAGTATTCGCGCGACAGGTTTTCCAGCGCTTCGCCCATGATCGGCGCCGCGCCCTGGCCGGGGATAATGGCGGCATCCGACAGCGCCTGACTGAGCAGGAATTCCTTCAGCGCGTGTTCATCCTTTAGATACTGCTCTTTCTTGCCGGACTTGACCTTGTACAGCGGCGGCTGGGCAATGTAGATATGGCCGCGCTCGACCAGTTCGGGCAATTGGCGGTAGAACAGGGTCAGCAACAGCGTGCGGATATGCGCGCCGTCGACATCCGCGTCGGTCATGATGATGATGCGGTGGTAGCGCAGCTTGTCGATGTTGAAGTCGTTGGCGCCGATGCCGGTGCCCAGCGCGGTGATGAGCGTGATGATCTGCTCGGAGGATATGAGCTTGTCGAAACGCGCCTTTTCCACGTTGAGCACCTTGCCGCGCAGCGGCAGGATGGCCTGGAACTTGCGGTCGCGGCCCTGCTTGGCGGAGCCGCCGGCGGAATCGCCCTCGACGATGTAGATTTCCGACAGCGCCGGATCCTTTTCCTGGCAGTCGGCCAGCTTGCCGGGCAAGCCGACGCCGTCGAGTACGCCCTTGCGGCGCGTCATTTCACGGGCCTTGCGCGCGGCTTCGCGGGCACGGGCCGCTTCCACGATCTTGCCGCAAATGGTTTTTGCGTCGATCGGGTTTTCCTGCAGGTATTCGGCGAGTTTTTGTCCCACGACTTCGGATACCACCGGTTGCACTTCGGATGACACCAGCTTGTCCTTGGTCTGGCTGGAGAACTTGGGTTCCGGCACTTTCACCGACAACACGCAGGTCAGGCCTTCGCGCATGTCGTCGCCGCTGGTTTCCACCTTGGCTTTTTTCGCCAGTTCGCTGTCTTCAATGTACTTGTTGATGACGCGGGTCATGGCCGTGCGGAGACCCGTCAAATGCGTGCCGCCGTCGCGCTGGGGAATGTTGTTGGTGAAGCACTGCACGGTTTCCGAATAGCTGTCATTCCACTGCATGGCGACTTCGACTGTCATGCCTTCCTTTTCGCCGATCGCATGGAAAATTTTCTGATGCAAGGTGGTTTTGGCTTTGTTCATGTATTCGACAAAGCCTTTGACGCCACCTGAATGCGCGAAGTTTTCCGTCTTGCCGTCACGGTGATCGTGCAGTTCGATCTTGACGCCGTTGTTTAGGAAGGACAGTTCGCGGATGCGCTTGGCCAGGATGTCGAAATGATATTCGACCTTGCCGAAAATTTCCTCGTCGGCGAGGAAATGGACTTCGGTGCCGCGGTTTTTGGTTTCGCCAACAATTTTCATGGGCGATACTTCCACGCCATTCTGTTTTTCGATGTCGCGGTCTTCCACCTTGCCGCGATGAAATTCCATGGCGTATTTTTTTCCTTCGCGACGCACGATCAGCTTCAGCCATTTGGACAGGCCGTTGACGCAGGACACGCCCACACCATGCAGGCCGCCGGAAACCTTGTAACTGTTCTGGTTGAACTTGCCGCCCGCGTGCAGCACGGTCATGACGATTTCGGCGGCGGAACGCTTGGGCTCGTGCTTGTCGTCGAACTTGATGCCGACCGGAATGCCACGGCCGTTGTCGGAAATGGAAATGGAGTTGTCCGGGTGAATGATGACCTTGATGTCATCGCAGTGGCCGGCTAGGGCTTCGTCGATGGCATTGTCCAGCACTTCGAACACCATGTGATGCAGGCCGGTGCCATCGGAAGTGTCGCCGATGTACATGCCCGGGCGCTTGCGTACCGCCTCCAGGCCTTCGAGTTGCTGGATACTGTCTTCGTCGTATTGGTCTGCCATATCAATTCCTGAAACTTAATTACTGCTTGTGGGGTAAATGTTTCCCCCTCACCCAAACCCTCTCCCGCGAGGGGAGAGGGGATTTAATTTAGATGCGCATGGGCATGACTACATATTTGAAGCCGGGTTCTTTTTCCGATGTCACCAGCATGCTGCTGTTGGGATCAGAGAACGAAAGCGTGACTTCCTCCGAGGAAAGCGCATTCAGCCCATCCTGCAGATAGGTGACATTGAAGCCGATATCCAGCGGTTCGGCATCGTATTTGGCTTCGATTTCTTCCTGGGCTTCTTCCTGCTCGTTGTTGTTGCAAACCACGTTGAGCGAGTTCGCGCCCATCACCAGCCGCACGCCGCGGAATTTTTCATTGGAAAGAATGGCCGCGCGCTGCAGGGCCTGGCTGGCGGTTTGCCGGTTGATGAGCAGGTGCTTGTCATGTCCCACCGGCACGACGCGCTGGTAATCCGGAAACTTGCCGTCGACAATCTTGGAAACCAGCTGGGTGTTATTCAATTCAATGGTGACCTGATTTTCGCCCACTCTCAGCGTGACCGGATCCTCGGTTTCCTGCAGCAGCTTGGTGAGTTCGATGACGGTTTTGCGGGGAATGATTACGTCCTTTTGCGGGCCAGCTTTTTCCAGAGCGGTTTCCGCCAGGGACAGGCGATGGCCGTCGGTCGCAACCACTCTCAATGTGGTGCCGTCCAGCACCAGCAGCATGCCATTCAGGTAATAACGGATGTCCTGCTGTGCCATGGCAAACTGCACCAGCTGCAACTGGTGCTTGAGCGTCTTTTGCGGCAGGGTCACTTCACCGGCCACGCCCGCACCTGTTTCCATGCGGGGAAAGTCCGCCGCTGGCAGGGTTTGCAGCGTAAATTTTGACTTGCCTGCCTTGACTTCGAGCTGGCTGTCCTTGCTGTCGAGTTTGACCTTGGCATCGTCCGGCAGGGCACGCACGATATCGAACAGCTTGCGCGCCGCGACGGTAATCGAGAAATCTTCACCTGCTTTGCCTTCCAGCGCCGTGCTGACCTGCAGCTCCAGGTCAGTCGCCAGCAGTGTGAGGCGTCCGTTCTGACGCTGCAACAGAACATTGGAAAGGATGGGCAGGGTATGCCGCTTTTCCACGACCCCCACGGTGGCGGCTAGCGGGGTAAGCAGACTGTTGCGTTCTGTTTCCAGTAGTACCATTTATATATTCCTTGTGTTCATTGTTTGGTGGGCACGAAATCCGGGGATAAGCCGATAACGGCCATGCACGAGACGGCATTCCCGATGGTTAAAGCCAGTGGATAAAAATGGGGTGTCTGTGGATGAATGTGGACACTTTTCCAGTTTGGTCGATTTATCGAAAACTTATTCATGTTTATACCCAATCCGCTAACTGGTCAGCGTTTGCAGTAACACCAGATAGTCGCGGCTGATGTCCTGTTCCTGTTCGCGCAGCTCGGCAACCTTGCGGCAGGCATGCAAAACGGTGGTGTGATCGCGCCCGCCGAAGGCATCGCCAATCTCGGGCAGGGAAAGGGGGGTGAGTTCCTTGGCCAGCGCCATGGCGATCTGGCGGGGACGGGCCAGGTTGCGGGTACGCTTTTTGGAGAACATGTCCGCGACTTTTATCTTGTAGAAATCGGCCACGGTCTTCTGGATGTTTTCGATGGATACCTGTTTGTGCGCCGAGGCAATCAGGTCGCGCAAGGCATCCTTGACCAGATCCAGCGTCATGGGCTTTTCGGTAAAACGCGCGTAGGCCACCACGCGTTTGAGCGCGCCTTCCAGTTCGCGAACATTGGAACGTACCTGTTTGGCGATGAAAAACGCGACATTTTCGTCGAGCTTGATGTCGTCCGCCTGCGCTTTCTTCTGCAGGATGGCTACCCGCATTTCAAGTTCCGGCGGCTCGATGGCAACGGTCAGGCCCCAGGCAAAGCGGGATTTCAGGCGGTCTTCGATGCCTGACAATTCCTTGGGAAATGTGTCGCTGGTGATGACGATCTGTTTCTTGTTTTCAATGAGTCCATTGAAGACGTAAAAGAATTCTTCCTGTGTGCGGTCTTTTTGCGCAAAGAACTGGATATCGTCGATCAGCAGTACATCCAGCGTCAGGTAATGTTTTTTGAAATCCTCGAAGTTGCGGTGACGATAGGCTTTCACCATGTCGTTCACATAATCGTTGGCGTGGATGTAGCTGATGCGCGCCGCTGGATGAAGGATGCGGATCTGGTTGCCGATGGCCTGGAGCAAGTGGGTTTTGCCCAGGCCGACACCACCATAAATGAACAAGGGGTTGTAGGCGACGCCGGCATTTTCCGCTACTTGCAAGGCGGCGGCCCGTGCCAGCTGGTTGGCGCGGCCGCTGACAAACGTATCGAAAGTGAATTGCGGATTGATGCGCATGCCGGACGGGCTGCTTTCCGTGGCCGGCGAACTGGGTAAAGAGGCGGCGGGCGACGCAGAATAGGCAGCGGTTTGCTGGTTGGCGGGCCGGGGAAGCAGGGAAAATTCCAGAAGTTTGGTCGAACCAAAGTAATCCTGCGCCCACTCTTCCAGCCGGCCGGAAAATTTGTCGCGGATCCAGTCCAGCACAAAACGGTTGGGCGCGGATATTTTCAATGCCCCCTCGTTTTCCTGACAGGAAAGGGGCTTGATCCAGGTATTGAACTGCTGCGGCGTCAGTTCGGCGCGCAGGCGGATCAGGCAGTTTTCCCAGAAGGAATCAAAAGACGTGGGGGAGGCGGAGACCATTGGAATAAGACACTTGTCAGATGTGGAATTTTACTCCTATCGGACGTACTTATCCACAGGGCGGAATGCCGCCACAATAACGCCCACACCTTGACAGATAGGGAGGTAAACGCGTCTAATAAGCGGTTTTTTCAGGGCTTTTTTAGCCCGCTTTCTGTGAAAAGGCAGCAAAAATGAAACGTACCTATCAGCCTTCCGTTACACGCCGCAAGCGTACCCACGGTTTTCTGGTTCGCATGAAGACCCGTGGCGGCCGCGCCGTCATCAACGCACGCCGCGCCAAGGGCCGCCACCGCCTAGCGGTTTAAGATTTCCGATTGTCCGCCGGACAGACGTTTTCCCGCCACCAGCGCTTGTTGCAGGCGGCGGAGTTTGAAGCGGTGATGACTTACCGGTGCGCAGTGCGCTCACGCTATTTTCAGGTGATGAGCAAGCCCAATGAACTGGGTCATGCACGATTGGGCATGATTGTGTCCAAGCGCCTGTTTGCCCGGGCGGTGGATCGCAACCGGATGCGCCGGCTGATCCGGGAAACCTTCAGGTTGTCGGCCAGCGCGTTGCCCGCGCTGGACCTGGTTGTCAGGCCTAGCAGTCAACCCAGGGAAGGTTCGCACACCGAGGATTTAAAGGTGGTGGATCTGCGGGAGGCGTTAGTCAGTGCGGCGGCCAAATGCGGCAAGTGCTGATCTGGCTGGTGAAGGGCTATCAATACTTGATCAGCCCATTATTGCCGCCCAGCTGCCGGTATTTGCCAACCTGTTCCGAGTACACGCTGGAAGCGTTGCGCAAACATGGGGCAATCAAAGGCGGCTGGCTGGCGATCAAGCGCATTGGCCGTTGCAGACCGGGATGTCCTGGCGGGCATGATCCGGTTCCTTAATAGAGTCGAGATACGATGGACGCCACACTAGGGTCGAATTCTTAAACATGGACAATCAACGCCTGATACTTTTCGTGGTGTTTTCCTTCTCGCTTCTGTTGTTGTGGGAGGCGTGGCAGGCCAAGGATCAGCCGCCACCACAGGAGGCCAGCGCGCCCGCGCGGCAGGCGGCAACGGGCGTGCCCGCCGCCACTCAGGGCACGCAGGCCGTGCAGCAGGCCAGCCAGCAAGCGCCGCAATCAGCGGGAATGTCCGCCGGGTCGCGCGCCATTGTTGAGACAGACGTCATGCGCGTGGAAATCGATGCCAATGGCGGCGATCTGCGCAAGCTGGAGTTGACCGGTTACCATGAAGTCGACGATTCGAAAAAGACGCTGGTGCTGTTGCAGGACAAGGCGGATCGTCCCTATGTCGTGCAAAGCGGCCTGCTTTGGGGTCTGCCCACGCACAAGGATGTATTTCAGCTGGCACCCGGCACCTACAAGCTGAGCGGCGAGTCTTTGAGCATTCCGCTGACCTGGACCAATCCGCAGACCGGCGTAAGTGTGGAAAAGACGTATGTCTTCCGCCGGGGCAGTTACCAGATCGGCGTGACCGAAAAAATCACCAACGCGGGCACCCAGGCCGTTCAGCTGGAACGTTATGGCCAGCTGGTGCGCCACGGCCAGGCGCCCGCGGGCGAGTCAAAATTCATGTATACCTTTACCGGACCCGCAGTGTATAGCGAAGCCGCCAAGTTCCAGAAAATCAAATTCGAGGATATTGCCGACGGGGATGCGGAGTTTCAAAAATCAGCCAAGGATGGTTGGGTCGGCATGCTGCAACATCATTTTGTTGCGGCCTGGTTGCCCAAGGCGGGAAGCGATCGCACTTACTACGCCGACAAACTGGGCGACGATCTCTATTCGACAGGGTACAAACAGCCCTATGGCTCGCTGGCAGCCGGGCAGTCTATTACCCTGAATTCAAGCCTGTATATCGGGCCGCAGATTCAGAAAAACCTGGAAGCGGCCGCGCCCGGGCTTGATCTTACGCGTGATTATGGCTGGTTGACCCCGCTGGCGGCGCCCATGTTCTGGGTGCTGGAGAAAATTCATGCCCTCGTGGGCAACTGGGGCTGGGCAATCGTTATCTTTACGGTTTTGCTGAAGCTGGCGTTGTTCCCGTTATCCGCTTCCGGCTACAAGGGCATGGCGCAGATGCGCGCGCTGGGGCCCAAGCTGCAAAAAATGAAGGAAATGTATGGCGATGACCGCCAGAAGCTGCATCAGGCCATGGCCGACATGTACAAGAAGGAAAAGGTCAATCCGCTGGGCGGCTGCATGCCCATCCTGATGCAAATCCCGATCTTCATTGCCTTGTACTACGTGCTGATCGCGGCGGTGGAAATGCGTGGTGCGCCGTGGATGGGCTGGATCACCGATCTGTCCGCACCCGATCCCTTCTTTGTGCTGCCGGTGCTGATGGGCATTACCTCCATCATTCAGGTCAAGCTCAACCCCACGCCGCCCGATCCCATCCAGGCCAAGGTGATGATGGCCATGCCCATCGTCTTCAGCGTGATGTTCATTTTCTTCGCGTCCGGTCTGGTGCTCTACTGGCTGGTCAACAATATTCTGTCCATTGCCCAGCAGTGGTACATGAACAAGAAGTTCGATTCGGGTAGTGCGGCTACCCATGAAAAAAAATAGCGATCTGATTGCTGCCATTGCCACGCCGCCGGGTCGCGGCGGCATTGGCGTGGTGCGTATCTCGGGCGGCAGTCTGGAAGCTATCGCGGCCGGTCTGATCGGCAAGTTGCCCAGACCACGCCATGCTACCTGCACAAATTTTCTTGACGCCAGCGGCCAGCCCATCGATCAGGGCATTGCGCTGTATTTCCCCGCACCACATTCCTTTACCGGCGAGCATGTCCTGGAGTTGCAAGGCCACGGCGGTCCGGCGGTCATGCAGGCGCTGCTCAACCGCTGCCTGGAACTTGGTGCCCGTCTGGCGATGCCGGGAGAATTCAGCCAGCGGGCGTTTCTGAATGGCAAGCTGGATCTGGCCCAGGCCGAAAGTGTCGCCGACCTGATCGATGCGTCGTCCATCGAGGCGGCGCGATCGGCTCTGCATTCCCTGACGGGAGAGTTTTCCCGGCGCATTCAATCCATGCAGCGGCGATTGACCGAATTGCGCATGCGTGTGGAAGCGAGTCTCGATTTTCCCGAAGAGGAAGACATCGTCGAGGCGGAAAAGGAGAAAGTCCGCAAGGGCACCGAAGCCACGCTGGAAGAACTGGCCGGCGTGCTGGCAGCGGCGAGGCAGGGTGCTTTGTTGCGCGAAGGCGTGCATGTCGCGCTGATCGGCCAGCCCAATGTCGGCAAGTCCAGCCTGATGAACTCGCTGGCCGGGCAGGAAATTGCCATCGTCACCGACATTGCCGGCACCACACGCGATGCGTTGCGGCAGGAAATCCTTCTTGCTGGCGTGAGCTTTCAACTCATCGACACCGCCGGCCTGCGTGAGACCTCGGACAAGGTTGAGCAGATGGGCATCGCCCGCACCTGGGCGGCGGTGGAACAGGCCGGCATCGCGCTGTTGCTGGTGGATAGCCAGCATGGGCTGGGCAAGGAAGAACGGAAGATCATTGAAAAACTGCCCGTTGATATCGCCCGCATTACCGTTCACAACAAAATCGATCTTTCTGGCGAGTCGGCCCGCATTTCCCCCCCTCCCCTGGTGGGGCGAGACGGGGAATTTGCGGAGCATGCTCCGCACCCGCCGAGCGGTTCCGGCGTGCACGCCGGAACGCGCCCTGCAAGGGAGGGTTGGGGTGAGGGGGAAAGTCTTACAACCGAAATCTGGCTATCCGCGAAAACCGGCGAAGGCATCGATTTGCTTCGGGCTGAACTGTTGCGCATGGCGGGCTGGCAGCCTGCCGGAGAGGGCGGATTCATGGCGCGCCGCCGCCATCTTGATGCGCTCGGCCGTGCGCAATCGCATTTAAAAATGGTGCTGGAATTATCGGGCCAGCTGGAATTGCAGGCGGAAGAGCTGCGCCTGGCTCAGGAAGCGCTGTCGGAAATTACCGGTGAATTCACGCCGGATGATTTGCTGGGCGAAATATTCAGCCGGTTTTGTATCGGCAAATAGCCGCGCTACTGAAAAGTCACGGTTTTGACTGCGGCTTCAAAATCCGCGATCGCTTTGGGAAAATACACTAATCCGGGCGCTTCGTAGATGAAAGCCAGCCGGCCTTTCTGGTCAACCAGGGCATAGGTCAGGCGTTCGATCGGCAGGCCGCGTTCGTTTTTCCAGCGAGTATGTACCCGCACGGCGGGCCTGCCGCCCAGCGTTGCGGGCTGATTGGACAGCACGGCAAAACTCCCCCGGCTGTCGACGGCTTTTTGTTCGGCGATAACCAGTTCGGCGACCTCCTGCGGCAACAGCTCAGCACTGGTTTTGCGTTTTGTTCTTGGCAATTCGCGATCGTGTTTTTCCCGGTCGATGGCGATGAAGTTGAGCAGCGGGCCATCGCGCGAGAGAAAAATATCAAATACGTCATAGTTGCGCCTGACCCAGCCCATTGGCGCTTCCAGTGCGTAATCGTCCTTGACCCTGATCTGGCGGTTATTGGGGTCTACCGCCGACCACGGCGCGCATCCGGCAATGAGCAAGGTCAAAAAAACGGGAAGCAGCAGCCTGCGCGTCATGAACCGGATTCCTTTAAATAGTGTTCCACGTAGCCTCGATCCGTGGCATCGGGCGTCAGCTCAAGGTAACGCCTGAAAAGCGGAACGGATAGCTGCTTTTCCCCGCGCTTGTACAAAAGCAGACCAAGCGCGCGATAACTGGGTGCGAATTCTGGTGCCAGCTCCAGCGCAAGTGTGTGCTCGCGCTCGGCCAGTGCAAGATCGCCCTCCTTGCCCCGCAGCCGGTAGGCCTCGCCCAGAAAATACGAGGCTTCTGGCGGGTACTCCCTGCGCCGGTCCGGATCGCTCAAAACAAGAATGAGCTGCTTGTAGCGATAGGCAGACAGGTCTTCCTGCAAGGTGAACAGGCGCACCTGCCGGATGTGCTGGATGAATTCCTCCAGTCCGACCTTGCCGTTAATTGCGTCTTTTGAAAGTTCGCCGAAGTTTTCCACACGATCCTGCAATTTAGGGTGGCTGGCAAAGAAGAAAGGCTCATTGATATCCAGCGCCTTGATTTCGGCAATCAGGTGTTCGAAGGTTTTTGGCGCTTCCCTGGCGGAGTAGCCCGCGGCAATCAAACGCTGGTAGCCGGTATTGTCAGCTTCGGTTTCGTGTTCCTGCGAAAACCCGGTCATGGAGGACAGCGCGGCGATATCCCCCAGTAATGGCACGCCCAGCATGCCGACGACCAGAGCGAAGGCTGCGGCGTTCTTGATGCGTTCGCTTTGCTGAAAGGAGTGGCGATGAACGAAGTGCACGCCCTCGTGCGCCAGAACGGTGGCCAGCTGGGCTTCGTTCTGGAGCCGGGCGAGCAGGCCGGTGTTGATGTAGATGCTGCCGTTAGGCATGGCAAAGGCATTCAGGTGCGGCGCATCCAGTGCACGGACACGCAGCTTGCCGTTGAATTCCGGATAGAGCTTGTCCATGATGCCCTGAAGATAGATATTTAGGGCGGGATCGTTGCGTACCATTCCGGCGCGCGCCAGCGCTTTGTCAAACTCTTCGGATTCGGCCCAAAGATTCATTTCTTCCCGTGCCAGCACGGTAGCGTCCACCGTGCCAGTCCAGGGTGAAATGTCATCCGCGGTGGCACAGCTTGCGGCCAGCAGCAGGGCGTAACCAAGCAAGCGCGTCATTTTGAATAGGGGTAAGTTTTAAAGAAATCCCTTACCAGACTTTCAACTTCTCCGGCTTCGCGAGAATCCATGGACATGCTCTGGTCGTAGGAAAGCCAGCTGATTTCTCCGGTTTTAAGGTCGGCCAGGCCAACGGTTATGAAAGATTGGCCCAGAGGGATGGCAATGCCGATGAGTAGTCCAACGGTAAAGGCGGCCTTGCGCCCGCCGGTGGAAATAATATCCGCGCCCACAAAAATCAGCGCCGAATCGGCCCCGGTTTTCTCGTGCAGAAAGGCCAAGCCATCACCCAGGGTGTAGTCCCATTCGCTTTTCTTCAGTTCCCAGCCGGTATCCCTTCCCTGGCCGTATGCATGGATGGCCGAGGCCACGCGGTCATACAGGCCGATGTGGCTTTCAACGATTTCAACTTCTTCTGGCGAGAGTGCGGGCATGCGCATTGTCTCGAACCGGCCATTTTCCCGGGCATGGGTTTCCGCCGCGGCAAGCAGGTTCTCGTTGGCCTGTTTGGTCCAGTCGTCCTGCTTCTGTATCACGCCGCCCGCGGACATTTCGGCAACAAACATTTGAGGCGGCAGAAGCAATACTTTCCTGGGTTGTTGGTCCTGCGGCTGGGTGGACAATTTCGGATTGACGGCGGAAAAAGCGGCCTGGCTCAAACCGGGTAAACTCAGGGCCAGGAAAAATAAAGCGGATGAAATGATGCGCATGGAATTCCCTTCGGACAACCGGAAGCTACGTTAAAGACCGGGAAGCGTCAAATGACGAAAAAAACTGTTTCACGTGAAACGATTTCCTGGCGCTGGGTGACGGATCGGGGTATCCGGCTGGAAACCGGGACAGCAACCTTGCTGGTCTATCGTCGGTTGATGGAGGCCGGTTTGCCGGGCGTGGCGGAACTGGTTCCCGCGGACGGTAGCCTGCTGGTTGTGCTGAAGCCAGGTGCACGGGTGCCGATCCAGTTGCAGGACATATTGAATGGCGTGGCATGCGGGGTGGTGTCCGCAAGCGTTGGCAACCGGCATGAAATCGCGGTGACATTCGATGGCCAGGATTTGCCGGAGGTGGCGGAAATGCTGGGGTTAACCCGGCCCGGGCTGATTGGGGGGCTGTGTGAAATATCCTTTGTGGTCAAGTTCCTAGGTTTCCAGCCTGGCTTTGCCTACCTGGAAGGGCTGCCGGATGAATGGCGTGTCCCGCGACTGGATACTCCCAGGAAAAGCGTGCCTGCCGGAAGTGTTGCATTGGGCGGGGCGTATTGCGGGATTTATCCTGCCCAGGGGCCGGGCGGCTGGCACTTGATAGGCCGCACGGATGCTCAACTGTTCAACCCCGCGGCATCGCCTCCAGCATTGTTTCAGCCGGGAGACAGCGTGAGACTGGTTGCGGCATGATCGTTGTGGCCAAACCCGGGCTGCTGGATATGTTGATGGACCTGGGCCGGCCGGGGTTTCGCTCACAGGGCGTGCCGAAGGGCGGGGCGGCAGATGCGCCGGCGTTGATCCGGGCCAATCGGCTGGTGGGCAATCCGGAGGATGCGGCAGGTCTGGAAATGACCCTGCGGGGGCCCGTGTTAAGTTTTCCGGACGGTGCGGCCGTGGCATTAACGGGCGCGGATATGGCGGTGAGTCTTGATGGCGATTATTTGCCGCCCGGCCGTCGGCATGAAGTCCGACCCGGGGGGGTAGTCATGTTTGGCAAGGCGGATTCGGGAGTGCGGGCCTATCTTGCGGTGGCGGGCGGTATTGGTGTGCCCAGGGTGCTGGGCAGCCGCTCCACTTTTCTGCCCGGTGGCTGGGGCGGCTGGCAGGGGCGCGCGCTGAAAGCGGGAGACCGCCTGCCGGTCGGCAGTCCGGATGGTAATCTGGCATGGGAATGCTTGCCCGGCGCCCGGCCTGATCTCGATGCTGTCCTGCGGGTTTTGCCCGGGCCGCAGCTCAACGGATTTTCCGATGCGGCGCTCGCACGTTTTTTGGGTCAGCCCTATGTTGTTCATGCGGATGCCAACCGCGTAGGGATCCGACTTATCGGGGAAACGCTGGATTATCAAAAAGGTGAAATTGCTTCCCAAGCCGTTTTGCCCGGTGCAATACAGGTTCCTCCGTCAGGTCAACCGATCGTATTGGGATGGGACGGGCCTGTAACCGGCGGTTATCCGGTCATTGCAGGAGTCATCTCGGCCGATCTGCCCAGGCTGGCGCAGCTTGGCCCTGGAGGTAGTCTGCGTTTCCGGGTGGTCAGCCACGAGGAAGCGCTACAGGCATGGCAGCATGAGGGTCTATGGACAAGCTGATCGAGTTGAACGCCGATGTGGGCGAAGGCGGGCCGGATGGTTTGTTGATGCCTCTCGTGGACAGGGTATCGATTGCATGCGGAGGCCATGCCGGCGATGTTGCCAGCATGCGGCAGGCTTTGTTGCGGGCCAGGGACCTGGGTATCAAGCCGGGGGCGCACCCTGGTTATCCGGATCCGGCCAATTTCGGGCGCAAGCCGATGGACGCTGCGCCGAAAGACATTAGCCGTTGGGTTACCGAACAGACAAACAGTCTGCTGGATATCGCGGCCTCGCTTGATTTGAAGCTGTTTCACGTGAAACCGCACGGCGCGCTGTATAACCAGGCCGCTGTGGATAAAGCCACAGCGGAGGCTGTTATCGAAGCCTTGCTTGAATTGAAGGGGCTATCATTGATCGCGCTTGCAGGGTCGCCTTTGGCGGGCTGGGCAAAAACAGCCGGACTCATGGTACTGGAAGAAGCCTTTGCCGACAGGCGCTATTTACAGGACGGGCAACTGGCGCCCCGGAGTCTGCCGGGGGCGGTCATAGACGAACCTGACCAGGCAGCCAGTCAAGCTTTGGCGATTGCCAGAACTCAGGCAGTCGAGCCGCTTGGAGGGGGGTCATTATTCATCCGGGCGCAGACCATCTGTCTGCATGGTGATGGGCCGGGTGCGCAAAAGCGGGCGGAAGCCGTGGCTTCCGCCCTGCAAGGCAACAGCATCTGAATCAGCCGTTGGCGTGCTTGATTTTGCAGGTGCTCATGCCCAGAAGAGGGTAAACCGGGCACCAGCCGATCAGGCCGGTGGCAAGGGGTACAACACCAATCCAGCCCCATACGCCGATGGTCCCGGTCAGGGTCAATGCGATCAGGACAAGGCCGGCAATGATGCGCAGGGCGCGGTCGATACCACCAACATTGGCTTTCATGGATTTCTCCTTCAGTTAAGGTTAAGGAAGCTGCATTTCACCAAACTGAAAGAGCCGGGTCTGTAACCCGGGTCACACAATGCTATTGGGGCGAGGTTTCGGCCAGTTGCCGGAGACCGGCCGGGTCGAGAATTTCGATGGTTTCGCGCCCCAGTTTTACCAGGCCGCGATGCTCGAAGCCTTTTAACAGGCGGCTGACGATTTCCCGGACGCTGCCAAGATCCTGCGCCAGTTGCTGATGGGTGGTGCGGACTTCCCGGCCATGACCCAGTAATAGTGCGGCCAGTCGCTGGTCCAGCCGCATGAAAGCCACTTCCTCCACCAGTTGCATCAGGTCGGCAACCCGCTCCGAGAACAGCAGAAACACAAACCTGCGGAAGGGTTCATGAACCAGCATTTCTTCGAAAACCGGCTTGGACAGCATGAGCGCCAGCGTGTCCATTTCGGTTTCTCCCCGGGCGTTATATTCCTGGTGCCCCAGCAGGCAGCTGGCGGTGATGAAGCAGGTTTCGCCAGGCAATACGCGATACAGGGGCAACTCACGGCCATTGGGCGCCGCCTTGATGACGCGAATGGCGCCGGAAATGACGAAAGGAAAGCCGCCGCAGGGCTGGTGCTCATCGAAAACCTGTGTCCGGGCCGGCAGGGAAAGCGGGTTCAAAGCCGCAAGCAGTTTGTCCCTGGCTGCCTCGGGCAGTTCGTTAATGACGGGGTAGGCTTGACACAGGGCATCGGCAGGGTGGCTCATGGAACCATGTTGCCTGAAACGGCGTGGCAAGAGAAGGGGGCTGTCGTGTTTCACGTGAAACAGGCGGCGGGAAAAAATGCTTTCGCGTAGAATTCACGCATGAAGTTTCCCCAGCATTTTGATGTCATCGTTGTGGGCGGCGGCCATGCCGGTACGGAGGCCGCGCTGGCGGCCGCGCGCGTGGGCGCGAAAACGCTGCTGCTGACGCATAACATCGAAACGCTGGGCGCGATGTCGTGCAATCCTTCCATCGGTGGCATCGGCAAGGGTCATCTGGTCAGGGAGGTCGATGCGCTGGGCGGGGCAATGGCCATTGCCACCGACGAAGCGGGCATCCAGTTCCGCACCTTGAATGCTTCCAAGGGCCCGGCGGTTCGCGCCACTCGCGCTCAGGCTGATCGTGTTCGATACAAATTGGCCGTTCGCCGCCGCCTGGAAAACCAGCCCGGCCTTACCCTGTTTCAGCAGGCCGTAGATGATCTGCTTGTCGAGGGCGACAGGGTTGCTGGCGTCAGAACCCACCTGGGAATTGAATTTGAATCGCGGTCAGTGGTGCTGACTTCCGGCACTTTCCTGGCGGGACTGATCCATGTCGGTTTGTCCAATTATGAAGCCGGGCGCATGGGTGATCCGCCGGCCAAATCGCTGGCCCATTGCCTGCGTGAATTGAGTCTTCCGGTTGGACGGCTCAAGACCGGCACGCCTCCACGGCTTGACGGGCGGACGATCGATTGGACGGTTTGCCAGGAACAGCCCGGAGATGCGCCAGAGCCGGTGTTTTCCTTCATGGGCAGCCGGGACATGCACCCGCGCCAGGTATCGTGCTGGATCACGCATACCAATGAGCGGACACACGACATCATCCGTTCCGGTTTTGACCGCAGTCCAATGTTTACTGGCGTGATCGAAGGCGTGGGTCCGCGCTATTGCCCTTCCATCGAAGACAAGGTCAACCGCTTTGCTGACAAAACCAGCCACCAGATTTTTCTGGAACCGGAAGGGTTGGACACGCATGAGGTTTATCCCAACGGAATATCCACTTCGCTGCCGTTCGATATCCAGCTGGCAGCCGTGCATTCGATTCCCGGGCTGGAAAACGCGCACATCCTGCGCCCCGGCTATGCCATCGAATACGATTATTTCGATCCGCGCAATCTGAAAGCCTCTCTGGAAACCAGGTCGATTCAGGGCCTGTTTTTTGCCGGCCAAATCAATGGAACGACAGGCTATGAAGAAGCCGCCGCCCAAGGCTTGCTGGCCGGGCTGAACGCCGCGCGTCAAGCCCGGGACGAGGAAGCCTGGCATCCCGCGCGGCACGAAGCTTATCTCGGCGTGCTGGTTGATGATCTGATTACTCGTGGCGTGTCCGAACCCTACCGCATGTTCACCAGCCGCGCCGAATACCGGCTCTCTCTGCGCGAAGACAATGCCGATCTGCGCCTGACCGAGACGGGCCGCAATCTGGGTCTGGTGGATGATGCGCGCTGGGATGCCTTCAATCGCAAGCGCGATGCCATTGCCAGTGAAACCGAACGCCTGAAATCGACCTGGGTGAGGCCGGAAACCTTGCCGCCTGTCGAAGCCGAAACCATCCTAGGCAAGGCCATTGAGCGGGAATACAACCTTTACGAATTGCTGCGCCGGCCGGAAGTACGTTACGTGCAACTCATGCAACTGCCCGGCGGCGCGCCCGGCGTCGGGGATGCCCAAGTTGTCGAACAACTGGAAATTCAGGCCCAATACCAAGGCTACATCGACCGGCAGAACGACGAAGTGGAGCGCCACCGCGACCAGGAAGAGCTGCGGCTGCCGCAGGATTTTGATTACATGCAGTTGACCGGGCTGTCGATTGAAGTGCGCCAGCGATTGAATCAGCACAAGCCGGAAACACTGGGCCAGGCGTCGCGCTTGCAAGGCATTACGCCTGCCGCGATTTCGGTGCTGATGGTTTATGCCAAAAGGGGATTCCGGCCAGACACGGACAATGCGAAAAAATCCGCATGACGCCCGCCGAACAGCTATCGACAGGCATTCGTGCGCTGGGGCTGGACGTCAGCGCGGAAGCGCGGGAAAAACTGCTGGCGTACTTGGCATTGATGGACAAATGGAACCGGGTGTACAACCTGACGGCCCTGAGAAATCCGGGCGAATGGGTCACCCATCATCTGCTCGACAGCCTGGCGGTTATGCCTCATATGCGGGGTCCGGTTGTTGTTGATGTGGGAAGCGGCGCGGGTTTGCCGGGCCTGGTTCTGGCTATCGTCAGGCCTGACTGGCAGGTGATCAGCATCGAGGCCGTGGATAAGAAGGCGGCCTTCCAGCGGCAGGTTGCAGCGGAGTTGGCACTCGCAAACGTAAAGATGGAAGGCGGCCGGGTGGAGTCGGTCGTGCTGGACGGCGGTGCGGATACCATCGTATCCCGCGCTTTCAGCAACCTGGCCGATTTTGTGAATCTGACCCGGCATTTGTTGAAGCCGGGTGGGCGGTGGGTAGCCATGAAAGGCAAAAAGCCTGAAGAAGAAATTGCCCGCTTGCCGGAAGATGTTGGAGTAATGGGGATCGTACCGTTGAATGTGCCCGGTTTGAGCGCCGAGCGTTGTGTCGTCTTGATGGAAAAAATAGAGAACTGAAAAACATGGGCCGCATCATCGCCATTGCCAACCAGAAGGGCGGCGTCGGAAAAACTACCACTGCCGTCAATCTGGCCTGTGGACTGGCACAAACCGGCCAGCGCGTCCTGCTGGTGGACCTCGATCCTCAGGGCAATGCCACCATGGGTGCCGGAGTTGAAAAGCGCACGGCCTTGCCCACGGCCTATCAGGTGTTGCTGGGCGAAGCGGACATTGCTTCCGCGCGGCTACGTTCCGAACAGGGCGGCTTCGATGTCGTGCCCGCCAACCGCGAACTGGCGGGCGGCGAGGTGGAAATGGTCGAGCTCGACAAGCGCGAGTTCCGCCTCAAGTCCGAACTGGTAAGAGTTTCCGGTGAATACGACTTCATCCTCATTGACTGCGCGCCCACGCTTAATCTGCTGACAGTGAATGCGCTCGCTGCCGCCCATGCCGTGCTGATTCCCATGCAGTGCGAATACTATGCACTGGAAGGCCTGACCGATCTCGTCGCCACCATCAAGAAGGTCAAGCAGAAGCTCAATCCCAATATTGAAATCGAAGGTTTGCTGCGCGTCATGTATGACCCGCGCTCTACGCTTGCACAACAGGTGGCGGCCGAGCTCAAGAGCCACTTCGGCGACAAGGTGTTCAATACCGTTATTCCGCGCAATATCCGGCTGGCCGAAGCGCCCAGTCACGGATTGCCGGGCATTGTGTACGACCGTGCCTCCAAGGGCGCGCAAGCCTATATCGAATTGGCCAAGGAACTGCTCGACCGCTATGGCATTGCGGTGAGCGCGGGCTAGCAAATAATCAGGGGGACGGACATGGCAAAAATGAAAGGACTCGGCCGCGGGCTCGATGCCTTGCTGGGCGGGGATACTGCTGGTGGTGGTAGCGACAAGGGAGAACTGCGCACGCTGGCGATTTCGCAGTTGCGGCCCGGTCGCTACCAGCCGCGCACCCACATGGACGAGACCGCATTGGACGAGCTGGCCGAATCCATTCGTGCACAAGGCTTGATGCAGCCAATACTTGTTCGTGCTGACGGCAAGCAGTTCGAGATCATCGCCGGTGAGCGCCGCTGGCGCGCGGCCCAGCGCGCGGGCCTTGCCGAAGTGCCTGTGCTGGTGAAAGAAGTTTCCGAGGATGCCGTGGCCGCCATGGCCCTGATCGAAAACATCCAGCGCGAGGACCTCAACGCCATCGATGAAGCGCATGGCTTGCAGCGCCTGATCCAGGACTTCGGCATGACTCACGATGCCGTTGCGCAGTCGGTTGGCAAGTCTCGTGCGGCCGTTTCCAATCTCTTGCGGCTTCTCAATCTTTCCAAACCCGTGCAGGACATGCTGACCGCCGGGTTGATTGAAATGGGCCATGCGCGCGCGCTGCTTCCCTTGTCAGCCGGCCAGCAGCGCGAGCTGGCGCATGAGATCGAGGAAAAGGGTCTGTCAGTGCGCGAGGCCGAACGCAGGGTTGCCAGGCTCAAAAGCGGGGCTGCATCACTTCCTGCAAAAAGAACAGTTCCGCGCGACATCCGGCGGCTGGAAGAAGCGCTGTCCGAAACCCTGGGCATGGAAGCCAAAGTTCAGTTGGCTCGCAAGGGTGGCCGCCTGACGCTTCACTTTGCTGATACTGATCAGTTGCAAGGCATGCTGGAAAAACTGGGCATTCAGATGTGAAACATCCCAAGGAAAAACAGGACCCGGATCGCACTTGAAAATTGTAAAAATCGGATAAACAAAATTCAGGGGACTATCTCAAAAGGCCAAATGAGGCTACATTTCAAAGAATTGTTAACGATGATCGACCAGATCATCGATACCAATTGTTGAATGGATTGATCAGTATTCAGCAATATTGATCACAGGCATTCCACAATAACGCTAACTCACAACAGGAGCACATACATGCGTGTAACCCCCCTCGTTTTCAACGTACTTGGCGTCGCCATGATTTCTGCTGGCCTGACCAGCGCGCAGGCTGCCGAAGGCAAGTACTACGATCCCACCAACGTTGCCAGTCCCAAGACCAACACCATTGGTTACGAGCTATACAGAACGATTGGCTGCCCCGGCAAGCAGCTGCTGGATGCTGGCTGCCCGGATGGCGATGGCGATGGCGACGGTGTGAAGGACAGCAAGGACAAGTGCCCGACCACGCCGAAAGGCCGCAAGGTCAACGCCGAAGGTTGTGAGCTTGATGGTGACGGCGACGGCGTTGTTGACGCCCTCGACAAGTGCCCGACCACGCCGAAAGGCCGCAAGGTCAACGCCGAAGGCTGTGAGCTGGACAGTGACGGTGATGGCGTGATCGACGCTAATGACAAATGCCCGACCGTGGCCGCGCCTGGCACCGCCGATGGCTGCCCGGTTGCCAAGGACAGCGACGGTGACGGCATTCTGGATGCCAACGACAAGTGCCCGACCGTGGCCGCGCCCGGCACCGCCGATGGTTGCCCGCCGCCCGCTCCTGCACCCAAGAAGCTGACCCTGGAAGGCGTGAATTTTGATAACGACAAAGCGACGTTGCGCCCGGATGCCTACGGCATTCTTGACAAAGCCGCTACAACGCTCAAGGAATGGGGTAATGTCAAAGTCGAAGTGGCTGGTCACACCGACAGCCGCAGCGATGACGATTACAACCAGAAGTTGTCCCAGCGCCGCGCGGAAGCGGTCCGCACCTACCTGATTGGCAAAGGCGTAGCTGCTGACCGTTTGACAGCAAAGGGTTACGGCGAGTCCAGCCCGGTCGCGGATAATGAAACAGAAGAAGGCCGTTTCAAGAACCGCCGTGTGGAACTCGTCCCGCAGAAATAAGCTGATAGTTTGTCAAATGGAAACGGGGACTTTGGTCCCCGTTTTTTTTCTTTGAAAGTGCAGCCATTAGTGGCAAAAGCGAACAAGGTTGAATGCGGGATGTGTAGTGGTTCTACACCCAGGTGCGTCATCGCATAAGGTTGTTTAGTTCTTGTTGAGTTTGGTGATTTTGGTGCCTTCCAGGGTCAGGTTATACATCAGGCCTTTTTGACCAAAGACGAAGCCCACAATCGGGTTTTGCAGGGTTTGGGAGGAAAGTTCCTTGCCCAACCCCATGTCCACCAGCGCAACCGAACCGTCCACGCCCGCTTTCCAGCCTTCGCTTTCACGGAATTTGCGCAAGGCTTCGTCCTGCATGAACAGGATGATGATGCTTTTGGCTTGAGCGCCAAGCTGGAAGCCAAAGGAAGCAGCAGCAGTGCTGTAATAATCAACCGGCCGGCCGCCAATGAGCAGGGCGCCTTCGCCATATTCGCCGCCGATCCCGATGCCGGCCTTATAGACGGTGGGAAAAACCAGCACGCCGCGAGCGGCCTGGAGGTAAGCGCTTGCACCGCCGATTTCGCGGGTAAAGCGGGATAGCGTTTCATTGACCTCGATATTGATTTCCGATGCGCTGGCCGACCAGGCGGGGCGAACGCTTATGGTCATCAGAACAAGCAGCAGGGCAAACAAACGCAGGGGGAGTTGTAGGAGTTTCATGTTGTTTCCAGTCAAAAGTAAAGGTTAAGTCCATGTTTACTATCGGCGCGTAGCCCAGAGAGAAATAGGCTTGCCTAACAATATGATTTCCTTTATATTGTTTAGTTCTTTCGCGTACTCGCCGCGAGATTAAGATAAATTTTAAGGATATTTTCATGAAAGCTGATATTCATCCCGACTACAAGGAAATTGACGTGGTCTGCTCTTGCGGCAACACGTTCAAAACTGGTTCAACGCTGGGCAAGGGCCTGCATGTTGAAGTGTGCTCAGAGTGTCACCCGTTTTATACGGGCAAGCAGAAAATTGTCGACACGGCTGGTCGCGTCGAGAAATTCCGTCAGCGTTACGCCAAGAAATAAGGTTTATCTGATATCCGAAAAAGGCAGCTTTGGCTGCCTTTTTTATTTCGCCATTTTTTTGTTGAGCTTCCCGTTGAGGCGCGCTGGAATGTAAATCACTCTTGCTGCTGTTCCGTCGCTACAGCCATGGCAGGTATGATGACGGTATTGGAATTTGAACCACGAGGTCAGGCATGAGCATTCCCACACAAAAACGTCCAGTGCGCCGTATCGTTGTAGCCATTGCGGGCACCTTGTTGTTGACCCACTGCGCTAAAAATCCTGTTACAGGCAGCAAGGATTTCGTTCTGATGTCCGAACAGCAGGAAATACAGATGGGTGCGCAGGCACACAAGGATGTCATGCAGGAATATGGCCTGGTGGAAAATCCCGAACTCCAGGCCTATGTAACTCGCGTAGGCAAGGGACTGGCCTCCAAAAGCCATCGCCCCAATCTGGATTGGCATTTCACTGTTGTGGATAGTCCCGAAGTGAACGCTTTCGCCCTGCCGGGCGGCTACATTTACATCACTCGCGGCATCATGTCGTATCTCAATTCGGAAGCCGAACTGGCAGGTGTGCTGGGACATGAAATTGGCCATGTGACCGCCCGTCATGGCGTGCGTCAGCAAAGCGCGGCGACGGCGGCAGGGTTGGGTGCGATTCTGGGTTCAATTCTGGTGCCGGGAATGGACAACCAGGCAGGCGCTACGCTGCTGCAACAGCTGAGCCAGTCTCTGGTGGCGGGTTATGGCCGCGATCATGAACTGGAGTCGGACCGCCTGGGCGCGGAATATCTGGCCAAGACGGCATACAACCCGCAAGCCATGGTGGAAGTCATTGGCGTGCTGAAAAATCAGGAACTCTACGACGTCGAATTGGCAAAAAAGGAAGGCCGCGAACCGCGTCGCTACCACGGCGTGTTCGACACCCATCCGAGCAACGATACCCGATTGAGGCAGGTGGTCGGCGAAGCCAATAAATACAAAGTCGCCAATCCGAGGGAAGGCCGGGATGAATTTATCCGCGCCATGAATGGCGTGTATTTTGGCGACAGCCCGGATCAGGGGGTTATCCGTAGCAATGCCCTGCTGCATGAAAAGCTGGGGATTTCGGTGCAGTTTCCGCAGGGTTGGCGGGTGCAGAATCAACCCGACCGCGTGGCGGCCATCAATCCGCAGGGTACGGCCCTGGTTGAATTGAAACCTGGTCCCAAAAATGCCCAGCCCATGGATACCTTGCAAAAGGGATTAAAGCTGGATCAAGGCGCACGCTATGAATCCGGTAACGTCAATGGCAACCCGGCGGCATTCGCGGCGGGCGCCCAGCAGGGCAAGCCGGTGCTGGTTGCGGCAATCAATTTCAACAATACGCAATACCTGCTGGCGGGCATGGCCAAGGATGGCACTACATATAACCAGAACAGGACGGCGCTGAAGGATTCCATCAACAGTTTCCGCTCGATTTCGCAGCAGGAACGCCAGCTGGCAAAACCGCATGTGATTCGTGTTATACAGGCCCAGCCCGGCATGACCATGGCAAGCCTTGCCGCGCAGTCGCCGCTTGGCTGGAGCGCGGAATCCCAGCTGAGGCTGATGAATGACTTGTATCCAGCCGGCGAGCCCAAGCCAGGACAGCTGATTAAAATCGTTCAGTGATTCAAGCCCCCGCCGCCTACTGGTACCTCGCGCTTTGCGTCGCCTGGTTGTTGCCGGGGTTGGTGGGGCATGCCCCCTGGAAAGGCCCGGATTCCGAAACCTTTGCCCGCCTGCTGGCGGTGCGCCAGCAGGCAGACTGGCTGTTTCCAGCCTCGGCGGTCGAATCAAGGGTTTTCCCCCAGCTGTACTTTTGGGTGGCGCAGCTTCTGGGAAAACTGCTTTCACCCGTATTGGCCTTTCATGATGCGGTACGCCTGACCAGCGGTGTTTTTTCCGGCCTGGCGCTCTGGCTGACCGCCATGACCGCGCGCCGGTTGTATGGCGAGCAGACTTTCTGGCTGGCGGCGCTGGCCCTTCTGGGTTGTATGGGGCTGCTGGTGCCCGCGCATGAAATCAATCCCTACACCGCGCAACTGGCGGCTGTTGCCCTGTTTGCCTATGGTCTTGCACGAATGCTGGAGCAGCCGCTGGCTGGCGGCGGACTGGCAGGTCTGGGTCTGGCGGGCCTGTTTCTCTCGGGCGCCTGGCTTGTTGCGTTAACGCTTGCGATTGCCTTATTGCTTCTTCCAGCACTGTTTCCCAGCTGGCGCACGTCAGCGCGAGTGGGTGGATCGTGGTTTGCCCTGACAGTTGGTTTGGCGCTATGCGGCGTCTGGCTATTGGCCGTCAAGGGCCAGCACCCTGAGCGGCTCGCCCTGTGGTGGCAGGCTGCAATGGGCCAGGTGGCATTCACGGCCAGGGATACGAGCAAATACAATCCTTTTTATTTCATCAATGCCCTGACCTGGTTTGCCTGGCCGGCCTGGCCGCTTGCGGGCTGGGCAGTATACCGGCTCAAGCGCGATGGCTGGGATTCGGTACGTTTGTGGATGCCGCTGGGCATGTTTCTGGTGGCGCTGCTTGCGCTCAGTCTGCTTGTCAGATCTGAGCAATTGCAGGCCATCGTGCTGCTTCCCGCCGTGGCATTGCTTGCCAGCGCTGGCCTGGGTGACTTGAAGCGTGGCGCGGCCAACGCGCTGCTCTGGTTTTCGCTGATGGTGTTCAGTTTTTTCGCCCTGGTATTCTGGACTTACTGGAGCGCATTTGATCTTGGCTGGCCTGCGCAACTGGCCAGGCGCGTTGCAAAGCTGGGTCTGGAAAGTCAGGGTGTTCGTCCTTTGTCGCTGGCTCTGGGCCTGCTGGTTACTGTTTCATGGGCGGGCTGGATAATCTGGCTGAAGCGCCAGCCGCGCACGCCACATCGCCCTTTGCTGGTATGGGGTGCCGGGATCACTTTCGTCTGGTGCCTGTTGATGGCCTTGTTCCTGCGGCCGCTCGATGACCGCCTCAGCATGTCGCGCGTAGCGGAGAACATCAAAGGCAAAACAGGCGTTACAACATGCCTGGCAACACAAAATCTCAATCCGTCCCAGAGGTTGTTGCTGGGTTATCACACCAGCTTGACGCTCAAGCCGGGCAAACCGGCGGAATGCCGCTGGCTGCTGACCTATCGGAAAGGCCGCAAGGAAGTCTCGCCCGGGCCAGGCTGGATCAAGCGCTGGGAAGGCGCCAGGCCCGGCGAAAAGAATGAACGCTACTGGCTGTATCAGAGAAGTGAATAGGCGTTTGGCGGTTACCGGGCTGGTTCTCGCTGGCGGCCAGGGCCGGAGAATGGGCGGGCGAGACAAGGGATTGGTTGACTACAAGGGCAAGCCGCTGGTGGACTGGGCGATTGAGCGTTTGCTGCCGCAGGTGGACGAATTGCTCATTTCCGCCAACCGGAACCTGAGCGAATATTCGAACCGCGGCTACCGTGTTTTGCCGGATGCCTTGCCTGATTTTCAGGGGCCGCTGGCCGGCATGCAGGCGGGTTTGCAGTCGGCGCGGCATGAGTGGATGCTTTCCGTGCCGTGTGATGTCCCTCATCTGCCCCAGGATCTGGTCATGCACATGGCGGAACACGCAGCCGGCAGGGAAGCTGTTTTCGCGCGTGATGCGGAAAGGGATCATCCCGCCATCCTGCTGTTGAACAAGGCTTGCCTGCCAAAACTGATGGGCTACCTTGAAAAAGGGGGACGAAGCGTGAAAGGTTTTCTGGGTGCCTTGAATGTGGAGGCGGCGTTTTTTCCCGACCCAGCCGCTTTTGGAAACATGAATGAGGTGAGTCAGCTTGAACAATAAAAAGGCAGCCCGTGCGGCGATGCTTTTACTGCTGGCAACCGGTTTGAATGCCGATGCCCAGGCTGCGTCCAATTCACCGGCAAGCAAGAGACTCGTCCAGCAACAGGCGGAAACCTACGCGGATCGCGCGGAAGTGGCGGCGTTCGCGGATGAAATGTCTGCACGCGGTCTGGATCCGGTCTGGATTCAACGAACGCTGAATGAAGCCAGAAAACTCGAATCCGTCAGGCGGGCGATAAAACCCTTGCCGTCTGGACAGCGCAAAAACTGGCAAACCTACCGGGATCGCTTTGTCAATGCGGGCCGCACTCAGGCGGGAAAGCAGTTCTTGCAACAGCACGCGGACACCCTGATGCGGGCCAGCCAGCAATACGGCGTGCCGGTAGAAGTCATTGTGGGCATTGTTGGCGTGGAAACTTTTTACGGCCGCGATACGGGGCGCTACCGCGTGGTGGATGCGCTGGCCACGCTGGCATTTGATTACCCGGCGGAAGACGGCAAGGACCGCTCACAATATTTCAGGGAACAACTGGCCCAGTTTTTCCTGTGGTGCGGCAAGGAGCAATGCGATCCGCTTGGGGTAAAGGGATCCTATGCGGGGGCCATCGGCATGCCGCAGTTCATGCCGGAAAACATTCTCCGTTATGGCTCCGATTTTAACGGCGATGGTCGCATCAACCTGCATGATCCGGTTGACGCCATAGGCTCGGTGGCGCGCTTTCTGGCCCTGCACGGCTGGGTCAGGCAGCTAGTGCCGACAGTGGAGGTCGATCTTGCGAACGCGCAACTGGAGCCCCTGCTTGAGCCAGACATCATTCCCACCTTTACCCAGCCTCAGTTGTTTTACTATGGCGCGAAGCCGCGGTTGCCGCTTTCCATGCTGGAAAAATACGCGTTGATTGAATTGCAGAATGGCGATGCCGAAAATGAGTATGTCCTGGGCAGCCGCAATTTCTATGTGCTGACCCGCTACAACCGATCATCCTATTACGCCATGGCCGTGCTGGCTCTGGGGCAGGAAGTGGTTGCTGCGAAATCCGTGGCAGCGGCTGCTAAAGAACCGGACAGCAAAGTGGAAGTAGCGACAGGCAAGCCACCCTCGGGCTGTGACCAGTGCTAAAGCAGTTCAATCCAGTGTCTTACCGGGATGCCGGTGCCACTTTGCAGATGAGTGAGACAGCCGATGTTGGCGCTGGTGATTACTTCGGGTTGCGCGGCTGACAGGTGGCCCAGTTTGCGGTCCCTCAGTTGGGTGGAAATTTCCGGTTCCAGCAGCGAATAGGTCCCGGCTGAACCGCAGCAGAGATGCGATTCGGAAACGTGTAGAACTTTGTGTCCGGCAACAGTGAGCAGCGCCTCGACCACGCCGGCAATTTTTTGGCCATGTTGCAGAGTGCAGGGGGCGTGAAAGCTCACACGCCTTGATTCCACCGGGCCGCGCTGGAGGAGCCAGTCCCTCAAGCCAGATTCTTCCCGAAGCAGCACTTCGGACACATCCCTGGTCAATTCAGTAACACGCGCAGCTTTATCTGCGTAGCGCGGATCATGGCGCAGGTAGTGGCCATATTCCTTGACGGTCACGCCACATCCCGATGCAGTCATGACGATGGCTTCAGCGCCCGCTTCGATGTGCGGCCACCAGGCATCGATATTGCGGCGCATCGCATCAAGCCCCTCTTCCTGAAAATTCAGGTGGAAGCTGACCGCGCCGCAACATCCGGCATTGTCCGCTTCAATCAATGAAATACCGATTGCATCGAGCACACGTGCCGCCGCCACGTTTATTTGCGGTGCCAGTGCAGGCTGCACGCAACCGGCGAGAACAAGCATTTTTCGCAGGTGCCGGACGGAAGGCGAAATCCCTCCCGGGCCCCCTTTATCAAGGGGAGAGGGATTTGCAGGCACTTTGCCGGCCAGCGTTTGCGGCAGGAATGGCCTGACCATGCGGCCCAGCTTCAGCACGCCGCCAAAGAGGCTTTCCTGCGGCAGGAATTTCGCCAGCGCGCGGCGCTTGATCTGCTCGGACAGCGGGCGGGTGACCTTCAGTTCTGCGTGCTTGCGGCCGAGGTCGATCAACTTGCCATACTCCACGCCTGACGGGCAGGTGGTTTCGCAGTTGCGGCAGGTCAGGCAGCGATCCAGATGCTTGAGGGTTTTGTGCGTGATGGACGCGCCCTCGAACAGCTGCTTCATCAGGTAAATGCGGCCGCGCGGCGAGTCCAGCTCATCGCCAAGAATTTGATAAGTCGGACAGGTGGCAAGGCAAAACCCGCAATGTACGCAGGTGCGCAGGATGCGATCGGCTTCCCTGCCGTCGTCGGTGTCGCGGATGAAGTCAGCCAGACGGGTCTGCA